>Ga0209641_10005021_pt1 | contig 10858 bp, 5 predicted proteins | sample RifCSP16_1_FD_184022 | JGI IMG/M metagenome (GOLD analysis project Ga0209641, IMG submission 184022) | Soil microbial communities from Rifle, Colorado - Rifle CSP2_sed 16_1 (SPAdes) (version 2) | ecosystem: Environmental > Terrestrial > Deep subsurface > Rock core/Sediment | place: Rifle...
ATCAATTTCACCGGAACCATAGGGCGAGGTATCCTCCGCCGCGCCATTCGCAATTGATGCAGGGGTAAATATCTCAGAAAGCAGGTTTGCGAGTTCGCGCCATTTGCGGTCTTCCCCGCTGCGCCGCACCGTTATTGCAAGGCTCTCAAGGCTCTGGAGTGTTGCGATCTCAGCCTTCAGCTCCTCTATTGTGCGAGCGGCGGTTGCCTGGTCAAGAACCTCTTCCTCTGTAGCTTCGACCTCATTATCAGGCGCGTCCTCAAGGTCTTCCACATCCTCCGGATCAAGGAGCGGGCCACCGATGGCAGAAACTACGGCCCCACGTTGCAATAATGCCAACTCACGTATGCGCTTTTCCAGGCGCTCGCGACGGCGCCGTAATGATTGATAAATGGCCTCTGGCGAGGAAGCCAGGCGACGCTGAAGGATTGTAAGGGCAAAGCCGACAGTGCCAGCTCGCTTATCATTTTGAAGGGCTTCGGCACGATTGAATTCTTCCCGGACATAGTTGGTGACTTCTTTATAGAGGCGGGCCTCTGCATCAGAGAGCTTATAAAGGACCGTATAGGCTATCCGCTCAGGGAAAAGCGGTTTACCATCAAACTTGAGCAGCCGCTCCTTTACCATGCGGCGCATCATGTCAGACACATCGGCGGCGTGCACACCATCCCGGAAACGACCCTCAAAACGGTCGCCATCGAGTAAGGCCATAAAGAGCTGAAAATCTTCCTCCTTGCCATTATGCGGTGTAGCTGTCATTAATAGAAAATGGCGGGTGAGGGTCGAGAGGAGCTGTCCCAACTTATAGCGCTTTGTATATTTGATCTCTCCGCCGAAAAACGTCGCAGAAAGCTTATGGGCCTCATCACAGATTACGAGGTCCCACCGGCAGTCCGGTGCCGCAAGTTTCGCCTGTACGTCTTCATTTCGCGAGAGTTTATCAAGTCGTGCGATGACCAGGTTATTTTCCAAAAACCAATTGCCTGTTCGAGCAGCCTCCAATTTGTCATTAGTGAGTATTTCAAAGGGAAGCTGGAAACGCCTATATAGTTCGTCTTGCCACTGCTCCGCCAGGCTACCCGGACAGACAACTAAGCAGCGTTGAAGATCTCCGCGGACGATTAGCTCTTTTATGAAAAGACCAGCCATGATCGTTTTGCCAGCACCGGGATCATCTGCCAGCAAAAAACGCAATGGCTGCCGAGGCAGCATCGATTCATAAACAGCTGTAATCTGATGAGGTAAAGGCTCGACCAGTGATGTGTGTACTGCTAGAACAGGGTCGAATAGGTGTGCAAGACGAATACGATTGGCTTCAGATACGAGACGGAAAAGGCTGCCATCACCATCGAAGCTCCAAGGACGCCCCTGCTCCACGATTTCCAAGCGGGGCTCATCGTACCTGTACAGTAGGAGATTAGCTACCCGGCCCGACGGATCCTTATAGGTTAACTCGAGGGCTTCTGAACCAAACCACTGGACGTTAATTACCGATACAAGGCAGTCTGGAAGAATACCCTTTATGGCTGCATTTGGCTGGAGGTCTTCAAGCTTTAGCATAGTCCATCTATTTACAGTTCATTAGCATTATGAGTGGATTATCGAGATTCTCATCTCTTTGCTATTATCGGGTGAATTCTTCTGCAAAATTCATTATTTCAGGTGCGAATACTATACTTTATCTCCTTCGTGTATTCAATACCAAGCACATCGCAAGGCGCCACAAGCCTAAGCCTGCTATTTTTGTGAATAGCCATATAATTAAATCAACTCTGAATAACAATCTGAAATGTGAAGGGAAGTATTTTAACAAAAGGCAGGAACAGTTAAAACCACAAAATCAACAAAAACAGGAGTGATTTTGAAGAAAAGATCATCAAAAAGGAAAAAAAGAGAAACAAGACGCGAAGTTACCTATTGCATCGAGATCTTAGAATGGGATTTGCCCTATTCTTATTCTCTAAACATCAACAAGGAGATTATCTACGGACCCATATGGGAGCACATGGGCCTCGAGATAAAGGGGAAACTGATACATCCCGAAAAGCTCGCGGAAAAAACTGTAGATGTCAATCTACTGGGAGATAGGCGAGTAGTTCCCGTGTTAGAGAAACCTCAGGACTTTCGTGAATGGGAACCCAAATGCGTTGGCACACTGACCGTAAGGGGTGCATCCAGGGAATACTTGGGCTCATTGCCCTTTGATATGCTGTCCCAACTGGCCTTCTTAATCCATGCAGGGAAAATCAAGTATCTCATCATGAGCGGAAAACAACTTCAGTACGGTTCTGCCGAAATTAGGTCAGTACACTTTTCTAAAGAATTTAAGGTTGGTGATTGGAGTTAACGTATAGACTATGCGCAAGGCTATGCAATCACGTGAGTACACTTTTTTCTTGTAGTATAGTCTGGTGACGCTCCGGGGACACTTTTCTGCTTATTACATAACTGATTGATTTATATTGAATTTCACTGCGTGGGGACAGTCTGGTGACGCAAAAAACAAGGGGTTAGCTGACTTTAAAATCAGCTAACCCCTTGTTTTTACTACATTTAATGATGGCGGGGCCGACGGGACTCGAACCCGCGCCCTCTGGCTTGACAGGCCAGCGTTATAACCGACTTAACTACGGCCCCGTTTTAAGTTGTTTCAATCTGGTAGGCGGAACAGGGTTCGAACCTGTGACCCCAGCCTTGTAAGGGCTGTGCTCTACCAACTGAGCTATCCGCCCGCTGAAAACTAATCATGGCAGCGGACCATTTATCGCTGTCCGCCCGCTTGAGAAGTATTTATTATAGCAGCGGAGCCCATTTCCGCAAATCCGCCCCCGCTTGAATATGAATCCCCCGCCCTTACGAGCGGGGGATTTAATTATGTATCAGTTTTGCTCCCCTGTGTCAAGGGATTTTGACTTATTCAGTGCCTGACGAGGTCGCCTGATACGCCCTGCGGAGCCGGGGCCGGAGCCACAGGCACAAGCTCCTTCTCGACGGCCAGCGCCTTGAATATCTCTTCCCTGGTCTTGACGTCGAGCGCCTTCATGAGCACGTCGTCCATGTGCTCGACCAGCTCAGTCGAGACCTTCTTTAATATCTGCGGCGGTATCTCCTTCAGGTCCTTCTCGTTCTCCATGGGGATGAGGACCTTGGGGATGCCTGCCCTGTGCGCTGCAAGGAGCTTCTCCTTGAGGCCGCCTATGGGCAGCACCTTTCCGCGGAGCGTAATCTCGCCGGTCATGGCCACGTCTTTCCTCACGGCTATCCTCGTGAGCGCTGACGCGATTGCAGTTGCCATGGTTATGCCTGCCGAAGGGCCGTCCTTGGGTATCGCGCCCTCTGGGACATGGATATGGATATCGAGCTTCTGGTAGAAGTCCTTCTCAAGGCCAAGTTCGGTCGCGCGGCTCCTTATGTAGGTCATGGCCGCCTGCGCGGACTCCTGCATGACTTCGCCGAGCTTTCCGGTTATGATGAGCTTGCCTTTGCCGGGCACGAGAGCCACCTCTATTGCGAGGAGCTCTCCGCCCACCTCTGTCCAGGCAAGGCCCGTTGCAACTCCTATCTCATTTAGCTTATCCACGGTGCCGTAGCGGTACGGAGGCACGCCGAGGTACTTGGAGAGCGTCCTGGTGGTCATGCTGACCCTTGTGTCAACGCCCTTCTTCAGTATCTCCTTCGCGGCCTTCCTGCAGATGGCGGCCACCTGGCGCTCGAGGTTCCTGACGCCCGCTTCCTTGGTGTATCTCCTTATGAGCATCAGGATGGTGGACTTGCCGAGATCGAGGTTCGCCTCGGTAAGGCCGTGCAACTTGAGCTGCTTCGGCAGCAGGAACTTCTCGACTATGTGGAGCTTCTCAAGCTCCATATAGCCGGGTATCCTTATGAGCTCCATCCTGTCGAGGAGCGGATAAGGTATGCCCTGAAGAGAGTTAGCGGTCGTAAGGAACATTATCTTGGAAAGGTCGTAGTCGCAGTCCAGATAATGGTCGCTGAAGGTATGGTTCTGCTCGGGGTCGAGGACTTCGAGCAGCGCGGAAGCCGGGTCTCCCCTGAAGTCATGGCTCATCTTGTCGACCTCGTCGAGGAGGAATACAGGGTTGTTCGAGCCGGCCTTCTTAAGAGACTGTATTATCTTGCCGGGCATGGAGCCTATGTATGTACGCCTGTGGCCTCTTATCTCGGCCTCGTCCTTAACGCCGCCCAGCGAGAGACGCACGAAGTTCCTGCCGGTCGCCCTGGCGATGGACTTGGCGAGCGAGGTCTTGCCGACGCCCGGAGGCCCTACCAGGCACAGTATCGGCCCCTTCATCTCTTCTACGAGGCCCCTTACGGCCAGGTACTCCGTTATCCTCTCCTTGACGGCTTTGAGGCCATAGTGGTCCTCGTCGAGCACCCTCTCGGCTTCGGTTATGTCCTTCTTCTCTTCGGTGACATGGTCCCAGGGGAGCGTGACGAGCCAGTCTATGTAGTTCCTCGAGACGGTCGCCTCAGCTGACATGGGCGACATCAGGCGCAGTTTCTTGATCTCCTGCTTCGCCTTCTTTGCCGCCTCCTTGGACATCTTCTTTGTCTTGAGCTTCTCCTCGAACTCCTGCAGCTCGCTCTTGAATTCGTCCTTCTCTCCGAGCTCCTTCTGTATGGCCTTCATCTGCTCGGAGAGGTAATACTCCTTCTGGGTCTTCTCCATCTGGCGCTTGACCCTCTGGCGGATCTTCTGCTCGACCTCGAGGATCTCTATCTCGCTCTCCATAATGGAGTAGAGCCTCTCGAGCCTCTTGGTCGGGCTGGAGATCGTAAGGAGCGCCTGCTTGTCATCGACCTTGATCGAAAGGTGCGCGGAGATGGTATCGGCGAGCCTGCCCGGGTCCTCTATCGAGGAGACGCTCATTATCATCTCGGGCGGGACCCTCTTGTTGTACTTCACGTAGGTCTCGAAGGATTTCACCACCGACCTGGTGAGGGCCTCCGTCTCGACGGTCTCGTCTATCGCCTCGTCTATCTCCTCGATCGCGACCATGAAGCAGTCGTCCTCTGAGACGTACTCCTTTATCTTGGCCCTTCTCTTGCCTTCGACAAGCACCTTTACCGTGCCGTCCGGCAGGCGAAGGAGCTGCAATATCGTACCGAGCGTGCCGGCCTCGTATATGTCGTCCGAGCCCGGCTCTTCGGTCTTGGCCTTTTTCTGGGCCGCGAGCAGTATTGATTTATCAGAGCCCATCGCGAGCTCGAGGGCCTTGATGGACTTCTCCCTTCCCACAAAAAGGGGCACTACCATATATGGAAATATGATGATGTCTCGTAACGGTATTAACGGGACTACCATTCTGTCTTTCTTCAAATCCCTTCCTCCTTTAAAAAAGGACAGCACCTCATCACCCGTTCGCATTCAACTCAAGCATGTCGCGTATGTTCAAGCGGCCCAGGAGGGCCGTTCAGGCTCAGGCTGTCTCAGCCCTGTTACCGTAGACGATAATGGGCTTTGCGTTCTCTGTTATTACGTCCTCGTTTATGATGCACTCTTTTATGTTCGTCTGAGAGGGCAGCTCGTACATGGTATCTAGCATGACGTTCTCAAGGATGGCACGAAGGCCCCTTGCGCCCGCCTTCCTCCTCATCGATTCCTTTGCCACGGACGCGAGCGCGCCGTCCGTGAACTTGAGCTTCACGTTCTCGAACTCGAAGAGCTTCTGGTATTGCTTTATTATGGCGTTCCTCGGCTCCGTGAGTATCCTGACGAGGTCCTGCTCGCTGAGCTCGTCCAATACCGCGGTTACGGGAAGCCTTCCCATGAACTCGGGTATGAGCCCGTACCTCAAGAAGTCCCCTGGCTCGACCCGGTGCATGAGCTTTGAGTAGCTCGCTTCCACTTCCTTTTTCAGCTTCTCTTCGGTGCTGAAGCCCACTGCCCTCTTTCCCACCCTCTGGGCCACTATGGTCTCGAGGCCGGAGAAGGCGCCTCCGCAGATGAAGAGTATGTTCGTGGTGTCCACCTGCAGGAACTCCTGCTGGGGGTGCTTCCTGCCGCCCTTGGGCGGCACGTTCGCCACGGTGCCCTCTATTATCTTCAGGAGGGCCTGCTGCACGCCCTCTCCGGATACGTCCCTTGTGATGGACGGGCTGTCGCTCTTCCTGGAGATCTTGTCTATCTCATCGATATAGACGATGCCCTTCTGGCACCTCTCGATGTCGTACTCGGCGTTCTGCAGTAGGCTCAGGATTATGTTCTCGACGTCCTCTCCGACATAACCTGCCTCTGTAAGCGTCGTGGCGTCCGCGATGGTAAATGGGACGTTCAATATCTTGGCCAGAGTCTGCGCGAGAAGGGTCTTGCCTGAACCGGTCGGTCCCACCAGGAGGATGTTGGACTTCTGCAGCTCGACATTGCCGAGCGCCACCTTGGACTCTATCCTCTTGTAATGGTTGTGCACCGCGACCGAAAGCACCTTTTTGGCGTGCTCCTGCCCGATGACGTACTCATCCAGCGTCTTTTTTATCTCAGACGGCTTGGGGATGGCATGCTCCCGCTTCTTGAACTCCTCTTTCTCGTACTCCTCGGCAATTATGTCATTGCAGAGTTCAATGCACTCGTCGCATATATAGACCATGGGTCCGGCGACGAGTTTCTTCACCTCGTCCTGCCCTTTGCTGCAGAACGAGCATGTCAGGTAGCTGCCACCCTTTTTATTGATCGACATCTTATCCTCCGACCAGTCCTTTGGCCGAAAACCCGCGTATTATCTGCTTATTTCGGCTTCGCTTCTGTTACCATCCTCTTCTCTATGACCGTGTCAATTATACCATACTCGACTGCCTGCTGCCCAGTCATAAAAAAGTCCCTCTCAGTGTCCCTGTGTATCTTTTCCAAGGCCTGCCCCGAATGCCTGGCCATGATGCCGGTGAGCTCTGCGCGCACCCTAATGATCTCTTTTGCCTGGATATCGATGTCAGTGGCCTGCCCCTGCGCTCCGCCGAGGGGCTGATGGATGAGAATACGGGAATGCGGGAGCGCGAACCTCTTGCCCGGGGCCCCTCCGCAAAGGAGAAGCGCGCCCATTGAAGCGGCCTGCCCTAAGCAGATGGTCGATACGTCGGGCTTGACGTACTGCATGGTGTCGTAGATCGCCAGGCCCGCCGTCACGAGCCCGCCCGGAGAATTGATGTATAGATGGATGTCCTTGTCAGGGTCCTCTGATTCAAGGAACAGGAGCTGGGCCACTATCAGATTGGCGACGATGTCGTCCACTCCGCTCCCAAGGAAGATGATCCTGTCCTTCAGGAGCCTTGAGAATATGTCATAGGCCCTCTCTCCCCTGCCAGTCTGCTCGACTACCATAGGGACCAGATTCATATCCCCTCCCCGGTCTTTTTATTGCCCTGTGGGTTTAAGCCCCGGGCTTGCTCGAATCGATTATAATGTCGAATACCTTCTCGTGCTTGAGGCCGTCCTTTATTACCTCGAGGGCGCCTTCCCTCTCCACCCTGGCCATGAGCGACTCGTAGGCGACGTTCCTCTGGGCAGCTATGTTCCTCACGGCTGCCTCGACCTCCCTGGAGTCGGCTTCTACCTTCTCCTTCGCGGCTATATGGTCGAGGATGATGTCTTCCTTCACGGACCTCACGGCTGCCGGGAGGTATTTCTCCTTGAGCTGGTCGATGGAAAGGCCCTTGTCCTCCGGGGAGAATACGCCCATCTTCATGTTCTCTACGACCCGGTTGAGGATTATGCCCATGTACCTGTTTACCAGGGCCTGGGGCACCTCGAACGGGTTTGCCTCGATAAGAATGGAGAGTATCTCGTTTTTGAGCTTCTCCTTTATATCGGCCTTCTTGTGCTTTTCTATCTCTCCCTTTACCCTGGACCTCAACTCGAGGCTGTCTACGCAGCCCAGGTCCCTCGCGAACTCCTCGTTAAGCTCAGGCAAAGACTTTTCCTTTACGGATTTGATATTTATCTTGAAGTGGCCGGTCTTGCCGGAGAGGTTCGCTTCACTGTAGTTCTCGGGGAACGTGATGTCCGCGCCCCTGTTTTCGCCCTTTGTCGCGCCTATGAGGGCTTCATCGAAGCCGGGCAGCAAAGTCTTTTCACCAATTATACACTGATAACCGGTCGCTTTGCCGTTCTTGATGGCCTCTCCGTCGAGAAATGCCTCGAAATCCACCTCGACCAGGTCCCCTTCCTTTGCAGGCCTCTCAGCCTCCTTGAACTCTCCTGCCGCCTGCCTGAGGTTCTGCAATCCCCTGTCCACGTCCTCTTCGGTGACGGTTATCTCTTCTTTCTTGAGGGCCATGCCCTTGTAGTTCTCGATATCTACGCTGGGCTGGACCTCGACCGTTATAGAGTAGGCAAAGTCCTTGTCTTCCTCGGCCTTCTCATTCTTCAGCTCCACCTGGGGAGCCTCGACGGGGATGAGCTTCTTCTCGCCCAGGGCCTGCGGATAGGTGGTCTCGATGAGCCTCTTGGTCACGTCCTCCTGAACATTGCCCCCGAACCTGGCCTTGATGATATTCATCGGGATAGCGCCCTTCCTGAAACCGGGTATTGAGGCGTTCGTCCTGATATTACGGTAGGCGGCGTCGATCTCCTTCCTGACCGTCTCGGCAGGGACCGAAATGTCGAGCTTTTTCTTAACAGGGGTCAAATCCTCGATTTCAACTCTGATGTTCTGCATCTTGCCCTTTCCTCTATGTGGGATTCATTAATTAATTTATTTGGTGCGAGAGGGGGGAGTTGAACCCCCTTGCCAGGAATATAATCAGTTGATTTTATTGTGCTTTTTATACTGATGCAATGACATTTACCTTTTTCAAGACGTTTCCTAAACAACTAACAAAGCGTATGTATGAGCACCTTGGACCCTTATCGGACCCTTAATTGATATCACTCAGGAGATAATCTTTTGATTGGCAATTCGGCGTGGGCATATATGTGGTTTTTATATCGGTATATCCCAGGGCTTACTTTAGCCGGCCATCAACTTATTTGCCGGATTTAAACTGCCATTCCAAAAGCTTCCGCACATTTTAACACGGTAATAGGTCAAATGTTCAAGTTTTTTTTTGAAAATTGACCTCAAACCCTTCCCAAGGCTTTTTTTCGATAAAACCACTCGATTAACAGCTATGTGCCAGACCCAGAATGCCAGGCTTTAAGATGGAACCCTTCCGTATTATTCACCTCAATTCTTGACATCCGCCAGAAGAGATAACAAAGTTAAATATAGCGGGTATTTTCTGGCGAACATGGACCGCTTTGAAAATTTGGCAGCTATCCAATCATGGATATTAACCTGATGAGGAGAATTGGCAATGGCAAGACAAAAAAATTCCTCCGCGCACAGGGCAGAAGAGGGATATCCAGGTGAAGAGAAATTCGAGTTTCTGGCCGCGATCGTAAGGTCGTCTGAGGACGCCATAATAGGCGAAATGCTGGACGGCACCATTACAAGCTGGAATCCGGCGGCTGAGAAGATGTTCGGTTACACGGAAAGGGAAATCCTTGAAAAACCTATGTCGATCTTAGGTCCTGCAGACCGGGTTGGCGAATTCAGGGAAATAATAGAAAAGGCCAGAAAAGGGATCAAGGTCGAACGGTACGAGACCCAGCGCAAAAGAAAGGACGGAGCCCTTATCGATGTCGCGGTCACGATCTCTCCCATTCTGGATGAGCATGGAAACCTGATTGGGCTGTCCGCAATCGACCGCGACATCACAGAGCAGAAAAAATCCGCCCAGTACGCGAAGAGCCTTGCCGCGATCGTACAGTCGTCTGAAGACGCTGTCATAAGCGAGTCGCTTGACGGCACCATCATAAGCTGGAATCCGGCGGCTGAACAGATGTTCGGGTACACGGAGAGCGAGGCCATTGGAAAGCCTATGTCAATCATAGGCCCTGCCGACCGGATTGGCGAATTCAGGGAAATAATAGAAAAGGCCAAAACAGGCGTCAAGATAGAGCGGTATGAGACGCAGCGGAAAAGAAAGGATGGGACGCTGATAGATGTCGCCGTTACGGTCTCTCCCGTACTGGATGAAAAAGGAAAATTAACAGGACTTTCAGCGATAGACCGCGACATAACCGCGCAGAAGCAGGCCTCCCAGTACGCCAGGAGCCTCATCGAGGCCTCCCTCGACCCGCTCGTCACCATCAGCCCCGAAGGCAAGATTACCGACGTGAACGAGGCTACCATCAAGGTCACGGGACTCGCGCGCATGAAGCTCATCGCTACTGATTTCTCGAATTATTTCACGGAACCTGAGAAAGCCAGGGAAGGATACAAGCAGGTCCTCTCCAGGGGGTTTGTAATGGATTACCCGCTCACTATACGCCACAGGGACGGGAAACTGACCGACGTTCTATATAATGCTTCGGTATATAAGGATATTGGAGGAAATGTGCTCGGCGTCTTTGCCGCGGCTCGCGATGTCACCGCGCAGAAGCAGGCCTCACAGTACGCCAGGAGCCTCATCGAGGCCTCCCTCGACCCGCTCGTGACCATCAGCCCCGAGGGCAAGATTACCGACGTGAACGAGGCTACCATCCAGGTCACGGGCATAGAAAGGGAGAAACTCATCGGCACGGACTTCGCGAACTACTTCATCGAACCCGAGGAAGCAAGAGAAGGCTACAAGCAGGTACTTGACAGGGGGTTCGTGATGAACTACCCCCTCACGATCCGTCACAGGGACGGGAAACTGACAGACGTGCTTTACAACGCCTCAGTCTATAAGGACGACGCCGGAAATGTCCTCGGCGTCTTTGCCGCGGCGCGCGACGTCACCGCCCAGAAGCAGGCATCGAAGTACGCCAGGAGTCTCATCGAGGCCTCCCTCGACCCGCTCGTGACCATCAGCCCCGAGG
>Ga0209641_10005022_pt1 | contig 10857 bp, 9 predicted proteins | sample RifCSP16_1_FD_184022 | JGI IMG/M metagenome (GOLD analysis project Ga0209641, IMG submission 184022) | Soil microbial communities from Rifle, Colorado - Rifle CSP2_sed 16_1 (SPAdes) (version 2) | ecosystem: Environmental > Terrestrial > Deep subsurface > Rock core/Sediment | place: Rifle...
GTCCTTCAGAGTAGCAAAGTGGACCTGGGCGATAGATGCTGATGCAATGGGCACAGAATCAAAAGTGGCATATACCTCTTCTAAAGGCTTCCCCAACTCCTTTTCAACAAGCTCCCTGACCTGTTCAAAGGGAAAGGGAGGTACCTTGTCCTGAAGCTTCTTGAACTCCATTGACCATTCATCAGGGAACCAGTCCGCCCTTGTGCTCATAAGCTGGCCGAGCTTGACAAAGGTGGGCCCCAGCTCCTCCAGGGCAAGCCTGAGCCTCTCAGGTGTAGACCTGTGTGCCCGCACATCCTCGGCCCTGGGCGTGAGGAACCTCTTCCCCAGGATATAAAGCCTGAAGATGTGAAGCTGGCTGACCAGCTCCCCAAACCCGTGCCTTATGAAGATGTTCAGTATCTGCCTGAGCCTGTTTATATTCTTGATTGTAGAATGTTTGCGGATTTCCAAACTATAACTCCTTCAGCTATTCACCACCAAGACACAAAAAAAACCAAATCAAAATTTACCGCGGAGACGCTGAGACGCAGAGCAAAAAATAAAAGCAACCAATCTGTAGGCTGCTCAGATTAAAAAGATTTAAGAGATTTAATCTGTGTCGCTTAGAAGCACCTACTTTTGGTAATCTGTGGATATTCAGGTTTTCTCTGCGCCTCTGCGGTAATAAATCATTTTTGATTTTCCCTTTCTTCCAAAACCTTTACCCTCTTTTCCAGGGCCTCCACCTTTTCCCTCGCAATAAGGGCCAGCTTTTCCACCACATCAAGTTCATCCTTTGTGGCAAGCTTCAGCCTGTCGGCAAGCCCTTCGGCAATCTCAACTGCCAGGGACTCGGCCTTTTCCTTGGCCACATTGGCATGCTTCAGGGTCTCGCTGACGACCTTCACAGCATCATCCACGAACCTGTTCTCCACTTCTTTGGCTGCTCCAAGACCACCACCCTTCGCCTTCTCTCCGGCCTCTATCAGCTCGTCCACCTTTTCCTTCACCTTCTCACCTATCCCGAAACCCAGGGATACTGCCTTTTCCAGTAGATCAGCCATGTTAACCTCCTTTACCCTTTTATCCCATGCCCTATATAGTTTACACCAGTTGAATTCGATATCTTAAACTTTCTGTCCAGGATGTCGAATGACATCCCTTTTATCTCCTTTACTTCTATCCCGTTCTGCCTGAGGAGATTGACCAGGGTGCTCGGTTTTATGAACTTGTTGTAGTCGTGGGTCCCCCTGGCCACAAAATTCAATACGTTTTCTGCCATAAAAACGGCCAGGAACTTGGCTTTAAGAGTCTTATTTATCGTCTCAAAGAGATAATACCCACCATCCTTCAGCAGTCTTGAAGACTCCTTAAGCGTTAACGCCAAGTCATCCACGTGTTCCAGCATCTCTGCGCAAATGACTATGTCAAAGACCTCACCCTTATCCACCAGCTCCTTCATGGGACAGTTCCTGTAATCTATTATCAGGCCTGACTTCCCGGCATGCTCCTTTGCGGCATCGATGGCAGTAGGGGAGAGGTCAATACCGGTTACTCTGGCCCCTGCCTTTGCAAACTCCTCGGAAAGGAGCCCACCTCCGCAACCTATGTCAAGGACGGTCCTGCCTGTTATCTCCCCCAGTATCCCCTTGAAGTAATCGAACCTCAGGTTGTTTATCATGTGGAGGGCGAACATACCCCCCTCAGGGTTCCACCAGTCTCTGCCGTATTTGTTGAACTTTTCTGTCTCTGACATCAATTACCTCTCATTGCTTCCGCTGTCCCATGGATTAATCTATCAAAAGGGAGAAAGCTTGACAAGATATTTCAAAGCAGCCCTTATTTACAGGTTTTCTATTGACCTTCATACCGAAATCGGTTATCTATAATAGGATAAATTTATAATAGAAAGGCAGAGTTATGGAAGAGACAAACGATCTGATAAAAGAGAGAAGGAAGAAGGTTGCTGAGATGGTTGAAAAGGGGATAAACCCTTATCCCAACGACTTCAAGCCGGCCCATACGACGACAGATCTAATGGGAAGATTTGACTCCTCAACCGCAGAGGAGCTTAAGGACGTTAATGAAAACTTTTCCCTTGCCGGAAGGATCATGTTTATCAGGAACTTTGGAAAAGCGGCATTCATCCAGATCCAGGACAGGAATGGGAGGATTCAGGCCTTTGTCCAGAAAAATGTCATAGGCGAAGAGGCCTTTGAACAGTTTAAGAAGTTTGATATAGGAGACATTGTCGGATTTGAAGGCAAGCCATTCAGGACAAAGACAGGGGAACTGACTGTTAATGCTGATTTTATAAGGCTTTTGACCAAGTCCTTAAGGCCCCTCCCGGAGAAATGGCACGGCCTTACTGATATAGAGACCAGATACAGGCAGCGCTATGTGGACCTCATGATCAACCCTGATGTAAAGGAGGTCTTCAAAAAGAGGGGAAGGATCATCCAGATGGTAAGAGAATACTTAACCAGAATGGACTTCATGGAGGTCGAGACCCCCATGATGCAGCCTATCCCTGGAGGAGCCACTGCCAAGCCTTTTACTACCCATCATAATGCGTTAAAGATGGACCTGTATCTCAGGATCGCCCCTGAACTCTACCTGAAAAGACTTGTGGTAGGCGGGATGGAGAGGGTCTTTGAGATAAACAGGAACTTCAGGAACGAGGGTATCTCCGTGCAGCACAACCCCGAGTTCACCATGCTGGAATTCTACATGGCTTACGCCACTTATAATGACATGATGAATATGACGGAGGAGATGATATCCTCCATCGCCAAGGAGATATGCGGTACCACTGTCATAGAATACCAGGGTCACAAGATAGACCTGACTCCGCCGTGGGAGAGGCTCTCTGTAAAAGGGGCTATAATAAAATACGGAGGGATAGACCCGAAAATCCTTGAGGACAGGGACAGGACCCTTTCTCAGGCAAAGAAGCTCGGGATAGACCTGAAGGGGGATGAACCTCTGGGGAAGATCGTAACCGATATATTTGAGGCCGTAGCGGAGAAGAAGCTGATACAGCCGACATTTATTACCGAGTACCCCACTGAGATATCTCCTCTTTCGAGGAAGAGTGATAAGGATCCGTCCGTAGTTGACAGGTTCGAGCTCATGATAGCAGGGAGGGAGATGGCCAATGCATTCTCGGAGCTTAACGACCCCGTTGACCAGAAGGATAGATTCTTAAAACAGGTGGAGGCGAAGGAAGGGGGAGATGAGGAGGCCCACTTCATGGATGAAGACTTTGTAAGGGCTCTGGAATACGGCATGCCACCCACAGCTGGGGAAGGTATCGGTATAGACCGCCTTGTGATGCTGCTGACCGATTCACCTTCCATCAGGGACGTCATTCTCTTCCCCCATATGAGGCCAGAAAAGTAAGCAGGGGACTGTCCCCGAGTTGCCATCGAAATACCAGGAGTAAATTTGAACCTACCATACGAACTGTTCATCGGCCTCAGATACCTCAAGGCCAAGAGGAAGCAGACCTTTATATCTATCATAACCTTCATATCAATGGCCGGTGTGGCTGTCGGGGTTATGGCCCTTGTCATCGTCCTCTCGGTTATGGCAGGGTTCCAGGAAGACCTGAGGGCAAAGATACTGGGGACCACCTCCCACATAATAGTCATGAAGTTCGGGAAAGGGATGGAGGATTCGACTGAGGTTGTCAGGAAGGTCAAAGGGATACCCCACATCCTTGCTACCTCGCCGTTCATATACAACCAGGTCATGCTGACATCGGAGTCAGGAGTGAGCGGCGCCGTTGTGAGAGGGATAGAACCTGAGACAGCCTCGCAAGTCACAGATATAGCCAAGAACATCAGGGAAGGCTCCCTAAGCTCCGTCACTCAAAAGAAAAAGGACAAAGAGGGGATTGAGGTATCAGGGGCAGTGATCGGAAAAGAATTGGCAAAGAACCTTGGGGTCTTCCTGGGGGACTATATTAATATCGTATCTCCCCTGGGGACCATGACACCTATGGGGATGGTCCCGAAGGTGAAGAGGTTCCAGGTTGAAGGTGTATTCGATTCAGGGATGTATGAATATGACTCATCCCTGATTTATGTCTCACTAAAGGAGGCCCAGTCCTTCTTTGATATGGGAGATACGGTTACAGGGGTTGAGGTAAGGATAGATGATATCTACAAGGCCAGGGAGCTTGGAAAGGATATCCAGAGCTCCCTGGGATACCCGTTTTGGACCAGGGACTGGATGGAGATGAACAAGAACCTCTTCGCAGCCCTGAAGCTGGAAAAGATAGCCATGTTCGTGATCCTCGCACTCATTGTCCTGGTTGCAGCCTTTAATATCGTCAGCACCCTCATAATGGTCGTTATGGAGAAGCACAAGGATATCGCAATTCTTAAGGCCATGGGGGCCACATCCAGGAGCATTATGAAGATATTTGTCATAGAGGGAACTGTCATAGGGACGATAGGGACAGTCCTGGGGCTTCTTGGCGGCTACACCTCATGCCTTCTCCTTGCAAAGTACAAATTTATAGAATTGCCCGGCGATGTCTATTACATCTCAACGCTACCGGTAAAGATGGAGCCGATGACATTATTGCTTGTAGCCGCGGCAGCCATGGTGATCTGTTTTATTGCGACCATCTATCCCGCTTACCAGGCGGCAAGGCTTGATCCGGTAGAGGCGCTGAGATATGAATGATAAGGTAGCGGCAGAGGTGAAGACCGATATGAATAAAAGCGCCATTTCTATACCTTTACCTGTACCTTTACCTGTTTTTCCAGAAGGTGCACATGGCTGAAGACAAGGCAATATTAGTAGAAAGAATCCAGAAGTATCTATCCAAAGGAGCCTGGGGGAATGCCTTGGTGGAGCTTCAGAAACTGAATACCATCCTCAAAGGCCAGGACCTCAGGGTAAGGATGAAGATTGCCGAGGGCCTGGCCAGGACAGGGAAAAAAGATGAAGCTGTAAAAGAATATATGGCAGTGGCCGACTCTTATGCTGAGAAGGGTTTTACGGTGCAGGCCATAGCGGTTAACAAATTGATCGTCAAACTCGACCCATCGAGGGAAGATGTACACAAAAAACTTGCAGAGCTTCAAAGAGATAGAGGCTTTATTCCCGAAATCACTGCGGCCCCTAAAGAGCAGGTAGAGGCCCCCAAGAAAGAGTTCAAAGAGACTGTAAAAAAGGCGGAGGTACCAAAGACCCCACTATTCTCAGACCTTGCAGCAGATGAACTCGCATATCTCTCCCAAAAGGTAAATGTCCTTCAACTGTCGGGCGGCTCCACAATATTCAATGAAGGAGATTCCGGTGAATCAATCTTCATAATAACCCACGGGGAAGTAAAGATCCTAAGCAAAGATTCAAAAGGGGAAGAGGTAGAAGTGGCAAGGCTGAAAGAGGGGGATTTCTTCGGCGAGTTCGCGTACTTCTCTCATTCCAAAAGACAGGCGTCCGCAGTGGCGGCAGTCGACACCGAAATTCTGGAACTGACGAGGGATATCCTCTCCAATGTAACAGAGAAGCACCCCAGAATAAACGAGGTTCTGCTGAACTTCTATAAAGAAAGGGTAGCGGACAAGCTGATGGCTACATCTCAACTTTTCAGGGACCTCAGCGCCAAAGACCGCTCTGAGATATTACAGAAGCTTTCCTTCCAGACCTTTGAACCAGGGACCCTGATCATCCAGGAGAAATGTCCTGGCGACTATCTTTACCTGATAAAGAGCGGTAAGGCAGATGTAGCGACCTGGGGAGAAGGTCAGGAAATGCTCCTGGCCACCATAGGAGAGGGGGAATTCTTCGGAGAGATATCGCTTGTAACCGGGGCGCCCAGAACTGCATCTGTGAGAGCCAGGACTGCCATGGAGGCCATGAGGCTTTCAAAGGCTGACCTGGATGAGATTGCATCCAGGCACCCCGGGATAAAAAATGTTATTGCCGAAATGATAAAGAAAAGGGCCGAAGATACGATAAGGACTGTTCTTGAGATGAAGAAGCTCTGGGAGAATGGGCTGGTGTGATGTAGGGGCATGTTTCAAACCTGCCCCTACCATAAATAAAGGAGAAACGAGATAGAACCCATTATAGAAGCAAGAGAAGTTTGTAAATCATACGGCCCGCAGGGAAAGAGGATAGATGTACTTAAAGGCCTGAATCTTTCAATAAATCGGGGGGAGAAACTGGCGATAGTAGGCGCATCGGGGGCCGGGAAGAGCACCCTGCTCCATATACTTGGAACCCTTGACAGGCCCGTATCAGGAGAGGTCTTGTATGGAGGGATGAACCCCTTTAGCTTAAACGATATTGCCCTTGCCGGCTTCAGGAACAAAAGGATAGGTTTTGTATTCCAGTTTCATCACCTCCTCCCCGAATTCAACGCTGTCGAGAATGTAATGATGCCCGCCATCATAGCCGGCAGCTCTCCGCCAGATGCGACCAGAGAGGCCATAGAGATTTTAAAGGAAGTTGGCCTTGAAAACAGGCTTACCCACAAGCCGGGTGAACTCTCCGGGGGCGAGCAACAGCGGGTTGCAGTGGCCAGGGCCCTCGTCCTGAAACCGGATGCACTCCTGGCCGATGAGCCGACAGGGAACCTGGATGCCGTGACAGGCGAGTCCGTTCATAACCTATTGATGGAGATCAATGCGAATAAAGGAGTTACCATGATAATAGTAACTCATAATGAGAAATTGGCTGGTAGAATGGAAAGGGTGGTTACCTTAATCGATGGTAAGGCTGTAGAACGTAAATGACCTCTTTTCCCGTGAAAACCTCCACCTTCCCGCCGGGAATGGGGGTAGGGGGATGGGGCTGATTTTCATAACTTGGAAGGCGACGAATACTTAAAGCAACCGTCATGCTCGTTTAGATTTATATTTACAACCCCGCCAGCAACTGATATTATTTCGCTTTTATCGTTTTCTCGGGGGTTCTCTGTTTAATGTCAAAGGCCTTTTCCTCTCTCATAATATTTGCCCTCTTTTTTATCCTTATACCTCCAGCCATGGCTGAAGACACCATTGTTAAGGTGTCAATCAAAGGGAACAGGGCCATAGATAGTGATGCCATAAAGGCCGTTATAAAGACCGGTGACGGAAAGCCCCTGAAGCCAGAAGAGATAAGGGATTCTATAAAAGCCATTTTCGAAATGGGTTACTTCACCGATGTCCAGGCCGAGGTCAGCGGCATGGAAGGGGGAAAGGAGCTTGTATTTACCGTATTTGAAAGACCTCAGATAAGGGAGGTTGAATTTACAGGGAACAAGGAAATTGACAAAGACAAGCTAAAGGAGTTATTGACCTTCAAGACTTATACCATCCTTGATTCCAACAAGATAAAGGAAAGCATTACCAAGATTAAAACAGAGTATGAAGACAACGGTTACTATGTTGCCGATATCCAATACAGGACCGAGGACATCGGTGAAAACCAGGTAAAACTCACCTTCGAGATAAATGAAAATGAGAAGGTCATGGTAAAGAAGATTACCTTCCTCGGGAACAGGTCATATGACGACGAGGCATTTAAAAAACTTATGCAGACAAAAGAAGGGAGCTGGCTTTCATGGATTACCTCCAGGGGAACCTTCAAGGAAGATATGTTGAAGGGAGATATGGAGATACTGTCTTCCCATTACCTGAATAACGGATATATACAGGTTAAGATCGAGGAGCCTCAGGTATCTCTAACGCCTGACAAGAGATGGATTTATATAACTGTACGAATAGATGAAGGGAAGAAATTCAAGATCGGAAAGATAGACTTCAGGGGAGACATCCTTGACTCCATTGACGACCTCTCCAAGAATGTAAAGAGCAGGGAAGGGGATATCTTCAGCAGGGACAGGCTTAGGCAGGACATAGTAAGCCTTACCGACCTGTATGGAGATAAGGGGTATGCCTTTGCCAATATAGTACCCCTGACGCCCCTCGACCAGGACAGGCAGATAGTAAACATCACCTTCGACATCAGGAAGGGTGAGCTGGTATATTTTGAGAAGATAAACATCCTGGGGAACGTTAAGACAAGGGATAAGGTTATAAGGAGGGAGCTTAAGGTCGCAGAGAGCGAACTGTACAACGGGACAAACCTTAAAAAGAGCCGTCAAAAGCTCAACAACCTTGGCTTCTTTGAAGAGGTCAACATCTCGACCGATAGGGGGAGTTCCCCCGAGAGACTCAACTTAACAATAGATATAAAGGAGAGGCCCACCGGGACCCTGAGCCTGGGCGCCGGATACAGCTCTATAGACAAGTTCATTGTAACGGGTCAGGTGTCTCAGGGGAACTTTTTAGGAAGGGGGCAGAAGTTACAGCTATCGGCAGAGTTTGGTGGGAGAAGGAAGACATATAATCTGGGGTTTACGGAACCAAGGCTTTTTGATACCGAAATATCAGCAGGCTTCGATGTATACAACCTGGAAAAACAATATACGGACTTTACCAAGAAGAGTAATGGGGGAGATATTAGACTTGGCTTCCCGCTGAGGTTTGAAGACACGAGGGGATACCTGACTTACCGTTATGAGGAGTCAGAGATATCTGACATATCGGAAAATGCAGGGACATACATAACAGACCAGGCAGGAAAGAATGTGACAAGCAGCATAACCGCCAGCATTGTCAGAGACACGAGGGATAACTATATAGCTCCCTCAAAGGGTTCAAATAATACGGCTTCAGCTGAGTTCGCCGGGAGCTTCCTCGGCGGAGACCGCTCCTTTATTAAATATATAGGAAGCTCATCTTGGTTCTTCCCAGTATTCTGGGAGACCTCTGTGATGTTCCACGGCACGATAGGATATGCGGAGGGTACGGAAGGCGAGGACCTCCCAATAGATGAAAGGTTCTTTGTGGGCGGGATAAACACGGTCAGGGGTTTTGAACCAAGGTCCCTTGGTCCAAGGGACAAAAGTGGGAATATCATAGGTGGCGACTCGGAACTCGTATTTAACGTTGAATACCTCTTCTCACTCGTTAAAGAGGCCGGGTTGAGAGGGGTAATATTTTTTGATGCAGGAAATGCTTATAATATAAACAAGGTTGAAGATTCCGAATCTGATGACTTTGGGGAACTTAGGACAGGCGCTGGTTACGGTGTAAGATGGTACTCTCCCATCGGCCCTCTGAGGCTCGAATGGGGGTATAACCTTAATCCAAAGCGCGATCCCATAACTGGCGAAAAAGAAAAGAGGAGCCGCTGGGAGTTCAGCATAGGGACGTTCTTTTAGCGAGACGATATAAATTTGAAAAGGAGATGACATGAAAAAGTTTTTTTTGGCAGTAAGCATGGTTCTTATCGCAAGTGTTGCATTCGGAGGCGAGAAACCGGTGAAAATCGGCTATATTGACCTCCAGAAGGCATTAAATGAATCCGATGAAGGGAAAGAGGCCAAGGGGACCTTTAACAAAAGGGTTGAGGAACTCCAGAAGGTCTTGAATGATAAACAAAATGAACTCAAGAAGCTGCAGGACGACATGGAAAAACAAAAGGGGCTTCTGACGGCAGAAGCGAGAGTAGAGAAGGAGAAGGTATACCAGCAGAAGCTCAAGGATGTCCAGAGATTTGCCAAGGATTCTCAGGAAGAACTTCAGCAGAAGGATGCTGAGATGACAAAAAAGATAATTAAGGATTTAAGAGACATAATAAAAAAGTTGGGCAATGAGGACGGTTACACAATAATCCTGGAGAAGGGGGATGCCTTTGTCCTTTATGCCGCTGAAGGAGTTGACGTAACGGATAAGGTAATAAAAGCCTATAACAAGACGAAGAAATAACAAGGTTAACAGGACAATCGTTAAGAGGCTGAATGGAAAAGACCCTAAGAGAGCTTGCAGAACTTGCTGGCGGCGAAATAGCCGGTAACGGGGATACCGTATTAAGGGGAGTAGCCCCTCTCGAAGCGGCTACAGAAGGGGATATAACTTTTATTGCCAGCTCCAAACATGCCGAATCTCTCAGGACAACTTCCGCATCTGCTGTGATAGTACCCCCCGAAATTCAGATAGAAGGCAAGAACCTCCTCATCACCAGGAACCCACAACTTGCCTTCGCAAAGATTCTTAGTATCTATGCCTCCAAACCTGATATCAGGGAAGGGATAGACAAGAGGGGATTCATAGGGAGGAATCCGAAGATTGGAAAGAATGTCACCGTATACCCATTTGTTTATATCGGCGATAATGCGGAGATAGGAGATAGGACCGTCATACGCCCTGGGACATACATAGGAAATGGATGCAGGTTGGGGGAGGATGTCACCGTCTACCCTAACGCAACCATCATGGAAGGATGCATTATCGGGAACAGGGTAATCATCCACCCAGGGGCAGTGATAGGAAGCGACGGCTTCGGGTTTGCCAGGGACGGGAAGAAACATTACAAGATCCCACAGATAGGGATCGTCCAGATAGATGACGATGTGGAGATAGGGGCCAACACCACCATTGACAGGGCCTCCTTTGGCAAGACATGGATAAAGAGGGGGACAAAGATAGACAACCTTGTTCAGGTGGCCCACAACGATGTAATCGGTGAAGACTGCATATTAGTGGCCCAGTCCGGGATTGCGGGGAGCTGCAAATTGGGATCCAATGTGATCCTCGGCGGCCAGGTAGGGGTCGGCGACCATATAAACATAGGTGACAACGTGATGGTGGCTGGCCAGGCAGGGGTGACTTCGGATATCCCTGATAATCAGGTAATGTCCGGATATCCCACCATACCTCATAGGGAATGGTTAAAGGCGTCTCTTACATTTCCTCACCTGCCTGAGATGAGGAAGTCTATAAACGAGCTAAAGAAGAAGGTTGCAGAGCTGGAAGCAAAACTAAAATCGTAAGGGCGGGGTCACCCCGCCCCTACAATCCA
>Ga0209641_10005024_pt1 | contig 10855 bp, 9 predicted proteins | sample RifCSP16_1_FD_184022 | JGI IMG/M metagenome (GOLD analysis project Ga0209641, IMG submission 184022) | Soil microbial communities from Rifle, Colorado - Rifle CSP2_sed 16_1 (SPAdes) (version 2) | ecosystem: Environmental > Terrestrial > Deep subsurface > Rock core/Sediment | place: Rifle...
TGCACGACTATGTCCCGCTTAATGTTAAAGTGGCGCTCGAAAAAAAACTGTCACACCAAGTATTAATTGGTATCACCGGCGAAATCGCCAGTGGTAAAAGTTATGTGGCAGAACAACTGGTGATCTGGGGCCAGGCGCAAGGGCAAATCATTCACAATATCGAGTTAGATCACTTGGCACACCAAATTCAAAGTGAGCGAAAAGAGCCACAGTACCAAGCAATCAGAAGTGAAATCGTCAAAAACTTCGGTAAAAGCGTGCAAAACAACGATGGCACTATCAACCGCAAAGCGTTGGGCGAAAAAGTTTTTGCCGACCCCCAAAAATTGGCACTGCTCAATCAAATCATGTGGCCGCCAGTATTGGTGCGACTGCGCCGAGAACTGCGTAATAAACCAGGGATTGTGTTCATTAACAGTGCGCTCCTGGCCGAAGCTGACTTGATGCCGGTCTGTAACAACCGAGTAATCGTGATATCAAGCACCCAATCAGCCCAAAAAAAACGCTTGCAGGAACGCGGCTTTTCTGATGAACAAATTAACCGTCGTCTCAAATCACAATTTTCAACCAAGAAAAAGCTTGATTTGATTCAGCAGTCGATCAACCAGTATCACTTTGGTACAATTTGGCAGGTGGGGGATCAGACTGATCTTACTCAGTTCGCCAAAACTTTTTTTAAGGAAATCACCTCATAAAAAAATGACCGACAATCAATACCAACAAACTCTCCAGCGCAATAAGATGATTGCCCAAACTTCGGAACGGGCGGCCACGTACATCGTTCGCTTCGCCGTCGATGCTTTCCGAGCCGTCGTTAAATTTATCCAAGAACTGGTTGCCCAAGCCTTGGGAAAATAATCTACCTTTATTAAATACTAAAAAGTGCCAAGCTGAAGAATCGAACTTCAATCTCATGTTTTTCAGACATGCGCCGTGACCACCTTGGCTAGCTTGGCATCCTCAAACGTCTGGTTTTCAAAAAACCGTGGACTCGAGAGGGCTCGAACCTCTGACCTTCCGGATGTAAACCGGACGCTCTAACCAACTGAGCTACGAGTCCGCATCAAGTCACTTTCCGTGCCCAGGAGAGGAGTTGAACCTCCAAGGATTGCTCCACAGCCACCTCAAGACTGCGCGTCTACCAGTTTCGCCACCTGGGCATTCAGCCTCTCCATGAGAGTGTGAGCGAGAAACGGGACTTGAACCCGCGACCTTCTCCTTGGCAAGGAGACGCTCTAGCCAACTGAGCTATTCTCGCGCTAGACAGTCAATTATATCGTAAAAAAACTAACTATTAACTTTTAGCTTTTCACTGTCAACTATCCTTGTGCCAGAGGAGGGAGTCGAACCCTCACACCCTTGCGAGCACTAGTTCCTGAAACTAGCCTGTCTACCATTCCAGCACTCTGGCGTGAGTGAAATATTATATCAGGGGAATTGTCAAGGAAGTAAGGTGGCCCTTAACCGCTGGAAAGCCGGAAACTTGCGGCGAAAGGCCATCATAATCACATCAGTGGCTTCATTAATCGAATAATGGGTGGTATTAAGGGTAATATCGTACGCGTTGCGGCTGTTGAGATCTTTTTTGAAGTATGTCTTCACAAAGTCGTCTCGTTCTTTCTCTACTTGAGCTATCACTTCCTGAGCTGTTTCTTCATCAAAGCCTTCATACTGCATGGCCCGCTGCACCCGCACGTCATAGGGAGCAACAATATTGACGTGTAAACCTCTGGCAAAAGGCGTAATAAAGTTGGCCCCACGCCCCAAAATGACACAGTTGCCTTGGTGAGCAAAGTTCAAAACCACTCGACTTAACGCCCTTGCGTATCTACTTTCCTCAACGTATTCCGGATTCAAAACCGAGTGAATAATATTGTCTACATAGGTACGACCCTTTTCGTCAATTTCCTTGATAGCTGCTTTGTGCTTTTTGGTTGATTTGGCCAACTCATCAACAATCGCCTCGTCATGTAAGGTGAAACTCAATCTTGTTGCTAAACGCCGAGCAATCGGGGCGCCACCACTGCCTGGTTCACGAGCCACGGTAATAAACGGCCGTTCAAAAAAATGCTCTTCCTTGGGGACTTGCTTTTCCAAAGTATCCCTGATCTTCAAGGTCGAAACAATCCGGTTAATCAGCGGATAGTAGTCAATTGGCATACAGGGTGAAGTATAGCGCACTCCTTCTCATTTTTTAATGTTAAATTCGGGAAATGTTAGTAATTCCAGGCAGGCAGTAATGTTATAATCTGGGTGCTGCCTCAGTAGCTCAGTGGATTAGAGCGCAGGTCTTCGGAACCTGGCGTCGGGGGTTCGAATCCCTCCTGAGGCACAACAACTATCGCCTCTTTTTCATTCTATATAACAGTTTATCTACATCTTTTTCCATGTTTCGAACAGTCAATTCGCCGATCATTTTACTAGCCACAATTAGCCCCGAACTCGCAGATAAATCAAACATCAGGGATCCTGTATCTCGTTGATTTTTCGTGTTTCTATTAAGTTGTTCAAGATTTTTAAACACTCGGTTAACAATAGTTTGAGCCACTGTTTCATTTACCGGCAGTAAAAGAGTAAACTCATCTCCTCCCCAACGATAGGCCAAGTCTCCCACGTCGGCGCGAATACTGTTCGTCAAAACTTTGGCAAAGTATCTTAATACATCATCACCAACAGGATGGCCGTATGTATCATTAACTGTTTTAAGTCCGTCCACATCAAATAACACTAGGCAAAAATCTTTCCTTTCCATTTCATATCTGTTGATAAAAACCTGAAGGTCTTGATTAAATTTCCGACGATTAAAAAGACCAGTTAAAACATCTCTCACTGCTGCTGCTTCTGCTGCCACTGCTCGGTTCTCTGTTTCATTAAGTTGCTTGATAATTTCAGTCATCCCTAGCAAAAATTCATCTCCAATTTCTGGTTGATGTTGGCGGTAATAATCAAGCCATAGTTCTCTAAGGTTTTTAGTGTGATCTTCAGCTTGGATATTTTTCCATAACTGCTTGAGCGCTGCCAAAAGTCCAATCCGAAAAAAGTCAGCCTCCTTTGTTCTGCCTTGATCCTCCAACTTCTGCATAATACCCAATATCGTGGAACGAAATCCCTCATTTTCCTGAGAAAGTGTCGAACGATCACCTTGTTCTATTTTGTCAGGCTGGAACACTGCTTTTTCCCTATCCAGATCACTCATAACTATTTATTTTATAATAAGCTACCTTTTTTAAACACCGTCGCAGATTTGCTAGCAATCTCTCGGGAAAAAAAGTACAATACTTCCGTTCACGGGCCAGTAGCTCAGTCGGTTAGAGCACCTGCCTCTTAAGCAGGGTGTCCTGGGTTCGAGTCCCAGCTGGCTCACCATTGCCTGATGTTCATCAGTGATTGTTTGGAGTGTGTGGTTTGGATCACGTGATAATGAGACATAATGTGCCGCATCGCCATAATCATTTGACTAACTGCGTCTTTCTCAGTTCTAAATGATTTAACTTCAATAACGGTATATGGATTTTGTCCATTCTCTACCTGATCAGTGGAAATCAGCATTTTCTTCGGAATATGTGCATAGGCTCTGGTGACTGTGACTTCTTGCTTTTCGCTGGATAAAGTCATTTCTTGAAGATACTGACGAGACTCATCATCAAGCACGCGTTGAAATTTATCTCTGGCAACGGGGAAATAATTGTACTGTTCCGGTTTGCGGCGCTTTAGTTCAGAAGCGCGATTGTAAATCAACTGAATTTCCTCTGGCCCAACTGCTTCCCCATTTTCAAATCTTTTTCGCAACCTCAGTTGTGGTTGCCGACCATTATAATATTTGAGCGAAGGCTGAAAATATATGTCGTGGTAAGTCCCAGTGTGAATTTCGCCCAATTGAAAATAATCGGCCAACTCCGCCAAAATATGTTCTGAGTTTATTTCCTTGACAATAAAACGCGATTCCAACTGTTTTTCTAGGGAAAACCCGCGCCGCATCAATCGATGAGTTTGCATTTTATAGAGTGCTTCCTTCAGTGAAACTTCAGCAGCCGAAACACCGCCAACTGAAATCATGAAAGCAATAACCGATAGCATCCAAGCGGGCGTTTCCGGAAATTGCTTTAACTCAAGGAGTAATAAACCCATATACAATGGATCAGCGGCCACTAAATCCTTTAGAAAATTCGGGAAACCAGTTCGTAGCGCATCGGTCACATACTCGTTTTTCTTTTTTCGCTCAACCGGTGGTGTAGTTCGGTAGACGTCAAAGGCTTTTTTGGAAGAGGCAGTAAAAAAACCGATCTTTTCCAACACTGGTCCCACCAATGATATAAAAACGCTGTTGTCAGAGACCATCGATAGAGCAAAAACGCCAGCCGTATTAATCCCCAGAGCCACTAATTCATCCCTGCCAAAATCTCGTAAAATTTGCCAAAATGGACTCTCAGGTAACAGGATTGGTTGTTCGTTTAATGTTTGCGCCACTAAATTTTCATTGGTGCGTACAGTAGTTTCCTCAGTCATACCTAACAAGATTGTAACAAATAGTACGCTATAATGACTGTCATGAAAATCGTGGCAGGTTCATCAAATCACGACCTGGCAATTAAACTGGCCAAACAACTCAAAACCGAATTGATTCCCTGTAAAATCGATAAATTTGCTAACGGCGAGAAACGGATTCAAGTTGATCGGTCTGCCAAAGGGCAAGAGATTCTCCTGGTTCAATCATTTTCCAATCCGGTTGATGAACATATTATTGAAACCTTGCTCATTGCTGATGCGCTGGAGCGGCTTGGCGCCCGCAGTGTGGAACTGTTTGTGCCATGGTTTGGCTATTCATTCCAAGACAAAGTTTTTTTACCAGGGGAGCCACTGTCTGCTAAAGCCATTGCCCGCGCAGTAGAGAGTACGGCTATCAGAAAAGTCTATTTGCTTGATTTACACAACATTAGTATTCCGGGGTTTTTTTCAATTCCCACCTATCACTTAAGCGCCATTGATGTATTTGTACATTACAGCCAGGAACACTTTGACTTTAATCAAGCCATTGTCGTCAGTCCAGACTTTGGCGGCTTAAAACGGGCAAAGACTTTTGCCGACGAGCTTGGTCTTGATCTCGCCAGTGTCGAAAAACACCGCAACTTGAAAACCGGCGAAATCACAACCAGCAAACTTGATGGCAATGTCAAAGGTAAAATTGCGCTGATTTTTGACGATGCCATTCTTTCCGGCAGTACAACTATCGAGGTATCCAAGTTGCTCAAACAGCAAGGCGCCAAGCAAGTCCATTTCTTTGCCACTCATGGCGTGTTCACCGGTACGGCCCTAAAAGATCTGCAGCAATCCGGAGTAAATAGCGTGGTGGTGACTAATTCCATCGCCCAAGCAAAACTACCGTCCAAAATCAAGATGCTGGATATTTCACCTATCCTGGTAGAAAATATCTAAGGATAGATCTATAATCGCCCTTTCCTCATCAAAAAGGAATGATATGAATCAAACGCAACTGCGTAATATCGCTATTATCGCCCATGTCGACCACGGCAAAACCACGCTCGTGGATGCGATGTTGAAGCAAACCAAAACCTTTGCCACTCATCAAAAGGAGAATCAGGCGACGACCATTATGGATTCCAACGAACTGGAACGGGAAAAAGGCGTGACGATTTTGTCTAAAAACACCGCCGTCTTTTGGCGCGATTACAAAATTAATATTCTGGATACTCCGGGTCACGCGGACTTCTCCGGTGAAGTCGAGCGAGTGCTGAATATGGCTGATGGTTGTATTCTTTTGGTTGACGCCGCGGAAGGCGTCTTATCGCAAACCCGGTTTGTGTTGCGGCTGGCGCTTGAACTCGGCTTAATTCCAATTGTGCTGATTAATAAAGTGGATCGCAAAGATCAGCAAGTAAAACTAGTTGAAAAAGAAATTGGTGATTTGTTTTTGGAACTGGCTACTCAAGATTGGCAGTTGAATTTCCCAATTCTTTACGGTCGTGGCATTGAAGGCATTGTCGGCACACAACTGGCTGAAAACAAAGATTATTCCCAGACCATTATTAACAGCACTAATTTAGATCCGCTGTTTCAAACCATCGTCGAAACAATTCCCGCGCCAGACGGTGATTCAGCTGCACCGCTCCAACTACAAGTCAATTCACTGGATTGGGACCAACATAAAGGGCGCATTGCTATTGGCCGGATTTTCCAAGGCACGATAAAAAAAGGTCAAACGATTAAACTCCTTCATACCAACGGTAAAGAAACGAAAGGCACTATTGTTTATCTTTATAACCATTTCGGACTAGACCGGAAAGAAGTTGGTGAAGCGAGCGCCGGTGAGATTGTGGCCGTAGCTGGTTTGGCTGACACTGGCATTGGCGATACCATTGCCGACCCCGAACACCCAGTAGCTCTGCCAGCGATTATCATCACCGAACCAACGGTCAAAATACAACTGATGATCAATACCTCACCGTTTTCCGGGCAAGAAGCCGAATTTTCCACCGCCAGACAATTGCGCAGTCGTTTGGATAAAGAACTGGAAACCAACGTCGGCTTACGTCTTCTGCTGGGAACTTCCAGTGAAAGCATGACGATCGTCGGGCGGGGAGAACTTCATTTGGCTATTCTGATTGAAACCATGCGCCGCGAGGGATATGAGTTCGCCTTGTCCAGACCAGAAGTGGTGTTAAAAGAGCAAGCCGGACAAACCACTGAACCTTGGGAATACGTCACCATTGACGTGCCAGAAAAACACACCGGTACGATCACCGCTGGCATGGCTCGGCGCCGGGGACAGTTGAAAAACATGCGTCAGACTAAGGTTGGCGTACGGTTTGAATACGAAATCTCGACCGCCAATCTCATCGGCTATCGCAACGAACTGCTCACCGCCACTTCCGGCGAAGGTGTGGTGCACAACATCTTTTTGGAATACCGACCGCTGTCGGAGCAAGCGGAATTTCACCGCGGCGGTGCGATGATTGCCCATGAAACCGGTATAGTTACTGCTTACGCCTTGGAGAAAGCGCAGCAGCGCGGCACGCTGTTCGTCGATCCAGGTGATAAAGTCTACGCTAGCCAGGTGGTTGGTATCCAGAAACGACCAGAGGATATGACGATGAATGTGGTCAAAGGTAAAAAACTGACTAACTTCCGAGCCGCTAGTGCTGATACGCTGATTGTCCTGGCCCCAGGCTGGAAACCATCACTGGAACAGTTTCTGACTTTAATCGGCGAGCATGAAGTATTGGAAGTGACGCCAAAGAGTTTACGCTTGAGAAGCCTTTCATAACTCATCCTCTCCCTAAATGAAGAGTTTTTTTGTATGATGATAGGAGAAAAGCATGAAATATTCGGCTAACTTCGGTAAAACCCATTACGGCGCACAAGGTGGTTCTGATTTAATCAGCCACCAATTACTCTTGAAAGGTGGTTTCATCGAGGAATCGGCCGCCGGGCGTTATTTCTTCTTACCATTGGGTTGGCGCGTGCACGAGAAAATCAAACAGGTGATTAAAGAAGAAATGGATGCTATTGGCGGGCAGGAAATGATCGTGCCGGTCTTGCACCCAATTGAGTTGTGGGAAGAAACCAATCGCACTAACTCCGTTGGCTTTGAACTGATGAGTGTTAAAGATCGGCGCGGCGCTAAATTTGCCCTGGGCGGGACCGCCGAAGAGATGTTCGTTGATGTCGCCCGCAAACTTCACTTAACCTACCGCGATTTACCTTTCAATATTTATCAATTCTCCACCAAGTTTCGCGATGAACTGCGGGCGCGGGGCGGCTTGCTGCGCGTGCGTGAATTCATCATGAAAGATGCTTATTCTTTTCACGCCGATGAAAAAGATTTCAAAAAAGAGTACGAAAAAATGGCTCGAGTGTATGCAAAAATTTTTTCCCGCTTAGGGCTTAAGACGTTGCGCGTTGAGGCTGATAACGGTTACATCGGTGGTGAATACTGTCACGAGTTCCAAGTGGAGTCACCAATCGGTGAGGGGAGATTCTTTCAGGCCAAAGACAAATCGTACTGTGCTCATGAAGATGTCGCCATCTTTTACAAGCAGAATAAAAATGTCAAAGAAAAAATGAAACCCTACAAAACCGTGAAAGCCGTGCGCGGTAAAACGATGGCAGATGGAGTAAAACTACACAAACTCCCACTCTGGCAACAGATTAAAGACGTTTTGTACGTCAACGAAAAAGGGGGGTTCATTCTCGCTGTTATTCGCGGTGATTTTGACGTGAATGAAACCAAGCTCCTGCATGTCTCCAAATCCTACCAATTGCGGCCAGCCACTGATGAAGAAGTAAGAAAACTTGGGAGTTACCCCGGTTTCATTTCACCCGTTGGCTTGGAAAAGAAAGTGATGATCGTGGCCGACGACTCGCTCCACACGGTACGCAATTGTTATGGCAGTGCTAACAAAAAACACTTGGATGCGATGAATATTAATATTGACCGCGATTTCAAGGCCCATCTTGAGGGTGACATCGCCATGGCCCAAGACGGTTTTCTTTCCGGTAAAACTCACAGCCCGTTGCAAGAAAAGCGGGGGATTGAGGTCGGCAATATTTTCCAACTGGGCTACCATTACAGTAAGCGGATGAAGAACGCCACCTTCATTGATCAGGACGGCAAGGCCAAGCCGTATTACATGGGTTGCTATGGTATTGGTCTCGGTCGAACTATGGCCACCGTCGTCGAAAAGTATCACGACGACAAAGGGATTGTTTGGCCAAAAGTCGTCGCTCCTTTCCAAGTTCACTTCATTTCACTCAAAGGCGCTGAAAAACAGGCACAGGCACTCTACGACCGGTTATTAAAATTCAAGATTGAAGTACTGTGGGATGACCGTGAAGAATCGCCCGGCAAAAAATTTGCTGACGCTGATCTCATCGGCATTCCCGTGCGCTTGGTCATCTCTACCCGTACAGGCACCAAAGTGGAATGGAAGAACCGTGCCAGCGATAAAACCGAATTACTAACCATAGCCCAAGTAATTAATAAGTTAACCGGCTAACCGATGGATCGCACCTACAAAAACCTGGTTTTCACCAAACACGCGCTGGAGCGCACCAGTGGGCGAGTGCTGACCCAAGACGCCATTTATCAAACCGTCACTGCACCTGACAAAACATTTCTAAGCCACGGTAATACCAAATTCATTCGCACAGTCAACAACCGGCTGATTCATGTGGTGGCAACACCAATTGAAAACCACCAATGGTTGGTGGTGTCTGCCTGGGTAAGAGGGGAAGAGGATCGCGAATCACTCGTGTGGCAACTGCTGTCATTGCCATTCAAGTTGACTTGGCGCGGCTTACTCGTGATATGGAAATACTTTAAAAAACGAATATAGCAAATTTGCTATATTCGTTTTTAATATATAAGAAGTTTTAATTCTCCGCAAAAATTGCTGGAAAAAACATAACCTATAACGAAATATTTTTTATAGAGACAAAAAAATTATAGATTTATTCACCAATCCTTTTTGCCTATATTTTTTTAGTGAATCACATCATATAGTTCTATCACATCCCGGTGAGCCCACTACAACAATCCAAAAGGACGTTGTGGTGGGTACCTATTCCCCCACTTCTTGTATAATGCCTGTATGGAATCCCGTCCGCTGATTGTGACGCATCATGCACCCGACCTCGACGCTGTCACAGCCACTTGGCTGCTGAAACGCTTTGACGCGCAGCACTTTGCTGATTCTAAAATTGGGTTCGTCAATCCCGGTGAGAAAATGGATCTGAGCGACGCCGAAGAATTGGGCAGTCAACTCCATGAAATCGTCTATGTTGATACCGGCTACGGGAAATTTGATCACCATCAACCAAATAAAGCCTTGCAAAAAATTTGCGCCGCCAGCTTAGTTTTTGACTATATCTGCGAACAGCATCCCGACAAAAAAACAGACCAGGCCTTGCAAACCATCGTTAAGTTCGCCAACCAAATCGATCATTTTGAAGAAATTACCTGGCCAGAACCGGAATCGGAGCGAAACTTATTCATGATCCAGGAACTTATCCGCGGCCACGAATACACCGATCCGCACAATGATGACTCCCAAATGCATTTTGGTTTTCAGTGTTTGGACAATGTCTACGCCACCCTCACCCAACACTACAAAGCGCTCGATATCATTCACAGCAAGGGCCAAGTAATCCCGCTCAAAGAAGGTCAGGCGTTAGTGCTCTTAACCCGTAATGACGACACTCTTAAAGTGGCCCAAAAACAGGGCTATCTAATGGTCGCCCGCAAAGACCCAAAACTTGGTCACATCAGAATTAAAGTCAGGCCTGACTCACTCTTAGATTTAACTACACTCTATAAACGAATCCTTGAAGTCGATAAAAAAGGGACCTGGTTCCTGCATGGCAGCGGCAAAATGCTGCTGAACGGTTCAACCAAAAACCGCGATCAAAAACCCAGCCCACTGACCTTGGAACAAATCATTGTTTTAATCAAGGAAACATATGGTTAAAGACTGTGTCTTCTGTCAGATCGCTGCTGGCCAACTGCCTGCCCACACTCTTTGGGAGGATGACGAGCATCTCGCCTTTTTATCCATTTTCCCCAACACTAAAGGATTTAGTGTCGTTGCCACCAAAAAGCATTACGATAGTTACGCCTTTACCGCCGATGACCAAGTACTCAGCCGGTTAATCATCGCCACTAAAAAGGTCGCACAACTTTTGGATAGTTACTTTGAGGATGTTGTCCGTTGTGGCATGTTTTTTGAGGGGTGGGGGGTTAATCACCTGCACACCAAGCTTTTCCCGATGCACGGTACCGGCAACCTCAAACACTGGCAAATGATTGAGGACAAACGGATTGACACATACTTTGAGAAGT
>Ga0209641_10005025_pt1 | contig 10855 bp, 8 predicted proteins | sample RifCSP16_1_FD_184022 | JGI IMG/M metagenome (GOLD analysis project Ga0209641, IMG submission 184022) | Soil microbial communities from Rifle, Colorado - Rifle CSP2_sed 16_1 (SPAdes) (version 2) | ecosystem: Environmental > Terrestrial > Deep subsurface > Rock core/Sediment | place: Rifle...
CGCACCCGGAAGCGCAGGCGCCTGCCGCCGAGCCCGCCCCGCGCGAGGCCGCGCCACCGCCGGAACGCGAGGGGGTGACGCTTGCGGAACTTCCGGACGACCGGCGCGAGACGACCGAGGAGGAGGCCGCCTGGCCGGAGAAGCTCGAGCGTCGCGGCCAGATCAAAGTGGACACCGGGCTCCTCAGCGAGCTCGTCAATTTCGCCGGCGAGGTGAGCATCTCGCGCGCGCGCATGGAGCAGCAGATCTACAGCTTCCGCGACAACCTCGGGGAATTGAGCCGCAACGTCGTGCGCTTCCGCGAGCAGATCCGCGAGCTCGAGATCCAGTCCGAGTCGCAGATCCTCTACCGCGTGCAAGACTCCGCCGAGACGCGCCAGGACTCCGACTTCGATCCCCTGGAGTTCGACCGCTTCTCGCGGTTGCAGCAGCTCTCGCGCGGCCTCGCCGAGAGCCTGCACGACCTGAACACCATCCAGACCAACCTCGGCAACTTCGTGGGCGAGGCCGAGGCGGTGCTGCAGCAGCAGGCGCGCATCAACACCGAGCTGCAGGAGGGCCTCATGCGCACGCGCATGGTGAGCTTCGCCACCCAGGCCGCGCGGTTGCGCCACATCGTGCGCCAGACCGCGCGCGAGCTCGGCAAGCGCGTGGAGTTGGAGCTTAAGGGCGCGGAGGTGGAGGTCGACCGCACCGTGCTCGATCGCATGATCGGGCCGTTCGAGCACATGATCCGCAACTCGGTCGACCACGGCATCGAGTCCGAGGCCGAGCGCCGCCGCCGCGGCAAGCCGCCGTTCGGGCATATCACCATCGCCACCGTCCAGGAGGGCAGCGAGGTCGTGATCCGTTTTTCGGACGACGGTGGCGGCCTCAACATCGAGGCGATCCGCGCCAAGGCGATCGAGCGTGGACTGGTCTCGTCCGAGGCCGCGCTCACCGAGGACGAGCTTGTGCAGTTCATCCTCATGTCCGGATTCTCGACCGCGAGCCAGATCACGCAGGTCTCGGGCCGGGGCGTGGGCATGGACGTGGTGCACAACGAGGTAAAGCAGCTCGGCGGTTCGATGGCGGTGAACAGCAAGCGCGATACGGGTACGACCTTCGTCATCCGCCTGCCGCTCACGCTCTCCATCACCCAGGCGCTCATGGTGCACGTGGGCGATCAGCTTTATGCCGTCCCGCTCGCCTCGGTGTCCAACATCGTCGAATTCCCGATCGAGAAACTGACCGGGCTCGCCGTCGGCAAGAATCCGCTGTTCAATTATCAAGAACGCGTCTATCCGTTCATGAGCCTCGGGACGCGGCTCGGCCTCGGCTCGCAGGCGGTTCCCGGCAAGAAGGTCCCGGTGTTGCTCGCGCGCACCGGCACGCGCGAGGTGGCGATCCAGGTGGACGGCCTCAGCGGCACGCGCGAGGTGGTGATCAAGACTCTGGGGTCCCAGCTTTCCGAGATCAAGGGACTCGCCGGCGCGACGATCCTCGGCGACGGGCGCGTGATCCTCATCCTGGATGTGCCGGGCCTGTGGTACCGCGACGATACGATCCGCGTCGAGCACCGCGCCGAGGCCAAGCCGGCCGCGGCCGCGCGCGAGCGCCCGCTCATCATGGTCGTGGACGACTCGCTCACCGTGCGCAAGGTCACCGGCAAGCACCTGCACAAGCGCGGGATGGACGTGATGGTCGCCAAAGACGGCATCGACGCCGTGGAGCAGTTGCGCGACCGCATCCCCGACGTGATGCTGGTGGACATCGAGATGCCGCGCATGGACGGCTACGAGCTCACGACGCGCGTGCGCTCGGATACCAGGTTGCGGCGCATCCCGATCATCATGATCACCTCGCGCGCGGGCGCCAAGCATCGCCAGAAGGCCTTCGAGCTCGGCGTGGACGGCTATATGAGCAAACCCTATCAGGAAGAGGAGCTGCTCAAGAATATCGAGGCCATGCTGTCCAAGAATCCGGTGCAGCCGTGAGCGCGGCCGCCGCGCCGCGGTCGGGGCCGGACCCGGATTACCGCGGTTGCGCGACCCGAGGAACCGCCCTTGGCTGAGCCGAACCAGTATCTGCGGCTGCAATTGCAGGGCGTTCAGTACCTGCTGCCCAGCACCTCAGGCTTCACGATCGAGCAGCGCGAAGGCCTGCTCGCCAACTCCGATCCGGCGAGCCCGATCGTCGCCTGGCGCGCGGTGCGCAACGCGCGCTGGCCGGCGTATTGTCTGGACACGGGCTTGAAGCCCGCGCGGCGCGATGACTGGAGCCGCGCGGTTTTCATCGAGGCGACCCCGCACGCGATCGGGCTTGCCGTCGATGACGTGCACATGCTGCCGCGCGCCGACACCCAGGTCGGACCCTTCACGCCGCTCGGTCCCGCGCCCACGCGCCACGGGCATCTGTTCGCCGGGGTCTGGGTTACGGGCCGGCGCGTGACGCTGGTGTTCGATCCCAAGGCGCTGATCGGCTACCTGCAGGGGCTGGGAGAGTAACGTGCAGCAGAAGACGGCGGCCCGCATCCATGCGCTCGAGATCCCGATCCGCGGGATGTCGCTCCTCATCCCGAGCGCGAGCATCGCCGAGGTGGCGAACGTGCCGGAGCTGGCGTCGATCCCGCTGAGCCCCGCCTGGGTGCTGGGCACGATCGGTTGGCGCACGCTTGCCGTGCCGGTGGTGTCCTTCGAGGTGCTGATGGGGGCGCATGCGGTCGCGCCGGCCCCGGCCTCCAAGGCCATCGTGTTCTACCCGCTGGGCGGGCGCCGCGAGTGGGAGTTCTTCGCGATCCTCTCGGCCTCGGAGCCGCGCCCGCAGGCCGTCGACCCGGGCATCGCGATCGCGGCGACGGCCGCGGACCTGCCGGACTCGCCCTATGTCGCCGCCGGTCTCAAGGTCGGCGACAAGCTCATGCTCATCCCGGATTTCGCGGCGCTGAAAAAGGTGTTTTATCCGTAGCCGGCAGAGAAAAGATACAAGAGAAAGGAGAAAAGTTTTTCAGAAGACGCTCTTTGCTCTTTTTTCTTTACTCTTTTCTCTCATCGTGTAGCGATATCAATCCCCTCCCATGCAACGTCGGCGAGTAAGTCGATCTCTTCTTCGTTAATCACATACGGCGGCATGAAGTAGATCACATCCCCGAGCGGTCGCAGCAGCACGCCCCGCTCCAGGGCGTAGCGGTACACCGCGCGGCCGCGGCGCTCCTGCCACGGATAAGGCGTGCGCGTCTTCTTGTCCTTCACCATCTCGATCGCGAGGATCATGCCTGTCTGCCGCACCTCGGCGACATGCGGATGCCCGGCGAAGTGTGCGGTCGCGCGCGCCATGTGCGCCGCGAGCCGCCGGTTGCGGTTCAACACGTCGTCGTCGCGGAAGATGTCGAGTGTCGCGTTCGCCGCCGCGCAGGCGAGCGGGTTGCCGGTGTAGGAATGCGAATGCAGGAACGCCTTCTGTGCGGTGTATTCGGCGTAGAAGGTCTCGTATACGGCGTCCGTCGTCAGGCACACCGACAGCGGCAGGGTGCCGCCCGTGAGCCCCTTGCCGAGCAGCAGGAAGTCCGGCGCGATGCCGGCCGATTCGCACGCGAACATCGTGCCGGTGCGCCCGAAGCCGACGGCGATCTCGTCGGCGATCAGGTGCACGTTGTATTGGGTGCAGGCGGCCCGCAGCAGCTTCAGATACACCGGATCGTACATGCGCATGCCGCCCGCACACTGGACGAGTGGTTCAATAATCACGGCGCAGGTTTCGTGCGCATGCGCGGCGAGCGCCGCATCCATCGCGGCAAACAGGCGCGTGGAATAGTCGGCGCAAGATTCACCCGGTTCGCGTTGCGAGCAATCCGGTGCTGGGACCGTGATCGCCTTCAACAGCAGCGGCTCGTAGGTTTCCTTGTAGAGCGCCACGTCCCCGACCGAGAGTGCCCCGAGCGTCTCGCCGTGGTAACTGTTGCTCAAGGAAATAAAGCGTGTGCGCGATTCGCCGCGGTTGCGCCAGGAGTGAAAGCTCATCTTGAGCGCGACCTCGACCGCACTCGACCCGTCCGAGGCGTAGAAACAACGCGCGAGTCCCTTCGGCGCGAGCGCCACGAGCCGTTCGGAGAGCGTCACAACCGGTTCGTGGGTGAAGCCCGCGAGAATTACATGCTCCAGCTGCGCAAGCTGCCCGGCGATCGCGGCGTTGATGCGCGGGTTGGCGTGGCCGAAGAGATTGACCCACCACGAGCTGATGGCGTCGAGGTAGCGCCGGCCGTCGTAGTCCTCGAGCCACACGCCTTCCCCGCGCCGGATGGGAATCGGCGGATCGTCCGCATGGTCGCGCATCTGGGTGCAGGGGTGCCAGAGCACGCGCAGGTCGCGCTCGGCCCAGGAACGGTTGGTCATGGGCACATAAGATACGAGATACGAGGTACGAGAGGCGAGGGGATTATGAGAAACGAGGTACAAGATACGAGGTACGAGCGCAATCTTTAGTTACCCCCGCCCCTCGTATCTCGTCCCTGCCTTAATATCCCCAATACCCCCTGAGGACGTTGCCCTGGCCGGCGTAGAGGTCGGGCGTGGCGGGATCGAATTTCGGGAAGCCGATGCCTTGCAGCATCCGCTTGCCGTCCTCGGTCTTGTCGGCGTTGAGCAAGGCCGCGCGCAGCTTCTCACGCAAGCCCTTGTCCAGATGAGGCGCGGCCGAGAGCGCCCAGTGCGGCATCGGTTCGGTCGTCATGACGACCGCGAGGCCACCCGAGCGCGCCATCTGCTGGCTCACGAGCGGTGTGGGCAGGATCGCGGCGTGGACCCGCCCGGCCACCACCAGCTCCATGCCCTCCTCGGCGTTGTCGACCTGGACGATGGCCGGTTGGCGCGTGGGGTTGGGGAACATGGCGCTCAGGCGCACGGCGCCGACGGAGGGCGGGCCGAGCGTCGCGATCGTCTTGCCGGTAAGCTCCATGGGGTCGAGCACCGGGTGGCCTTTGGGCACGACCAGGCTGTAGCTCACCGTGCCGGGGATCTTGGCGAGCACCGTGAAGCCGAATTTCCGGATGCGGTAGTCCGTGAAGTGCGCGGCGTCGAAGACGAGGTCGTAGCCGCTGTTGCGGCGGATTACTTCCCAGTAGGCGATGAAATTGGGCAGCGTGCCGATGAGACATCGGCGGCCCGTCGTCCTTTCGATGAACTCCGCGAGCGGCTGATAGTCCTTGCGGGTCTGCTCCTCGCTCAAGATCGGCTGGATCACGAGCACCAACTCGCCGGGCCCGGGTTTCGGCATCGCCGCGCGCACGGCGGCGACGGCGGCAAGCGCGAGCAGCGTCAGCGCCAGCACGCCGCCCGCCGGATATGGCCGAATCCTGCGTCGGGTTCTTGTCGTCACGCCGCCCCGGCGGCAGGCGGGATACGACGGCGTGGAATCACCATGTCTGCTTCAGGTAATCGCTATAGCCTTTGTAGATTTGCGGCGGTGCCGGCTCGAATCCCTCCGGGAAACCGATTTTTTTCAGCATCTCCTGGCCCTGCGGCGTTTTGTTCGCCTCGAGCAGCGCTTTTTTGATCTTTTCGCGCGTGACCTCATCCATGCCCGACGACGCCGACAGCGTGATGTGCGGCGTCTGCGGCGAGGTGGTGATCGTTGCGATGTCCTTGCCCGCGGCCATGGCCCGGGCCACCAGCGGCGTCGGCACCATGGCGGCCATTACCTCGCCCCCCAGCAGCATCTCCATCGCCTCTTCCGAGCTGTTGACGGGTTGGAGATAGGGCTGGCGCGAAGGATTGGGGAACAGCCGCGCGAGCATGAGCCCGCCCGGGGCGGGCGGGATGAGCGTCGCGATCTTTTTTCCGGTCAGTTCGGAGACGTCCATGATGCCGGAGCTGGAGTGCGCCACCAGGGAGTAGCTCACGAGGCCCGGCACCTTGACCAGCGGGACGAAGCCGTGGTTCTTCATGCGGTACTCGGTATAGAACGGGGCATCGAGGACCAGATTGTATTCCTTGCCCTGCTTCATTTTGTACCAGTACGTGGTGAAGTCCGGCGCGGTCTTGAGCTCGACGGACTTGCCGGTGACGTTGGCGATGTACTCCGCCAGCGGCTGAAAGGCCTTGTACGTCTGTTCCTCGCTCAGGATCGGCTGCACGGCGAACCGGATGTCGGCCGCGCGCGCAGACCCCGGGGCACCGAGCAGCAGCGTCGCTGCCAGCATGACCAGGACGCCGGTACCGCGCGTTCCGCCGGACGTCTCGTTTATCATCGAATCTCCCCCGGTTAGTGACCACGCTGCGGGCTGGCCCCGTTTGTTTTGCTGCTTTTGCCCCGTCCTGCCGCGGACAACTTCGTTCCCGAGCTGTTACATCGACTTCATTCAGTGGAGAATAGGCTTGGTGTCCTTGGCGGTTAGACTGCTTTTTCTAGGATTATAGCCGCTGGGCCGCGCGGCTGTCCCGAGACCGACATGGGGCGCGGCATGGCCCGATTTTCATTGTTTGAAAACGCAAACGGAGTGTATCGATGGCGCGCACAGAAACACCGGTATGTGCATTCGGCGAATCGGCCCCGGATTTTTCCCTTCCCGGCGTCGATGGCAGGACCTGGACCTTGTCCGGTTGTCGCGGCCCGAAGGGGTTGCTCGTGATGTTCATCTGTAACCACTGTCCGTACGTCAAGGCGGTGCGCGACCGCATCGTCCGCGACGCGCGCGAGTTGCAGGACTACGGCATCAACGCGGTCGCGATCATGTCGAACGATCCGCGCGACTATCCCGAGGACTCGTTCGAGAACATGCGGAAGATCGCCGCGGAGCTCGAGTTCCCGTTTCCCTATCTCTGCGACGAGACCCAGGAGGTGGCGAAAGCCTACGGCGCGGTGTGTACGCCGGACTTCTTCGGCTACGACAAAGACTTGAAGCTTCAGTACCGCGGGCGGCTCGACGAGTCGCGCAAGGAGCCGGTGCCGAACGCGCGCCGCGACCTGTTCGAGGCGATGAAGCAGGTGGCGCTCACGGGCCTCGGCCCGAAGGACCAGATCGCGGGTATGGGGTGTTCGATTAAATGGAAGGCAAGCCAATAGCCATTAGCTTATAGCTGTTAGCTAAAGGCTATGGGCTATCGGCTATAGGCTATCGGCTATAGGCTTATCAATGATCGCCGAAGAAACCGTCGGTATGGAACGACACCAAGTCCTGCCCGACCTCGCATCGCTGCGGGCGCTCCTGCGCGACTGCGCGCGCGAGGAGCTGTTGCCGCGGTTCGCCGACGTGCGCCGCCAAGTCAAGCCCGACGGCAGTCTCGTCACCGAGGCGGACATTGCGATGCAGCGCCGCATGCAGCAGGAACTCACGCGGCGCTGGCCGCGGTATGCGTTCCTCGGCGAGGAGATGTCCGCCGTGGAGCACGAGCGGCTCGCCGCGCTCTCGGAGCCGGGGCTGTGGTGCCTGGATCCCCTCGATGGCACGAGCAACTACGCCGCCGGCGTGCCGTTCTTCGCGGTGTCGCTCGCGCTGCTGGTGCGCGGTCGGCCCGAAATCGGCCTGGTGTACGATCCGGTGCGCGATGAATGCTTCACGGCGCAACGCGGCGCGGGCGCGTGGTTGAACGACACGGCACTGCGCGCGCGGGCGATGGGACTGGAGCTGCGCCGCTCCCTCGCCGTGGTGGATTTCAAGCGCCTGGACAGCCGGCTCGCTCAGGAGCTCGTCGCGCACCCGCCCTATGGCTCGCAGCGCAACTTCGGATCGAGCAGCCTCGAGTGGTGCTGGCTCGCGGACGGGCGTTTCCACCTCACCCTCCACGGCGGGCAGAAGCTCTGGGATTACGCCGCGGGAAGCCTGATCCTCGCCGAGGCCGGCGGGAGCGCGCAAACGCTGGATGGCCAGGAGGTATTCGCGCTGGGGCTGAAGCCCCGGTCGGTGGTGGCGGCGCTCGATCCGGAGCTATTCCGCGCGTGGCGCGACTGCCTCGCTAAGGTGCGCGAAACGCCGGGATAACCGCCGAATCCTCAGGACTGAGGCCAAATTCCCGTTTTATGCCTGGATTGCCGGGCCGCTTCGGGCTTGCCCAAAAACTGACCGTGAGCGAAAATGCGCCGGCCTTTTGGCTGGCCGGCTCCGGGCCTCGGGAATCGCCGTCAGGCAAACAAGGCGAAACGGCGATCCCGCAGACAGACGCATAAAAACTGCCGGCTTACCCGGATTATTACCCCTTGGCGTATGGCTGCGTTCCGCCAAAGGGTTTTGCTGTTTGAGCGATCGAGCAGCGGCTCAGGGGCGGAATATCCGGCGCGCAGGCCGGTGATCCGGGCCCCGGGCCCTGGATTCCAGAGTTTCGAGTAACGAGGGTCTAATTCCATGACAGCGAAACCCCACGCCCACAAGGCGGGCGAAGACAAGGCATTGACGAACCGACGCGAGCGGGCCAACGCCATCCGCGCGCTTAGCATGGATGCGGTGCAGAAGGCCAACTCCGGTCACCCGGGCGCGCCCATGGGCATGGCCGACATCGCCGAGGTGCTGTGGAACGACATCCTCAGGCACAACCCGGCGAACCCGAAATGGCCGGACCGCGACCGCTTCGTGCTCTCCAACGGCCACGGTTCGATGCTGCTCTATTCGCTGTTGCATCTCACCGGATACGACCTCTCGATCGAGGACCTCAAGAATTTCCGACAGCTGCATTCCAAGACCCCGGGCCATCCGGAATACGGCTATGCCCCGGGCGTGGAGACCACCACCGGTCCGCTGGGACAGGGCATCACCAATGCGGTCGGCATGGCGCTCGCCGAGAAGGTGCTCGCGGGCACGTTCAACCGCGACGGCCACCACATCGTGGACCACTATACCTATGTCTTTCTCGGCGACGGCTGCCTCATGGAAGGCATCTCGCACGAGGCCTGCTCGCTCGCCGGCACCTTGGCCTTAGGCAAGCTCATCGCCTTCTACGATGACAACGGCATCTCGATCGACGGTCACGTCGAGGGTTGGTTCACCGACAACACCCCGAAGCGCTTCGAGGCCTACGGCTGGCACGTGGTGCGCGACGTGGACGGCCACAACCCGGACGCCATCAAGAAGGCGGTCATGGAGGCGCGCGCGGTCAACGACAAACCCTCGCTCATCTGCTGCAAGACCGTGATCGGCTACGGCGCGCCCAATCTCTGCGGCTCGCACGACTGCCACGGCGCGCCGCTCGGGGCCGATGAGGTCAAGGCCACGCGCGAGAACCTCGGCTGGAACCACGAGCCGTTCGTGGTCCCGAAGGAGATTTACGCCGGCTGGGACGCCAGGCCTAAGGGCGCCGCGGCCGAGAAGGCCTGGACCGATAAGTTCGCGGCCTACCGGAAGGCCTTCCCGGACCTGGCCGCCGAGTTCGAGCGCCGCGTCATCAAGGGCGAGCTGCCGAAGGACTGGAATACGAAGGCCGAGGAGTTCATCCAAGGCGTCGCCGCCAAGGCCGAGACCATCGCCTCGCGCAAGGCGTCGCAGAACGCGATCAACGGCTTCGCGCCGGCGCTGCCCGAGCTGCTCGGCGGCTCGGCCGACCTCGCCGGCTCGAACCTGACGCTGTGGAAGGGCAGCAAGGGCGTGAGCAACACCGTCTCCGACGGCAACTACATCTATTATGGTGTGCGCGAGTTCGGCATGTCGGCGATCATGAACGGCATCGCCCTGCACGGCGGTTTCATCCCCTACGGCGCCACCTTCCTCATGTTCTCCGAGTACGCGCGCAACGCCCTGCGCATGGCGGCGCTCATGAAGCAGCGCGTGCTGTTCGTCTACACCCACGACTCCATCGGTCTGGGCGAGGACGGCCCGACGCATCAACCGGTCGAGCAGACCGCGACCTTGAGACTCATACCCAATATGTCGCTGTGGCGCCCGTGCGATGCGGTCGAGTCCGCGGTGGCGTGGAAATTCGCCATCGAGCGCCGGCAGGGACCGACGAGCCTGATTTTCTCGCGCCAAAACCTGCCGCACCAGGCCCGTGACGCGCAGACGCTCGCCAACATCAAGCGCGGCGGCTATGTGTTGTCCGAGGCCGCGAACGGCAAGCCGGAGGCGATTCTTATTGCGACCGGCTCCGAGGTAGGGCTCGCCATGGAGGCGCAGAAGCTGCTTGCCGCCAAGGGCAAGAACGTGCGCGTGGTCTCCATGCCCTCGACCGACACCTTCGACGCCCAGGACGCCGCCTACCGCGAGGCCGTGCTGCCGAAGGCCGTGACGAAGCGCGTGGCGGTCGAGGCCGGCGTCACCGACGGCTGGTACAAGTACGTGGGTCTTGGTGGGCGGGTCATCGGCCTCAACCGCTTCGGCGAATCGGCCCCGGCCGGCGTGCTGTTCAAGGAGTTCGGCTTCACCGCGGACAACGTCGCCAAGACTGTTGAAGAGATCTTGTAATATCGTTTGACGCAAAGACGCGAAGGCGCAAAGAGAGGCAATTTTGATATTTAAAAACTTTGCGTCTTTGCGCCTTTGCGTCAAGAACTCATAAACGATTTCATATTTAACCTCCTGGAGAATCGGCAATGGCAATCAAAGTCGGCATCAACGGCTTCGGCCGTATCGGACGCATGGTGTTCCGCGCGGCCGCGAAGGAGTTCAAGGACATCGAGATCGTCGGCATCAACGACCTGCTCGAGCCGGACTATCTCGCCTACATGCTCAAATACGACTCGGTGCACGGCCGCTTCCCGCAGGCGATCGGCGTGGACGGCAACAACCTGGTAATCGCCGGCAGGAAGATCCGTCTCACCGCCGAGAAGGACCCGGCCAGCCTCAAGTGGAACGAAGTCGGCGCCGACATCGTGGTCGAGTCCACGGGTCTGTTCCTCACCAAGGAGACCTGCGAGAAACACCTCGCCGCCGGCGCCAAGAAGGTCGTGCAGAGCGCGC
>Ga0209641_10005026_pt1 | contig 10852 bp, 8 predicted proteins | sample RifCSP16_1_FD_184022 | JGI IMG/M metagenome (GOLD analysis project Ga0209641, IMG submission 184022) | Soil microbial communities from Rifle, Colorado - Rifle CSP2_sed 16_1 (SPAdes) (version 2) | ecosystem: Environmental > Terrestrial > Deep subsurface > Rock core/Sediment | place: Rifle...
CGAGGGCGAAGAAGCGGGCGAAGGAAACGCTGGCCGGGATGCCGCTGTACGAGGTACGGCACGCAAGGGAGATGTCCCAAAAGCGCATTGCGGAACTTTTGCGAATAAACCAGGCGTCCGTCTCCAAGCTCGAACGAAGGACGGACATGTATATCAGCACCCTGCGCAGCTTCATCGAGGCGATGGGAGGTCAACTGGAAATCAAGGCGGTGTTCCCGGAGGGTGACGTCAGGATCATCCAATTCGAAAAACTGGGTGAGAGCCCTCCAGCAAGGTAAACCCCGTCTGTCTCGCCGGCAATTCATCCACGCCATTTCCAGGTCCACCCATTCCTTGAGATCCGTATTTCTGGTCCCGGTGCCCGAGATGTCGTACGACAGCACGGGAATGAGCGGCGGGACCCGCCTTCTTCCCGCCTTCGACCGCACCCGGCGGCTCCCGGCCGCCTTTTTCAGGGTTGGGGCGGGGGGGTGAGCGGGAATCTGGCTTTCCACTTCTGCGCCTGATCGGTGTAGGGGGCTTCCTCGGGGGCATATCGGATTTAGGGGCTTATCGAATACACTGATCCCATGGTTCGGATGTGGAGTGTTCCCCCGGGCGGGATGGGCGGTGGACTCGTGAAACGATTCCAAGTCGTCATTCTATTGTGTGCGGCGGCATCGTGCCTCGCTCTTTTCCTGTGCCAGGAGTCCCACGCCCAGGACCTCGCTTCCCTTGGCGCCGCGATCCCTCGCCGGGTGGCGGGCTTCGCCTCGGAAGGACCGGACGCGACGTACGACCGGAAGACGATCTTCGACTACATCGACGGCGGGGCGGAGGTCTATCTCGCCTACGACATGCGGGGGTGCCTCTCCCGCCGGTACGCCGCTTCGGGGGAGCCGGCCGTCGTGCTGGATCTCTTCGACATGGGGACGCCGCCGGAGGCCTTCGGCGTCTTCACCCTCGACCGGGACGGCGAACCGCTGGAGGTCGGGGAGGACGGCCTGAGCCGGGAGGGGTGGATCCGTTTCTGGAAGGGCCGATTCTTCGTCTCGATCTACGCGGAGCGGGAGACGGCCGGCGCGCGGGAGGCGGCGCTCCGGCTGGCCCGGGCGATCGAGGCCGGGATCAAGGAGAAGGGGGAGCGGCCGAAGATTCTGGGGAGGCTCCCCCAAAGGGGTCTGCAGAAACAGAGCATCCGGTATCTGCATTCCCACATCCTGCTCGAAACCCACGTACGACTGTCCGATGAGAACATCCTGGGGCTCGGCCCGGACACGGAGGTCGTGCTCGCCTCGTACGTCCGGGAGGGGAAACGGGCCCGGCTCTTGCTCGTCTCCTACCCGGACGCGGCACGGGCGGCGGCGGCCCGGAAGCGTTACCTCTCCTTACGAATGGCCGGGGGTGCATCGAAGCAGGGGATCGCGGCAAAGGGCGGCAAGGAGTGGCTTTCCGCGCAGGCGGGACGATTTCTGGCGATCGTCCTCGACGCCGATAGCCGTCCGCTGGCCGAGTCCCTGTTGAAGGAGGCGGAGACGCTTCCGTGATCTCCCCGAGCGGCCTGCGGTTGGGTGGAGGGAATGGAGAGGAACAGGCAAGATAGGGAGGGGACGCGGAGGAAGGAGGTCCATACCGTGGGAAGCCGGGGATCCGGGATCAGCCGTCGCGATTTCCTGAAGACCGGGGCGCGAATCGCGGTGGGGGGCGTCGCGGGCCTGTCCCTTGCCGGGAGTTCGCACGGGGAGGCCGGGAGGAAAAGCAGGGTCGTGCTGGTCCGCAACCGTGGGGTGATCGACGCCCAGGACCGGATCCGTCCCGCCGCGCTGGGGGAGATGCTCGACGGGGCGGTTGCCGCTCTCCTGGACGAGCGCGATCCCGCCTCCGCGTGGAAGCGCATCGCGTCCCCCGGGGACGTCGTGGGGATCAAGACGAACGTCTGGCATTATCTGCCGACCCCGGAACCGTTGAACGAAATCCTGAAGGAACGCCTGATCGGCGCGGGAGTGGCTCGGGAGAACGTCTCCGCGGACGACCGGGGGGTCCTCGCAAACCCCGTCTTCCGGCGTTCCACGGCGCTCGTCAACGTGCGGCCGATGCGGACCCATTACTGGGCGGGGCTGGGGTCGCTCATCAAGAACTACATCATGTTCGTCCCCAGGCCGAGCGACTACCACGACAACGCCTGCGAGCCGCTGGGCGCGATCTGGAACCTCCCCCACGTGAAGGGAAAGACGCGGCTCAACGTCCTGGTGATGATCACCCCTTTGTTCCACGGCACCGGGCCGCACCATTACAGCCCCCAGTACCTGTGGCCGTATTGCGGGCTGATTGTGAGCAAGGATCCCGTGGCCGCCGACGCAACGGGCGCCCGGATCATCGAGGCGAAGCGGCGGGCCTATTTCGGGGAAGATAGGCCGATCAGCCCGAACCCCCGGCACATCGTCGTGGCCGGATCGCGCTACGGGCTGGGTCGGAGCCGGCCGGAGGAGATCGAGATCGTCCGCCTGGGGTGGAACGAGGATTCCCTCGTCTGAGACGACAGTTCCAGAGGGCTCTTACAATAAGATTAGGGTGGACCGTTCACGGGGGGCTGGTTACTCACCAGGGCCATTCGGCGCCAGGAGAGGCGGGAAGCGCGGTGACGGCCGGCATCCGGGGGGTCGTGGTACGGGGGTAAACCATGGTCTGGTGGATTCTCTTCGCATTCGGCTGGTTCGTCGCTGCCTTCTGGGCTGTCGGCGCGTATCGGATCCCCCGCTTCCTTCGGGATGGCATGATCGATGAGCGCGCCGCGTCGATGGCAGATTTGGAAATGTGGCCGAAGGTCTCGGTGGTGGTCCCTGCGCGGGACGAGGCGGAGCGGATCGAGGAGGCGCTTCGGTCGCTGGCTCGCATGGACTACCCGAACCTCGAGGTCATCGCCGTTGACGACCGGTCCGGCGACGGGACGGGCGCCATCATGGACCGGATCGCCGCCGAGGAGCCCCGGGTCGAAGTCTTGCACGTCACGTCTCTGCCTAAGGGATGGGTGGGGAAGTGTCATGCGATGGACGTGGGCGCGAGGCGGGCCACCGGCGAAATCCTCCTGTTCACCGACGGCGACGTTGTCTTCGCCCCCGACATCCTTCGGCTCGCCGTGCGGTACCTGGACGGACGGCGGCTGGACCACCTGGCCCTCATGCCCGGCATGATCCCTGGCGGATATTGGGAGGACGCTTTCAAGATCTACTTCGCGATGGTTTTCATGTGGGGGCTTAAAGCGTGGGCGGTCGATTCGCCGTCGAAGGACCTATACGTCGGCATCGGAGCCTTCAACCTGGTGCGCCGGGCCGCGTACGAGGGGATAGGCGGCCATGAAGCGCTTCGCCTCGAGGTCGCCGACGACCTGATGCTGGGGAAAAGGATCAAGCAGGCGGGGTACCGGCAGGAGGCCCTCTTTGCCCCCTCCCACCTGCGGCTTCGCTGGCTGGAGGGCGTGCGGGGGGTCGTCCTCGGGCTGGAGAAAAACGGGTTCGCCGCGATCGGCTACTCGCTGCCATTCCTTTTCTTCCTCACCGCCTTCATGGTCTGCTTCTATGCCGTTCCGTATTTGGGGATTCTGTTCTTCCGGGACGCGCGGGTCACAGGCTACGTTGCGACCGTCCTCCTCATGCACGGGACCTACGGGTACTTCGCGTCGTTCCACCGGAACGGGTGGCTCACAGCACCCGCCCTCCCGGTTGCCGCGTTCCTCTATCTCTTCACGCTCTGGCGCTCGGCGGTGCTCACCCTCCGCCGGAAAGGCGTCGTGTGGCGGGATACGTTTTATCCTTTCGAGGACCTCAAGCGCGGATCGTCGAAATGATCTCCCGTGCCGCCTTCCGCAGGGCGGCGGCGGGGGTGTGAGCCGGCTAGTCGATATTTAGGGCGGGGACAAGCCTGTTAAGCCGCCGCGCGAGGTCCTGCAGGATTCCAAGGACCTAACTAGGCTACCTTACACCTTCCTCTCTGATTTCACCATAATAACTCGTTTCGGCAACTGCTGAAAAAATGTTAAAAGATGAAATTTCATTTGTTATTATTGAAATGCATAGTTTCAGCAAATGTTGAAATAGGAGCTAAAGATGAAATTTTCCTGGGAAGAACTGGAACGAAAAGCGGAAGAGGCGTTACGGACCTCATTGGAGGGTATTCCCTTCGCCGAAATCCAAAAAATCGAGAGGGAACGCTCCTTCGGCGGCTACCGGGCAGACATGGTGACGACCGTAAACACCCCGGCCGGAACCCGGTATTTCGTCGCCGAGGTCAAATCGGTGGGACAGCCTCGCGCGGCGCGCGAAGCGGTCAACCAGCTTTGGCGCTGCCGGGAGAATCGCTCCGATGTTGTTCCGGTCTTCATCGCGCCTTATATCTCGCCCGCGTCCGCGGAGATCTGCAAGCAGGACGGCACGAACTACGTGGACCTGTCCGGGAATTGCCGGCTGGTCTTCGACAATTCGTTTGTCGAGCGGGAAGGCAGGCCCAACCCCTTCGCAGAGAAGCGTGATCTGCGTTCGCTATACTCGCCCAAGTCTTCGCGAGTCTTGCGGGTTCTTCTGGCGAATCCAGGCGAGGCATGGAAAGTCAAGGAACTGGCCAAGGAGTCGGAGGTCAGCCTGGGGTTGACGTCCAACGTGAAAAAGCTCTTGGAGGATCGGGAGTGGGTCCGGAAAACAGAAGACGGTTTGGCGCTCGTCGAGCCGGAGAAGATGCTGGCGGAATGGTCGGAAAACTACTCGTTCCGGAAGAACAAGGTCCGGGATTACTACTCGCTCAAACCGGTTGTCGACCTGGAAGCGGATCTGGCAACGGCTTGCCGAGAGAGAGAGGTGCCGTATGCCCTGACGGGATTCTCGGCCGCTGCGCGATTTGCTCCGATGGTGCGGTCTCCCCGCGCGATGGCCTATGTGGGGAACCCGTTGGACGAGGTTGTCGCCTTTCTGGGCCTCAAGGAGGTCACGAGCGGGGCAAATGTGACGCTTCTGGAACCGTACGACGAGGGGGTTTTCTACGGTACCGAAGAGGAAGAAGGGATCCGCTTGGCATCTCCCGTGCAAGTCTATCTCGACCTGAAGGGATTCCGGGGGCGGGGTGAGGAGGCCGCCGAGAAAGTTCTCAACGAGGTGATCCGCCCGCAATGGTGACGAGAAGGGACTATACGGCCGAGGCAGTGGAAGCGGCCAAACGGGTATTGATCGAGCTGGCCCACCGGCTTGGCGAGTACCGCAACGATGTCGTTGTAGTGGGCGGATGGGTACCGGGAGGTGCATTTCCTGGCTGGAGAATACGGTGGAACCGGCCGCGGTCGCCGGCACCAGAGGATGCCGGGGATCCAGGCGCGAAAGGCGAGGGGATGCGATTTGGCGTTTACGGCTCCGAGGGAGATGAGAATCGAGGGAGAACTGCTGGGAGGCCGAAAGGATTCCGTGGTTGTGCGCGTCGCGTCCATCGTGCCCTTCCTCGTGATGAAGGGCATGGCGCTTGCCGATCGCCTCAAAGAAAAGGACCCGTGGGATATCTATTACTGCGTACGGTACTTTCCGGGGGGCCTTGACGCCTTGGCGGAGGAGTTTCGCCCGCATATGCGGCGCGGCCTGGTCCGGGAGGGACTGGATAAGATCGCCGCTGCCTTCGCTTCCGTGGATCACGTCGGCCCGCAGTCCGCGGCTGATTTCGACGAGGTCACCGATCCGGAAGCCAGGGCGCTTCTTTGTCGGGATGCATTCGAGCGGATCGACGCATTGTTGGTACGGTTACGTCCGGATCGCCGTTCCGTGCTCCGGAAATCCAGGCGGCGGAAAAAGGTTTCCGGGGAGAAAGTCTGAGGGAAGGATCGTGCGATTAAACGCCGCAATCACTAAATAAGAACAATGGTACGTCGCCCGTTGCGTCGAACTGGGCGTTGTCAGCCAGGGGAAGACCATCGAGGAAGCCAAGGTGAACCTGAAGGAAGCCGTGGAGCTTTATCTCGAGAGCTCCGTGACGAGATAAAAATCTCGACATCTTCTGACGTGGACAGGCACCGGGATGACCCTGTGCTTTCCCTGTGCCCGGTGTGTGCCCATCTTTGAAAAACGAACCAAATGGACGGATGCCGCTACGGCTCACCGCAAATGCTGCAATCGTCGCCGTGGATATCCCGATTGGATTATCCCGTAAGCTTCTTGGTGCTCCAAGGGCCTCCGGCATCTTCTCGCAGCGCGTCCGTAATTTTGGAAGCGACTACGAATGCAACAAGTTGATTTGAAAGGGTATTTACTATTTCTGTTTGAACTGAGTATCCGCAAGACTTGTGGAATACATGTGGATTACCTTGTGGAATATTTACCTTGAATAATGTGAACACCCACCGTGCTTGTTCCAGTATTGACTTTTCATCTGCACCGAACAGGATGCCGTTTTTTTCAGCAACACATCCGAACCTTGCTGCGGTTTTTTTTCTACCCGTTGACCCAAGCGGTTACTTTGCCGCCGAAGAGGTTTTGCTTCCGGCTGGGTCGTCCGTTCCAATCGGGTATCGTCCGACCTGCCCCCCGAAGGTCGGCCCGAACGACATCCTCACACGGGGCGAGAAGTCTTGGTTTTTTGGAGAACCTCCAGTGCATCGACTTCAAGGTTGTGCCCAAAGTGCGCCAAATGAAAATTGCTGATCATTATTATGTTAAGCCATCCGCTTGTTGTTTTTTCGCCTGGAGCGGTTGCTCTGGGCCATTATGCGACGCCCGGAACTGCTGACCATCGGTGTCAGTCGTTTGATCTTCCGGATTTCCTTCGCAGCAGGGGAGTGGCTTACGTGATACAGATCCCACGCCAGCTGCAGGTTGAGCCAGAACTGGGCTTCCATGCCGAAGAGCTGCTCCAGACGCAGTGCAGTGTCCGGGGTTACACTCCTTTTGCCGTGGATCAACTCGTTTACGCGCGGATAGGAAACCCCGAGTTTCTCGGCGAGCTCTGTCTGGGAAAGACGTAACGGTTTAATAAATTCCTCCAGGAGCATTTCGCCGGGATGCGTCGGTGGTCCATGGGTGGGGATGCGAACCATATCGTTTTCCTCCTTCTTAACGTCCAGCGCGGTTTGACCTACGACAGTTCCTCTCAATGGTAGTCCGTAATCTCGACTCGCTCCGGTCCATCGGCACTCCAGACAAAACACACTCGGTACTGGTCGTTTATCCGTATGCTATGTTGCCCCCGTCGATCGTCTACTAAGGCCTCCAATCGATTCCCCGGAGGGATTCGAAGGGAAAGAAGCGAAACCGCTGCGTTGAGCTGGTCGAGTTTCCTCTGGGCCACTCGCCAAACCGGTTCGGGGCAGGTGCGCCGGGCTTCCTTGGAACGAACCCTGTTGAAGATGTCTTCCGTGCCCCGGTCAAAGAACGATTTGATCACATTGCGCCTCCTGGCTGCCCGGGGGAACGGTTTGTAGGATTATAACGAATAACGTTATACGTGTCAATTAGGATTTCCTGAAAATGACTTCCTTGGAAAAGTAGTTGTTCCTGGGTCCAATGGAGAGGGATTCGCACGCACATGCCGTAATGCCCGATACCGATGTGGTTTCATGCTCGTCTCCCCGAGGTTGCAGACCTTTAGGCCCCCACCCCGAAGGCAGGTGTCTACAAATTGCCGAACCCGAAAGGGATTACCAACGCTGCCCGCAATGGGTGCCTGACTCAGGACCGTGGAGATCTGGGAACCCAGTTGGGTAATTCGTCATCTATCTGGTGGGAGGGCATTGGTGGCCACGGCTTTATTGCCGTGGAAAGGCTGAACAACACGCAGTCTAATTCTGGTTAGGCATGGCGAGCGGGATTAACCAGTTTTGAGAGGAGAGAATGCCGTGAAAGAATCGAAAACTTCTGCAACATCTACGTCCGAAGCGAGAGGGCCGGGCAGCGGGTGATGGAGAGCATCAGTGCCTTCCTCACGAAGAGGCTCAAGCTCCAAGTGAACAGGAAGAAGAGCGCGGTGGCCAAGGTGGGGACGCGTGGATTCCTGGGTTTTAGCTTCCTGAACCCCAAGGAGCCGAGGCGGCGGATTGCGCCGAAGGCTCTTAAGCGGCTCAAGAAGAGGGTCCGGGGATTGACGCGCCGGACGCGGGGCGTAAGCATCGGACAGATGGTCAAGCAGCTTGCGACCTACCTGACCGGCTGGCGAGGATACTTCGCCTACTGCGAGACGCCTTCGGTGCTTGCGAGACTGGACTCGTGGATCAGGCGGCGGCTGCGTTGCGTCGTCTGGAAGCAGTGGAAGCGAGGGAACACCCGGTTTGCGGAACTGAGGAAACGGGACGTGAACCGACACCTCGCGGCGAAAGCCGCCGGGAGTGGCCACGGTCCGTGGAACCTAAGCCGCAGTCCGGCCTTAAGCTTCGCATTGCCGAACGCCTACTTCGACTCGCTCGGTCTTCCGACACTGGCGGCCCGGGGAACGGCTTAACCCGCCGAACCGCCGTGTACGGACCCGTACGCACGGTGGTGTGACAGGGAAAGCGGGCGACCGCCAACCTATGTCGATTCGGCTGTCTGCTGTAGTTTCGGCTCGGATTTGCCACGATAAAACCCGACTGCATTTCGAACCATGTCCTTTCGGGAATGGTCAGAATCCGATCCGTCGTCGCGGCGGCTTTGGCGGTTGCGGTTCCATCAGGGCGCGGATCGCGTCGAAGACCACGCGGAATCGGGCGTCGTATTTCCCTTCGAGAGCGTTTACCTTGCGGGCCAGTTCCTCGTGGGATAGAAGCATTTTCCGCATCCGGACAAACGCGCGCATGATGGCGATATTGACTTGGACCGCGCGCGGGCTGTTGAGGACGCCGGAAAGCATTGCGACCCCTTGCTCGGTAAAGGCAAAAGGGAAGTATTTCCGGTGCTTTCCGCGCCCGGTTTTTAAGGTCGCATTTTGCGACCTTAGAGAATCGACTTCCTCGCGAGAGAGTTGGAACATGAAATCTTCCGGGAACCGTACTGCATTTCTTTTGATCGCCTCGTTCAACCTCTTTGTCGGCACGCCATACAATTCCGCCAGATCAGCGTCGAGCATGACGCGGTGCCCCCGAATGGTGAAAATCCGCCGGGAGATATCCTCTGCCCCAAGGAGTGGTTTTGATATCACAATTTGTGATTTCAAATCGTCGTGCATGACGGATGGCTCCTCAATTCTTGCGCCAAACTCGCTCAAGGGGTCGTTATAACAAACAGATTTTTTATGTGGTCACAATTTGTGACCGGTTCGGCTTCCTCTTCCTTCGATCAGGTCAATTGCACCATTGATGGGCTCTATGACAGGAGTTTAAGAGATAACCTCTTCCGTGAGTCGTAACCAACTGGAAATGCAGTGGATTTTGTTTCCGCTTCTGTAAGACCCCACCCGACGCCCATGGCCAAATCGTCAATCACGAATAAAATGGAGATGTTGTGCGTTTTTCGCTTGACATGTAAGACCCTTATGGTATCCTTCCAACATGGCGCATCTTCACAGGAAGATCAAGAAGGGAAGACCCTACTACTATATCCGCGAGATCCAGCGGGTGGATGGAAAACCCAAGGTCGTTTCCCAGATCTACCTCGGATCCCCGGAGGCAATCGCCAAGCGGTTTGCGGAGAGCGCCGCGGAACGCAAACCCCAAAGGATCGCCCCCCGGGAATTCGGAAGCCTCTTCCTGGCCCGCGAGATCGAGAAGCGCCTGGACACCATCGGCCTGATCGACGGCCTCGTCCCCCGCGCCGCCCGGGAGACCGGTCCCTCCATCGGCGAATATTTCTTCTACGCCTGGGCGAACCGGCTCATCGATCCGAGGAGCAAACGCGCCCTTCCGGATTGGTACCGGGGCACCGCGATCTCCGAGATCCGGCCGGTGCCGATCGAGGAACTCTCCTCGCAACGGTACTGGGAGAAATGGGACCGGGTGTCTCCGGACGCGGTGGAGGCGATCGGGAAAGAGTTCTTCGCCCGGCTGTGGAGCATGCAGCCCGCTCCCCCCGAGTGTCTTCTCTTCGACACGACGAACTACTACACCTACATGAGCAGCCCGACCGAGTCGGATCTGTGCGCCCGCGGGCACAACAAGGACGGCAAACATCATCTCCGGCAGCTGGGGCTGGCGCTGCTGGTCGACCGGGGCACGGAGCTTCCCCTGTTCTACCGGGTCTACGAGGGGAACACGCACGATTCGGTCGTCTTCCGCCGGATCATCGACGAGATGTTCGGGGTGATGTGCGGGTTCAACACAACCAAGCAAAGGCTGACCGTGGTCTTCGACAAGGGGATGAATTCTCCCGAGGCGATTCATACGATCGACGACCACGGCCGGGTCCACTTCATCACCACCTACTCGCCGCACTTCGTCGAGGAGTTGGCGGGGACGGAGTTGAGGCACTTCGCGCCCGTGGAAGATCCCGGCGTAAGGAACGAGGGGGACGAACTGCTGGCATATCGCACGAAGATTGCCTTGTGGGACCGGGAGCGGACTCTGGTGGTGACGTACAACCCGAAGACGGCCCGGAAGAAGCGGTACACGCTGGAGCAGAAGCTTGAGTTCCTGCGGGCGACCTTGCTGGAGTATCGCCGGGCCTATCGGGAGAAGCAGCCGCACTGGCGCAACACCGAGGCGATCCGGGAGAGGTATCTGCGGGAATGCGAGCGGCTGCACATCGGGGCGCAATATTACCGGCTCGACTTCACCGACGGCGATTCCCCCGAGATGAGCTTCCGGAAGGATCCGTACCAGGTGGGCAAGTCGGAGGCTCTCTTCGGCCGCAACGTGATCGTGACCGACAACCACGACTGGACGACCGAAGAGATCGTCAAGCATTCCCTGGACCGATACCGCATCGAGAAGCAGTTCCGCGCCAGC
>Ga0209641_10005027_pt1 | contig 10852 bp, 11 predicted proteins | sample RifCSP16_1_FD_184022 | JGI IMG/M metagenome (GOLD analysis project Ga0209641, IMG submission 184022) | Soil microbial communities from Rifle, Colorado - Rifle CSP2_sed 16_1 (SPAdes) (version 2) | ecosystem: Environmental > Terrestrial > Deep subsurface > Rock core/Sediment | place: Rifle...
AACAAAGCCTCGTCTCCATAAAGGATCAAACCATGGCATTCGGTAGCGGATCGCTCTATCCGGGGCAAAAGGTGTCTCTTCCATCGAGCCACTGCTTTGTGGTCTTGTTCCAGCGCCCGTCGCTCCGGTGTTTTCCGCACCAATCCGAGCCAGGAACCGTGGCATATGTTTAGGATGGAGCTTAACCCCAAATTCCCTTTTGATCAGAACCCGCACGCGGGGGACTGTCCAGAGGTCAGATTCGAATCCAAAATCCATCGCGGGTTTCAGAAGAAGGGCAACCAGCTTCATAATCTCCTGTTGTTTCAACTTGGGACGCGCTCCTGGCGCTTTTGTAGATTTCAAGACGGCCAAACCTCCCAGCCGATATTTCCGTACCCATCCAAAAACAGTGGAACGGTTCAACCTCATCCCAGAAGCAATGTCTTCGACCAGGATGCCTTGCTCGACCAGCCTCATGGCAATCATACGCATCTCCTCCAGCGTCTCGTGACCGATGGAATAACCCTTCTTTCGAAATTTGTCCACGCATTAAGTATAGCATGTTGGGAGAGCATCGTCTACTTAATAATGTTACCTACTATAGTAAATTTCTGTTGCAAACTCTTTTGAAATCCTTACAGATGGCATATGCTCTAAATGAAGGGTTCAGGTTGCAAACCTGAACCCTCGAAGGGTTATTCACAACCCCCTTATATGTTATGGTGTCTATAATACATTGAAATAATATCAAAGTTAACTAAAATAGTTAACATAATAGCGGGAAGGATTGGTTAACGGAAGGAGTCCGTAGGACGACTGGAGTTAACCAATCCTTCCCGCCCGAAAAATTGTTCATGAAGGAGCACGGGAAGATAGAGTCTACAACCCCCTGTCACACGATGACCTGATTCAGACTATACTCATCTTCCTTTTGCCAATTTCTGCAACCGTATGATCAATAGAATGTTCTGAAAAAAGTCCATATAAGGCCATCAACGGGTAACAGAAATTGTTCGCTCTCTCTGATACACACACAAATACTTTTTCATGTAAGGAGACATTGTAATGAAACAAAAAATGATTTATGTCGGTATTGACTGGGCTGATGATCATCACGATATCCTTATTACCGATGACTCAGCCAAAACACTCGAACAATTCAGGATCGACCACACCTGCGATGGGTTTGCACTGCTTCATTCATACCTTGTAAACCACCAAACATTCCCCGGTCTCGTGTTGATCGCCATCGAAACAAGCCGTGGACTTCTGGTGCATGAGCTTCTCCAAAAAGGCTACACCGTCTATGCCGTCAATCCAAAGGCAGTCAACCGTTACAAGGATCGGCATGTGCTTTCAAAAGCAAAATCTGATGCCCTCGATGCCCTGTCGCTCGGCCATCTCTTGCGCACTGACCGACACCTGTTTCAACCAATCAAACCTCTTCCCGAAGATTACAGGCTTCTCTCCAGACTTTGCGAAGACCTGCGTAAAGTGGTTGATGAAAGATCAAGAATTGTAAACCAGACCATTTCCTGCCTGAAAGAATTCTACCCAAAGGCGCTGGAGATATTCTCTCTGAATTCTCAGATATTCATTGACTTTCTCAAGGCATTTCCCGATCATGGCACCCTGAGCGCCTGCACCAAAAAGACATTCCTTGTGTTTCTCAAGAAACATCGTTACCCATATCCCGCCAAAGCTGAAGAACTTTGGAAGATAATTCAATCCCCAGCCCTTCAGCCAGATAGGGTAGTCGCACGTACCGGAAGACTTCGCCTGGGAATGCTTCTTGATCAGCTCAAAAACCTGAAAGAACATATTACCCACTATGAGCAAGAAATCCAGGTCATCCTGGATAATCTCCCCGAATCAACTCCGGTCAAGAGTTTGCCGGGTGTGGGTGAACGTCTTGCCCCAGAACTAGTCGCAACCCTTGGACCAAACAGAAAAGATGGACATCACCGGTTCCATGCCGCTGAGGAAATCGCAAAACTCTCAGGCTGCGTACCCGTTGTCAGAGAAAGCGGCAAATGGAGAAGTGTGTCTCTGCGTTACGCCTGCGTAAAACCTCTCAGAAGGACATTTCATGACTGGGCTTTTGCCAGTATCAACCATTCGTCCTGGGCTAGGGCATTTTACGATTACCACAAAGCAAGAAACCAAAGCCATTGTACCATCCTCCGCAATCTTGGTAAAAAATGGATTAAAATCCTTTTTGCTGTTTGGTTAAAGGGCACTACCTACAATGAAACTTTGCATATTCAAAACCTCAAGGCGAGAAATGTCCCTTGGGCTATGGCTCTGTAATCGTTAATTTTTAAAGAACTTTTTAACTCTTTTTTCCCTTTAGAAAAAAAGGGCTTGACATAGAATGTCTGAATCCCCCTTTTTTAAGGGGGACTTAAACGGAATAACTTTAAAAGGACTGAATAAATGAAAGTGAGGTTTTTATGAAGGAGTTGTCCATAGAATATCCGGAGTCAATATTAGCTATACTTAATTTAAGCCCTGAAAGCTTTGAACAGGAAGCAAGGATTGCGCTTGCAGTGAAACTTTATGAAATTGGACGTTTGACATCTGGTCAGGCTGCATCATTGGCAGGCATTTCTCGTGTAACGTTTTTATTAAATTGCAAACGTTACGGTTCTGCTAGTGTTACGTGGGACCGAGAAGAACTGGAAGCTGAGTTTGCTGAGGATAAACTATGAAAGGTTCTTTAGTATCAAATACCGGTCCACTCATAGCCCTTATGATGATTGATCGGTTGGATATCCTTCGTGGCCTTTTTCAAAAAATAATTATTCCAGAGGAAGTGCATAAAGAGTTACTCCAGGGTGAAGTTGCTGGTGTTGGTCTTTCCTCTTATAAGAAGGCATCATGGATTCAGATTCAAACTATCCATAATCCTCACGATCCTTTAATAAAGACAGTTTTGGATGTTGGAGAGGCATCCGTAATTCTGCTTTCCCGTGAAGTTAATGCTGATTATGTTCTTATTGATGAACGGAAGGCTAGAAAAATTGCCCGAACAATCTACAAACTCCAGGTAGTCGGAACTGCTCGTATCTTGGTTGAAGCTAAAAAAGGCGGTATACTTGACAACGTCGGTATTGCGATTCAGCGAATGCGCGATAAAGGATACTGGATACATGACGATATTATGCAATTTGCCATGAAAGAAGCTGGTGAGTTGCAATAAAGGGGTTGTATCAATGGTTGTTGTTTCAGATGAAATATTAGAAAAGCTTAAAAGATTCCTGAGTATGGTTTCTGTCAGTGGACTTCGTCTTGAAAGGGCAATATTATTTGGTTCTTCCGTAAGGGGAACCGCTAACAGATGGAGTGATATTGATATCGCACTCGTTTCAAAAGATTTTACTGGAATTGGTTTCTATGATAGAAAGAGGATGAATCCTTATTTAATAAAAATAGATTCAAGGATAGAGTTGCATCCGTTTAGACCGGAGGATTTTACTGAAGAAAACCCTTTTGTGCATCAGATATTAAAAGATGCTATTGAAATTTCCTTTGATAATAATAAATAACAAGAAGTTAAGTTAATGTTAGAGATTTCAATATTACGGGGTGGCACAGACAAACCATGTCCCCGTATGCATTGAACGGGGATTGTTTGTCCGTGTTTTATTGTATGCTCGCAATCGGATAAATGAGGACTTCTTTGATTTCTTCAAAATGCTTGTCTGTGGTAAAAATTGAAAGATTGTTTTTTATGACTATAGCAGCAATAAGGACGTCAGATAACGGTAAGGTCTTTCCGCTTTTGCGGAGGGTTGAAGATATTTCGCCTGCCTTGACCCAGAGGTCTTCGGACATCTCTATATATTCAAGGGATTTCATGGCATCTACGATAACCGTCTTTTCTTTATCTGATCTCAAACCCTGTACCAATTCATATAAAATAGGACCGCAAACAAAAATACTCTCGTTCAAAAGCAGTCTTTCGAGGGTCTGTTTTAATGCAGAGGCGCCGGGCTTGAAATATTCAATCCAGACACAGGTATCAGGAAGTATGCCGCTTACTTTCAAGGCTCTTTTCCCTTTCTCTCTGTGTCTTAAGTTCAAGTTTTTCTTCTTTTTCCCAGTTGTAGTCCATCTCCACCTTGCCCTTGAGTGCGAGGAGTTTTTCCAGTTTTTTTTCCTTTATAAATTCCCGCATGGCAATAATAATTGCCCTTGTCTTGGATTTCTCTCCTGCAATCTTCTGCACCTCAGAAAGGAGATCATCGGGTATGTTTAGTGTTGCACGCATATTATACACCTCCATGATATGCGTTTATTGTATGATAGTGATATTAACCAGTCAAGAGGAAATAAAATATTAAGGTATAAGTACTATGCAAATGAATTCTAAAACAAAAGCAATTCTTATCTCCGTTGGTGGAAGTCCACAACCCATTATTAAAAGTTTAAATGAACAGAAACCTGAATATATCTGTTTCTTTACCTCTGAAGCCACAAAAAATAGTACGGATAATGATATTTTGCCTAACTTAAGCTTTAAACCACGACATTGGGACTGGGTCATAACGCCAAATGCCGAAGGATTGTCAGAATGCTATAAAGAGATAGTGACAAAGCTGCCGGATATATTGAAAAAGTGGAATGTGAAAGAAAGTGAACTTGTCGTGGATTATACAGGCGGTACCAAGACAATGTCCGTTGCAGTAACTATTGCAACACTTGAATGGTCGTCAGTCTATTCTTATGTTGGCGGCGTGGAAAGGTCAAAGAATGGGGTTGGTGTGGTGGTTGATGGTAAAGAAAAAATGTTGTATCTCGATAATCCTTGGAATGAAATTGCCCTGATGGATCAGCGAAAGGCATGCATTCTATTTAATAAGGCAAGGTATTCTTCAGCATCGGATGTATTTGCGATGATAGAAGAAAAAGTAAGTGAAAAATATAAGCCGTTTTTCGAGGCGTTGAAAGTAATGTCGAATGGTTATGATCTATGGGATAGGTTTAAACATGAGGACGCTCGTACCAAGCTCTATTCGTGCAGAGATATTCTGAAGACATATTCCTTGCATGACAAAAAATTAGAAGGTTTTGCAAATCGATTACTTCAAAACATTGATTTCCTGGATAGACTCAAAGATAACGAGGAGCTATTGAATCATGATTTAATTTCTAATGCCAGAAGAAGGGCTGAACTTGAGTCGAAACACGATGATGCTGTAGCACGCCTATACCGAGTTATGGAAGCAATTGCGCAGTTCAAATTAAAATCAACTTACGGAATCGATAGCTCCAACGTGAACGAAAATGTAATCCCCGTTGATGTCCGAGAAGAGGTCGTTTCAAGGTATCGGGACAATAAAGATAATAAAATAAAGCTTGGGCTCTATGTATCCTACGACCTTTTAAAAAGGCTCGATGACCCACTGGGAAAAAGCTTCTTTGGATTTTATGAGAAAGAAATCAGGGGATTGCTGGACATCCGCAATAACTCAATACTTGCCCATGGCTTTCGCTCCGTCAGCCAGGACACATACGAAAAACTCCTGGATGTTATTTTGAAATTTTCAGGGATTAAACGGGAAGATTTGCCAGAATTCCCTCTGCTGGAAACATGACCATGAAAAAAATTCTTGTATCACTTGTCAGCGAACAAACCATTCCCAATATCCTCATTGCTGCATACTACAGACCCGATGACTTTTGGTTTGTTTCAACAGAAAGGATGGAAAAAGAAAGAAGGGTGGAGTATATAGAAAATACCTTGAAATTAAAGGAACTTTTACCTGCTTCTAAAAATATTCAAAAGGTAATCGTAGATCAGGATTCTCCGTCTGATTGTATGGGTAAGATCGAAAGCCTTATAGAGAAGGTTGATGGTGAGGTTGAGTATGTTGTTAATATAACTGGCGGAAACAAGCTTATGGCTCTTGCTACTTATGAAGTATTCAGGGAAATAGGACAGAAGGTTATTATTGACTACATACCGCTGGGCAAGAATGAGCTTGTACAGATTTTTCCAAGGAAAAAACCGTTGAGAACTTGTGAAATCAAAGAGCGATTAAACCTTGAAGAATACTTGAGCAGTTATGGTTTCGTTATTCAGAATAGAAATAACTTAGAAAAGGTAAAGGCACATGCCCTTTCCCACAAAGAAGCATCACAATGGATTATGGATAATTATGAACAATTAAAAGGTGTATTGGGTTTTCTGTATAAGAATTTGAAAGACGCAAGAAATCAGAAAGGGTATCAACTATCAGCATCCTTTGATAGAGATCCTGCAAAGATTGAACTGGAAATATTAAATAGGCATGGTTTTGGGATAAAAGAGAGATTAATTACCAAAGATATGAAAAAGGATGAAATAGTCTATTTAACCGGAGGATGGTTTGAAGAGTTTATGTTTAACGAGGTCCATGATATCGTGCAAGACAACATCCTTGACGATGCTATGATAGGCGTAAAAATTGAAAGTCTCACTGGTACGTCAAACGACCTCGATATAGCCTTTATGAAAGACAACAGGTTTTATCACATTGAATGTAAAACGCTCGGAAATGAAACAGAACAGAATATAATCAGGGAAGAAGTTTATAAAAAGGGTGCAATATCAACTTCGCTTGGAAAGTGTGAAAAAATGATTTGTACTACACAAAGCCAGATAAGTGAATCCATAATGAAAAGGTCACAGGACTATGGTATTGAAATCCTTACTATTGAGCAGGTAAGGAATTTAAAGGGCAGGTTAAAAGAAAGATTTGGATAAAAAAAATAAACTAGACGGGATTGATTCACACACGGACAAACTCAGTTTTTCCGTGCCCCCCATTCTGTCTTAATTTTATCTGAGTTTATCTGCGTAAATCTGTGTCTCTATTCCTGAAAAAACAACCCCCTGCATCCCCCTTTTTTAAGGGGGACTTTAGAAATCCCACGGAGAAAAGCCAGGGGGACAAAGGGATTGTTATACTTTCTTTTTTCTCCGTGTCCTTCGTGTCTTCGTGGTTTAAAACCGTATGGCTACCATCTATCTCACAGAACAAGGCTCCAAACTCAGCAAGACGTCAAAACGGCTCGTCATAGAAAAGGACGGGCAGACGCTCCTGGAAATACCGGAATTCAAGGTCGAGCGTGTCCTGATTTTTGGCAACGTCCAGATTACCACCCAGGCAATGGCATTCCTGCTGGATAACGGCATTGAGGTGAGCTTTCTTTCACTATACGGAAAATACCGGGGAAGGCTTTCGCCTGTGGAATCAAAGAACGCACAGCTCCGCATTCATCAATACCAGAAACACCTTGATACCGAATTTAAGGTTTCACTGGCAAAGGCCATCGTTCATGCAAAGCTTCATAATGGGCGCGAACTCCTCATGCGGTACGCCAGAAACCACCCGGAGATTGATTTCTCACAGGATACGGCACAGATGGAGGAGTGTATCTCTCATATAGAACATAAACAATCAGTCAATTCCGTTATGGGAGTCGAAGGCGCTGCGGCATCCGTTTACTTCGAGGCATTTGGCAAGATGCTCCGAAAAGAACTTGGGTTTGAGAGGCGGCAAAGACGTCCACCCAAAGACCCCGTGAATGCCCTTTTAAGTCTTGGCTATACCCTTATCGGAAACGAGATGCACTCCATGATCTGTGCGGTCGGGTTTGATCCTTATATCGGATTCTTTCATGGGATTGATTACGGGAGACCTTCCCTTGCACTTGATTTAATAGAACCGTTTCGCCATGCCATTATTGACCGGTTTACCCTGTATCTGGTGAATAATCATATCCTAACCGAAAAGGATTTTGAAGATAAAGCGGATGAAGGCGTCCTGCTCAATGACGATGCCCGCAAGCGATACTTTGCTGAATATGAAAAATACATGACAAAAGATGTGGAAAGCAATTTATCTGAAGCAAAGAAGGGATTTCGGGATTTGTTCAAGATACAGGCACACAACATGCATGATGTTATCATGGGTACCCATGAATTCTCGTCGTATCTGTTAAAGGACTAAATTATATGGTAATATCAAAAAACACATTCCGGATAAAACCTAAATTTCAAAAGTAATTAAAACACAAAAGTGATTGTTGAAATAGGAAGATTGAAAACTTATTTGATTTTAGCGTTTTGTATTTAGTACTTTTGAAATATGTTTATTGTCGTAACCTATGATATAATAGATGACAAAAGAAGAACCCGCGTTGCAAAGACCATGGAAGATTATGGGACGAGGGTACAATACAGCGTCTTTGAATGTATCCTGGAAGAAGAGCATCTGACAGAAATGTTTGATACTTTAAAAAGCCATATCAACCATGAAGAGGATAGTATTCGATTTTACATCCTGTGCAAGGGTTGCATAACGTCCGTAAAGATGCTGGGCAAAGGCGAATTGACTGAGGACAAGGACGTGTTCATTCTCTAGGTTAGCGGAAGTTTGTATGATGTGCTAAATAATAAAGTTACACAGCAATTGAAAATATTTTAGACGTTTGTAATGATGAAGAAACTGACAAAAAAATCATACCTTAGCGGAAAGGAGGTGGTAAGCACTATGCAGATAATAGGTTGCGGGTACTGCGGTAGGAATCATTGACCTGATGAATAAGGGATTGCGACATTCTTCACTTTCCCGCAATAGCTACATACTAATTTAGTAGGAATCATTGACCTGATGAATAAGGGATTGCGACTTTTCCGCTAATAATTGATCCATAACAATTATTGCGTCGTAGGAATCATTGACCTGATGAATAAGGGATTGCGACATCGAGAAGGTTAAACTGTTGGATAAAGACATATTTGTAGGAATCATTGACCTGATGAATAAGGGATTGCGACCTTTATTTTCTAATGCTTTAAATATCGGTTCTGCTACGTAGGAATCATTGACCTGATGAATAAGGGATTGCGACTTATCTATAAAATCAAGGAAGTCTTCATGCGTTGTAGGGTAGGAATCATTGACCTGATGAATAAGGGATTGCGACTTGTGAACGCAAAAATGTACAAAATAGGGTGTCTGTGTAGGAATCATTGACCTGATGAATAAGGGATTGCGACTGGATTGAGACAAACTCTTACCAGAAAAATATATTTGCGTAGGAATCATTGACCTGATGAATAAGGGATTGCGACATTAGATGGCAGGCCTGACTATGGCAGATTTATTTTAAAGTAGGAATCATTGACCTGATGAATAAGGGATTGCGACATCAATCAGGAACGATTCAAACTTAATTCAACGTACTGTAGGAATCATTGACCTGATGAATAAGGGATTGCGACGCGTCTGGATTTGCAGGGTCACGAAAAACCGTATTATGTAGGAATCATTGACCTGATGAATAAGGGGTGAAAGACGAGGGACGAAAGACGAGGGGGCGAGGGACGATGGAACGAAAAGCAGACTCGTTCTGTAAAGTTAGCTGATCTCTCGTCTATCGTGCATCGTCAGTCGTCCAAGTCGTAGTAGTAGGAATCATTGACCTGATGAATAAGGGATTGCGACCAAGATATACGATTAATCTAAGCCCAGGTCGGCAGCGTAGGAATCATTGACCTGATGAATAAGGGATTGCGACAAATGAAAATCCAAATAAGAATACCCATTGGCATTGTAGGAATCATTGACCTGATGAATAAGGGATTGCGACTGCTACATACTCATTAGCAACATTAAAGCCCTCAAGAGGTGTGAATGATTGACCTGATGTAGAAGGGGTGAAAGACGAGGGACGAAAGACGAGGGGGCGAGGGACGATGGAACGAAAAGCAGACTCGTTCTGTAAAGTTAGCTGATCTCTCGTCTATCGTGCATCGTCAGTCGTCTATCGTCCAAGTCGTAGTAGGAATCGTTGACCTGATGAATAAGGGATTGAAACTAAGAGAGACGAGAGGATGATGGACGATGGACGAAGGACGAAGGAAGAAGGAAGAGGGACGAGAGACGAGGGACGAGAAAGGAGGGAAGATGGACGAAGAAAAAGAAACAAGAAGGATAAATAGTGTGAGGGATTTAGAGGTTTATAAGTTGGCGTTTGAATCTGCAATGGAGATATTTGAGATATCGAAAAGTTTTCCGAAGGAGGAGATATATTCCTTAACCGACCAAATCCGCAGATCGTCAAGATCGGTATGTGCTAATCTTGCAGAAGGCTGGAGAAAACGTAGATATAAGGCAGTATTTGTTAATAAATTGGTATCTTAAAAAAATAACGAAAATAAAGAAACAATTACTATAACGGATTTTGGAAAGACAATAATTAATTACACTTGATATCTACTGTTTCTATAGCCTTGTATTAACCCTTTACAATTAATTCTTTGGTTTTACTTTTTAAAGGTCTTATGCTTTTTAAAGAATGCAGGTCTTTCTCTTTCACCCTGTAAAGGTCATACTGGTTCTGGAGATTTAACCAAAGTTCTTCTGATGTACCAAAATACCTTCTGCAATATCTCACCCGGATGTGTTGGTCTTCTCATTAAATCTGTCATAGTTTTTAACCTCTTTTAATGTTAATCAGTAATTTCAACCTCGTAAGCGTCTGACCCTTCAAATCTAAATACAACCCCGTACTGGTCATTAACCCTTATACTATATTTCCCTTTGTATTTGCCTTTTAATGCCTCCAGTTTATTTCCTGGTGGTACTTTCAAATCCTACCTTCTATATTCAGCCTTTCTGTCTCTTTGTCAGCAAATGACTTAATCACGCGAAATATTATAACAGCGTTATAATAGTAATCATCAATTTGCAGGCTCACGGTAAAGCCTTTTTGTTTTTTGTATTCACAGAGGGATATATAAAGAAATATCCATGTGTCGATGTCCATACCCCCCATGTTCAAGTCGTACTTATGTCGTACCTAATAACGAAAA
>Ga0209641_10005028_pt1 | contig 10852 bp, 7 predicted proteins | sample RifCSP16_1_FD_184022 | JGI IMG/M metagenome (GOLD analysis project Ga0209641, IMG submission 184022) | Soil microbial communities from Rifle, Colorado - Rifle CSP2_sed 16_1 (SPAdes) (version 2) | ecosystem: Environmental > Terrestrial > Deep subsurface > Rock core/Sediment | place: Rifle...
GATCGCCGTTCACGCTACCGGACCGTACGAGTCCAGGTTACGGAATACCCGATATCGGACCCTGATCCGCAGGTTGGAAGTCCTATCCGCACGACTAGCAGGATCTGTTTCGCGCCTCTCACAGAACCAAGCATACCAGCCCGGTCCGTGCCTTGCCGGTCGTCACGGTGGGGCAGTGCGGAAGCAGGTCTCCTGTTCTGCCGCGGAGCAGGACCCAGCGAAGGTCGAGGGAGACATCCTCGGTGCGAGCGAGCTCGGTCTAGCGCCAGCAGGCCTGACTTCGCGGCGAGTTGCCGCTGCGTGAGCTGTGCGGCCTACAGCTTCTCGAAGTCGCCGCCCGTTCCTGCTCTGGTACGGCGGCTTCGCCTGATTCTCAGGGCCACGGCGGTCCTCACGCCCTCGACGGTCGCGCCGTGGCGTGCGGTGCGATGCGGCGTGCCGCGGTACGCGCGCGAGTGCTCCGCGCAGCCGAGACGCGCACGGACGGCCCCTTCTTGACCCCGGCGGGTACGATCCGCAGCTCGCCGTCCAGCGCACGGGCGAACGCCGCGAGTGTCGCCGCGGTCGGGTTGGCACGACCGCCCTCGATGCGGCTGATCTCGCTCTGCTGAATGCCGGACCTGGCGGAAAGCTGTCGCTGGGTGAGGCCACGCTTTCGGCGGAGCAGGATGAGCTCGGCGGCCAGCTTGAACTGCGCCTCCATGGCCGCGGCCTCGGCGACGGCCGCTGGGCCTTCCCGCCGGGTCTCCTCCTCGAGCTCCTTCATGAAATCGCTGAACTTTGTACCCATGGCCAGCCCCCAGCGCGCCTCTCGACCCTGAATATGGGCTTTAGCGCATCACGAGTCAATCCCGCTCGCCCAGCGCCTGCCGGCGCTGCCAGTCCCTGAGCCGGGCGCGGGCCAGCGCGATCTCGGCCTGCTGGCGGCGAGGAGAGGAGTCCTCGCCCTTGTCGTAGGCGCCCAGGAGGAGGATCAGCCTGTGGCCGTGGGCGTGGCAGAAGACACGCAGGAGCATGTGCGCCGGCTTGCCTTCTCCTGAGCCCGTTCGCTCGCGCAGATCCCGCCGGAGCCGGAACTCGAAGAGACCCCCGCCGAGCTGCTTGCCGAACTCCGTGCCGCAGACGCCGACGCCGAGACTCTGGAGGATGGTGTTCATGGCGCGGCCCAAGGCCTTGCGCTTCACCGGGGTGAGCTCCTCGCGCAGCCACCGGCGCACGGGCTCGTCGCCGTTCTCGTCCTCGTAGAACTCGAGCGTGTACGTGGCCACGGCGGGATCTCAGCACGGACCTCTGTCACCCTCCGGGAACGTGGCACACCGAACCACGGGTTCCCGTGCCGCTGCTACACATGCGCTACAGGCCCCGCACGACGCGTGCGATTCGCCTTTGGTGACGCGGTCTTGGCCACTCCACCGCGCGGCCTGAAAATCCCCGTGTCACTGGTTCGATTCCGGTCCCAGGCACCATATTTCCTGCGGTTATCTGCTCCTCGGAGCTTCTCAGGGGTCTCCCGGTTCTCCCGGGATGACCCCGTTCTGCTGCGACTGCGCTACGACTCGGCGCGGGCATCTCGAAGGCTGGCAGCCTAGCGGCCGCCTGGATGTAGTTCTGCTCGCTCGGGCGACCGTACACGCATGCCAGCCTCGCGAGCGCGAGTGCCTCAGGGCGGCATCTGGTCGGAGCGGGCCTTGGCGGGGAGCGTCCCGACCATCGGTGTGAGGTCCGGCCCCACCCACGGCCAGGGCGTCGCTGCGGGCCACCAGCCGGGCTTCGCCTCCAGGTAGAAGGAGGCGGGGAGCGCCTGGACCGCCACGGCCGGGTCCCAGACGGTGTGCCCGTTGACGTGATCGAAGTTCCCGTGGCGCAGCAGGGAGGTGGCGACCACGTCCTCGGCGCCGGCACCGCCCGCCCCGAGCTCGTAGACGGAGAACGGGCCGGAGTCGTACGCCTCGTAGGCGGCGCTGATTCCCGCCGCGCCCAGGACGTTCCCGAGCGCGTTCATCCCGACGTCGCCGCCGTCGAGCTGGAGGGCGGCGACGTTGCCGGTCTGCGTGCCGTCCCAGCCATCGACGGCCGGCGGCGCGAACTGGCTCGAGGCGCGGTTCCTGAAGAACGTGAGGTACCCGGCGTTGCCGTGGGTGATCGTCGCGCCCATGTGCGGGGCGAGGTTGCCCTCCACGAGCTCCATGTGCGGGAAGGAGCAATGGCAATCGATGTTCACCTCCTGCCACGCGGGCGGGTCCGCCCACGAGTTGTCCGCGTAGTTGTACCCGACCACGTTGCCGCCGCCGGAGGCGTTGAGCAGGATCGGCTTGTTCATGTACCGGACGATGTTGTTCTCGACGAGGTTCTCGGCGGCCCCGCAGCGCAGCACGATCCCGTAGCAGTCGTGGCCGAACCCGTAGTCCGCCGAGTGGTGGACGAAGCTGTCGCGCACGACGCAGCGATAGGTCCCCGTGAGCGAGATGTGCATCCCGCCGATGGTGCCGTCGGTCTGGACGTCCTTCACCCAGCAATAGGCCGCGTTGGAGATGTCGATACCGCCCGCCATCGCCCCTGGGTAGCTCGTGTTGGTGCCCCCCTGGAGCCGGACGCCCTCGATCCCCGCCCAGCGCGTGATCGGCCTCGTCACCCTCGACACCTGCGCCAGGTAGGGGCTCGCGGCTCGGAAGTCCCAGTGAAGCGGCGAGCTCAGCGTGAGCTTGCCGCCTGGCCCGTCAACGGCCCCGATCTCCACGCGCTGGGCGACCGATCTGCCGCTGACCCGCTTGAAGTACTCGCAGTCTCCTTGCTGGACGGGCCCGGCGTCGACCTGATCCACGAGCGCCAGGTCGCCCGCGGCGAACCCGCCGGCCGCCGCTCCGACGGAGAGCGCGGCCGACTCCTTCGGCGCGTCCTGCGTGAGCCCTTTTCCGGCCCCGAGTCCGCCTCCCCCGCCGTAGCAGGTGGAGTCCCTGTCGGTCCCGATGGCGAGCACGGTCTCGCCGCCGCTCTTCGCGATGGTGGTCCCGGTCGGCGCTCCTTGGGAGCCCGCGCCGCGCAGGACGACGCCCTTGCTCAGGGTGATGGTGGAGGAGACCGAGAACGTCCCCGCGTTGAGCTTGACGACCTGGCCTTCCGGGCAGGCGTCGATCGCGGCCTGGATGTCGCCGCCGGGGTCGAGGGTCGCGCAGAGGGTGGCCCTGCGGGGCAAGCCGTCGGCTCCGAGCGGCAGGTTCAGCTGCCCGTCGCTGCGGATGCCCGGCTTCCAGGTCGTGATGCGGTCCGCGGGGACCACGTCCGTCATCGAGGTGGGGAACGTGCCGGTGCCTCCGGTCGCCCCACCTGCCGCGCCGTCCTGCCCCGCCGCGGTGGGCTGGTTCGAGCAAGCTCCCGCTGCGAGGGCCGCGCCCGCCAGCAGGACGGCGATCGCGACGCCCCGCGCCCGCCGCCGCGCCGCGGGAGCGTCGGTCCTCTTCCTCGGACTGGGATGACGGTGCACGTTGGCCTCGTTCCACGCTCGGCGACGGTCCAGCTTCGAAAGCGAGGCCCGCCCGCGTCTTCCGCCGAAGACGATCGCGTCGGCGACACCCTGGGTCGAGCGTCGCAGATACGGCCAGGTCCGGCAAGCGGGCCGTCGCTCCTGCGTCGGCTTAGATCGGCCCGCTTCGCTCTAGAGCGCCGCCGCGATGGGCGGCGCAACGGCAGACGTCAGGACCGGCTCTGCGCGAGCAGCTCCCTGATCTTCGCGAGGAGAGCAGTGGGGGTCGCCGGCTTCGGGATGAAGTTCACACCCTCCTCGATCACGCCCTTCTTGTTGATGATGTCGGCCGTGTAGCCGCTGCAGAAGAGGACCCGCCTTTCGCCGCCCCTCCTCCGCATCACCTCGTACGCTTCCTTGCCGTTCATCTTGGGCATGACCACGTCGAGCACGAGGAGCTCGACCTGGTCCTCGTGCTCGGTGAACTTGCGGACAGCGTCTTCTCCGTCGCTCGCCTCGATGACGGTGTATCCGAACTCCTCGAGAAGGCTCTTCATGTACCTCCTGACGGCGGGGTCGTCCTCCGCCACCAGGATCGTCTCCGTCCCTCGCAGGGCGAGGACGGGCTGAGCCGCGCTCACCGGGCGCGCCATCGAGTCGATGAGCTTCAGGTAGATCTTGAAGGTGGTCCCTTGGCCGGGCTCGCTGTAGACGTGGATCGTCCCGTCGTGCTGGCGAACGATCCCGTACACGATGGAGAGGCCGAGCCCTGTCCCTCCCCCGGTGGGCTTGGTGGTGAAGAAGGGCTCGAAGATCCTGCGCATGGTCTCCTCGTCCATGCCGCTTCCCGTGTCCGAGACGGTGACGACCGCATAAGCACCAGGCTCGACCAGCGCTCCAGGCACCGATCTGTCCACGTCCACGCGCTCCGTCATGACGGTGAGGACGCCGCCGTCGGGCATGGCGTCGCGCGCGTTCGTGGCGAGGTTCATGAGGACCTGCTCCATCTGCCCGACGTCAGCCATGACGATGAGAGCCTCGCCCGCGAGCAAGGTCCTGAACTCGACGTCCTCCCCGATGACCCTGAGGAGGAACTTCTCGATCCTCTTCACGATCTCGTTGAGGTTCTCCGGCTTCGGGCTGATGACCTGCTTGCGGCTGAACGCCAGCAAGCTCCGGGTCACTTGCACGGCCCGCTCCGACGCGGCGAGGATCTCGTCCACGTCATTCCGCGAAGGATCGTCGTCGCGCATCTCCATCCTGAGCACGTTCGCGTATCCCATGATGGTCGTGAGGATGTTGTTGAAGTCGTGGGCAACTCCGCCTGCGAGCAGCCCCACGCTCTCCATCTTCTGACTCTGAGCGAGTGCCATCTCCAGCTTCTTCTTCTCGGTGATGTCGACGAAGTACCCGTCGAATCCCTCGAGCGCACCGCCCGCGCCGACCTCCGGGTACACCGACATGCTCACGGACATCTCGCCGCCGCCCTTGGCGGTGATCGTGGCCTCGATGTTCCTCAGGGGGCCGGCGGCCGCCTTCTCCAGCAGCAGCCGCCCGCTGCCGCTCTTCAGCAGGGCATCGAACTCCCCGATGCCCCCGCAGAGTTCATCGTATTTCTTGTTGGTGAGCACGATCACGCCGTCCCGATCCAGTCTGAAGATGGCGTGCTCGACGCGATCGAACAGATCCTTGGTCTTCCTCTCGGACGCGGTGAGCCGTTCCTCCCGCTCCGCGATCGCGCGGCTCATCCTGTTGAACTCCGCGAGGAGCCTGCCGACCTCCCGCCCCGGCGACCGGATCATCGCCTCGTCGTAGTGGCCCTCCCCGATCCCCTTCACCGCCTCGACGAGGGCCTGAAGTGGGCTGAGCGCGAGGACGAGGAACACGTATCCGAGGAGCCCGCCCACGGAGATGAAGAGGCCGGCCAGGACAGCCCCACGCGCCAGGATCTCGCGCTCGGATCGGCTCACGACGTCCTTGGAGAGCCCGATCCGCACCCAGCCGATGTGCTCTCGGAGAGGAGTGGACGTGACCTTCTCGCTGAGGAGGTCGAGGTCCTGGCCGGCCCTGATGACATAGACGGGCGCGGTGAATGCGAAGGAGCTGCGTTGCTCCGAAACGCTCACCGACTCACCGGGCTCGCCCGCCGGCGGCGGCGTGCCGGGGTCTGCGCCCCTGCCTTCGCGGAACAGGATCTCGGAACGCCTGTTGCGGAAGGAGACGTAGGAGACGTCCTGGATCTCCAGCAAGGTCAGCGCCGAGCGCTGGAGCTGCTCGCGATTCTCGGAGAGTATCGGCAGCTCCGCGTTCCTGGCGGCGATGGTGGCGAGGGTCTGGCCCTTCTTGATGATCTCGCTCCTCAGCATCCTCCTCTCGGTCCCGATCGTCTCCGCGGTGTAGACCAGAGACACGACGGCCATCGCGGGGACGAGGAACAGGACGGCCTTCCCTCTCAACGACAGAGGGAACAGCCGCGCCCTCAGCCTCCCGAGGGCCAGCGTGGCCGGGCGTTCGAGCGCCGTGCCGCGTCCGCGCCATCTCAAGGGTAGATCCTCTTCGCCCGCTTGAGCATCTCCTCCGGTACGGCGATGCCCATGCGCCTCGCCGTCTCGGTGTTGACGCACAGATCGAAGGTGTGGGGCGGGGAGGGCGGCATGGCGGCGATGGCCTTGCCGTTCAGGGCGGCGGCGACCTCCTCCCCGATCTGGCGGCCCAGGCTGGCGGGATCGAAGACGAGCGCGAAGAGGGAGCCCTGCCTCACGTTCCCTTCCGAGATGCCGAGGAGCGGGATGTTCTTCCGGTAGGAGAACAGGTAAGCCCGTTCCATCACCGCGCTGGTGATGAGGGTGACGTCCGGGAGGAGCAGGATTGCCTGGGGCTCGTCCAGGCGCTCGAGCGTGCTCACCAACTCCGACGGGCTGCTGACGCCATACGTGGCCACGTGCAATGGGTCCCCTATGTCGAGAGCCTTCAAGAGATCCTCGCTCCCGACGACGGAGATCCTCTTGATCGCCGGCAGGTACCGCCTGACCGCGTTCACGTACTCACCGACCGGCGTGGCCATGTAGACGCCCGTGACATTGGACGCGGCGACCTTGGGAGGGACGATGACGAGTCCGTAGACGACGCCCGTCGGCGGCGGCAGCCGGACGGCCTCCTTGAGGGCGTCCTTCCCCAGCGCGACGACCAGCCGCGCGCGCTCCCCCGCCACCACCGACTCGAGCCTCCCGCGCACGTCCGAGGTGGTGTAGACCTTCGCCGGAGAACGCAGGGTGGCGCCGATGGCCGCCACGACGTCGGCGACGGGCCTGTACTGGGTGTCGCCCACGATGATCACCTCGGCCGCCGAGGCGGGCGCGACGGAGAGCAGCGCCGCGCAGGCGAAGAGGCCCAACGCGAGCGCGGCGCGGCCCCTTGCGCGAGCCCACCGACGAACGCGCCGGCGCGCGTCTACCCGGAGGCGATTGAGATCTCGGGACGGCATCAGAACTTGAACGCCATCCCGCCCTCCACCCACCGGTGCGGGTTGGGGAAGACGAGGAGAGTGTAGTACGCACCGTCAAAGAGGTTGTGCACCGCCAGGAAGACGTCGGCAGTCGTGCTGTCCGAGACACGGAGCCGGTAGCGCACGTTCAGGTCCCAGATGAACTGGGAACGCGCGCCGTCGTCCGGCGTGACGTCCCACCACACGTACGTCCCCGCGATCTGCGCCATGAGCGAGCGGTCATCGTACTTCGCGCCGACGAGGAAGGAGTAGTCGTCGGTCGTCGAGGGCTGCTCCGACCCCGCCCTTCTGCGAACGTAGGCCGACCCGGCCCGCAGGGAGACGTCGTACAGGGGCGCGCTCTCCGCCTCGAGCTCGAAGCCGTAGCGCGTCACGTGGCCGTCGTTCCGGATCTCCCGGTGGGGCGTCGGCTCCATGACCCGCTGCGAGACGATCGCGTCGCTCATCTCGTGGTAGTAGCCCGTGCCCTTCAGCCAGACGTACTCGGTCAGCGCCGACTCCAGGCCGCCCTGGAACGACCACACGCTCTCGGGCCGGAGCGACGGGTTGGGTGGAGTCAGAATTCCTCCCAGCCCCGCGCTCAGGCTCAGGTCCGGGCGCGTGAAGCCCTTGGCCGCGGAGGCCCTGGCGATGGCGTGCTCCCCGAGCCGGCAGGTCGCGCCCAGGCTCGGTGACAGGAAAGTCCCGCTGACGTCGCTGTAGTCGAGCCTCAACCCGGGCGTTACCGAGACCGGGGCGAATACGATGGTGTCATTGACGAACAGCGCGCGCGCGCCTTCTCGTGGGCGGGCCGCCTGATTGGCCGGCAAGCCCACGGCCTGGAACGCCGGCCCCGCCGCCGCATGCTCCTCGATCCTCGTCTCGACCAGGTCGGCGCCCAGCACCGCGGTGTGCATCCCTCGCGCGTAGACGAGCTTCAGGCTCGCCCCGTTGGTCGTGTCGTCCTCGTCTCGCGCCTGCACGAGCTCGACGCCGTCGGCGGAGGTCGTCGTGATCGCGAACCCCCGCCGCAACGTGTGCAGGGAAGCCCTCAGCGTGAGCGCGTCCGTGATCCGGTCCTCGAGCGAGGCCGCCGCGAAGAACGCCCGGCCGACGGTCGACCAGCCGGTGGCACCGAGCCCCGGGAACCCCGCTCCACTGCCCCCGTCGTGGGAGGCATTGCTGTAGCCGAAGGTGACACCCACGTCGACGTCGCGGGCGACCGCGAACTGCGCCTTCGCGTAGGCGCTGTCGCGATCGTAGGCCCGGGCAAACCTCAGCCCTCGCGACTCCTGGCGTCCGGCGAAGAGGTAGTAGCCGACCGGCCCGCCCTTCCCGCGGAGCTCTACGCTGTCGTCGGTCGACGCGGCCTGGCCATAGGTCCCCTTCAGCGCGCCTCGGGGGAGGGTCGTGTCGCCCGCGCTCTTGGTGATGATGCTCACGACCCCGCCCAGCGCCGACCCCCACGCCGAGGACGCCGGGCCCTTCACGATCTCGATGCGATCGACGATCCGCACCGGGATGGTGGAGGTGACGGCGTTTCTGCCGGTGGAGTTCCACGGTAGGCCGTCCAGCAGGACGGTGACGTGGGCTTCGGACGATCCCTGGATGTGCAGGAGGCCCTCGCTGCCGAAGTCCATCCCCTGCCAGCTCACGAACACGCCCGTGACCCGGTCCAGCACCTCGAGGAGGGTGTGGGCGTTCATGTCCTCGATGTCTTTGGCGGTGACGACCGTCACGTTCTCCGCCACGCGCGAGAGGGGCTTGACCGTGCGCGTGGCCGACTGGACGTAGAGATCCCTTCCCTCCCAGAACATGCGCAGCTCCGCCTCGGTGGAATCCATCGCCAGTGTGGTGTGCTCGAGCCCGCGCTCGCGGGGAGCGGCCGCTTCGTCCGAGGCGACGCCGGCCGCCGGGAGGAGGAGGAGCGCGGTCACCGCGGCGATCGCGGTCAGGTCGCTGCGCATGTGGCTCACCTCTCGGCGGTAGCTAGAAGAGCATCCTACAGGAGAGGATCTCAAGGGAACGCGTCGCGATCGCTCACATGCCTCCTGCTTGCAGCAGCCCGAGGACAGTCCCCGAACTCAGGACGCGACCGTTTGAAGGGGATCCCCCTTGTTATTGTTGTGTGTTCTGGGCGGATCCTGGCATGCACGGGTGAGGTCACGAAGCGCCGAGGCCGCTGTCTCCGGCGGCTTGGCCCGCATCCCCTGTCCGTCCCGAAAACAGCGTGGCGGGGTCAGCCGGCGCGGTCGAGCGAAGCCGATGGAGGGCCACCTGTGGCATGACCGACCGCCTGGATCGGACGACTCCCGTTGGGGTAACTTCGCCGTCCTTCGCCGCCACTCGTTCCGAGGAGGTTCCGGTTGCGCGTCGACGAAACGCTGCGCCGCGAGATCGTGGCTGCGGTCCAGAGGATCGAGCAGGCGTCGGCCGCCGAGGTGGTGGTCACCATCGTGCCGCGCTCCGCCGCCCACTGGGACGTGACCCTGGCGGCATCGCTCGCCGCGGTCCTGGTCTTCCAGGCGGCGACCGCTGCCTTCTCCCCGGACCTGAGCGCCCTCCACGTGGCCATCGACTCGGCCGGGCTGGCACTCCTCGTGGGCCTGGTCGGCCGCGCGCTACCGCCGCTCGAGCGGCTCCTCCTGCCGGGCCGGGCGAAGGAACGCCGGGTGGAGGTGGGGGCCGAGAGCGCCTTCTGCCGTCAAGGGATCTTCCGGACCCGCTCCCGCACCGGCACCCTCGTCTACCTTTCCCTCCTCGAGCGGCGGGCGGTGCTCCTGCCCGACGATGGGCTCGCCCGCGCCATCCCCTCCGAGTCGCTCGCCGCCCTCCGCGCCGAGACGGCGCGCCTCTTCGACGCGCCCGACGCGGCCAGGGCTCTCCTCGCCGTCCTCGATCACCTCCGCCGCGTCGCGGTCCGGCACCTGCCCGCCCGCCCCGACGACGTGAACGAGCTCCCCGACGCTCCGGTGACTGGATGAATCGCCTCGGCTCGCTCGCGCGCCGGCTCGCGCCCCGCCTCCTGCTCCTGTCGCCGTTCCTCCTCACGGCGACCGCTGCCTTGGCGCGCGGCGGTGGCGGTCAGTCCTACTCCGGCAGCTCCGACGAGGGCGGTGGCGGCTTCTCCGGTGGAGACGGCGGCGGGGGCGATGGCGGGTTCATCCTCCTCCTCCTCGAGCTCCTCTTTCGCTACCCGGTGATCGGCGTCCCGCTCCTCATCGTCGGCACGGTCGTCTTCGTCAAGATGAAGCGCTCCACCGCCGTGGGCGGCGGTTTCTCCACCGGCGACACAGGTGCGCTCGACCGGGCGGCATCCCGCGCGGCCTCCGGCGGCAGCGGCCGGCTCCAGCTCGAGGCGCTCCGACAGGCCGATCCCGACTACTCCGAGCCGCTCTTCCTCGACTTCGTGGCCGCGCTGGCCGCGCGGACCGTGGCGGTGGTCGGGACGCCGCGGTTGGCCGAGGTGGAGAGGTACCTGGCCGACTCGCGCGTCCTCCTCCCGTTCGGCGCTGGCGGCTGGCGAAACGTGGTGGTGGGGAGCACGCGCCTCCGCTCGGTCGCGGGGGACACCGACGCCACCCGGATCGCCGTGGACGTCGCACTCGCCGCCACCGGCGCCACGGGCGGGCGATGGTGGCAGACCACCTGGACCTTCAGCCGCAAGGCCGGCGTCAGATCCAAGGGGCCGGGCGAGATCACGAAGCTCGCCTGCCCGGCCTGCGGCGCCGGCACCGAGCGGCGCGAGGACGGCGCCTGCCAGTACTGCGGTCAGAAGCCGGCGCCAGGTGAGGCGGCGTGGGCGGCGCTCACGATCCTCGTCACAAGGGTGGAGGCGCGGCCCCCCATCGCCCTCGGCGGCTACGCCGAGGAGCGCGGTACGGAGCTACCCACCGTCCAGTCCTCCA
>Ga0209641_10005030_pt1 | contig 10845 bp, 6 predicted proteins | sample RifCSP16_1_FD_184022 | JGI IMG/M metagenome (GOLD analysis project Ga0209641, IMG submission 184022) | Soil microbial communities from Rifle, Colorado - Rifle CSP2_sed 16_1 (SPAdes) (version 2) | ecosystem: Environmental > Terrestrial > Deep subsurface > Rock core/Sediment | place: Rifle...
TTTTTTCATCATAAATTGAAGCGGGTTTGAATTACATTCGAGTTTTACCTCTACTCCATCTTATCTTTCAATCTTTTCAGCACACATTAATGATTATTAAACCCGGGATGACTATGTTGCTTTTTTTGTGTATTCACACCAATATGAAGCGGAAAGAAATGCTTTATGAAAATTACTCAGGCGAAGGCTTGTCAAGTATTCGATTCACGCGGAGTGCCGACGGTCGCAGTTTGTTTGTGGTCAGATAAAGTTTATGCAATTGGTATGGCACCGAGTGGGGCATCAACCGGCTCGCATGAAGCTTTTGAGTTGCGTGACAGTGGAGATACTTTTCAAGGCAAAGGTATTCAGAAAGCTTTAATGGTATTTGCAGATAAAGTGAAGAATCAACTTTTACAAAAAGATTTTGCCGATCAACAAGAATTAGATTCATTGCTTCAGGAAATTGATGGTAGTAGTAACTTCCAAAACATCGGTGCTAATACAGCCATTGCCACTTCAATTGCATTTTTAAGGTTGCAAGCATTAGTTCAGGGAAAAGAGGTCTTTGAGGTTTTGGGGGAACAATTAACAATTAACAATTATCAATTAACAATTAAAACCATAACTCCAATGGTGAATGTGATCAATGGTGGGAAGCATGCTGATTCTGGTTTTGCCATTCAAGAGGTGATGATTGTGCCTGTAAAAGGTGAAACAACTTCCGAAAAAATTGCTATTGCTGCAGAAATATTTGCTGCTTTGAAAGAAGTAATGAAAGAGAAAGGAATGTCGACTCTTGTTGGTGATGAGGGTGGTTTTGCCCCAACAATAAAAAATGTCTCTCAGGCCTTTGATTTGATTCAACATGCCTGCGCTAAAACACAATATAAGTTTGGTGACGATATTAAGATTGCTCTCGATGTTGCTGCAACCGAACTCTACAAGAATGGCATGTACTTGATTGAGGGGACACAGCTCACTGCTAAACAATTAGTGAATTTCTATAAAGATTTGGTGACGAAATATCCCATCATGTCTCTCGAGGATCCTTTTGCTGAAGATGACTTTGAAGGTTGGTCAATGTTAAAAGAACAATTAGGTGAAAAAATCCAAATCGCTGGCGATGACCTAACAGTTACCAATGTCGAGAGAATGAAAATGATCAAAGAAAAAGAACTTATTTCAGCAATAATTATCAAACCCAATCAAATCGGCACTATCAGTCAAACATTAGAGGCGATTACATTGGCAAACGACTATGGCTGGAAAACGATTATTTCCCATCGTAGTGGCGAGACGGAAGATACGACGATTGCTGATCTGGCTTATGCTGTCTCGTCACCATTTATTAAGACTGGTTCAATGAGTCGAAGTGAGAGAGTATGTAAATATAATAGGTTGATCGCGATTGAGGAAATAATTAACAATTAACAATTATCAATTAACAATGAACCCCAACTGCTTTGTTTTCGAGTTACAATTGTTAATTTTCAATTGTTAATTTTCAATTGTTATGAACACTCCCGCATTACTCATCATTCTCGACGGTTTCGGTATCGCCCCCGCAGGCGCGGGGCCAGGTAATGCTATTAGTCTAGCAAAGCTGCCGACACTCGATCGTTTTCAAAAAGGCTTGTATACAGAATTACAAGCGGCAGGCGAGGCTGTTGGTTTACCGAAAGGCCATCAAGGCAGTTCTGAAATGGGACACTTAATGATTGGTGCGGGGCGAACAGTTGTTTTTCCGCAAACTCAGATCAAAGAAGTATTGGAAAAAAATGAAATAAAAAACAATCAGGCATACCGAGATGTCATGGAATATTGTCAAAAAAATAATAAAACATTGCACTTGTTCGGTCTGCTCTCAGATCGTGGTGTCCACGCATATGCCGAGCTTTGTTATCAATTATTACATATGGCTAAGGATATGGATGTTCGAAGTGTAGCTGTTCATATCATTGCTGACGGTCGAGATACTTTGCCGCAAGAATTGCCAAAGTTTGTTGCTGAATTGCAGAAAGTAATGAAAGACACTGGAGTTGGGAAAATAGCTTCATTGATCGGGCGTTACTACGCTATGGATAGAGATCAACGAATTGAGAGAATCGAGAAAGCATATGAACTTTATACTAAAGGCCGAGGATATGAGGCAAAGGATATCAATGAGTTTTTGAGAGAATATTATAGCTCAAGTTCTAAATTCAAAGTTCTAAATTCTAAGTTGAAAGACAAAAACTTAGAACTTAGCACTCAGCACTCAGAACTGCCGAAGGCTGATGAATTCATTCCGCCGGTTATTTTTGATAAATCATTAATCATGAAAGAAGAGGATGGGGTCATATTCTGGAATTTCCGTGTCGATCGGGCCATTGAAATTACTCAGGCTTTGTTAAAAATGCCTCTGCATTTTGTAGCGACGACAGAATATTATGAAGGAGTGAAAGCCGCGGTTGCTTTTGCTCAAGAAAAAATTTCTGAGCCATTAGGAAAAATATTAGCTGACCACAAAGTAAAACAATTACGCATCGCTGAAACGGAAAAGTGGGCGTATGTGACCAAGGTTTTTGATGGTTATCAAGAGATCAACTTTCCCTTGGAAGATAAAATGCTGATTCCTTCGGACAAAGTGAAAACGTATGACTTGAAACCAGAAATGCAGGCCATGGAAATTGCCGAAACCATTGTGGAAGATTTGCTGAATAAAAAACATGAGGTGATTATCGCGAATTTCGCTAATGCTGACATGGTTGGGCATACCACCTCTATCCCAGCGACTATTCAAGGGCTGGAAGCCATGGACAAAGCTCTAGCTATGATTGATCAAGCATTGCTTAAAGCCCAAGGTTTTATGATCATCACTGCTGATCATGGTAATGCGGAGCAAATGTTAACAAACGAGGGTAAACCCGAAGGTACTCACACGGGAAGTCCTGTTCCTTTGTATATTGTTAATTATAATTCCGATATTCAAAAACGTTTAAAGGGAGCTTCTTGGAAATTTAAAGAAGATTCTGGTACTCTCATCAATGTCGCACCGACATTTCTGGATTTACTAGGAATAGAAGTGCCACCATTTATGACTAACTCTTTACTTACATGAATCCGAACTTTCTCATGGAGAATCTGTCGTTTGCACTGATTCCTGTGGCTTTTGTTTCTACGGTGCTTGTTGGTCTGGTACTGCTTTTTGCGCGTGAAAGAGCTACGATGATTCTACGAAATCTTTACCTGTATGGAGTAGTAGTTGCCGGCTTGTTGGTAACGGTTATTTCTGTAGTCATCTTATTCTATACATTACTGACAACGACGATTTTGCCAACGACAACCTCACAATATTATGGTGGTTATGATTATCGTTATGAGTCTGTACCTGTTAAAGCACCACCAGGAACTGTCGGTGGAGTAGTCTACAATGAGGACGCCAAAGCTTACTTGAAAGCTGAACAAAAAAAATTGGATCTGGAGGCTGATAGTATGCAAGTTACGCAAGAATGGCGCGATCAACTCGCTTGGTCTATTCCATTAATATTGGTTTTCCTGCCTATTTTTATCCGCTATCGTGGATTCTTGAAGTTCACTCATTCTTAACTTGGTGGGTTTGAAACCCACCCTTACAAACCCACCCTTACAAACTATTTTTATCCTCTATGCCAAAAAAGAAACCTTCCTCTTCATCTTCATCTCCATCTTCAAGGGAGCCTTCTCCAGTCAAGTACTCTTATCTATTCTTGTTTGCCTATCTCGGTCTCATCGGTCTTGCTTTCGGTGTCGCTGGATTAGTGAATGTCGGTCTCGAAGAGTATGTATTACCAAAATCTCAAGATGTGTATTTGTATCGTAGCGCTATCGATAATGAATTAAACAGTCGAATTACCTATGATGCAGTTACTACTCAAACTGTCACTCTGGATATGGCCAAAGACGTGGTGAAAAAAGCTCGAGAAAATATTCAAACGCAAAAAACCAGTGAAGAACAAATGAAATATGCAGTTTCCAATCGCAATCGTGCTTTGAGTCTGAGCATTTCTTTCTTGCTTATTGGTGGAATTGTGTATATTTGGCACAGGAAGGATGTCTTCGCTCTATTAAAAAAATAATATGGCACGATCACTCAATATGGTGCAACTTATCGGCAATGTGACCCAAGATCCTGAGATTCGTCAGATTCCTTCAGGAGCTTCGGTATGTACTATCACAGTCGCGACGAATCGCGCATGGAAAGATACTCAGGGACAATTGCAAGAAGAAGTTGAATTTCATAATGTCGTACTCTGGCGAGGACTGGCTGATATCGCCGGCCAATATGTTCGTAAGGGCACCAAAGTCTATATTCGCGGGTATCTAAAAACTCGAAGTTGGGAAGCGCAAGACGGAACGAAAAAGTACAAAACCGAGATTGTCGGGGATGATTTGCTTTTGCTGAGTCCCAAGAAAGAAGGAGCCCCTTCGCCTTCATCTCCATCTCCATCTTCGCCGTCAGGCGACGGTCCGATACCGATTGAGGAAATACCATTCTAAATAATTGAAAATTATCAATTAACAATTAACAATTGGAACTCAAAACGCCCTGCTTTTGAGCAGAGTGAACTGCGACCCACCCGACCCACCCCTACCCTCCCTTAGCAGGGAGGGAGGACTTTGGTGGGTGATGAGAGTGGACTCAGGCGAGCTTTCATGTGTTTGCCGTGGTTAAAGACAGTGAATCGCGCGATAAGGCAGATATTTAAATCCCATACATCAGAGTTAACTTACTCTACTGTATCAAGCAAATAATGAAATTTTTATTCGACCCCCCAGTCATCCCCCCTGATAAGGGGGGCTTGGGGGGTTTGAGTTGGGTTCTAAAAACAACAAACAAAAACATTTATCTATTTCCGTCAATCCTTGTCACAAGAGCAAATGATGTGATTGTGGTACAATGATTCGATACAAATAAAAAATATAACACAAAACATATGTTCCCCCGACTCCGCGTGCTTCTTGATAAGCTTGTTCCCTCACGAGTCATTCGTCATTGGAATGCCTATAAGGCTTTTTCAGCGATAGCTGCTTTGGCTATGGTGCTAGCTTTGGTGCCACTGCCGAAGGAATTGCCGCAGGGTAATGCGAATCATGATGAGGATCTTCTTCCTTATAATTATGTGGTTGATGATGTAGCAGATGATAATCCTGTGGTTGAAGCTGATTGTACAACGCCGGTGGTTGCTGGAGATTGTACATTACGCGAGGCTATCAGTGCGGCCAATACTGCTGGAGGCAGTAAAACAATCGGTTTTGATGATGGAACAAGTGGTGAGAATTTTTATGATGGAACGCAACGTACAATCATGCTAGATGCTTCCCTTGGTCCTCTGGAAATTACCACCAATAAGATCACCGTCGATGGTGTAATTTTGGATAATGGGGTAAAAGTCATCATTGATGGTGGTGGTCTGGATTATAATCTAGATGAGAATGAGTCTCCTATAATATCTTCATGTACTAATTTAGAATTCCTTGATTCAACTGTTAATCAACCGATTTTGCATATAACCGGTGATGAAAATGTGATATATGGTCTTGGCTTTATCAAAGCAAAGGGTAATGCGATTCAGATTGTCGATGGGGATAGGAATAAAATTGAAAGTAACTGGATTGGTACTGTTGACCGTCTTACCGATAGTACTCCCGAAGGCAATGGGTATTATGGTGTTTGTGTGGCTGCCAACGCTAATGATGGTGGTGATGATGAGGACGCTAATGATGCAAAAAGCAATGAGATCCTAGGCAATATTATCGTTGGTAGTGGACTCGATGGTATTCGTCTCCAGGGACGTTATGCTTCTGAAGCTTTGCATCGCGTAAGTGACACAGTTATTTTTTCAAACCTGATCGGTAACCTGAGTGCCACCGATATGCGTGATCCTGATATATTGTATGAACCTGGAAATCAATATTCCGGTGTCACGAGTATGATCACGTTTCATACGTCGATCATCCGCAATGTCATAACGAATAATGGTTTTTTCAAGGATACAGAGGAAGGGGTTGTAGCTGCGAGTGATGGTATCACACTCATCGAAGCTGATCTCAGTGTCATCGCTGAAAATTATATCGGTACATTTCAAGAAACTGTCTTTGTCGACAGGGGTATTGATACTGATTTTCCTTTGCCAATTGGTAATTTCCCCGCGCTAGATATAGCTGTTTCGTCACCCACAGCAGGTATCGATGATTATGACCCAGCGCCCAATGCTTGTGATGGAATAGGAATTCGTTATATCGATCATGTAATTGCTTTGGATGCCGCAGGAGGTTTCTCGGTTTTCTATGAATGTCCCGAGAGTGCAGATGATATGGGTTTAGGCAATAAACCCACCAACAAAAATGATAAGTATTTTACTTCTTTTGTAGGGCCATCTGTCAACAATAAAATATTCAGTAATGCTATCGGCTACAATGAACGTAATGGTGTTTATATTCAAAGTTTAGCGTGTCGTAATGAAGTGGACGATATGAGTATGCACTTTAACTTACCAAACACGATGGTGGGTAATTTCTTCAGTGAAACCTCACAGTATTTTGTCCAAAATGCAAAGAATTCAATTGTGCAAAATAGTATATTTCGAAATGATGGAAGTGATACAAATGACACAAGTCCCATAACCGGTACCGGTACATCCGGAATCGGCATTGATCTGGAAGATTACGCAACAGCAACTGTATTTCTAGGTTCGGAGCCCTTTGATATTGAAAATAGCTATTGGAAAGCCAATTTCCCGGATTTAGGCATATTTGATTGTTCGAATGATTTGTTTCCTGTCATCGATGACGCGTATGTCGATAAAGATAAGTTTCAACCGGCCACGGTAAGTGCAGATAGTACAGAGATTGACCTCAATATTACCGAAAACGATGATTTTGCTAATGAACCTGATGATGATGCAGGTCTTGATCCTGATGCCGGAGCTAATAGGCTTATCAATCACCCATTTGTACTCTCTGAATTTTCAACGCCAAACAGTATCGTCGTACGTGGTGCAGAGGGGAGTTGGGTGGATGTCTATCAAGTGATTTGTACTTCAGGTGTAGAGGGTGATGTGGTGCCAAGCACTGATGCAGGTATCAGAGAAAATTGTGATACTGATTATTGGAATAACCAAGATGGTGTAGGAGATGAGGATACTCATACCAAAGGTCATGGACAGGGTTTTAGATACTTAGGTAGTGGTTTTATCCCGGCAGATCCAGGTAATGACATTGATGATGATTATGAAGATTTCACAACCATTGATCCTCGAGATTTCAAAGGTGATGGCAATCCCAACAATGATGTCCATGCTTTTGATGGTGGTCTCGTAGTCGCTACCACGACGGGATTTGCTCTCGATACACTGTGTTTTGATACGATTGATGATCCGGATTGTTCAGATCAAGGCACACCCGGAGGACCTGATGGTGTTGCGGTCGGCCCTGCAGGTATACAAGCCCAAGATGCCGGTGCTCCCGGGACTCTGGGGCTTTGGATGCCAACGATACCTGATGACGATACGACATGTGATCTTAGCAATGAGGAGGGCCCGATATTGCTCGATCTGCTTGGTTTGTTCGAAGATGAAGATGAAGATGAAGATGAAGATGAGCTAACGGACACATTGAATCTTATTTTTTGTCTCGGTTCCACGTCTGAATTTTCTCCCGCAGCATTTATTGGTCCATCTCAATATACCCTTGAAAAACATATACGTGCTGAAGGTCCTGTACCTACAGAAATTTCTCCCGGCGATGAAGTAACATATGATATTTCGTTGAGCAATGTGGGGGCAACAACGATCTTTGTCTTCCAAGGTGCTCTCAGTGATCCTTTGCCTCCCGTGATTGATATGTTGGTCGATTGTACTGTAGAAGTTCTTCCGACTATCCCTTCGGGAACTTATACTTGTGAACCGGGGACACTCCAAGATCCTATCAATATGACAAGTTCTTTTGGCCCTATTCCTGTTGCTCCAGGGGAAATCTTGCTTATTACTATTACTGGTAGAGTAAAAACTACCATTGCTGATCCAGAAGAATGTACATTCCGAAATGAAGTATTTATCACAGATCTTTTCCTCATCACTGATCCAAATAGCAATCCAGCCACTGAAACGGGAAGCATGAATCATGTATCTGAACCACTTGACGTGACAGGTTGTCCGACACCAGGTCAGAGTGATCTGGAGAAACAAGTGTCAGTCGATGGAGGAACTTTTGTAGATGCTGATACGGCCGGTAGTGCTGAACCGGGCGAACGTGGGGAGTCAGTTGATTATCTGATTCACTTTACCAATAATTCTGGAACTGGAGCCGTAACCTATGTCAATGACACCTTCCCTAGCTATCTCACCGGTGTAGCGAGTGTTACATGTTGGCGAGATACTGGAGACACTCGTGATGATACATATGATAGTGACTCCGATACCACTGTGCCATGTAGTTATATTGGCACACCAACGTATGCATTTGATTTTGACACTTTCACCCCTGCTACTGCTGACCCATTCTTGCTACCAGACGGTGAAACACTGCATATTCTTGTTACCGGTTTCAGTATTGACCCAGCTCTTCTTCCGCCCGGTCCGAATTTCTGTAATACAGCAAATGTCGTGTCCGGAGACGAACAATTCAATGATGATGCCTGTGCACAAGTGTTGGATCCCGCTCTTGATATCACCAAATTTGTTGCAGTGAGTGGTACTGAATCATCTCAAGATACCGTGACTGGAGCTCCAAGTGTCAGTCCCGGGACACCGATAACGTATTATATAGATGTCAGCAATACATCTGTCGCTACTCTCACAAATGTTTCAGTAACTGACGCACTCCCCGCAGGTATAGATACGAGTGCGCTGGACTGTGACTACAATGTTGTAGCAACTATTTCTCCACTACCTACCCATACAAGTGTCACGTACCCTAACAATTGTACTTTTGCAGGAGGAACACTCTCGGGAATTACGCTTAGTCCCGGACAGACATTGTATGTTCGTTTGCAATCTCTTGCTGTTTCAAGCAGTGCAAGTGCCGGCGCAATCTGTAATCAAGCTCAGGCAAGCTCAGATAATCTCAATGATAATGATACTGCTTGTATCAATGTGCTATTACCTAATCTCACAATTCTCAAAACCGTCAGTAACAGTACGCCAAATCCTGGCAGCACTATTACCTATAATCTCCAAGTAACCAACAATGCTTCAACACCGGTAAATAATGTACAAATTGTTGATAATCTCGGTGATGCCGCTGATGATATTATTCCACGCTGCGTTGCTACAAGTGCGGATATTTTGAGCGCCAGTGGAGGAACTTCTTCAACTATTGTCGGCAATGTCGTCACATGGAATATCGGCACCCTTGCTGCCAGTGGCGGTTCGAGCACAGTGTCAGTGACTGTTCGTTTACGTGGAGATCTCGCAAGCGGCACGAATTGTCGTAATATAGCCATCGCAACTGGAACCAATGTCACGAGTGTGCAAGATGATGCCACAATCACTATTCCTACCAGCGTCGGCCAAACCACCGTCACTCTCGAGAAAGAAGCAACCAATGATCATGGAGATGATGAAGAACCGGATGTTTTTGATCTGGGTGACACGGTGAAATATGAAGTAACAGTACGTAATACCGGTACGGCAGCTATTAGTAATTTGACTGTTCGTGATTCCATCCCTGAAGAAGAGGAGGATCTCGACAATGTCGTCGCAACCAGTGGTGCGGTGAATAACAGTGAATTAGGAAATGATCGTCTCGAAGTTGGTGCTATCAGCATCAATGCCGGTGCTAGCCAAACCGTGGATTATGAAGTTTCAGTATTGGATGAAGGTGATTTCCCTCTCGATAATTATGATCTCGATAGCGATGCTGAGATGGAAGATGATGATTTCTATCCTGAAGACGTCGAAGATGATGATATTGGCACCAGTTCAAATTATGATGATCCTGAAGATGCGCTTTCTGCACCTGATGGGCATTTTGTCTCTCTCGGCGAAGATGGAGAAATTACTCTGTCAGTCTCTGATGAAGATGATGATGAGGGCAAACTCATCGTCGATGGTGATGGTGATGATTTCTGTGTCGTCGAAATCGATCCAAGTGTCGATACTGATGGTACGACTGAAGAATATGAAGTCGAAGTTTCTCAGACTGACGACTCAAGTGATTTCGAATCAGTGGGTAGCCAAACCAGCAATAGTGATTGTTTCGACTTGGGTGATGCCGATATGACATGGGCACGATTCGTCAGAATTACTGATACCTCCGGTACGGTCAGAGGCAATGCTCCCGGTAGTGATATCGATGCGGTATGTCTCCTCAATCTCGGTGGTTTTGTGATCAATACTGCCGGTCTCTACAGTGGATCGAGTTTAGTCACGACTGCCGATGAACGAATTCTTGTGGATTTCACCGATGCATTTGAAAATCCTCTTGATGAAGGGGACTGTCAGCCGGTGAAGGAACTCCGTGAACCAATTCCCACACCACAAATTCCCCTAGCTGTTCCACCATCACAGATACCATTCTTTCCATTCGCAGGATTACCGACGACGGGACCTGAAGGTGCGGCTCTACCGCTTATAAGCAGCTTAGTGCTTGGCGCAATAGCCTTCATCGTAAAACGAAGACAGGGATAACCCGACCTTCCCCGCACCCCCCTCGAACAGAGTGAACTGCGACCCCAACCCTCCCGTCACCCTCCCTTGTCAGGGAGGGACTGTGGTGTCGAAATAAAAGTTTCATAATCTGCTTGCGTTGATCTTGGGAAATACATTGAAGCTCGCCTGAGTTTTCTCTTATCACCAACCCAAGTCCCCCCCACTCTCCTCCTTGTTAAGGGAGGCCGGGTGG
>Ga0209641_10005032_pt1 | contig 10844 bp, 8 predicted proteins | sample RifCSP16_1_FD_184022 | JGI IMG/M metagenome (GOLD analysis project Ga0209641, IMG submission 184022) | Soil microbial communities from Rifle, Colorado - Rifle CSP2_sed 16_1 (SPAdes) (version 2) | ecosystem: Environmental > Terrestrial > Deep subsurface > Rock core/Sediment | place: Rifle...
GAGGTTCAGCGCGGTGGGAGGGGCGTCCTCGGCGACGGTCAGGTCGGCGATGGGCGCGGCCACGGCCGGGGCGTCGTTCACCGGGGTGACGGTGACCACGAACGTGTCCTCGACGAACGCGCCGGTCGAGTCGGTGGCGCGGACCGTGATGCTGGCGACACCGTTCGCGTTCGGCTGGTAGGTCAGCGTGAGGCCGGTCGCCGCGAGGCTCGGGCCGACCAAAGCCGGGTTGGTGTTGCCGACAATACTGAGAATGAGCGCGTCACCGTCGGCGTCGGCGAAGGTCCCCGAGAGGTTCAGCGCGGTGGGAAGGGCGTCCTCGGCGACGGTCAGGTCGGCGATGGGCACGGCCACGGTCGGCGCGTCGTCGACCGGCGTCACGGTGACCACGAACGTGTCCTCGACGAAGGCCCCGGATGTGTCGGTGGCGCGCACGGTGATGGTGGCCGAGCCGTGCTGGTTCGGCTGATAGTCGAGGCTCAGGGTCGTTCCCACGAGCGCGGTGGTCACCAGCGCGGGGTTGGAGTTGCCCACGACGCTGAGGGTGAGCCCATCGCCGTTCGTGGCGACGTCCACATCGGCGAAGGTTCCCGAGAGGTCGAGGACGGAGTCGGGGGCGTCCTCGCTGACGCTCAGGTCGGCGACGGGCACGGCCACGGTCGGCGCGTCGTTCACCGGAGCGACCGCGATCGAGACCGTCACGACGTTCGAGCCGGCCGCACCGTCGGAAGCCCGGTACGTGAAGGAATCGGCGCCGTTGAAATTCGGGTTCGGGGTGTAGGTGAACGATCCATCGGCGCCGAGCGCGAGCACGCCGTGGGATGGCCCGCCCACCAGGACGGCCGCGAGAGCGTCGCCGTCGGCATCCGTGTCGTTCGCGAGCACGCCCGGCGCGGGCACGACGAGCGCGGTGTCCTCGTCGATGCCGTAGGCGTCGCCGACCGCGACGGGAGGCTGGTTGAGATCGAGCCTGGCGACGAAGGCGTCGAGCCCGCCGGCCAGGCCGCTCTGGAAGGCCCCGGGGGTGGTCGGGAAGGGCGCGTTGCCGGAGGAGGTGTGCCCGGTGACCCAGACGCCCGAGACGCCGTCGAGGGCGAGGCTCCGGCCGATGTCGTCGCCACTGCCGCCGAGGAGCGTCGAGTAGGCGAGTGCCGACCCGGCGGCGTCGAGCTTCGCGACGAACGCGTCGAAAGCCCCGGCGGGGGCGGTCTGGAACGCTCCGGCAGTGACAGGGAACCCGGCTGGCGGCGCCGACGCGGTTTCCCCCGTCACGTAGGCTTTCCCGGCGCCGTCTACGGCGATCGCGCGACCGGTGTCGCTGCTCGCGCCGCCCAGCAGCGTGGAATACGCGAGGGCTGATCCTGCGGGGCTCAGCTTGGCGACGAAGACGTCGCCCGCCCCTCCGCTCCCGAGCTGCGTCGGGGGACCGGGGAAGTCGGAGGACGTGGTCCCGCCGGTGGCGTAGGCAGAGCCGAGCAGGTCGACGGCGATGCCCAGGGCCTCGTCGGCGCCGCTCCCACCCAGGAACGTCGAGTAGGCGAGCCCTGACCCGTCGGCGTTCAGCTTCGCCACGAAGGCGTCGGTGCCCCCGCCGGGCGTGGGCTGGAAGCTTCCCGCAGTCGTGGGGAAGTCCGGCGAATCGGTCGCGCCCGCGACGTAGGCGTTGCAGCTGTCCGGGTCGTCCGGCGAGGTGCAGTGAATGGCGGCCGCCCGGCCGGAGTCCGCCAGGCTCCCGCCGAGGAAGGTGGAGTACTGCAGCGCCGACCCGAACGGATCGAGCTTGGTCACGAAGGCGTCGGAAGCGCCGGCCAGCGCGGTCCGGAACGCGCCGAGGGTGACGGGGAAGTCGGACGAGTCCGTCTCGCCCGTCACGTACGCGTTGCCGAACCCGTCGAGGGCCAGGCCGCGGCCGACCTCGCTGCCGGTGCCCCCCAGGAGGGTCGAGTAGACGGGAACCGATCCGCTCGGACTCAGCTTGGTCACGAAGACATCGGTGGCGCCGTTGTTCGAGCCGTCGAACGCGCCGGTGGTCACGGGGAAGTCGGCAGACTGGGTCTCTCCGGTGACGAAGACGTTGCCGAGCGCGTCGACCGCGATCGCGTGGCCCGCGTCGGGCCCGCCCCCGCCGAGGTAGGTGGAGTAGACGAGGTGGCCCGCGGCGTCGAGCTTCGTCACGAAGGCATCGGTGTGGCCGCCGAGCTTGCGATCGTGGGCGCCGACGGTCGTTCGGAAGTTGGGTGAGGAGGTCGAGCCCGTCACGTAGACGTTCCCGGCCGCATCGACGGCGATGCCGAGGCCCCTGTCGTCCCTGCTCCCTCCGAGGTAGCTCGCATACTCGAGACCCGGATCGATGACCAGCGGCTTCCCGGTATCGTAGGCCGCCACCTGGAAGCCGACCCGGTCTCGGCTCTTGAGGACGTAGGCGCCGGCGACGGGCTTCCGCGTGCCGTCCACTTCCTGGTAGACGAGCGGCTTGCGCAGGCGGAGCTCGCCGGCGGCGGTCCGGAGGACGAGGTTGCCCTGGGCGTCCACGTCGAGCTTGTCGGGGCCCTCGAAGGCCAGCGTGAGGGCACGGGGGTCGGCGCCGGGGGCGACGACGAAGTCGTACTCGAGTTGCCCGTCCCGCCCGTAGTACACGACGTCCACGCCGGGGTAGACGCCCGCGTACTTGACCCCGGAGTAGGTCGGAATATTCGTCCGCCAGCGTGTCGGATCGTTGCCGATGACGTAGTTGACGATCCCGGGGAGCTTTCCCACTCCCGTGACACGCGGCGAGCGCTGGGCCCCGACCAGGCTCATCCGCAGGACGGTTCCGTCGCCTGGCCCCCCGTTCAGGGCCAGCACCGCCTCGGTATCGGTCAGGTAGAGGGTGTAGCCCCGGGCCCGCGACAGGAACCGCACCCGGGGATCGACCTGGCCGACGTTCGGCTCGAAGACGGCAGGCCGGCCCGAGGGGCGGCCGGCGTCGGCCGCCGTGGGGCCGGACGGCTGCGGGTGTGCCGGCCCCGGCCCGAAGGCGATCAGCAGGCCCGCGGCGACAGTCCAGAGCACCGCGACCTTGCGAGGTGCCCGGCGGCCTGAATCCGGAAATGCCGTCGGGAAACGTCGAGCCGCGGGACCGCTGATAGGTCCCCGGAGCAGCCCCGCAAGCGTCTCCCACAGCATTGGCGGACGGACTATCCGCGGATCAAGGAGGCTTGTCAACCGCTAATTTGGTTCGTCCTCATCATGGAAGGCGTGCAGCTGCACTGTTCGCGAGGGCGGTGCAGTTGCCCTATTCGCAGGGCAATCCGGTGTGCGGGGGCGATGGGCGGATGTCGGCCTCGCCCGTGGGTTGGCACATGCGGGTGCTATGCTCGGGCCGTGGAACGAAGGGCGAGCGTCCCCGGCGACGCCGCGCGCCGCGCGGCGTCACGCGCGGCCGAGCTGCTGGCGGCGGACCGGCGGGTCAGGCTCGTGTACGTATTCGGGTCGGCGGCCGATCCGGCCCGCTCGGCCGTCGGCGACGTGGATCTGGCGGTGCTCGCCGACCCGCCGCTCTCCCTCGACGAGCTCGGCCGGCGCCAGGCGGATCTCGCCGAGGCGACGGGCGCCCCGATCGACCTCGTCTCGCTCAACGACGCGCCGATCGTCCTCGCGCACGAGGTGGTCGAAGGCGGGCGCTGCCTCTTCGCGCGCGACGACGACATCGAGACCGAGTTCGTCACCCGGACGCGGACACGCTTTTGGGACTTCACGCCCTACCGCGAGACCCAGTGGCGGCTGGCGGGCGAGCGGCAGGCGGAGCGCTCGCGTGGTTCTTAGGCCGGAGGCCGTCCGGGAGCGGCTCCTGCGGCTGGAGGACGTGATCTCGCGGCTCGAGGAGCTCGCCCGCCTGGACCGCCGCGCGCTCCGGGACAGCTTCAGGGACGCCTGGGCCGTCGAGCGTGGGCTGCTGCTCGGCGCCGAGATCGTCTTCGACGTGGGGAATCACATCCTGAGCGCGGAGTTCGGCGCCAGCGCCAGGGACTACGAGGACATCATCGTCCAGCTCGGGACCGTGGGCGTCATCGATCCCGCGCTCCGCGACGAGCTCCGGGGCCTCGGCGGCTTCCGCAACATCCTGGTGCACGGCTACCTGCGCGTCGACCCCGACCGGGTCGCCGAGCACCTGGCGGTGGCGCCGGCGCGCTTCTCGCGCTTCGCGCAGGCGGTCCGGGCCTGGCTCGACCGACGACCGGACTGACGATCGCCGCGGCGCCGCCCGGGGTTCTCCGCGGGCGGCAGAGTTCAGAGGGCATGGCGCTCGCCAGAGGGGTATATACCGCAACCGAACAGCGCTGCGCAAATGTGCTGGCTCGTGTGACGGAGAGTCGCTGCCCTCGACGCAGATGGTACCGGGAGGAGGCTGGTGCGGAGGACTCGACGCGCGGAGTCGCTCGGCTCCCGTGGGCCAATCGAACAGCCCCGATCGGGGGTCGCGAGCGTCGACTCCGCGGTCGCTGTGGCTTCCGCCGCGTCTCAGCAGCACCCAGACTCGGCAGGATGCTCGAACTGTTTCACCGTGAAACAGAGGGGGCGGCGGCGAGAAGTCGCACTTCACAGGCCCTTGGTGGTACCTGATGTACCAGGCACTGAAAGTCGCATTCTGACCTCGGCTCCACTGCGGGGTCTAGCGGGGGGCCGCGCACTAAGATCGAGAGGGCCTTGCCGACAACAGAAGCGTTCGGGTCTGTGAAGGAGGTGTTCGCGCTGCGGGATGCTGCTCCCCAGTGGCTGAGGATGGATCTAGCATTGGGAGCGGGAGGTGCCGCCATGACGAAGCTGAAGTTCGGAGGACGCATTGGGATGCGGCACTTCGGGGTAATAACACTCCTCCTCCTGACTGCATGTGCCCCCGCGATTCCCGCCGATACACCGTCTGCCCTGGTGCCGCTCGGCAACCGCGAGTTCGGCGATTTTCAGTTCCGCGTCGCCCCGCCGCCTGGCGGCGCCGACGTGTCGGCCTGCCGCGCCGCCGCGCGGCCGAGGGGGTGGTGGGTATACGGGCCGATCCTCATCGCGCCCCTGCTGCGCGACGCCGTGGAGCATGCGCGACAAGCAGACGCCTTTACGGACTGTCTCACCAAGAGGGGATATGCTGTCGAGCGCGTCGATTTGCCACTGGAGCCGTTGAACAACTCGACAAACTTTGGGGTCCGCGAGTGAAACGGCGGCGCCCCCTGGGATCATCACCGAGCAGGTGACCCGTGAACAAAACGGACCCGCCAGGGCTCCACGCCGCGGTGTTTGAAGTTATCGGCCAGGAACACCCCCGGGCAGTTCCTTCGTTGCGTGCGCTTGGAGAAGGGGTACGCAAGTTTTGGACCACCTACTCAGTCGGCCTCACGATGGCAGACGACGAAACCGTTGCCGCCATGGGCGGAACGCCGGAAGAGGCTATCCAACTCCGGATCGCCTACGTTCAGGCGTCGCTGGCGCGGCGGCTCGCGGACCTGTTGGTCAGTCTGATAGATCACATCAACCGAAGTCGGCTCCTTGATGCCGCGCTAAGCACACGTGCCTGCCTCGAGCTGTCAGGCGCAATCGTCTACTACGAGAGCAGGATCACCTCTCTTTTCAGCGCCGCAATTTCGAAGCAAGAACAGATGAACCGGGTCAACGAGATCTTGAAGAAGGCGACGCGAGGCGGACGATTCGACTGGGTTCGATGGTTGCTCGGGGGTGCTGACATGCAGGCGCTCGTCGCCGAGTACGCCGACGAAAACGCACGGCCGACCTCACCAGTTCAGGTAAAGAACGTGCTCGATTTCGTCAACGCCCTTGACGACGCGGTCGCGGCCGAGGAACCACCGCCGGGCGCCATTCGTACCGTGTACGCTCTACTCTGCGAGATATGCCACCCGGCGGTCGGCGGGTACATGCTCTACGTCGCCGTCCCGCAACCCACTGGCCAACTGAAATTCGACGCTCACCCGAATACGAGAATAGCCTCGTGGTTCGTGGGTTCCATCATAGGTCCCATAGCCAACCGCCTGATGAAGCACGCGGCCCTGTCGTTGAATCGGTTAACGCATGTTGCCAAGACCGTGAAGGCTGTGCCTCGTTGAAGTCTAACGATCGGTTGCAGCGGACGCTCGGAGGCGGGGGGCTGGGTGACTCACTCGAGGTCAGGCCCAGATACTTGATGAGCTGGCGAAAGCGCGTCAGGTCACCGAGCTCTCGGCGACCGCCGTGGTGATCGCCATCGTGAACTGCAGGCCTCGGAGGGCTTGCAGCGCACCGACGGCGGCGCGCATTCTGGGGCACTGACCTCACCCGAGGCTAACCCGCGTGGTGAGATGGAGATAGCCTCTTCGAGAGGCAGCCATTGCTGGCAGTGAGACGGGAGGTCTGAATGTTCTTCAAGCGCAAGCCGCGAATCACCCCGCAACAACTTGGCGGGGACCTCTTTGACGCCTTCGTCGTCGGCACCCCCCAAGGCGATGAAGCAGCCGAGCTCGCGCGCCAGTTGACGATCGACAAGGATGTCCTCCAGAAGGAACTATCCTACCTGCAAGTGTTTCTCATAGACTTCATGACGCAGATGACGCTGAATGACGTCCCCACGCGAAAAGCCGTCCTGGGCGCATTCTACGAGCGCCTTCGCGAGAACACAGACGCTGTCGATGCCCATCTTGCCAGCCGCTTCGATGATTATCTCGTAGCGGCAAATAGTCCCCATCCAGAGCTTGGTCGTGGTTGGTCGATCGGAAAGGCATTCGCCAAGCTCTGCAAGGCTGAAGATCATGCACTCGTGATCCATGTCGGGGCGAGATTCCACCATGCAGCCGCGCTCACCCTCGCCGAGTTCATACGGTCACAGAAGCTCGCGTGAATGCGATGCTCTCACAAGCGGGGCCTTCGCGGGGAGCTAACGAACCGCTGCAGCCGCCTTCGCACCCAGGAGCCCAACCAGCCGCCGGAGCGGGCCGGCGGTAGGGGCTGCGCCTTTGTCGATTGCCGCCGGCGTCCCATAATGGCGATTACGGGGCATGTCGAAATCTGATCTCTGTCTCGATCTTCGCCGGATCTTAGGCAACTCAGAGGGTTCGGTGAGTCACCTTGGGGAGGCACTGCACGATCCATGGCAACTCGATGCGCCTCTGTGGTGAAATCGGCAGCCCTGCTGCCCCGCTTCTCAAGGACGGATTTTGTCGACTACATTCGCCAGATGTAGAAGCCATTGTCCTCAGGCTCCTCGCCATTCTCGGTACCGGCTTGCTCGCACGGTTTGCGCTCAAGGGTCTTGGCGGTGTCACAGAACTTCTCGTAGCCGACGCCGATGAGCATCAATTCGGTGGAGATCACCATGTCGCGAACGAACTCGCTGAGATAATAGGCCAGACGACCAAGAAGCATGTTTTGGTTCGCTTCGAGCTGCTCTCGGCGGGCCCGCAGCAAATCGTATTTCGCGTCTCGTCGGCCCTTGTACGCCACGCCGAACACTGGCGTCTCGGCCGGATCGAACGTATGCACGCTTCGTGATGCAATTCTGTAGCAGTACTTGTACATCTGTTCCATATGGACGGCCTTGGCCCGCTGCTCGAATGACAGCCCAGTGAATCCATGCTTTCGCAACGACGCGAAGTCCGGACCAGCATACCGGTCCTTGATTTCTCGCTCTGCCTTCTGCCAATGTTCGCGCTTGATCGTCTCGGCGAGTGCTGTCCCTTCGTAGAAAGTGACTTCACGCAGATGCTTCAGCTTGTCGAGCATGGAGGCGTCGAGGTAACGACGCACCATGTCTTTCGGATCGTGCATCCAGAAGTACACGAGGTTGACATGGGCCTCCAGAAGAACCCGAAGGAGCACCCAGGACTCCTCGATGAGGCGTCGCCTCTTAAGTAGCTCGATGCCCTCGAACGTGTTCACAGCCTTGCGGAACAGTGAAATGACGACGCGGCCAGGCGCGCTACGAATGACACGATGCTTCTTGGCGACACGCTCCAACTTTCGACTGACCCGAAGCAGGCGGGAATTGAGCTTCGTAATGTCGCTCGTGACGCGCTTCTTGATCTCAGAAAGTGAGCGTAGTCTGGGCGAGTCATCTTGAGTTCGGCGTCGGCTTGGGGCATCAGGATGCACCTCGACAAGTGTCCCATCCACCCGTTGAATCCATCGCCGTCGTGTCTGGCGTGCCGCGGGCATGCGGTGACCTTACCATAGCGCCTGCGCCCCCGAGATCGAAGGCGAGAGGCGGGTATCGAGGCCAAGCTGTGATGTTATGCGCTTCGCTATGGGCGCCAACCGTCGATGACGAGTGATCCGAGTTCGTGCGGGGAAAATCTATCGCGGATGCGCCATAGTGCCGATGTGTCAGGGACTTGGTGGGCACCGAGGATGACCGAAGTACCATTTCCCGCGATGAAGGGTGCCTCTGGAAGCTCACTCTTCGAGAGAAGAACCCGGAGCGTGGTCGGGGTCTTGTGTGGTGAACGTCGCGCGTCAAGTCGTCTAATACAGACGTGAGCCGGCAACCCCTGACAATGATGCCCGCCGCAAAGCAGCTCTAGACTAGGGGCCCGTTCGCATCGGACCCGTTATTTCTGCGGCGTTCCGGATCAAATTCAAACCTTCCTGCTCGAGCCATCGAGCCACCGGAGGCTCCGTGAAGTTCTCGTCAGCAGACAGTAGACGACTACATCTGCCTGTGCGGCACAAGTTGACGGCTGTGCCAAGAACCGCAGCATCGGGGGGCAATAACGATGTCGTGTTATGGATCTCTGCCGTTAGCGCCACCACTTCAGGAGTCAGTGGTACAGGCTCTGTGGTCCGCAGCACGCGTTCGAGAACCGGCCAGAAGTTCGCGAGAGCAGCGTCAACCGCCTGTGCAACGGTGGCCTCTGCTCGCTGCAGTGCTGCGAGTGCGATGGGTCTAGTAATGCTCGACCGAGAGAGCTCACGTGCTGCTTTGCTGAGGGTGGTCCTCAATGTGCGCCATTCACGTTGATGCCGTTGTACCGCGCTAAGCGCCTCGCCGACACAGATAGCCGGCAGAAGCAGTCGGACGCGTTGCTCTTCGGCACGCCGCAACAGGTCGACGTCTGGCTCGTGCTGTTCGAGAGCTACGGAAAGAATCCAGTTGGTCTCGACGACCACAGGCTCGGCGGCGACCACGAGCTACGTGGACCGGGACTTCCGCCCAATATCGTCAGCAGTTTCGATGGCTGACGCGGAGGAGACGTCGGTCACAAACGACTTGAGGCGGGGGTTCGCATCAGCGAGTCGTCCGAGCGATCGGCGATCGTGCAACACCTTGTCAAGAGCGAAGAGCAGCGTTTGCTCCCCTACAACCTCGGGCTTCGGCCGGATCGCCTCAGCGATGATGTATTCCGTCGCCAGCGAGGCAACAGGCTGCTGCTCAGCGTCGCTCGTTCGGTAGATAGCTGTTTTCACAGGGTCGGCAAGAAGGAACCACATGCTATTGCAGTCCGTCGAGTAGGCCCTGAGTTGCTGAACGATCGAGTCCTTGAAGCGCTCAGGGACAGGGTTGCCTTTGGCCTCGATCACGACGACGGGCTTCCGCCCGCTGTACACGATCATGTCGGGTTCAAAGCTCATTGCGTTCGTGCCTCTCCCAAGGGTCATTCTACTTCGGTCACGGGCCCTTTCAAGGTTGAGGGCGTGGAGGCAAGCTCAAGCCGCCTTCCGGACCAGTCCGCTCAACGAAATCGCCAACCTAAACCGTGGGTTCCCCGTTCGGGCGTCATCGGCTAGTGGCGGAGCACCACACCGCGGAGAGCGAAAGGGAGGTCGTGGCCCACCAGCATGCGAATCCCGTTCGGGATTCGTACCCACGCATGTTCACCTCCAGCGCGCGTCCCTCCAAACCCTTCGGATTACAGGCCCCCTTGACACGCTCGACTCACCTGTATCGCAACCCACTGCCGAACCGGAGAAAACTCGACGACGGGACAGAACCCGGCTTACAGGGCCGGCGCCGGCACCGGGCGCCGGGCCCACACGCGGCAGAGCGTCTCCCTCGCGGCGGCGGGCGGCGGCGACGCGATGACGGTCGAGGAAGCGCTTCGGATCGGCGTCGGATGTCGTCACGATATCCATATCTACGCCGAGCGCGGGCCGGGGTAGCCGTCCCAGGTGAGGCGCGGGCCGTCGGCGGAGAAGCCGGCGCCGGCGAGCGCGGCGAGGGCGGGCGTCTCGCGCACGGGCCTGCCGGCCCAGCGGAGGATCTCGAGCCGGCGCACCGGGCGCAGGAGCAGCGGGCGGTCCATGACCTCCTGGAGCGCCGCGACCACGCCCGGCAGGTCGGCGGGCTCCCAGCCGGCGAGCGGCGTCAGGTCGCGGCCCTGGCCCTCGGCGAGCAGGACCGGACGGCCCGCGCGGCAGACCAGCCAGCTCGTCGGGATGCGCGGCGCCGCGACGCGCGCGCCGTCGGCGCCCGTGAGCGGGAAGACGCGGCCCCAGAGGTTCGCCGGGTCCGCCACGTTCACGAGCACGTGGGGCTCGGCGCGGCGCGCGGGCGGCGCGCCGAGGTCGGCCAGGGCCTCGGCGAGCGCGTACTGCTCGCCGGACAGGCCCTCGACGAAGTAGCCGCGGACGACCTCGCCCCCGTACTCCATCCGGAGCAGCGCGTGGCGCAGCCGCCCCCAGTCGCCCTGCGCCAGCTCGCGCGCGAGCACGCCCCCGCGCGCGAGCAGCAGGTGCGCCTGCGCCTCGTCGCGCTGCTCGGGCGCGAGCGGCTCCTCCTCACCGAGCGCGCTCCAGCGGCCGAGCACCGGCACGCGCCCGAGCGCGCCGCGCGCCTGGCCGCGCCGTCGCCGCCGGAGCGCGGCCGGGCGCGGCGCGGCGCCCGGACGCCCGGG
>Ga0209641_10005033_pt1 | contig 10843 bp, 13 predicted proteins | sample RifCSP16_1_FD_184022 | JGI IMG/M metagenome (GOLD analysis project Ga0209641, IMG submission 184022) | Soil microbial communities from Rifle, Colorado - Rifle CSP2_sed 16_1 (SPAdes) (version 2) | ecosystem: Environmental > Terrestrial > Deep subsurface > Rock core/Sediment | place: Rifle...
AATGGAATCTACTGGATGGTGAACGGAGCGCGCCTTCGACGGGCATGGCCGGTCATCGCCGGCCTGGCGACGCTCTGGCTGGCCTCTTGTGAGCCCGCTGGACCCCCGCCAAGTCCGGAATCGGTCCTGACCGCCAGGGCCAACCCTGGGCCGATCGCTCCCGCGACCGCCCGCGAGTCCGCCACCGGTGGCGCGGGACCGCTGGCGATTGCCCCTCTGCTGACGGACGAGGTGGGCCGCTTCGAGCTGCTCGAGCTAGAGATCCAGACCGACCTCGCCACCTCCAATCCGTTTGACCCGGATGAGCCCGACATCCGGGTGGAGTTCACCTCGTCGTCCGGTACGACCGTAGAGATTGGGGCATTCTGGTATCAGCCGTACGATGCGAAAGGCTTGGTGCCTACCGGCGAGCCCGGCTGGAGAGCCCGCTTCACCCCGACGGAAACCGGCGCCTGGACCGCGGTCGCCCGAATCCCGCCCCGAAGGCTGGAGAGCGAACCGGCGCGCTTTCAGGTCCTGCCGTCCGACCACCCTGGCTTTGTCCGCGTTCATCCGGAGCATCCGCGCTACCTGGCCTTCGACAACGGGAACTTCTTCTTCCCGATCGGGCTCAACCTGGGTTGGTGGACCCAAACCGGCAACGCGCTGAGCGACTATCGCAGGTGGATGGATGCGTTCGCCGCCAACGGTGGAGATGCCATCCGGGTGTGGATGGCCGATTGGTCCTTCGGGCTCGAGTATAGCGACACGCCGCTGGGCGACTACACCCACCGGATGCGGCGGGCCTGGCTGCTGGACCAGATCTTCGCCATGGCCGAGGCGCGCGACCTATACGTGCTCCTGGTCCTGCTGAACTGCGCCGACTACAACGACTGGCAGACGGACGGCTGGAACAAGAACCCGTACAACGCTGCCCGGGGAGGGCCGCTCGACCGGCCGGGCCAGTTCGTCACCGATCCCACTGCGCGCGCCCTGCTGCAACGGCGCCTCAGCTACATCGTCAACCGCTGGGGCTACGCGCCCCGTCTGCTCGCCTGGGAATGGTGGAACGAGGTCAACCTGGCTCCGTTCTCCGACGACACGCTTATCCCCTGGCTTCAGGAGATGACCACCTACCTGCGTGCGCGCGACGTCAACCAGCATCTGACGACGAACAGCTACGCCATCCGGGACCTCTCGCCGATCTGGGACCTGCCGGAGATCGACATCATCCAGAAGCACGAGTACGCCCATCAAGTGGACACGACCGACCGAGACCTCGCCGAACGGGCCGCCGTCGACTTCGCCAGGTTGGCGGAGAGCGCGCCGGCCAAGCCGATCATCCTCGGCGAATTCGGGTATGGTACCGAGAGCACCGGCTTCGACGTCGACAAGACCGGCATCCATCTTCACAATGGAATCTGGGCGACGACCTTTGTCGGTTATGCCGGAAGTGGCATGTACTGGTTCTGGGACAGTTATGTCGAGGTCTACCGGGCCTGGCACCACTTCCGCGGCCTCGACCGATTTCTCACCGATGTGGATCTGACCCGGTATCAGCCGTTTTCACCGCTCGAGATCACCGGGCCAGGAGGCGGCCCGGGTCAGGCAGTGGGCCTGGGACTGCGCGGCGACGAAGTCCTCATCTGGCTCCGAAGTGATGGATACACTGTCCAGGCATCTGAGGCTGCGTGGGAAGGCGCCGGTTCGCCGGCGGGCTTCGCCTACAATCCTCCGCTCGTCGAAGGCCAGGTGCTTACGCTGCGAGATATGGGGGGCGGGGTGTACACAGTCTACTGGTTTGACCCGCAATCCGGCACCTGGTTGGACCCGGCCGAGGCGACGGCCCAAGGGGATCGACTCTCGATCCCCATTCCGGAATTCCGTCGCGACCTCGCAGCCAAGATTGTGCCGAACCGATGAGGGATTGCCCCCGGCGAACGTTCGCGAGCTGTTGAGCGTCTCATGCGGCCTGCATCCGTGTTTCGACACGGGGTCATTGCAGTGACAGAAGGATCCTTCCGAACCTCTCTGCAGGGCGCCCTGGCAGAGCTTGGATTACCCTTCGATGAGACGCTACTAGGATTTGCCCTCACCTCTCTTCGCGACACTCTGCTGGCGCGAGTCGGGCCCCGGATTGGTACCGCCCGGTTTTGCATGAAGTCCCTGGAGAATGCCCAGCTTCTTACTCAGATCGCTCAATGCGCCCGAGGATGATTGCGGCTCGACCGCCAGAGTGCATCCCTGAGTTCTGCCTTGATCTCCGGCGTGGTCGGGTTGCTTTTCTTGGCGCTAGCTCTCTACCAGGCCCAGAGGTTTTAGGCTTGCGCCTGGCCGCTTGCTAGAGCGGGCGCAGCCTGGGCGCGATATCATGTCCATACTGGATTCGCTGCGCCGCTCAGCTCGCGGCCGTTCGGCGTCCCAGCGTCTATCTCGTCCGTGATGGGCCTGCCCAAGGAGTCACTGCGCATGTCAGCCTACTTCAGAGCCGGCATCCTCGGCCCCCTCGTCCTAGGTGTTGTTGCTGTATGCCGCAGGTCAAGACGCCCGAACCCTCCACCTCATCGATTTCCTTCGATCGAGCCAGCTTCAAGATTGCCGATGCTGCCATCTCCTCCAATTGCCTCACCCTGGCATTCGCCGTGGGAGGGTACTCACTGCCGACGGGTGCCCTTCCACAGCATGGGTTTCCGCCGGCGAAAAGCATCACCATCCGCGCAAGTTCCCCCGGACTACTCCTTGAGCCAATCCCTCTCGGGGGAGGCGGAGGGGGCGGCGGTGATGATGAAGATGGCCGGGTCTGGATGCGGCAGGAAACGCACTATTCACTCAGCGCGCCTGTTGCAGAGGGTGTTGAAGTCCCTCTGGAGATCACCGTGGTCCTAAATGACGACTTCGGAATGTCGGAGCCGCTCGAGTATCGGGTCCTTGTCATTGCCGGTCCCGGAGGGGGGCTGTGCCCGCGGCCTGAGCCAGAGCAATAGTCCATGCCTGATTGGGCTACATCCGACAGGCCGCCGAACAACTCGCTGGAGCGGACCCAGCCCGGGCGCGATATCATGTCCGAAGGCGCCATGCTGCGCCGCTCAGCTCGCGGCTGTCAGGCAGCCTTTGAGGAACAATGGAATGGTCTCGGATCCTGAATCTGGACTGGTCGAGTGCCTTGATACCTCCCTGGCTCCTCACTCCTTCAGAAGGATGACAATCACGAAGCAGTTGAATGTCATTCCGAGGAGCGAGATTTGGAGACGCAAGAGCTGGGCGACCAATAGGGCCGTGGCACTCCTCAGGCTGCCTGAGGGAGAGAACTCGCCTGGGAAATACGCGCAACAGATCAAGATGCTGCTTGGCCAAGTCGCCGGCTATGTCATGCTGCTGAATCCGCTGGGTCTTCAGATCGTCATGACAACCATCAAGCCCGTGGAGCCTGACCTCAGACTGAGTGATTGCGTTGACCGATTCAACAATCAGCGCGTCGTCCTCCAGAGCGTCTTCTTGGTCAATCTGGTGGAGAGGAGCCACATCTCGTCCAGGTCCTGGGGGCAGTACTTCAGTGGCCGTTTTCAGAATGCCATAGAAGAGGCAATAGTGAGATTCTTCAAGGAGATCAAGGCTGCCTAGAAACTCGCTGAGCGGACCCAGCCCCAGCGCGATATCATGTCCGAAGTAGCCATGCTGCGCCGCTCAGCTCGCGGCCGTTAGGCGGCCAGACACACCTCGAACCGAGGTGGACGCCGGTCCTGGTAGGGGCGCAGGAGCTCCCGGTCCTGTGTATGAGGCAACCCATGAGTGAACCCCGGCTTCCAGCCGCCGCACTTGGTTCCAGGCCACCGGTCGTAGTGATACTTTGCTCGACTGGAGTGGCGCTGGTTGGTCTCGTCGTTTCCATCCTTTGGCTTGTCGTGATGAGCAGCAATTTAGGCACAGTATTCGTCGGCCCTTTGCTGGCTGTCAATCTGTACGACGTGATCTGGCGTATTCATGGTGGTAGTTACTCCATATTCGTTGCTGGTGCGTCACTCGTGGCCTCCATCGAATACTGGCGCCGCAGACGGAGAGGGATATACCTCCACATACTGGCCACTTTCATGCTGGTGCCCGCGCTTTCTCTGGCATTGGAGGGCGCCGTGGTTTTAGTCGTCTCTCTCGTCATCCTCGCCACGATGGCAGCCTACCTGAGGGCTAAGCCAGCACTCATCATCACAGCGGTTTCGCTCGCCTTGACATCCGCTTCATACTTCTATCAGCAGATGGGGCCGGAGATCGGCAAGTACGGCACTGAATGTGTTCCGATTGAGGACTGCTCTGGTCCATTACTCGGGGCAGGATACCCGTTGCAGTACGTGGTAAATACCCCCGGGATTACGGACCCGACATCCCTAGGTGCCGAAGACAAGCTCAGGCTTGTGCCCTTTGCTCTGGATACCCTCCTTTACATCGCCATCACCTACTCAAGCTACATACTCATCCGCTATTACCGCGCCCGGGGAATGTCGCCGGAAGGCGAGGGCTGACTACGGCATGAAATCGACCGGGCCAATCAGCCTCCGCCGCTCAGCTCGAGGCCGTTAGGCGCTTCGGAGGTAGATCAGTCGCATGACGTACTTCGCTCCGCTTGCCCTCCTCATTGCACTTCTTCTCGCCCTCTGGTTCGGCTGGAGGCTGATATCCGAACGTCGATCGCTCCCTTGCCCTACTTCTCTGGCCTGGCTCCTCGAGAACCCGTTCACCTCAGGCTACCATTCGACAGTCGTCGCCCGGCTGGAGCTTTCCCCTGGCCTTCATGTCCTCGATGCAGGATGCGGCCCCGGCCTCCTGACCACAGCCATTGCCGCCGTGACACGGCAGGGGCGCGTCCTCGCCCTTGATATCCAGCCCGGGATGATCGCCAAGGCCAAGGCGAGAGCGGCCAAGGCTGGTCTTTCCAACATCGACTACCTCGCAGCGCCACTTGGCCGAGGCAACCTTCCCGTATCGCAATTCGATCGCGCTCTGCTTGTCACCGTCCTTGGAGAAATACCCGACAAGGTCGCCGCACTCAAGGAAATCCGGTCTAGCCTCAAGCCGGGCGGATTCCTCTCCATCACCGAGGTCTTGCCTGATCCCCTCTACCAATCCATGCGGAAGGTCCGTGCCCTCGCAGACCAAGCTGGCCTTCGCCTCAGGAACAAGACCGGAAACTTGTTCATGTTCACCATCAATCTGGAGAGGCCGCTCGGCGAAGCTTCAAATTGAGCGCTCTCATCACTGCCGCATGCCCAACAGCTCGCTGGGGCGGACGCAGCCTCGGCGCGACATCACGTTCTCAACAGCTTGCTGCGCCGCTCAGCTCGAGGCCGTTAGGCCTCGCCACGGCGGGTAGGGAGAAACGCGTAGATTGTGACTGACTGGTTCGCGGACGAAGGCTTCTGGAAGAGGTTTTACCCTGTTCTCTTTCCCGAAGAACGGTTTGAGGCTGCCCAAGAGCAGGTCGACAAAATTCTTGGGCTCGCACAATTCAATGGCAGTTGCATTTTGGATCTCGCCTGCGGCCCAGGGAGACATTCTGTCGTCCTGGCGTTGAGGGGTTTCAAAGTGACAGGCGTGGATCTGTCGCCGTTTCTCCTTGGGAAGGCGAGGCAGCGAGCTGAACTTGCCGGCGTGGGAATTGAGTGGGTCAACGATGATATGCGCAACTTTAGGCGCCCAGAAGCGTTCGATCTTGCATTGAGCATGTTCACATCCTTTGGCTACTTCGAGAACAAGGAGGACGATCTCAAAGTCCTGCGAAATATCTTCGATAGCCTAGTCAATGGCGGAGCATGCTTGATCGATATCGTTGGGAAGGAGTGGCTGGCCAAGCACTTTCTGCCTACGTCCTCGAACGAGCTCCCGGACGGGAGCCTGATGATCGAGCGCAGAGAGATCTATGATGATTGGAGCCGCATTCGCAATCGTTGGATCCTGCTGAAGGAGGGAATGGCCGCCGAGTTCTGCTTTCACCACACGCTCTATTCCGCCCAGGAGCTGAAAGACCGATTGGGCCATGTTGGGTTCGAGAGGATCCGGATCTGTGGGGATCTCGAGGGCAACGAGTATGGCACGGAGGCAAAGCGGCTCATCGCCATTGCCTGGAAGTAGCTCAAGACAACCGCGAGATAATGGCGATGCGCAACACCTCGCTGCAACGAACCCGGCCGGGGCGCGGTTTCCGGTCGATAATAGGTTTGCCAGGCCGCTGAGCTCGCAGCCGTTGGGGGAGGGGCCGAGATCCTTGATCCGGCACGCGTCGCCCTTATGGAGACAAGATGAAACCCATAGGAGAAGCACGCTACGTCTAGGTCATCCTCGCTCTGGCCATGCTTGGCCTGGTCGCCTGTGGATCTGCTCCACCGAGACCTTCCCAGCCTACTGTGATACCGCCCGAACCCACAGCGGCGGCCGCCCGGGCAACCGCGACACTCCCCCCGCTACAGCGACAGCTCCCCGGGCCATGCAGGAGCCAGCCTCCTTCCCACATCGGAACCCGGTACGTACCACGTGGGCATGTGCTCGTTTGTGTCTGAGGACATCAGCCGGGATCACCGCTCAATAGGTATTACGGTGTGGTATCCAGCCCTTCGGCCCCAGGAATCGACTGGCCGCGGCGCCACTCGAGATGCGCCCTTGGACCTGAGCGGCGCGCCCTCCAGCCCGCTTGAGGGACTGGAGGGCGCGATCGACGCCGAGCATGCAGGAGCCATTGGGTATTCCTTCGACGGCTACAATGCGCTGGCCCTGAGCGGTGCGCAGGTCGATCCGGAATTCTGTCTGGCGCAATGTGCCGGTGCTCCCTCTATGGAGCCGGCTCTGGATCCGTTCCGGATCGACTACTATTGCAGGATGTCAAGTGGATGGAATCAGTTCGCTGATCTTGCAGGCGCTGCCATCACTGCTAGTGATGACGGGTTGTGGCAACCGATGACCTCGCCTGGGGTGTGTACACCGGCGACTGAGCATGCAGACCAAGAGCTGGGTCGACCAATCACTCGCCGGAGCGGGCGCAGCCTGGGCGCGCCAATCTAGTGAAGATTGGCAAGCTGCGTCGCTCAGCTCGAAGCCGATAGGTGGGTCGGCCGTAACAAATGCATCCGCAAGGCCCGACATTGGTCGCAAGGAGGTAGGGAATGAGCAGTCGAATGAGGTCGAGCGTTGTCCTAGGCGTCGTGAGCGCAGGTCTATTGGTCATCGGTTGCACCCCCACGACGCCCGCGGGACCCTGCATGTTCACCGCGAATACCGCTGTCACTGCCTACCGTTTGCCTGATGATAGCTCAGACGTCTTTGGGACGATCTCGGCCGGAGAGACGCACGAAGCACTTGCGCGCACAGCAGACGGCTGGGTAGGTTTCGACCCCGGAGTGGCGCAGGCGGCCAACGTGGGCCTAGCGCGCCATCGATGGATCTTGCTCAACGCGAGTATGACGCCCTCATGCCTCACCACGATCGACCTCGTCACGCTGGCAGATGTCGAAGCTGATCTCGCGGCTTCTGGCTAGGCACCCATCATTGGGAGGTTTTGCCATCGGCCGCCGTTGGCTTTCGACCACTGAGGGAAGGCAGGATGGGCTCACGCTTCTCTCCTGGCACACCAATCCGATGTCCCGAGGAGAACCATGAAGCTTCGTGTTGGTGAACCCTGGATGCCCGCCAAGGACTACGCACGCTCCCTGCGCGGTCTTACCGTCAACTTGCTGGTCGCCGACATCGGGGCGGCCCTGGCCTTCCAGCGCGAGGTACTCGGCGCTACCATTGTGTACTCGGATCCAGACTTCGCCGTGTGCTCCGGATCCGGAGCGGAATGGATGCTCCACGCTGACCACACCTACGAAAGCCATCCCATGCGCAGGACTGTCAGCGCGACCAACCCACGCGGAGGAGGGCTCGAGATCCGCGTTCACGGCTGCGATCCAGACGCCGCTGAAGCCGCCGCGCGTCGCCTTGGCTTCGAAGTCCTTTCTCCGGCCACCGACAAGGGTCACGGTCTGAGGGAGGTCTACATCCGCGACCCTGACGGGTATGTATGGGTGCCCGATGCCCACGGTTAGGTCTCCCGCCGCCTGGCATCCGTGCGCCTAGCAACTCGCAGTAGCGGATCCGGCCAGGGTGCGGCCTTCAGCCGATAGTAGCTTCGCTGCGCCGCTCAGCTCGCAGCCGTTGGGCAGCGGCGATTGACGGAGGCCGCATGTTGCTGTTCGCATCGACCAGGTGGAAGGCCACCCACCCGGGTTCCGTGGTCGGTGCCCTCGCGATGAAGCGCGTCGCAAACCCCGAAAGCAGCCCCTCACTCGATGCTCGGAAGGAGGATTTGGAGACCCGCCTCCGATCCCTGTACCACTCCCACACTCGCAGCGACCTCAAGTCGCTCCCCGCGCTCCGACCCTATGCCGAATACTACAGGCGCTTTGGCAAGACTTATCACGTCCAACTCCAACTGGAGTCGGTCGTCTTCAAGGGGAGGGCTATTCCCCGCGTTGCTGCCCTGGTAGAAGCAATGTTCATGGCCGAGCTGAGCGGCCTCATTCTCACTGCAGGCCATGATCTGGATTCGGTGCATGGGCAGATCGGTGTCGACGTGGCCGCAGGGGATGAGAGCTATGTCACACTCAGCGGCCAGAAGCAAGCCCTGAAGCAGGGTGACATGTTCATTCGCGATGATGAAGGCATCCTTTCGTGCGTAATCTACGGCCCCGCCCATCGCGCCCGGATTACCCCCGCGACAACACGAGTCCTGTTCACGGCCTACGCACCTCCGGGAATCGGAGTCGAAACAGTGCAAACTCACCTCAGCGATCTGAAGGCTAACGTGCTCACAATCACGCCGGACGCTGAAGTTGAGGCTCTGGAAGCCATCGTTGCGCGCTAAGGCAGCCCACTGGGGAAAGCTTGCGCAAGTCGGAGAGCATCATCCGCGAGGTTCGATCGAACATCGAAGCCATAGAGAATCACACGGCGGTGCATGAGGAGACGAGATTCAGCGACAGGGCGGAGGCCCTGGATTTCCTTGAATCTGATGTTGTCGACCGGCTTGAGGCCCTGCTTCTCAGTGAATGACTTCGCGCTGAGTCTGTTTCCCTTTGTGGAAGGACGCAGGGCGGCGGATGTCGGTCTGTCCGGTCGACATTGGGCTGAGTTGGGATCCACGGTGAAGCAGATCCATGCAAGCCAGCTTCCTTCTGACCTATTGCATGTAGTCCCCAGCGAAAGCTTCACTCCCACCCGGCGCCAGGTCCCTCGCGCCGCTGGTCCTATGCATGCAGATCTCCACGCCTGTAACATGCCCCTCGACTTCAGTGAGCACCGTTGGCTTGTGGACTGGGACGAAACCATTCTCGCCCTGAAGGTGCGAGACTTAATGTTCGTCATGGGTGGCATTGGTCGCGACCTTGTCTCGGCCCACGAAACTTCCTACTCCCTGCAGGGCTTCGGCGAGGCTGAAGTCGACCCGAAGGCCTTAACCGACTATCGCTATGCCTGGGCGGGAGGGCAGCGCTGGCTGCTCCGCCCTCCCTCCCAAACCGCAGGTCGTCATGGTGCCCGACAGAGTGTTCTCGGGGCTCTTATGAAGGAGATACCATGAGAACCGGCCAAACAGCACCCAAGAACATAGATGAGTACATTGCGGGCTTCCCAGATGCTGTTCAAGAGATTCTGGAAGAGATAAGGAGGACGATCAGAAAAGCGGCACCAGAGGCGGAAGAGAGAATCAGCTATCAAATGCCGACCTTCACTCTGAAAGGCAATTTGGTCTATTTTGCTGCCTTCAAAGAGCATATTGGGCTCTATCCTGCGCCAGCAGGAACTGAGGAATTCAAGAAGAAGCTATCGGTCTATAGGGCAGCCAAGAGTTCGGTGAGGTTTCCATTAGATGAACCAATTCCTTTCGACTTGATAGCCCAACTTGTGAAGTTTAGGGTGAAGGAAAACTTGGAAAAAGCCGAGGCAGAAGGGAAGAAGAAATAGGGAGCTGTGGCAGGCAGCTAGAGCTGATAGGAGAGCGTATACGCAACGGTCTCGTGGCCCTTCTCCCACTTCCAGCTGGCTGCACCCTTGAGCCCTACCAGGTCTCCTGAGGCTGAGCCGGCAACGATCTTCCACATTCCGCTTGCCTTGTCGGCATTTCCCATCCCGTTGTCTTCAGCGCAAAAACCACCTTCTCGATCCCCAACACGCCCCGTCATGGACACGTGTCCGGTGAACAGGTTAGAACCGTCGCTCAGGTGCACAACGCTGTAGCGAAGTATGGCTTTGCCCTGAATTCCACCCTCCATCGTCCGTTCCGTCTCCGCCACGGTAAGCCTTGGACCCCGTTGGATCTGGCTGTATTCCTGCTCCTGCCAGTGCGTGGTCTTGTATGTTCCGTGGACAGTCTCCTTCATGGCTGGATTGACCTCCTCGGTCACATCGGCTGGGTTTCGTCCGTCTACTATAATGACGAAGTGCGACCTCAAAGAGTGACCGTTCACGATGGGGAAGTGCTGGCGGAGCGATTCGAGGCCCAACGCTCCCACCTGAGGGCGGTGGCCTACCGGATGCTCGGCTCGCTGAGCGAGGCGGACGACGCCGTCCATGAAGCCTGGCTGCGGCTCAACCGCTCCGACACGAGCGGAATCGAGAACCTCAAGGGGTGGCTGACGACGGTCGTGGCGCGGGTGTGCCTGGACGTGCTGCGCTCGCGCAAGGTGCGCCGCGAGGAGCCGCTGGGCGCGCAGGCGTCCGACCCGATCGTGCGCCGCGGGGACGGGACCGACCCCGAGCACGAGGCGCTGCTGGCTGACTCGGTCGGTCTGGCGCTGCTCGTGGTGCTCGAAACGCTGGCTCCCGCCGAGCGGCTGGCGTTCGTGTT
>Ga0209641_10005035_pt1 | contig 10841 bp, 8 predicted proteins | sample RifCSP16_1_FD_184022 | JGI IMG/M metagenome (GOLD analysis project Ga0209641, IMG submission 184022) | Soil microbial communities from Rifle, Colorado - Rifle CSP2_sed 16_1 (SPAdes) (version 2) | ecosystem: Environmental > Terrestrial > Deep subsurface > Rock core/Sediment | place: Rifle...
GAACCGCCGGCTCGCGTCTGCAAGATCAAGCACACTCACGCCATACAACGATCCGTCCGCGTTCGGTCCGAACAGGATGAACCTGCCAGGAAGTCCGGCTGGCAATATAGCAGGCACCGAGGCCTTGGCCCGCGCCCAGACGTCATCTGTGACACACGCGACCGGGCCGGGTGCGGCGCTCGGCGCGGCCTGCGAGCCGGCGTCTTCCGGCTGCCACTGGATCAACCAAGGGCCGGGGATGCGGATCGCAAGGTTGCTGACCACGACGGTCAACATGCCTTCGGGGATCCGCCCCGTATAGGCCACCCCCGCGCTAAAGGAGCCGTCGCCACTCCCGCCACCGCCGCCTCCGACCGGGGGGATGTACTCGTCGGATCCACGGATGTCCACGCCGACGCCGATGACTGCCGGGTCGGCCCTGAAGGAAAAGGAATACCCGAGAGGGGTTCGGATGGCCTCCAGGACGCGGATAGTGTAGCCCCCGACTGTCAGTTCATGATTGAGGCTCCAATGCTGGTCGGTCTGCGGTGAAGGTCCGGTGTCAAATTCAAAGCTGGCATGGGCGTCAGGCAGGGTGGCCTCCAGCGCGTTGACTGTGAGGGTTAGCGGCCAGGCGTGCGCTTTCCCGATAATCTTGTACGCCCATGGGGAGGTCTGTTCATCTCCGGCGGAGAGGTCGATATCGTCGACATAGTTGTAGGGGACCTCATGACCTTCCGGGTTGGTGATGATGACGGACCATGGGTAGGGCGAAGTGACCAAACTGCTGGCGGTGCTGATGGAGTGGAAGGAGCCAATCAGGATGTAGCCGTCATCCAACTCGATACTGCGCTCGATCGTGATCGGGCTGGGCGCCGGTGTGCTGGTCTCCGCGCCACCGGCTTCCGAGGCGGGAGGCGGCGAAGAGGTGATCTCAACAACCGGCACGACGATCATGTCCGGCGGTGCAGGGACGAAAGCCAGCGGGACTTGCCAGTTGTCGGGAGCCATGCCGGGAGAGGTGTCGCGCAGGCAGGAGACAACCAGAGTGACTTCGTTGACGTCGGCTGGGAGCGGGTCGAAGACCACGCGGCTATGGAAGCCGAGCCCCCATCCGCCGCCCTGTCCGCCGGTGGGCGATAGGATGGTGCGGTCCGGCAGGTGCAGGGACTCAGTCGGGTAGCATCTCGGATCGGGTGTCTCCCCCTCCCGGGGGTCTCTAGCCAGGGCGGACTCGGGGATGTTTTCGACCTGGTAGTTGATCACGGTCTTCTCGGAACTGGCCAGGGCCTGGGTGACGGTGAGGGTGATACCTTCGCGCTCCACAACGACCGGTTCAGCAAGGACTCGCAAGCCTTCAGCTTGTTCCACGATCCCCGTCCCGGGGATGTAACCCAGCGAACGGCCGACAGCATATACTACGCCGCTCAACAGGCCGAGGGATATCAAGACTGCGAGCACAGCGATCGCCGGGCGGGCACGCAAGGCCTGCAGTCTGGTTCTCCTCCCGAGTCGCGCTGAGATGCGCGGAAACAGATTGATCTCGTCCGGCACATGCGGCCGCACGGCTGAATCCAGGACGTTGCGATAGGTCCGTTTCATTCCGCGCTCCTTTCTGCCCCAAGCAATTTCCGTAGGCGTGTGCGTGCGGCATTAAGCAACCACTTGATCGTGCCGGGCGCCGCGTCCAAAGTCTGGGCCATTTCGCGCTCACTCATCTCAAGGTAGTACCGCTGAACGATGACAGCTCGTTGCCGTGGCGAGAGTTCGGAGAGAGCGAGAAGAACTTCATCGGCAAGCTGCGCAGATTCCACTTGAGCTTCGACCGACGCAGCCTGTTCCAGCAAGTTCTCCAGCAGGACTGGATCAGCATCCAGCGAGGTGGACTTCCGGTCCTGGCGAATCGCATTTAGGGCAGCGTTGACCACGCTGCGCATCAGGTAGGGCTCGAAGGGGCGAGATTCGTCGAAGTGGTGGATATGCTGGAACAGGCGGACGAATGTCTCCTGAACGACATCCTCGGAAAGGGCTGCATCCTGCGTCACGAGGAACGCAGCCCGCACCGCTTTGACCTGATACCGACGCACCAGGAGTTCCAGTCCCCCAATGTCACCGCTCTTCATGCGGTGAATGCTTTGACGATCATCCATAGAACGCTCCAGGGACCGAGTGTGCCCTCATGAGTATTACACCAGGCTATGGAAAAAGGTTGGGGAGGTCTTGCCGGCCGAAGTCACTCTGGCGGCGAAGATTCTCTCACAATTGACGCAAGAGGGAGACACCGATCGCGCCTGTGCCCAGGCGCTCGGCGAACGCGGTGTGCGGTCGAGGATCATGGATCGACGGCCGTCCGGCTCCAGGGGCTCCGGGCGTCTACTTGATCACATTCGATCCCTTGCGAAGAACGCCAGGAAGTCGTGGAAAGTGGCCGGACCAGAATGCCGCCCCGCTGGATGTTCACCCTCCTGTCCATTGGTGGCGCATGGGCCTTACGGATCTACTTGGGAAAGTTGAGCATTGAGGGGGTTGTCACCGGGCTCCTCATCCCCATGATCAGCTTCGGCCTCATGGCGTTGATCATGGCCTGGGCGGCGCAGTCGGTGAATGGATGGGTCGATCTACGATGAGCCCGGAGAGTTCGTGCACGGAGAGCGTGACCCGCAAGTACAATCCGATGCGCTCGACATAGGCGCGTCGAAGTGCCTCGGAAGATCGATGTCGGATGGATTTGGGCGGGCTGCTCAAGTGTGTCCCATGCTGGCCTGGCCGGCGGTGGCAGAGACAGCGACAGGCTACTCGTCAGGTTCATCAACCCAATCGCGCGTGAGGAACATCCAGAATGCCAGGCCGGCAAAGCGACCGTGGCGGCGGAAACGTTTTTGGATCGTCGTATCCTTGACGGTTGAACGGCCAAGGAGGCGGGCGTACTTGGGGCGGGTCCACGAGTCGAGGACAACGCGAGAATACCTGCCCAGGATCAGCATGATGTGCGCCGCGGAGTACGGCCCGACCCCGGGCAGGTCAAGCAGGTGCCGCTCCAGTTCATCATCGGGGAGATCGTCCGGTCCTGCGCGGCCGAGCGCTTCCAGGTCCAATGAACCTTCGGCGACGCGGCGCGAGATCTCCCGTAGGTAACTTGCCCGGTAGCCCGCTCGCACGACGTCTCGATAGAAAGTTTCGTCAGCCCGGGCCATCGCCTCGGGGGAGGGGAAAGAACGACCTCTGACGCCTGATCTGGGTGCCCCGACAGCTCTGTCGCCGAGGTGCTCGCACAGCGCGCCGACCATCCTCTCTGTAGCAGACCAGGCGCAGTTCGTGGTGCAGATGGTCTTGATCACATCTTCAAAAACGGTCGCGCTCCGCACCATCCGCCCGGCGCCTCCCGTCACCCAGGCCAGGTCCGGATCTGTGGACGCCAGGGCATAGAACTCCGACAAATCCTCATCCAGGCGCAACACGTGCCGGACGCTCGCCAGCAGCTTCTGCCTGACCTGGCTGCTCGGTGGGGGTCCGACCGGGGTGACGGCGCCACATCCGGGTCTGCCCAGCTGTATGCACACCGTGCGTGGACGTCTTCCATCCATGGAGAGCGTGATCTCCATCGTCCGCGCGCGCTCGTCGATCGTCATGGGCGGCAATGCCGTCATCCCGTGAGAAACGAGGACTCGCCACAGGTCGATCTTCTCCCCAGCAGGTCCGACGAGTGGGAAGGATATCTCGGACGGAGGCTGCCCGGCGCCTGACCGTTCCAGGTGTGATTGCCTCATGAAATCCGCCGAACGCTTCGTTGGGAAGAGAAGCCGAGCGGCTTAGCCGCGGACCTTCTTCCGACCGTAGTGCCGCCGAGCCTTGGCGCGATTGCCGCAGCTCTCCATGCTGCACCAGCGTCGGCTGTGGTTTCGGCTGATATCGTAGAAGAGATAGCCACAACCTCTATCGTCTGCGCATTCGCCGATCCGATCCAGGTCGTCGGAGGTGAGCAACTCGGCCGTTTCGCGCAAAATCGGCCACAGCATGCGGTCGAGACTCTGGTCCGCACCGGACCACGCCCACGAGAATCCCTTTGGTGCCGGCTCGATCCTGGCCCTGCTCAGCGCTTCGGCAAGGGCGGCGTTGAGGTCGTCGAGATCTTCCTGCACGGGTTTCTTGCCCGCAGCGACCGCGGAAAGCACTCGATAGATCGCCTCACGCAAGTTGATCGCCCTGTCGAGAACCGCTGCAGCTTCCTCTGAGCGATCCTCGGCATCTTCCAGCACCGAGCGCGCCTCCGCTTCCGTCATGAGACCTGCCTCAACGGACCATGCCATAAGATCTGGATAGGCGTTGAGTCTCTCGCTCGGTTTCGGGCTCGCATGCCACTCCGCTGTGTTGGCGAAGTCCAGAGGCAGGAGCCCGGCGTCGAAATCCCAATCTCGTTCCCGGCTCAGAGCGAGCATATCCCGCCGTCCCTCCACGGATGATATAACCCGTAAAATGGTCTTGACAGGTTAGAATAGTGCATATTAGAATATAACCATCAAATCAATTATAATAGGTTATGAGGCGATGGTCAATGAACCGATCCGCAACGCGTCTATTGGGGTTCCGTAGGCAGTTGCCCGCCACAGGAAGAAGGGTCGCGGCGCCGCATGCGTTGAATTCACCAAGGACGAAGGAAGAGAGCCAGCCACAACATCGCCGCACCCGGCGGGCATCATGACCGTTGTTACAGGACAGGTGATGGGACGATGAACGAGGCATCCCCCAGGATCAGCGCCGCAAACACCAGCCGGAGGCGAGTACTGCACCGGTACGTTGACAGCTCCCGAACCGCAACTTTCGCCTTGATTGCCTCCTGCGTCATCTGGGGCACGGCGTTTTTCTTTGGAAAAGTTGCCCTCCGTCAACTGTCGGAGTGACCTCATCGCAGACATCGCCTCACCTTTCACCGGCGATGATTGAGGTCTCTCCGTTACGGGATGTTCGGATTGGCCCATGACGGATATCCGTCGGGTGGCAGACTCGCCAGGTACGGTGGCAGCGGGCCAAGCTGGTCGTTGCCATACGCTGCAAACATCCTCAGGCTCGTCATTCCTGACCACTCGGCCGGCACCTCGCCGGAGAAGTCGTTCGTGCTGAGCCAAAGCCCTTGCAGGTGGCTCAGGTTCCCGAGTTCCGCCGGCAGTTCGCCGCTAAGGTGGTTGTTGCGCAGTTTGAGTCCTTCGAGGTTTCGCAAATCCCCAAACTCCGGTGGGATCGGTCCGCTGAGATCGGTGCTGTCCAAGTCGAGCAGGCTCAGCCTGGAAATATTCCCAAGTTCGGGCGGTAGGTTTCCGCCGAGCCGATTGTTGTGCAGGATGAGCACCTGAAGGTTCTCCAGTTTGCCCAGTTCAGGGGGAATGCCACCTGAGATGTTGTTGTAGTACAAGCTCAGCACCTCTAGATGCTCGAGCTCGGCGAGCGAGGCCGGGATCTCACCGGTGATATCGACGTAATTCATGGTCAGAGCGGTGACATGGCCATCGGCGCAGGTCACACCGAACCAATCGCATACATTCGGGGATTCCAGCCAGCCGCGATGGTCCTTCCAATGGGGTCCGTCGGTCGCCTGGAAGAAGTCGCTCAAGGCGGAGCATTCAGCTTTGGGAACATCCTTCACACTGTCGCAGAAAGTCTTGGGCGAGTTGCATGCCGCGAGGGACAATCCGATTCCAAGTGAAACAAGCGCCAGGCGCAGTGACATTTGATCTACCCTCGGCTCTTGCCGGGGAATCTTGCCGGATGATTTCTGAAGGATACGTCCCTCCTCGGATCACGGCCAGGGGATCTTGGCCGCCGTCGAATACCCTAGCTTGTTGAACACGCGCAGCTGGGCGTACGACTCGCCGGAACAAGTCGGCGGATCCTTGATCGTGTAGGAAGTGTTGATCGTGCTGTAGTACACATCCCACAGATACGCGCCGAGGCAGATCCGAGCCTCGATCAGGTATCCCAGATCAACCGCCGGGGCCGCCGCGCTCCAGGTCACAGTCACGTTATCGCCATTGCGTGTCGCATTCACTCCGCTCGGCGGCCCCACTGCAGGATTGGTCAACAGCTGTGGATAGACAACCTTCACGGCGGCCAGATCTCCGTTCAACGTGACCGCGGAAGTCGAAACCCAGCAATTCCAGGTTGTGTCGTGTGGTTGGACCCACAGCCAGGTGGCGTTGGCATCTTTGCCCTTGACCACTGCGTTATCCCCCTCGCTGAGCCCCCATGCGTAAAGGTACGCCTGAGAGGGTCCATAGCGGCAATTGACACTCCCATTGGCAGTGATTGTCAACGGCTCCGGTGTAGGTGTCTCGGTTGGGGTCGGCGAGGCCTCAGGTGTCGGAGTGTCGCTCGCCGTGGGGGAGAGGCTCGGGGTCGGAGATTCAGTGGGTGTTGACGTGTCGGTGGGGATTGATGTCGCCGTGTCTGTTGGCCTGAGCGTCGGCGTCTCCGTCGGCGGCGGGGTCGGCGTGGGCTGGGGGAGGACGGCCGAACAGGCGGACGGTAGGACCAAGACAAGCCCGAGGATTGCCCCTGTGACTCCGTTCAATCTCAGCATGTTCGCCTTCCTTTGATGCTTGCTGCCGTCCGATGGCGGAGTTTGCAGGATACTACCGGCAGACCGAGAACCTGGCAAGCGAATGGTGGGGCCGAGTAGTGCCTCGGATCGCAAATGGAGACCGGCTTGGCCGGGGACATCGATCCTCCGAGGCGGGCAAGCCAAGAATGCCCTGGTGATCCTCTCACCAACAGAGCACCCAGGTCGTTTTCGGGCTCAGGAGGTCCTTCGGCCGCAGCAGAACAAATCCCGCGCCGGCTGCGACGTTTTCCGCCAGGATATTCCCGCGCCAAACAGATCAATAGGCCCAGCTCGGCGGTGCTCCGGCCAGCATCTGGTTCTGCGACGCTTCCGACTTGGCCGGACAGCTATTGAGATTCCTCCCGAAGTAGGATCGCCCACGCCCGATCTCTCGGGGGAGGGCAGAGCTGGAGGGTTGACCCACTTCTTCTTTCCGCATATACTTTAGTCCGCTTAACTGCTAGGAATACTGAATTATGGGATCAGCTAGGGCACTCAATAAGGTTCTTCGAGAATGGTCCGAAGTCTTCATGCGGCGTTCTTTCCGCGACTTCCGTCACTTCATGGCCCAGACCGGTCTTTCACCATCCCAGGTGGGGACACTCATGCGCTTGCACTACTGTCAAAGTGCCGGGGTCTCGGACATCGGCGACCACATGGGTATCACAGCCCCGGCAGCGAGTCAGTTGGTCGACCGGCTCGTCCTCCAAGGTCTTCTGGAACGCACGGAGGACCCTGATGACCGGCGATATAAGCAGGTCTCTCTGACAACGGAAGGAATGCATGTGGTGGAAGAAGGCATTCGCGCCCGTCAGGCCTGGATGGAGGAACTGACCTCGGCCCTCACCTCCGAGGAGCAAGGGCGCATCATCGAAGTCCTTGTCATGCTCACGGAGGCCGCACGCCAGCTGGAGGCCGAACAAGCTTTTTGAACACCGCCGGAGCGCCAAGATCCACCCGTCCGTCGGGGTCGCATGATCCGGTTGAACAGCCGGCAACTTGAATGCAATCGCCGACGCCGGAAGGAGTAACAGCTTCCAGTCTTGCTTCTTGATGGGCGAATCTTGTGGGTGTGTCGGGACAGAGGGCAAGCAACTCAAGACATCGGAAGAATCCCCGAGACAGATCATCTGGAGGAATGAACCTTGCGACGTTCGAACAACCATCGACAACCAGCTCAGCGGCCAGCCATCGGGCGCGCGGCACGCTACCTGAGCCACTACCCGGTCGAGGCGATTCTGCCGTACACTTTCCTGGTCATTGCCACGCTCTCCCAACTTGCGGTTCCGCGCATGGTGAGCAATGTGATCGATGCCGCGACCGGCGGTGTCACGGCCAAGTACTTGCTCTCCCAGCTGCCGTCGATTCCGCTGTCGTTCCTCGGGCAGGCACTGCCGCGCATCCTGGCGTTTCTAAAGCTGCCGGACGGGATGACTCTGGATCAGCTTACGGCCCACCTTCAGGCGACTCAGGACGGCGCGCCTCGCGCTATCCTGATCGCCGGACTGAGCATCGTCGGGCTTGCGATCCTGCGTGGTGCGTTCGCGTTTGCCCAAACCTATTATGCTCAGAAGAACTCCGAAAGCGTCGCATACGACCTTCGCAATGACCTGTACTCCAAGATCCAGACCCTATCGTTCTCGTACCACGATCGCAATAACACCGGCCAACTCATGATCCGGGCGACCGATGATGTGGAGAAAGTCCGGCTGTTCATCGGGCAGGGATTGCTGCAACTCGTGTCGGCACTGCTGTTGCTTGCCGGGACCTTGATCATCCTCTTCACGACGAACGCAAGGCTGGCCGTAGTGGCATTATGGATCCTTCCGGTCGCGCTGGGCCTGTTCGTCGTCTTCGGCATCGTCAGCCGGCCGCTGTTCACCAAGATCCAACAGAAGCTCTCGGCCTTGAATACGACCCTGCAGGAGAACATGGCCGGGATCCGGGTTGTAAAGGCCTTCACCCGCGAGAAAAGCGAGCAGGCGAAGTTCGGCGACCAGGCGGACAAGTTAATGAACCAACAATTGATGGTCGCCAGGCTGTTCACGACCCTCTTCCCTTTGACCTTTCTGATCGCAAACTTGGGGCAGGCGAGCGTGCTCTTCGCTGGGGGTAATCAGATCATCCAAGGGACGCTGAGCCTGGGAGAGTGGCAAGAGTTCAGCCTGTATCTGATTTACCTCTTCCTGCCCATCGCGCAGTTCGGCTTCATCATTACGCAGTTCGGTCAGGCTTCAGCCTCGGCGGCACGCATATTTGACATCCTCGACGCCGAGAATGTCGTATCCGACAAGCCGGGGGCGGCCGCGCTGCCACCCGTCTCCGGGGATATCCGGTTTGAGAGCGTCGGTTTCCGCTATTTCAGCAGTGGATCGCCGGTGCTGAAAGGGGTGGATTTCGAGGTCAAGGCAGGCCAGTCGGTGGCGCTCCTCGGGGCGACCGGCTCCGGCAAGACCTCAATCATCAACCTGTTGCCCCGTTTCTATGATCCCAGCGAAGGGCGGATAACGATCGACGGCCACGACCTGCGTGACGTAACCCTTGATTCGCTTCGATCGCAAATCGGGATCGTGCTCCAAGAGACAACCCTTTTCGCCGGGACTATTCGGGAGAACATCGCCTTTGGTAGATCGAATGCGACACTTGATGAGATACAGGCTGCAGCCAGGGCGGCCGCGGCGGACGAGTTCATCCGCTCCTTCCCCGACGGCTACGACACACCCGTCGGCGAACGCGGGACGACCCTGTCGGGGGGTCAGAAACAGCGGATCGCCATTGCCCGTGCGCTGCTCCTCGACCCCAAGATCCTGATCCTGGACGACTCAACCAGCAGTGTGGATCTGGCGACGGAGGCCGAAATCCAGTCTGCTCTGGATTTGCTGATGAGCGGTCGTACGAGCTTCGTTATCGCCCAGCGTATCAGCACGGTGATGCGGGCCGACCTGATCCTGGTCCTCGACAAGGGCGAGATCGTGGCCCGCGGGAAGCACACGGATCTCATGGAGATCAGCGAGATCTACGCCGATATCTACAGCTCGCAACTCGTCGGCGACCCCGTGAGCACCCAGTCTCAGGCGGTCTGACCCGAAAGCAGCCAGAGACAACTGGAGGTCTGATGTTTGGCAGGCAGCAAGAGCTTCTATCGCGTGAGGCGCTGAAACCCAAAAGAACGGCGGAGACGCTGACGCGCTTCGGCGGGTACTTCAAACCCTATTGGCTGGCCCTGGTAGTGGTGCTGGGGTTGGCCCTTATCTCGACCTGGGCTCAGGTCACTTCTCCCGAGCTGCTGGGCCAGCTCGTCGATTGCTATCTCACGCCTTCGGTGGCGACGGCTCTCTCAGGCGGCACCGGTTTTCCTGGCGGGGGGCAGACTCAGCCATCGAATTGTTGGCTCTCCGTCGATCATCAGCCGCAAGGCTTCACCCAGAATGTGATCCGCCGTGCCTTGACCATCGGTGATTTCCCGGCGCCTGCCACAGACCAACTCACTCAGACCGACCGGCTGGCCGGGCTAGGGAGGCTGGTCGCCATACTGGTCGTGCTGTACCTGATGGGCGCAGCCCTGACCGGGATGACTTTCTACAGCATGACCTGGGCCGGCCAGCACGTCCTGAAGAAGCTTCGAACGGATGTGTTCGAGCACCTGCACCGGCTGGACATCGGCTTCTACGCCGAACAAGAGGTCGGCGATCTGATGAGCCGCATCACGAACGACAGTGAGACAATCAATCAGGCGTTAAGCTTCGCCCTGGTGAACGTCTTCAGCGGCGTCCTTCTTCTCGTATGGATCGGGTACAACATGCTCACTCAGAGCCTGGCCCTGGCGCTGGTCAGTATGGCCGTCGTACCGATCATGGGGATCACGACGGTCTGGTTCTCCAACCAGGCCCGGAAGGCTTTTCGCGTGTCAAGAGTCGAGATCGGAAATGTAAATGCCGAGCTCCAGGAAGGGATCTCGGCCGTGAGGGAAGTCCAGGCGTTCAATCGGGCCGATGAGAATATCGAGAACTTCCGGTCGATCAACGCCGCAAACCGTGATGCCAATATCCGTGCGGTCGCATATACGAGCGCACTGGCACCTGCTCTCGAAGCGTTGGGATACGTGGCTCTGATGATCGTGACGGTCGCGGGAGGTTATGCGCTCCTGAGCAGCGGCGCCTTGTTCGGCACGGCCGTATCGATCGGTCTCGTGATCACGTTCATCGGCTACGTGCAGCGGTTCAACCAACCAGTCCAACAGATCTCCGTGTTGTGGACCAACATACAGAGC
>Ga0209641_10005036_pt1 | contig 10841 bp, 16 predicted proteins | sample RifCSP16_1_FD_184022 | JGI IMG/M metagenome (GOLD analysis project Ga0209641, IMG submission 184022) | Soil microbial communities from Rifle, Colorado - Rifle CSP2_sed 16_1 (SPAdes) (version 2) | ecosystem: Environmental > Terrestrial > Deep subsurface > Rock core/Sediment | place: Rifle...
AAGTGTATGGAGTTAAATGTTTGATCAAACGATAGTTTGCGAGGTTTGCCTGAACTGAAAGAATTGGAGGACTGGCACGTTTTCAACTTATGGGTTCGCACTTTCATCTTATGGGTAAATACTTTCAACATATGGGTTCAGTTCACAAATATTTTCTTGTGAAATAAAGAAACATTTAAGCTCGCATATCTCATTATAGTTCGTAAGGATACAAATGAATAAAAAAAAGAGATTGGTACTGGGAATTTCCATAATCGCAGTGCTTCTGGCATATATGGCGTTAACCACTGGCATAGTCTCAAGAACATACGAGGTCAGCGAAGCAGTTTCAATGAAACAAGACCAGAGCGATAATATAATCATAGTGAATGGCACCCTGGTCAAAGGTTCGGATCAATGGGATCCAGTAACCCGCATCTGGACATTCAGTATGACTGATGGCATCGCATCAATGGACGTATTCTATAAGGGGGATAAGCCTGATGTCCCGCCCGAAGCTGAAAATGTCCAGGTCGTGGTAACAGGGCAGTTCAACGACAGCGTGTTTGTGGCGATCAAGAAACCTCTGACAAAATGTCCATCCAAATACGAGCCTTCTTCCGGGGATATTCTCAAGTAGTAGAACTCCCCACCCTATCTCTTTGGGCGAGCACACCCTGATATTTTTTAGATTACATCTTTCAGCATCACTTGATAGTTCGCAAGTTATTTATCTTCGTGTTGACGTTAATATTTTGTGAGGTGGGCAAATTGGAAAGAGAATTCGATATAAGTAAATACAAACCTTATAAAGATTACAGGGGATTGTGCAGGTTCAAATCTCTTAAAGAAAAGAAAATGTCGTGGCCAGCAATGGAAAAATATGTGCTGGATGGTAAATATCGGTTACGACCCTTGAGAGAAGATGAGATTGATGAAATAGTCGAGATTTATAGAGCAGGCTATCCCGAGTTATTTGGGAATACGCACTACGAATTTGTGCTGTGGTCTGAAACTCTTATTAAGGTTTTAAATACCGAAAATGGCTTTATGGAGGGGGACTGGTTCTTAAATGCTTTAGAAAATGTTGATGAGAAAAAACTGGTAGGAGCTCTTTTAATTAATATGGATAAAGGGAATATGAGCGTACACTGGCAATCAGGAGTTATTCATCCTGATTATAGGGGCGCAAAAGGGCTGTTCATGGCTATGTGTGAATATAATGATGAGTTTTGTGAGAAAGCAGGAGCAGAGTACGGCTACATGACAGCAAATACATTTCACATTAAAACCCAGATCGTGTTAAAAGAATTAGGATGGAAAATACGAGGTATTTTTCCAGGAAATGTTTGTATGTGGAATCACAAAGATGAATATTATCGTCATTCTGTTGTATTTTTTGATAAATTCTTCAACGAGGGGGAAAAACTGGTCCCGAAAGAAATAGATCTAATTCCTGAAGCAAAAAAAATATATAAACTGTATGAAGAAATAGAATGAAACCTTTCTCATCGTTCATTGGATCACCACACTCCCTTCATTTGCATCAACTAAAACCCTATCTCCTGTCTTTATCATCCTGACAGGATCTTTCTCCAGCCTGTCCACAAGCGGAATATCAGAGATTATGGCGCCGACCGCAACGATGGGCTCAGCTCTTATATTTATCATGGCTGATGGAGCAGCGCCGTTCTTCTTGAGCTGGTAGATCACATACGATCCGACCGTGGAGCCTTTTCCACCAGGGAAGACCAGAACCTTTCCTTTGATGTTCTTCCCCTCAAGTTCATGCCCCTTCTCGACCACATCGCCAGTTTTCGGGTCCACACTGCCAAGAAACGATATGGACTGGGCGGTGACCAGCGCCTCCCCTTCGGCGCGCCCGCCTGAGACGATGTGTGCACTGAGTTTAATAATACCGCCTCATTTTCGTATCCCGATATATTCCCTGAGATCCGCGATCCCCAGCTTTTTTGTGAGCCTGTCTATCCATGTGGAGTTGAGCTCCCATCCCAGATCCAGCTGAGTATAATAATATAGAGTCCCGAGAAGCCCCATTGCTTCCAGGCGCCGTGATGAGTTGGTTACCTTCACATAAGGAAAGAACTTCACGGTTCCAAGTTTATTGATCCGCCTGCTGAAATCCACATCCTCGAGAAGGACATTATGATATCCGCCGCATTTGAAATATGCCTCGCGGCGAACGCATGTGTTGAATCCTGGCAGAGTTGGAGAGCGCAGTTTGTCCCGCATGACAAAATATTTATTCGAAACGCTCTCTGCAAGTTTTATCTGTTCAGACTGTTCTGAGAACCTGAAACCAGTTGAAAATGCCACGAGCTCTGGTCTGGTTTTGAACATCTCGTACAAAAAAGCAAGATAGAAACCAGGTATCTGGGTATCAGCATCAATGAATAAAAAATATTTGCTGTTCTCATTCGCATTCATGGCCCCGAAATGTCTGCCAGGACCTATGCCTTTCTCCTCACAGACAATCACTCTGTCAGCATATTTCTCTGCGATCTCACGAGTGCCATCTGTGCTGCCATTATCTGATAGGATCAGCTCAAATGGGACATTCGTGTTCTGATTTACAATGGATAGAAGCGTCTCTTCAATATATTTAGCTTCATCAAGCGCTGGGACGATCACTGAAATTTCTGGCTCCATAGCATTTCCTCGAAGAAGCATTATTTTCAATAATGGACCCGGCGGGATTCGAACCCGCGGCCTTTGCGTTGCGAACGCAACGATCTACCCCTGATCTACAGGCCCTGCAGAAAAATAATACTATTCGCAGGGATATAAAGTTTCTACATCCTGCCGAGTTCAACCACGGATACACTTTCAACGCCCTTTACCTTGCTAAAGACTTCTTCCACTTTTTCTGTTCCGCCTTCAACGTCGCCGACTTTGACCACGGCTATGAGCGCTTTCAGGCCGAATGCAACAGGTTCTTCCGAGAATGTGTGCAGTCGTGCTTCCCCGGGTAAGACTTTTTTCAGAGCCTCTTTCAGCATGTTAAGATCAACATCCATGCCGGTCGGCATTATTTTTATTTTTGCAGCAACTTCTCCCATTCAATTCACGGCCCCTCAAATCCGCAGTTAGAACATTTATACGGGTTGCTCTGGTGCCTGCAGTTCATGCACCTTCCAAGCTCTGTCCCGCACTGGGGACACGGGAACCGCGCATAACCGCGCTCAACAAGATTTACTCCGCAGGATACACATTTTTTTGCTTCATTTCTTACCATTAATATTCTCCTTGTTTATCAAAGTCTGGACTTCCATAGAATCGAACGTTATTAAATCTATCCTTTAATCAGTGTCCCGACCACATTGCCTTTAAGAGCACGGATCAACCTGCCAGGGCAGTTTCCATTGATGATTTCGCAGTTCATTTTATGCTTCATCAGAAAATGAGGAAGCTCCCTATCAACGCAGGTATCCTTACCGATGAGTTCATCCGCACTGAGCTCATTTCTGAGCGCTCCGTTGAGGTAGATACCGTCCACATCCGTGGCTTTAATGAACCTTGCTTTCAGCTGAAATGCGACCCATGCTGCGATGGTATCAGAGGTAACGTTCCATGTATGTGGCAATTCATCGTTCTTTTTCAGAAGATTATAGGGAAGAAGAATATGTGTTCCACTGCTGTCGGTATCAAGATCATCGATCAGTTCAGCTTCTGTCCCATCTGCCAGGTAATAACCATATTGTTCCATGGCAAGTATCGCCATCCAGTGCGCTGCTTCCTGAGAAGCCTTCACTTTTCGCACTGTATCTGCAAATATAGAGCCTCCAGGCACCATCAATATTTGCTCCCCCATAGAATGGGAATATCCTGAAACTTCTTTTACAAGCTCTTTCGCACTGTGCATCAGGCTTCCGCCGAGCTTTAGCACTATCATGGTTTTTTATTTAAACGGCAGTGTTTAAATATGTAATGTGTGTAAAATGGACGCCATGAGGACCATCGACTGGGAGCCTGAGAAAAATTGTATCGTAATGATAGACCAGACCGTTCTGCCAGGGGAGTATAAAATCATCCAATGCACTGCGATCGATTCCCTCTGCGAAGCCATAAAATCGCTGCGCGTCCGGGGTGCGCCAGCTCTTGGCGCGGCTGGAGGATTCGGTGTTGCGCTCGCTGCGTTCCTGAGCAGTGCCTCATCTCTGAAGGAATTGATTGAGGACATCGAAGCAGCAGGCAAGAAAATCACAGACACTCGCCCGACCGCGGTCAACCTCTCCTGGGGCGTGAACCGTGTCATCAGAGCCACAGAAGAGGCGAAGAACATCAAAGAAGCGCGGATGTTCGCACTTGATGAAGCAAAGGCAATCGCTGATGAGGATGTGGAGAAGAACATGAAACTGGGTGAGTACGGCGCCTCGCTGCTTGAAGACGGCGATGTTGTGATGACGCACTGCAACGCAGGCAGGCTTGCATGCGTGGACTGGGGGACCGCGCTTGGTGTGATACGCTCTGCGCTGGCGCAGGGGAAGGACATAAAGGTAATATCCTGTGAGACGCGTCCCCTTAACCAGGGAAGCAGGATCACGACATGGGAACTCATGGAGGATAAGATCCCTGTCAGGTTGATCACGGACAGCATGTCAGGTCATGTGATGCGCAAAGGCATGGTGGATAAGGTGATCGTTGGTGCGGACAGGATAACACAGGACGCTGTGTTCAACAAGATTGGAACTTATACTCATTCTGTAATTGCTAAAGAGCACGGGATACCGTTTTACGTTGCAGCCCCGGTATCTACGTTTGATTTTGAGCATCTGGAAGATGAGATCGAGATAGAACTGAGAAAAGAAGATGAACTCAGGTTCTTTGGAAGCCATCAGATCGCTCCTCTCAATGTTGAGGTGTACAACCCGGCATTTGATGCTACGCCAATGGAGAACGTGAGCGCCATAATTACTGAGAATGGAGTCTTTATTCCACCATTTTTGCTGGACGAGGTCAGGATCGAGGTATAATAGCGTTTCAAAAGCAAACCTCTTGATGATAAGTTCGCCTTTCGTGTGGCGAACACCCCCTTCAATCGAGCACGGAGCCACTCCGGCCAGTCCTCTATCTCTTATGAAAATCTCGAACCGGTTATCAAAACAGGCAAAAGTATAAAAGGGTGTTCACCATTATCAGCGAATAATAACTCTTAAGCAGTAAATTAATCTAAACTTTTATAAAGTTGTGCTTATAGCTCTTAATTGTTTCAATATATAAATTAACGAGGTTAATAAGAAACAGCATTACGCTTTTTCGAAAAATAATTATGGAAAGTTTTAGAAATCTGGGCATAAGTGAGCCCGTTTTAAGATCAATAAAAGATGAGAAGTTTGAAAGTCCAAGCGAGATACAGGAAAAATCGATCCCTTTGATCCTTGCAGGTGAAGATGTTATTGCCGGGTCTGCAACAGGTTCCGGGAAGACGCTTGCATTCGCATCCGGCATAATAAAGAGTGTAGAAAAAGGAAACGGGCTCCAGGCTTTGATCCTGGTTCCCACACGAGAACTGGCTGAGCAGGTGGCAAAGGCTTTAACGAAATTTTCAAAGTACAGACCGTTAGGGATCATTGCAGTCTACGGCGGAGTGGGAATCAATCCGCAAATACAGGGTTTGAAGACCGCGGATGTTATGGTGGGAACACCGGGCAGGATACTTGACCATATCGGAAGGAATACTATCAGATTGGGCAGAGTGAAAATCCTTGTGCTTGATGAAGCAGACCGGATGTTCGATATGGGATTTAAAGAGGATGTTGAGAGGATAATCAGAAAATGTCCGGAAGAAAGGCAGACTCTCCTGTTCTCGGCAACGATTACAAAAGATGTTGTGCGGCTTGCCCGCAGCCACATGAAAAAACCCATTCAGGTTTCAGTTGAGTCTTATGTTGACCCGAAAAAACTGATCCAGACGTATTATAATGTGGGCGATGATCTGAAATTCAATTTACTTGTGCATCTGCTGAAGCATGAGAACTCGAGACTTGTGATGGTTTTCTGCAATACCAAGAGAAATACCGACAAGGTCGCAAAGAACCTGAGATTTGCAGATATAGATGCTATGGCCATCCACGGCGGATTGACCCAGGGCAAACGGAATAATGTTATGGAGCGATTCCATTCCGGCAAATCCTGCGTCCTGGTATGCACGGATGTGGCTGCACGGGGGCTTGATATCAGTGGCGTCTCTCATGTGTACAATTACGATATTCCCAGGGAGAGCAAGCAGTATATCCACAGGATAGGAAGGACTGCAAGAGCAGGAGCAGAAGGAAAGGCGATTAATATCCTTTCCAGCAGGGATTACGAGAATTTTTCACAGGTATTGAAGGAATATGATGTGGATATAACGGAAGAGATGATGCCTGCCCTGGAGAAGACTGCAGCGAGAAAGCCGGAAAGAGGGGCGAACAGGCATATCATTAAAAGAGGGCAGCATAAAAGGCGCAGGCGATTGTATTAAATTAAGATATTAAAATCCAGCGCCGGGCAGGAAGTCGGACTCCTGCGCCCGCTGGCGGGCAGCGAGAGAGGGATGGAAAGCGGTGGTGAATGGGGTGATTGGAGAATAGAAAAATGAGACGGTCAACTTTCCACTGAAACATTAATATTACAGTTGTTACAATATTATCACATATGTTACAAAATTATAACAAATGGAAAGTACTCAAAGTCTTCTTTGAAAATCCAATGCCGAAAGATGCAGGATTTCAGTTAAGGGAAATCAGCAGAATTACATCCCTTGCAACTACATCTGTTAAGCTGTATTTAAATGAATTAATAAAAGAAGGATTGGTTATTAAAACAAAGCACAGGATATTTGCATATCCTGTTTATTGGGCAAATATGGATAGCGCTGAATTTAGATTCCTGAAAAAAATAGATACAATAATAACTATCAGTGAATCTGGCTTAATAGAGCATCTTGTAAACCAATGCTTGCCAGATGTAATAATTCTGTTCGGCTCAGCATCAAAAGGAGAAGATACGATCGAAAGTGATATAGATCTGTTCCTGCTCTGCAGAGAAAAAAAACTCAGTCTTTCATATTTTGAGGACAAAATAAATAAGAAAATCAACATACTCTTCAGTGAAGACTTTGGAGAACTAAGTAATGAATTGAAAAATAACATAATAAATGGAGTGATCCTTAAAGGATATCTTAAGGTGTTCTGATGGAAGAAGGTCTAATAAAAACTGCTCCTGACAGGGAAAAAGCAAAATCGATATTGAAAATGGTGGAAACTACATTGGAAATGATAGACACCATTGATCCAAAGAAATTCACTTCCCATGTTGTGAAAGAATATTATGAAGTTATCCGTGAACTTATTACGGTGATTTTACTTCTGGATGGCTATAAAACGTATGGAGATGGAGCCCATAAAAAGTTGATAGAATACATGGAGAAGAATTATGCGGAATTCAGAGGACATGAGATATCCATCATTGATGACCTCAGGGTCATAAGAAACAAGATAGCATATAATGGTTTCTTTGTAGCAGACGATTATCTGGATAGAAAAAAGCAAGAGATTCTGACACTAATTGATAAGCTAAGAATAAATATCTATAAGAGGTTATGAATCCTGTTCTTTTGCGCCCGCTGGCGGGCAGCGAGAGATTGATGGAGGCGGGTGTGGGGAGTCCAGATAACAAATCTGCGCTTATCTGCGGTTAAAATTTTTCTAAGAAGTAAGGAGTGGAAATATAATTTCTGAAACATCGCCAGATTAAACCCGCTCATGTCCCTTTTTGCAATGAACTCGAAGCCGGACTCCTTGGAGAGGGATATTCATCATTTTTTTCCAACAAGCCTTAATAGCCAAACTTTCGAAAAAGGAGACATCCTAATACTTCGTGGCTGGAACGACATTTATCTAAATGAGAACAAAATTAGACGGCGATTAACAATTGCATGCAGGAGGACATACATCAACAACCGTGTACAGATTCAAGCTATATTCATATTGGAGGAGGTTCATCATTATGGCGTTATAAGATGATAGAACTGACCACACAAAAGATAGTTGAGATTCATGATTTAATTATCAAAAAATTTGGTGGAACGAGAGGGGTTCTTTATTCAGCAACAATTGAACACTTGGTTTATAAGCTTAATAGAAAAACTGATGTATTTGATAAAGCATCATTGACATTATACAGTATTATCACGGAACACCCATTTTATGATGGTAATAAAAGGACCGCTTTTCAAATAGCAGATTTACTTCTTAGGGATGAGAGATACCATATACATTCAAACGATGAAGAAACACTCCGATTTTTACTCAGAATAGCAGAATATAAGTGTCAATTTGAAAAAATTAATATGTGGTTAAAGAAAAATACTCGATTCCAACCACAAGAAACACATCAATTACAATTAGAGTAGAGCTAAACACTTCATTAATTCACGATTATGATGCATACTCTCTTGTAGATGTTCTTTTTCCTTCGGGGTTAGTGCGCTTTTATTATTCTGGGCACCTTCGTTGAAGGCTTTCTTGTCCTGCATGTTTATTTTCTCCTCTCTTTATCTTTTTCTAAACTTTTTTATGAATTAACAAAGCTTCATAATATGGAAAATTATAACATAGCTAATATCAACCTTATGTCATCATTCCTTTATCATACATTATGACATTATGTCATATAAATCTAATCATCCTAACCAATCACCTTTTTTTAGAATATTAGAGGTCTTATTTTCAAAATATGTTCACATATTCCCCAAGCGGTTCAAGTCTTGATGCGATTTCATCATTCACGAAAAACCAACCTCTGCAATCCTTTTCAGGGTTTCTTCAGTTTGCCTCTTTATGTAATATTTTTCATCAAGCAAGTTTTATACTATCCCTGCTGCTGAAATATTCTGTTAATTCTTTTTCATATGGTATCATGAGTACTCTGTAATTTGTTTTTGCTGATATATGTTCTTCGCTCGTGTGTAGCAACTCCAGGTAGCAGCTGGTGCGAGCGTTGTTCGTGATTATATTGTGGTATAATTATTTAATTCCGGCGCCAGGGAGGAGCGGCGGTCTGCCCTGAAAGCCTGCTGTATGCTGGCGGTATCTGGAAGGGACGTGCCTGCGCCTGATTCGAGCGCAGGGGTGGGCAGGCAGGTGAGGAACACGGATTTCACGGATACGCATGGATTTTTCAATTTTTTTGTTCCATTTATTCGCCCCCATACCTCGCCACATAGTCAGCCCTGAAATGTGGTTCATAAATGAACAGGAAAAAAATATAGAGAAAAACAACGAACTAATACGAACTGAAACGAACTCCGATAGCGCAGACCGACATAAAGAAACATAGCTTTTATTTAGTAGAAAGTAGAAAGTAGATAAATATGACTGAGAACATTAGCGTTAAAATAAGTTCAGATACGAAAATCATTCTTGATACAATGTATCAACAATTACGCAGCAGCGGGATTAAAATTACAGAAAAAAAGATCCTTGACATCCTGATTAGCAATACAGATGTGGCATCTATAAAAAAATACTTGAAAAAAGAAGATAATACCGCCGCCCTCAAGATGTTGAAAAAATCTGTGCATTGGGGAGTTGCAGATTCTTCTGAAGATATAGATCGTTATCTTTATGGAAATCCATGAGCCTTCTTATTGACACTTCTGCAATTGTCTCAGCCAGAAATGCTGATGATAAAAACCATAATAAAGCGCTTGATATCATGATCAGGGCTTTAAAAAGCGAATTTGGCAAATTGTATATCAGCGATTATATTTTCGATGAGGCAGTAACTATTGCTTATATCAGAACTGGTAATAAAAATTTTGCGAATGATATAGGAATTTTCGCAAGAACAAAACCAATTATATTTCGTTTCATTGAGCCTATCGATTTTGAGAGGGCATGGGAACTTTATCTGCAATTTCAAGACAAGAATTTTAGTTTCACGGATTGTACGAATATCGCACTTATGAAAAGGCATGGTATTGATACTCTTTTCACCTATGATTCTGAATTTAATGGGATCGTAAGCATAATAGGCTAAAATATTATCAAACCAAAATACTGCGCCGCCGTCCTCCTCGTCTCGCTCCTTCCCGCAGGTGTGATAGCAGGATAGGGAAGGAGCTGGGGTTATGGGCATGGTTGTCAGGGTTTGATGAAAGAGTATTCATCCGGGCGAACGGAACACGGATGACACGGATTACGCGGATACGCACGGATTCTATCGATTCCCTTCCATCTATTGACCCATACTTCTTCCCCATACTACATTTAGTTTTTTATAAGATACTGCGCTATGTATTTACCAAATTGTTCTATATCTTCAATGTTATTCTGCAAGTACTGGTAGAGCCGTTCGATGTCTATTTTTGCGTACATGTGGACGAGTATATTTCTAAATCCTGCTGATGGTGCAAATTTTATAGCAAAATCCCCTGGCAAAATACCATGCTCTCCAAGGACTAAAAACACTTCCTGATATGTTTCAGGTCGTTTCAGTTTTTCTCTTGATATCATTATTTCACCAATATCGATGGTACATTCTAATGCAATCTCTAAATATCGCTCGACTGCTCCCTTAAGGGTATGGTCTGTCTGTAAATCCTCTATTTTAAAATGTTGATAGCCTTTTAATATGCTCACATATTCTTCAAGCTGTTCAAGTTTGGATGCAATTTCATCATTCACGAAAAACCATCCTCTGCAATCCTTTTCAGGGTTTCTTCCGTATGTCTCTTTATGTAATATTTTTCATCCATATACATGGAAAGGAGCTTTGTTTCGAACTTTACTCTCTTTGTTTCATCGGATTTTAAAATAATTCCATTTTTTATAATATTATATGCCAGAAGCAAAGTC
>Ga0209641_10005043_pt1 | contig 10836 bp, 8 predicted proteins | sample RifCSP16_1_FD_184022 | JGI IMG/M metagenome (GOLD analysis project Ga0209641, IMG submission 184022) | Soil microbial communities from Rifle, Colorado - Rifle CSP2_sed 16_1 (SPAdes) (version 2) | ecosystem: Environmental > Terrestrial > Deep subsurface > Rock core/Sediment | place: Rifle...
CACTGAGCCGCTGAAAGGACTGAGTTCGCTGATCGCGCTTCAATCAGTGCGCTCATCCCACTCAGCGTTTCAGTGGTTCCAATGTCCCTCCGCAAAAAACCGCCCCCGGCTCAGCGCCCAGGGCGCGAGAGAACTTCCAACGGATACTTAAACAGAAAAGCGGATGAGGCGTACTCTATCCGCTTTTCCGTTTTGCCGAAGGCAATCCGCTGAAAGCTGAGGCGCGTGGATTCACCTGCGAAAGTGAACAATGCCCTTCTCGTCCATCGCCGCGTCCCACTCTTTCAACCAATCCTCAATGCTTTTTCCGTCGCCCTCAAACTCCTTGCAACCCTGATGCTCAAAGGTGAGTAACCCACAGCGGGGACTTTTGGGATTGACGCATACCCCCCAATCAAGGCCGAGGTTTCCTTCCAACGGCACAAAATACCGACAGCCACATGAGCAATCCGGCCCGTAATCTGCCTCGCGGCTTCGTTTGCCGTATGGCTCAAAGTCGGAGTCAAGATGTTTGACCAGTTTGAGCAATTCGTCATGAGTGATCATGCCTGCACTCCTGACTCTGGCTTGGGGAAATGGACAAACCCGCGCTCGTCAATCGTCAAATTGAATTCTTTGACGATGTTCTCCATTTTATTCTCCTCAATCTCCTTCTCAATTTCCTCGCGGTGGTCAAAGTAATAACTTAGCGCATCGTGTATCTTGGCTTCGGTCAGGCGCGGGTGACCTTCCAAATAATCCTGGACTGAGTCACCCAGATACAAGATGGCTCGTGCGATTTGCCATACCGGAATCCGTGTGCCGCGCACAATAGGGCGGCCAGAGAGAATCCCTGGCGCGCGGGTGATGTAGGGATGTTCCGTCGGCTGTTCGTTGCGCAATTCTAGCCCGGCTTCCAAAGCCTTCAACAAAACCTCCCGGTCAATCCCGGCGAGTTTCTCGGCCAATTTCTCCGGCACTTCCAGGGTTAGCGATGTCATCGTGCCCTCCACAAAGTTCCTACAGTTCCTTGAGTTCCTTCCTTTTCCTCCCCTGCTGGAGACGATCCACCGGATCGTCTCTACTTGCCTCCATCCAATTCTTCCCGCACCGTCTGGTACAGGCTCTCGGCCTTCAACTCGCGCAGGGTGTAGCAGGGCGCGCCGAGGCGGTCGGCGAGCGTGCGCGCCAGGCCCTGGTCGAAGGCGGCGTGCTCCATGTTGATGACCACGCTGCGGATGTGCTCTTCTTTGAACAGGTCGGCGGCGCGGTGGGCCTCCTCCTGCGGCGGGAGGTTCGTCATCGCCACGTTCCCCGCGCCGTCGGTGAGCATGATCATCAGCGGCATCACGTCCGGGTGGGTGTGCTTCTCCTGCTCGAAGACCTTGAACGCCAGCGTCAGCCCGGCGGAGAGCGGCGTCTTGCCGCCCACCGGGATGTCGGCCAGGGCGCGCTGGGCGAGTTGGATCGAGTTGGTCGGGGGCAGAACGAGCGAGGCCTTGTTCTTCTGGAAGACGATCAGGCCCACCCGGTCGCGGCGCTGGTAGGCGTCGGTGAGCAGGGACATGATCGCGCCTTTGGTCGCGGACATGCGCTCGGCCACGGCCATGGACCACGAGGCGTCCACGACGAACAGGATGAGGTTGGCCGCGCGCTTGACGCGAACCTTCCGCTGCAGGTCGGTGGTCTCGATGGCGAACGCAATCTGCTCGGCTTTGCGCCGGTCTGAGCGGTTGATTTGCATGGGCGCCGCGGCGCGAAACGTCGCGTCGAAAGCCAGGTCGCTGGTCTTGCCGTGGGCGGGGCGGGCCTGAATGTAGCGCCCGCGCTTGCGGTCGGTGCGTGTGCGCGAGCGGCGGCCGCCGGTCTTGCGCGTCAGTTTGTCCAGGGGGGTGTCGAGCTTGCGCGGCGCGAAATGCTCGCCGGTCTTGACCTTCTGCCCGCCTTCCCACCAGTACGAGTCCTGCTGGCTGGCAAAGGGCTGGGGCTGCGGCTCGGCCTGGCCGAAATCGGGCGTCTCCTCAGCGGATTCCTGCGCTACGCCCTGTTTTTTTTTACCGGCTGCTGCGTCTCGCTCGGCTCCGGCTGGCCTTCTTCGCCGCCCCACTCGCTCTGAATCTGCTCGATCCGCTCTTCCAGGTTGTAGAGGTTCACCTCGGCCTGCTGGAAGGGGCCGCGCTTGATGCGGTGCGGCAGCGCGAGTTCGGCGGCCAGAGCGATATCTACGTCGCCGATGGCCCTGCGGGCTTGCAGCGCGGCGTGGGCGCGGGCGGCCTTGAGGATGACCAGGTCGGCGCGGTGGCCGTCCACCTGCAGCGACGAGGTCAGCGCGGCGATGGAGTGGAGGTCGCGCTTCGAGTATTTGACCTCGTCCACGATCTCGCGCGCCCCCTCGATCTCCTCGCTCAGCTCACGCTCCTTGGGCATCCACTGGGCGCGGAAGCCGTCGGGATCGGTCTCGAAGGCGAGCGTGCGCTCCATGATCGCCATGCGGTCGGCGGGGGCTTGCAGGCCGCGAATGTCCACCGCGAGCGCGAAGCGGTCGAGCAGCTGCGGGCGCAGGTCGCCCTCTTCGGGGTTCATCGTCCCGACGAGGATGAAGCGGGCCGGGTGGGCGAAGGAAATTCCCTCGCGCTCGACGACGTTGACGCCCATCGCCGCCGAGTCGAGCAGGACGTCCACCACGTGGTCGTCGAGCAGGTTCACTTCGTCAATATACAGCAGGCCGCGGTTCGCCGCCGCGAGCACGCCCGGCTCGAAGTGGCGCTCGCCCCGTTTGATGGCTTTTTCGATGTCGAGCGTGCCGACCACGCGGTCCTCGGTGGCCGAGACGGGGAGGTTGACGAACGAGGTGCGGCGCATCGCGTAGGGGAGATGGCCGTTGCCCGACTGGGCGGCGCGCTCTTTGCACTCGGTGCACCACGTCGTGGGCCGGTCGGGGTCGCAGCCAAAGCGGCACTCCTCGACGACTTTGACTTCCGGCAGCAGCGCGGCGAGGGCGCGGGCGGCGGTGGATTTGGCGGTGCCGCGCTCGCCGCGGATGAGCACGCCGCCGATGCGCGGGTTGACGGCGTTGAGCACCAGCGCGCGTTTCATGCGGTCCTGGCCGACGATGGCAGTGAACGGGAAAATGGCGGGCATGAGAATAGAGATTTCTGATGGTTGATTTTGGATTGCAGACTGCCTCATCCGCAATCCGCCATGGGATTATACCATCCTGTCCCGGATTGCTGGCGGTTGCGATTCCGCCGATTCACCCGTATAATGCTCGCATCTCAGTGGATGGAGAACAAGGATTACATGACTTCTCATGATCGCAACATCGGGGAGGGGGCGCCGGCGGACGCCCAACCGTCGGCGGCTCACCCGATGCAGACCCTCCTGGACAACGACGCCGGCATGAGCATGCCTTCGAAGGGCGAGATGCGCGACGGCGTCATCGCGCGCATCACCAATTCCGAAATCCTGGTGGATGTCGGCGCCAAGTCCGAGGGCGTCATCACCGGCAGAGAATTCGAGTCACTTGACGAGGCCACCCGCAAGTCGCTGGCCATCGGCCAGAGCATCTCGGTCTACGTGGTTGATCCGGAAGACCGCAACGGCAATATCGTCCTCTCGCTCACCCGCGCCAAGGAGGAGAGGGACTGGCGGCAGGCGGAAGATTTGCTCGGATCGCAGGAGGTCTACAGTGGAACGGTTGCGGGGTTCAACAAGGGCGGGCTGATCGTCAAGATCGGCAACGTGCGCGGGTTCATCCCGGCCTCGCAGGTCAGCCAGACGCGCCGCCGCCGCTCCGAGGGCGCCGAGACTCCGGAGCAGAAATGGGCCAAGATGGTCGGCGAGAGCGTGATGGTCAAAGTCATCGAGGTAGACCGGAGCCGCAACCGCCTCATCCTCTCCGAGCGCGCCGCCGCCAAGGAAAGCCGCGAGGCGGAGAAAGAGCGCCTGCTCACCGAAATCAAGCCCGGCGACGTGCGGAAGGGCCGGGTGATCAGCCTGGCCGATTTCGGCGCGTTCATTGACATCGGCGGGGCCGACGGGTTGGTGCACGTTTCGGAGCTGTCGTGGAAGCGCATCACCCATCCGAGCGAAGTCATCAAAGTCGGGCAGGAAGTTGAAGTCGAAGTGCTCAGCGTGGATCGGGACCGCAAGCGCATCGCCCTGTCGCTGAAGCGCCGCGAGGAAGACCCCTGGACGCTGATGCAGCGGAAGTATCAGGTGGGCCAGTTGGTCTCCGGGACGATCACCAAGCTCACCAAGTTCGGCGCGTTCGCCCGCATCAGCGGCGCGGACGACGTGGAAGGTTTGATCCATGTCTCCGAATTGGCGGATGGGCGCATCGAACATCCGCGCGAGGCCGTCAAAGAAGGCCAACCCGTCACCCTCCGCGTCGTGAAGATAGACGCCGAGAACCGCCGCATCGGTTTGAGCCTCAAACGGGCCAGTTCCGCCGAATATGCGGACGCCGACTGGGAAAAAGTCGCCGAGGCGCTGAATCTGGACGAGGTCGCCTCCGCGGCCGAGGAAGACAAATAACCAGGCGCTAACGAGCCGGGCGCAGGAAATCGAGACTGCGCCCGGAGTTTTTCTCATGTAGGACTTACTTCCCCTCCCCAGAACTGGTAGCCTCCGGTTTTGGGGTTTTTTGATAGAATAGGATCGTCGAATGACCTTTGGGATCGTGGTATCCGAGTAGGGAGGTTTTCCCGTGTCAAACAAAATGGAGCGCTTCACCCAACGTGCACGGCGCGTCTTGAGTCTCTCGCAAGAAGAGGCCGAGCGCATGCATCATGCCTATATCGGCACGGAACACTTGCTGTTAGGCCTGTTACGCGAGGAAGGCGGCGTCGCCGGCCGCGTCTTGCGTGAGTTGGGCGTGGAGACCAAGCGCGTCCAGGAAATGGTCGAGCGCCTCACCGGGGCGGGCAAGACCACCGGCATCGCCAAAATTGACCTTTCCCCCGGGACGCGCCGTGTGCTCGAGCTCGCCGTGGACGAGGCGCGCCGCATGGGGCACCATTACATCGGCACCGAGCACCTCCTGCTCGGGCTGGTGCGCCAGAACGAAGGCGTGGCGATTGACGTGCTCAAGAAACTGGGCATCTCCGCCGAGCAGATCCGCCGCCAGACGCGCCGCGTCCTGCAAGAGAACCCGGTGCAGTCCACCGCCCGCCAGCCTGTGACCGCCCAGGGCCAAAAGAAAGAAAGACCCAAGACCCCGCTTGTAGACCAGCTCGCCACCGACCTCACGGCGCTGGCCGAGGATAACAAACTCGACCCCGTCATCGGGCGGCAGATGGAAATCGAGCGCGTCATCCAGATCCTCGCGCGCCGCACGAAGAACAACCCGGCCCTCATCGGCGAACCCGGCGTGGGCAAGACCGCCATCGTCGAGGGCCTGGCCCAGCGCATCGTCGCCGGCGAGACGCCCGAGCCGCTCCTGGGCAAGCGCGTCCTCCAGTTGGACGTCGGCTCGCTCGTCGCCGGGACGATGTATCGCGGCCAGTTCGAAGAGCGCCTCAAGCGCGTGATCGAAGAACTCAAGCAGTCCGAAGCCATCCTCTTCATAGACGAAGTCCACATGCTCGTGGGCGCCGGTTCGGCCGGCTCCTCGGTGGACGCGGCGAACATCCTCAAGCCCGCCCTCTCGCGCGGCGAGCTGCAGGTCATCGGCGCGACGACGCTCGACGAATACCGCAAATACATCGAGAGCGACGCGGCGCTGGAGCGGCGCTTCCAGCCGGTGAACGTGGACGAGCCGACGATTGAAGAGACGATTGAAATCCTGCGCGGCGTCCGCAGCGCCTATGAAGAGCACCACAAGCTCTCCATCATGGACGAGGCGCTCGACGCCGCCGCGCATCTTTCGGCGCGCTACGTGCCCGACCGCTTCCTGCCCGACAAGGCCATTGACCTGATTGACGAATCCTCCTCCCGGGTGCGCATGTACAAAAGCCCGGAGGCGCAGCGCTTCAAGGCAACCATCACCGACCTGCGCACCCTCCGCGCCGAGCACCAACTGGCCGTCGAGGAAGACCGCCTCGACGACGCGCAGGAACTGGTGAACCGCCAGGCCGAACTCGAGGCCAAGCTCGAGCAAATGCGCGCGGGCTGGGACCGCACCAGCGGGCCGAAGGTGACCGCCGAGGACATTGCCGAGGTCGTCGCCATGTGGACGGGCATCCCGGTCGTGCAGATCACCGAAGAAGAAACGGCGCGGCTGTTGAAGATGGAAGACGCCCTGCACCAGCGCATCATCGGCCAGAACGAGGCGATTGAAGCCATCTCGAAGGCGGTGCGCCGCGCCCGTGCGGGCCTCAAGGACCCCAAGCGGCCCATCGGCTCGTTCATCTTCCTCGGCCCGACCGGCGTGGGCAAGACCGAGTTGACCAAAGCCCTCGCGGAATTCATGTTCGGCAGCGAAGAGGCGCTCGTCCAGCTGGACATGTCCGAGTTCATGGAGCGCCACACCGTCTCCCGGCTGGTGGGCGCGCCGCCTGGCTACGTGGGGTACGAAGAGGCCGGACAGCTCACCGAAGCCCTGCGCCGCCGCCCCTATTCCATCGTCGTGTTCGACGAGGTCGAAAAGGCGCACCCCGAAGCGCACAACATGCTCCTGCAGATCATGGAAGAGGGGCACCTCTCCGACGCCAAAGGCAAGAAGGTCAACTTCCAGAACGCCATCATCGTGATGACCTCCAACATCGGCGCCGAGCTGATCAAGCGCCAGACCGGCCTCGGCTTCGCCGTGAAACGGGACGAGGCGCAGAGCGAGCAGCAGGCGTACGAGGACATGTACCGCACCCTCACCGACTCGCTCAAGCGCGTCTTCCGGCCCGAGTTCCTCAACCGCGTGGACGGCGTCGTCGTCTTCCGCGCCCTGACGAAGGAAGAGATCGCGCAGATCGTTGACCTGGAAGTCAACAAGGTCGCTAGGCGCGTGGAAGATCATCGCATCCGACTCGCCCTGACGCCGGAGGCCCGCGACCTGCTCGCCAAACTCGGCTATGACCCCGACATGGGCGCCCGCCCGATCCGCCGCGTCATCCAGGCCAAAGTGGAAGATGCGCTCTCCGACAGCCTGCTCTCTGGCCAGGTCCACGACGGCGACACGGTGCGTATCGAAGCGCAAAATGACGACGTTGTGCTGGTCAACGAGAGCGCCCCCCCAGCCCCGGAGCCGCAGCCCGAGGCCGAACCCGCGGCGTGACGCGACCCTCGCTCTAGATTTCCGCGCCCCGAAGGCCATCTGGTCTTCGGGGCCTTGTTTTTAGCCTCTCCCCATGAGTGGCAGTTTTTCCCCCTTTGCGCTTTAATTCACCGCATGGCTAGGATCAAGACCCAATTCGTCTGCCAGCAGTGCGGGCGGGTGACGCTGCGGCAAATGGGCCGCTGCCCGCAGTGTGGCACGTACAACTCGATGGTCGAGCAGATCGTCGCCGAGCCGCCCAGGGCCGACGCCCGGCATCCGGCGGGGACGGCGCGCTCCAAACCCCGCAGCCTGCGGCAAATCGAGGGCGACGTCGAAGACCGCTGGGCTTTGCCGATTGACGAATTCGCGCGGGTGCTCGGCGGCGGCATCGTGCCGGGGTCGCTCGTGCTGTTGGGCGGGGATCCAGGCATCGGCAAAAGTACATTGCTGCTCGAAATGGCGCTCCTGCTCGCCGACCAGACCGGGCCGGTGCTGTACGTCTCCGGCGAAGAGTCCGAGCGGCAGATTAAAATGCGCGCCCTCCGGCTGCTGCGCGGCGAGGACGCCGACCTCGCCGAGGCTGCGCTCGCGGAAAAGCTTTCCGACCAACTCTATCTCGTCACCGAGACCAACCTGGAGACGATCCTCGAGCACATTCAAGCGGTGAAGCCCCGGCTGGTCGTCATCGACTCCATTCAGGCTGTGTATCTGCAGGGGCTGACCTCCGCGGCGGGGTCGGTAAGCCAGGTGCGCGAGTGCGCGGCGCGGCTGCAGGGCGTGGCGAAATCGTCCGGCGTCGCAGTGTTCCTCATCGGCCACGTCACCAAAGAAGGCACGCTCGCCGGGCCGCGCGTGCTGGAGCACATCGTGGACACCGTTTTGCAGCTCGAAGGCGAGCGGCATCAATCCTACCGGCTGCTGCGCGCGGTGAAGAACCGCTTCGGCGCCACCTCCGAAGTCGGCGTGTTCGAGATGATGGGCAGCGGCATGGTCGAGGTGCGCAACCCCTCGGAGGCTTTCCTGGCTGAGCGGATGGTGAATGCGCCCGGCTCGGCCATCGCCGTGACGATGGAAGGCACACGCCCTCTGCTCGTCGAAATTCAGGGACTGACGAGCGTCACCTCCTTCGGCAACCCGCGCCGCACGCCCAACGGCGTGGATTTCTATCGGCTGCTGCTCATCACCGCCGTCCTGAGCAAACGCCTCGGCCTGAAGCTCGGCGATCAGGACGTGTTCGTCAACGTCGTCGGCGGGTTGAAGGTGAGCGAACCGGCGGCGGACCTGGCGGTTGCCGCCGCGATTGCCTCGTCCGTGTGGGACCGCCCGGCCCGCGCGGATTGCGCGCTCATTGGCGAGATCGGCCTCTCGGGCGAGCTCCGCGCGGTGAGTCAGCTTCCCCAGCGTCTGCGGGAGGCCAAGCAGCTCGGGTTTGGCGCCGTCGTCATCCCCAAGACTCCCCGGTGGACCGGGGCCTGGCCGGAGGGATTGAAAATCGTCCAGGCCCGCTCCCTCCGCGAGGCGCTGGAAGCCGCGCTGATGCCCCGGGCGTGAGCGCCGAGTTCGAAGCCGAGATGTAGTCCGTTGACGCCCCCTGCTCTCTGTGTTAAGATAGTCCGCAGAGACAGCGCATCATCGTTCATACACCCGCCGCCTCGGCTCGGATTTATCCTCTTCATCCATCATCCGGTTCAGCAGTGAAGCATTTCTGGCGCAGGTAATCCATCCTCCCTCGCGCGGCTGAGGCCTCCTCGCCGACGAGACGGAAGCCAGGCTTAAGCGTCGAACGGGGTGAGCGGCGGAGACATCCGGGCGCTCACCCTGTGCTGTTTTAAGGGCGGGCTGGAAAGGGAAGAATGGGTATGAGCATCGAATTTATTTTCCGCATTGTGGGCATGATCGTCCTGTCTATCGGGGGGGTATACCTGGGTATCCGCCTTTCCGGCGTGGACAACACGCCGCCCGAGCTGTGGGCCGTCGTGTTTGGGCTGGTCGGCGCGCTCGTCGGCCTGGTGATCACGCCCTTCGTCACCACCCGTCCGGCCCGCGCCATCCGGGCGCGGATCATCGCCATGCCTGCTTCCGGCCTCGTCGCCGGAATGATCGGCCTGATCACGGGGCTGATCATCGCCGGGTTGTCGTCTTTCCCCCTGTCTCTGCTGCCCCAGCCGTTCAGCCAGGTCCTGCCGATGGTGGGGGCTGTGCTCTTCTCGTGGCTGGGCATCTCCGTGTTTGTCATGCGCCAGCGCGACATCTTCTCGCTCTTTCGCGGGCGCGTGACCAGCCGCCTCGCCGCCGAGGGCGCGGGCACCACCAACGAGGGCCGCAGCGTCCTGCTGGACACCAGCGTGATCATTGACGGGCGCATCGCGGACATCTCGCGCACCGGCTTCATCTCCGGCGCGATTCTCGTGCCCAAGTTCGTCCTGAATGAGCTCCAGCACATCGCCGATTCCCCCGACGCCCTGCGCCGCAACCGGGGCCGGCGGGGGCTGGAGGTCCTCGAGCGCCTGCGCAAAGAGTCCGTCGTCCCGGTGCGCATCACCGAACAGGATGTGCCCGGCGTGCGCGAGGTGGACGACAAGCTCGTCATCCTCGCCAAACAGTTGAACAGCGCCGTGATCACCAATGACTACAATCTCAACCACGTCGCGCAGTTGCAGGGCGTGAGCGTGCTCAACGTCAACGAACTGGCGAACGCCGTCAAGGCGGTGTTCCTGCCGGGCGAGACCCTGACGGTGAAGATCATCCAGGAAGGCCGCGAACCCGGCCAGGGGGTCGGTTATCTGGACGACGGCACGATGGTCGTGGTGGACGATGGCCGACATTATCTTCAGAAGGAACTCACCGTGCAGGTGACCAAAGTCTTCCAGACTACCGCCGGGCGCATGATCTTCGCCAAACCTGAGAACGGCAAATAATGCAGGCGCAGACGGCCGTCTGCCCCTACCCCTCTCACCCATGCCTCTCATCGTCTACAACACCCTCACCCGCAAGAAAGAAGAGTTCACGCCGCTCGTCGCGGGCCGTGTGCACATGTACGTCTGCGGGCCGACGGTCTACGATCACGCGCACATCGGCCACGCCAAGACCTATGTCAACTTTGATGTGATCGTCCGTTTCCTGCGCTACTCCGGCTATACGGTGCGCTACGTCCAGAATATCACCGACGTGGGACACATCCTCGACACGGGCGAGGACCGCATCCTCAGAGGCGCGGCGCGCGAGCGCATCGAGCCGATGGAAGTGGTGGAGCGCTACACCCGCTCGTACTTTGAAGACATGGACGCGCTCGGCGTGGCCCGCCCCGACATCTCGCCCCGCGCCTCGGCCCATATCCCCGAGCAGATTGAGATGATCAAGCAGCTTGTCGCCGACGAGCACGCCTATGAAGTGAACGGCTCGGTGTACTTCGACGTGAGTTCTTTCGCCGACTACGGCAAACTCTCTGGGCGGAGGGTAGAAGAGTTGGAAGATGGCGCCCGCGTCGTGACCGCGGTGCGTGAGGAAAAGCGCCACCCGGAGGATTTTGCGTTGTGGAAAAAAGCGCCGCCCGAGCACATTTTGCGCTGGCTCGGCCCCTGGGGCTGGGGCTACCCGGGTTGGCACATCGAGTGCTCGGCCATGGCGACCAAATACCTCGGCGAGACCTTCGAGGTATTTGGTCG
>Ga0209641_10005044_pt1 | contig 10836 bp, 5 predicted proteins | sample RifCSP16_1_FD_184022 | JGI IMG/M metagenome (GOLD analysis project Ga0209641, IMG submission 184022) | Soil microbial communities from Rifle, Colorado - Rifle CSP2_sed 16_1 (SPAdes) (version 2) | ecosystem: Environmental > Terrestrial > Deep subsurface > Rock core/Sediment | place: Rifle...
GCAGAAGATGCCCGACCTCAACGCGGCAACTGTCGAGGCGGCCATGCGCACCATTGAAGGCTCCGCACGGAGCATGGGAATTGACGTTATCGATTAATTTCGGAGAGCGGAGTGAACGGTGAACTAATTCCGCATTCGGAAAGCGGGAGGCTGACAACGGCCGCTAAGACCGCAAGGAGGGAACATGGCAGGGAAGAAATATAAGGAAGCGGCAGCACTGGTGGACAGGGCAAAGCGTTACAGCCTTGAAGAGGCCGTCGGCCTCGCAAAAAAGACGGCCAAGGTCAAGTTCGATGAGACCGTTGATCTGGCGGTCAACCTCGGCGTGGACCCCAAACAGGCCGACCAGATGGTGAGGGGAACGGTTGTCCTTCCGCATGGCACCGGCAAGAAGGTCAGGGTCCTGGTTTTCGCGAAGGGTGAAAAAGAAAAAGAGGCGAGGGACGCCGGCGCCGATCATGTCGGGGCCGAGGACCTTGCTGACAAGATACAGAAAGGCTGGACGGAATTCGATACGGTCGTTGCGACCCCCGATATCATGGCGCTCGTGGGCAAGCTCGGCAAGGTGCTCGGACCCCGGGGGTTGATGCCGAACCCCAAGACCGGTACGGTGACGTTCGATGTTGCCAAGGCCGTCAGGGACATCAGGGCCGGAAAAGTGGAGTACCGCGTTGATAAGGCGGGGATCGTCCACGTGAGCGTCGGAAAGGCATCGTTCGAAGAGAACAAACTTCTGGAGAACGCCAAATCGGTGCTTGAGTCCATTCTGAAGGCCAAGCCCTCTTCGAGCAAGGGCAAGTATCTGAAAGCGGCGGCAATGTCCACAACCATGGGACCGGGGATCAAGATGGACACCGCTGATATAGAGAAGCTGGCAGGGTAAATAAAAAAACAAATCCCAAGCGCCAAATAACAAATAAGCGCCAATTACTCAAAGTTCAAATGTTCGATTTGAACATTGGATTTTGGAATTTATTCGGGATTTGTTATTTGAGATTTGGAATTTCATTAGTAATGGTAAAGGTCGGCCCCCGAATAGGGGATGCGGTCCGAGACAGCAGGCACGGATGAGATGTGATATATGCCTCCCCTCCGTTTAATCCCCAGGCGGGGCCTGCCGAGACCCGGGCAAAAGAAAGATCGCCATCAGGCTTCAGACTCTTTCTTTTAAGGCTCCCGGGCAGGTCATCGGGATCTTGAAAGAAAGGAGGATAGAGTTGAGAAAAGACGAGAAACAAGGGGTCATAGATGAGTTGCATGAGAAATTTGTTCGCGCCAAGGCGGCGGTGATCACGGGCTATACCGGGATCAACGTTGAACAGATCACTGATCTCAGGGCCAAGCTGCGCAAGTCGCAGGTTGAATACCGCGTCGTGAAAAACACGCTGGCCCGGAGGGCGTCCCAGGGAACGCCGGTGGAGCTGCTGAAGGACTATTTTGTCGGCCCCGTCGGGATCGCCATCGGGTACGACGATCCGATCGCTCCAGCCAGGGTGCTCTACGAATTTCAGAAGGTCCAGCAAAAGCTCGATCTCAGGATCGGAATGCTGGACGGCAAGCTGATCAAGCAGACGGAGATCAAGGCGCTGGCAACCCTGCCATCGCTCAACGCGCTCCGCGCGAAGATCGTCGGCCTCTTGCAGGCGCCTGCATCGAGGATCGTGGGTGTGCTCGCCGCTCCGGGCGGCCAGATCGCGCGGGTGGTGAAGGCAAAGGCGGACAAGGGGTAAGAAGTGGAAAGCCCGCTTCGCCGCGTGCGGAGCGGAACAGTAAAAATTTACGAACACATTTCAGGAGGATGGATACATGGCAGATTTAGTGAAGATCGTTGATGAACTGAGCGGCTTGACCGTTCTTGAGGCTTCAGAGCTGAGCAAGTTGCTCGAAGAGAAGTGGGGTGTATCAGCCGCCGCGCCCGTGGCCGTGGCCGCCGCGCCCGGCGCCGCAGCAGCAGCGGAAGAGAAGACCGCGTTTGACGTCATCCTGACCTCGGCAGGTGATAAAAAGATCCAGGTGATCAAGGTGGTCAGGGAGCTTACGGGTCTTGGCCTCAAAGAGGCGAAAGATCTGGTTGAGGGCGCGCCCAAACCGGTGAAGACCGGCGTCACCAAGGAAGAGGCGGCGACCATGAAGGCCAAACTGGCCGAGTCCGGCGGGGTGGTAGAGATAAAGTAGTATACGAATGCATTTCGTTTTGCAAGTCCTTGCCCTCTGGCAGGCCCGGAGGGCAAAGGACTTTTTTGCGTTTTTAGGATGAGAAGATTTTAACGTACCTTTCGGTTTTGAATTGCAGCAAGACCATGCCGTGAACCACCGAGGGCATAACGATGACTGCAAATCCTAGCCTGGACAAACCAGCAATGCATAAGTCAAATTTCAAAATGCAAATTGCAAAATTGTGGTATGGCCTATGGCCATGTCTTGTTTTTTTTCATTTTGACTTTTGCATTTTGCAATTTGACTTTTGATTTTTTAACGGATTTGACTCTGTGAAGAGGTGAGCACATATGTCTAAGGAAAAAAGAGAACTTGTTCGGACGAGAAAGGACTTCTCCAAGATCCCCACCATTCTGGAAATTCCCGATCTCATCGAGATCCAGAAAAGGTCCTATGAGCACTTTCTCCAGAGAGAGGCCGCGTCCGACAAGCGCAAGGAGATAGGTCTCCAGGCGGCGTTCAAGAGCGTGTTCCCCATCCATGATTTCAACGAGACCAAGATGGTGGACTACCTCGGATATTCGCTCGGGGAGCCCAAGTATACCGTCTGGGAGTGCCTGCAGCGCGGGGCCACCTACGCGGCGCCGCTCAAGATCAAGACCCGCCTTGCGTTCTTTGAAAAGGACGAGCAGACGGGGTCAAAGCGGGTGAAAGACATCAAGGAACAGGAGGTCTACGTCGGCGACCTTCCGCTCATGACCGACACGGGCACGTTCATCGTGAACGGGACCGAGCGGGTCGTCGTGAGCCAGCTCCATCGCTCGCCGGGGGCCTTCTTTACGCACGACAAGGGCAGAACGCACGCCAGCGGCAAGATCCTCTATTCCGCCCGGATCATCCCTTACCGCGGTTCGTGGCTTGACTTCGAATTTGACGTCAAGGACATCGTGTATGTGAGGATAGACCGGAGGAGAAAGATCCCCGCCACGATACTTCTCAAGGCCTTCGGCTATTCCAATGAAGACCTGCTCAGGATGTACTATCCGATCGAGAACATCAGCGTCAAAAAAGAGGGTTTTACCCGCAGTATCAATGCGGACGTGCTGAGCGGGCTCAAGGCCCCTGTCACCGTGACCGACAAGGCAACGCGGGAAGTGATCGTGAAAGAGGGCGCCAAGATCACCCGCATGGCGATCAAGAAGATGGAGTCCGCGGGCATCACGGAGATACCGATCAGCCGCGATGAGCTCATTGACCGTGTCATCCTCCGGGACGTGATCGATCCCGAAACGGGCGAGGTGCTTCTCCCGGCGAACGAAAAGATCACCGACACCTTCCTGACGAAGCTCTCCGCCACCAAGGTGGAGAAGATGGAAGCGATCTACATGGACGGCATCCACGTGATCCCCGCTATAAGGGAGACCCTGCTTTCCGACAAGGTGCAGACTTCCGACGAGGCCCTCATCGAGATCTACCGGAAGATGCGGCCGGGCGAGCCGCCGACCGCCGAGATGGCGAGGAACCTCTTTAACGGGATGTTCTTCAACGCCAAGCGGTATGACCTCTCGGCCGTCGGCAGGCTGAAGCTCAACAAAAAGCTCAAACTCGACATCCCGCTCGAAAAAACGACGCTTACGGCGCAGGACGTGGTCGAGGTGATCCGCTATCTCGTGAACCTCCGCACCGGGCGCGGCGAGGTCGACGATATCGACCATCTCGGCAACCGCCGGGTGCGGTCCGTCGGCGAACTTCTCGAGAACCAGATCCGCGTCGGGCTTGCCCGGATGGAACGCGCCGTCAAGGAGCGCATGAGCCTCCAGGACGTGGATACGCTCATGCCCCATGACATCATCAATCCCAAGCCGGTCATCGCGGCGATCAAGGAGTTTTTCGGGTCAAGCCAGCTCTCCCAGTTCATGGACCAGACCAACCCGCTCGCCGAGATCACGCACAAGAGAAGGCTTTCGGCCCTTGGGCCCGGCGGTCTTACGCGCGAACGCGCGGGGTTCGAAGTGCGTGATGTGCACCCGACCCACTACGGCAGGATATGTCCCATCGAGACGCCGGAAGGGCCGAACATCGGCCTCATCGTTTCGCTTGCGACCTACGCCCGGGTGAACGACTATGGTTTCATCGAGGCCCCGTACCGCGAGGTCAAGGCCGGCAAGGTCACGGATCTCATCGAATACCTTTCCGCGGTCGATGGCGAGAATTTCGTCATCGCCCAGGCCAATACGCCGATCGACGGCCGCGGCAAGATAGCCGTGCCGAGCGTGTCGGCGCGCGTGGGCGGCGAGTTCAGGATGGTGACCGCCGAAGAAGTGCAGTACATGGACGTTTCGCCGAAGCAGATCGTTTCGGTTTCAGCGGCCCTCATCCCGTTCCTCGAGAACGACGACGCCAACCGCGCGCTCATGGGTTCGAACATGCAGCGGCAGGCCGTGCCGCTCCTCAGGCCGCAGGCGCCCGTGGTCGGCACCGGCATGGAGCGGGTGGCGGCCAGGGATTCGGGCGCGATCGTCTCCGCCAAGCGCGATGGTTTCGTCGAGACCGTGGACTCGACCCGCATCGTGGTCAAAGGCGAGGATGCCAGGGGCCGGACGGTCGTTGACACGTATCCGCTGACCAAGTTCCATCGTTCCAACCAGAACACATGCATGAACCAGAAATCGATCGTCCGGATCGGCGACAAGGTCAAGAAGGGCCAGATGATCGCCGACGGCCCCGCGACGGACCTCGGAGAGCTCGCGCTCGGGCAGAACGTGCTCGTTGCCTTCATGCCGTGGAGCGGATACAATTTCGAGGACGCGATCATCATCAGCGAGAAGCTGGTGAAGGAAGACCGCTATACGTCCATCCATATTGAAGAGTTCGAGATCGAGGCGCGCGACACCAAGCTCGGCAAGGAGGAGATCACCCGCGACATCCCGAACCTGGGCGAAGAAACGCTCAGGAACCTCGACGAGAACGGGATCATCCGCATCGGCGCCGAGGTGATGCCCGGAGATATCCTCGTGGGCAAAGTGACCCCGAAGGGCGAGACACAGCTCACGCCGGAAGAGAAGCTCCTTCGGGCGATCTTCGGCGAAAAGGCCGGCGATGTGCGGGACGCCTCGCTCTACGCCCCGCCGGGCATCGAGGGAACGGTGATCGACGTGAAGGTTTTCTCCCGCAAGGGCGAAGACAAGAACGAGCGCCTCAAGACCCAGGAGAGCGAGGAGATCGCCCGGCTCCAGAAGGATTACCAGGAAGAGGTCAAGGCGGTCAAAGAAGACAAGTATAAGCGCATCCGGAGGCTTCTCCTCGGAAAGACCGTCGCCGAGAAGGTCGTGAACTCCAAAACCGGGCGGACGGAGCTCGCCGCAGGCAAGAAGATCTCGGCCGAGATCCTCGACAAGCTGCCGGAGAAGGACATCGCCAGGATCAAGGTCGAGTCCGCCGAGTATCCGGCCAAACTCCAGGAGATCATGGACGGCTCCGAGAACCAGCTCAATATCCTCGAGTCCCAGTATGAAGAGAAGATCGGCAGGCTGAAGCGGGGAGACGACCTCCCGCCCGGCGTGATCAAGCTTGTGAAGGCCTATGTGGCCATGAAACGCAAGCTCTCCGTGGGCGACAAGATGGCGGGCCGGCACGGGAACAAAGGCGTGGTGTCGAAGATCGTGCCTGAAGAAGACATGCCGTGTCTGCCGGACGGCACGCCTGTCGAGATCGTGCTCAATCCTCTCGGCGTGCCCTCGCGTATGAACGTGGGTCAGATACTCGAGACCCACCTGGGTTGGGCGGCAAAGGCCCTGGGCCTGCACGTCGCAACGCCGGTGTTCGACGGCGCCACGGAAGACCGTATCCATGCCATGCTCAAGGAAGCCAAGCTCCCGCTTACGGGACAGTCCATCCTGTACGACGGGCGCACCGGAGATCCCTTTGACAAACCGGTCACGGTGGGCTACATGTATATGCTCAAGCTCCACCACCTCGTCGACGACAAGCTGCACGCGCGCTCCATCGGGCCCTATTCGCTCGTGACGCAGCAGCCTCTTGGCGGCAAGGCCCAGTTCGGCGGCCAGCGTCTCGGCGAGATGGAGGTCTGGGCCCTGCAGGCGTACGGCGCGGCCTATTGTCTCCAGGAGTTCCTGACCGTCAAGTCCGACGACGTGTCCGGGAGGGCCAAGATCTATGAGGCGATCGTGAAGGGAGAGAACACCCTTGAGCCGGGCCTGCCTGAGTCGTTCTACGTGCTGGTGAAAGAGCTTCAGAGCCTCTGTCTGGATGTGGAGCTTCTTGAACGGAAGAACGGCAAGGAACGGGTGATCGGGCTCGATAAGATCAGCGCGGCGAAGTAAAAGGGGAAATTCCAAATATCAAGCACCAAAGCACAAATAAATTCCAGGAACCAAGCTCCAATAACCAAATTCCTCGTTCCAAGCTGTTTGGTTATTGAGATTTGGTCATTGGTGATTATTTGTAATTTGGGCTTTGAAGTTTGTGATTTGGTGTTCAACGGAGGTCCACTGTGGAAGATAAACGGGTGATGGAAAGCAGGTCAAAGGCCGATGTCATGAGCCTCTTCGAAAAGCCGAAGGAGATCAATTTTGATTCGATCCGGATACGGGTCGCATCCCCTGAGCGCATCAAGGCGTGGTCGTACGGCGAGGTAAAAAAACCGGAAACCATCAACTACCGCTCGTTCAAGCCGGAACGCGACGGGCTCTTTTGTGCAAAAATATTCGGTCCGATAAAGGACTGGGAGTGCCTGTGCGGCAAGTACAAGCGCATGAAGCACCGTGGCATCGTCTGCGACAAGTGCGGGGTCGAAGTGATCCAGTCCAAGGTGCGCCGCGAGCGCATGGGGCATATTGAGCTCGCCTCCCCGGTCGCGCACATCTGGTTCCTGAAGGGTCTTCCGAGCCGCATCGGCACGATCCTCGATATGACGCTCCGTCAGCTTGAGAAGGTCCTCTATTTCGAGTCTTTTGTGGTCGTGGACCCGGGGGAGACCCCGCTCAAGCACAAGGAACTCCTGACCGAGGAGCGATTCCGGAAGGCGCAGATAGAGTACGGCCCGGGCGCGTTCAAGGCAGGCATGGGCGCCGAGGCGATCCGGGAGATGCTCCGGGCCATAAATCTTGAAACCGAATCCGAAGAGATACGGGTAAAGATCGATACCGCCACGTCCATGGCCACGAAGAAGAAGCTTACGAAGCGTCTCAAGGTCATGGAGGCGTTCCGCAAGTCGGGCAACCTGCCCGACTGGATGATCCTCGACGTGGTCCCGGTGATCCCGCCGGAATTGCGGCCGCTTGTGCCGCTCGAGGGAGGGCGCTTCGCCACGTCGGACCTGAACGACCTCTACCGGCGGGTGATCAACAGGAACAACAGGCTCCGCAGGCTTGAAGAGCTCAAGGCCCCGTCCGTCATCATCCGGAACGAGAAGAGGATGCTGCAGGAGGCCGTTGACGCGCTGTTCGACAACGGGCGGAGGGGAAGGGTTCTCCGCGGCCCGAACAAGCGGCCGCTGAAATCCCTGTCCGACATGCTCAAGGGCAAGCAGGGCCGGTTCCGTCAGAACCTGCTCGGCAAACGCGTGGATTACTCCGGCCGGTCCGTGATCGTCGTCGGTCCGGACCTCATGCTTCACCAGTGCGGCCTCCCGAAGAAGATGGCGCTTGAGCTGTTCAAGCCGTTCATCTTCAACAAACTCGAAGAGAAGGGGTTCGCGACGACCATCAAGAGCGCCAAGAAGATGATCGAGCGGGAAAAGCCCGAGGTGTGGGACGTGCTCGAAGAGGTCATCCAGGAGCACCCGGTGCTCCTGAACCGCGCGCCGACGCTCCATCGGCTCGGCATCCAGGCCTTTGATCCGGTGCTCGTCGAGGGCAAGGCCATCCGGCTCCATCCGCTTGTCTGCGCCGCATTCAATGCGGACTTCGACGGCGACCAGATGGCCGTCCATATCCCGCTCACCGTCGAGGCGCAGCTTGAGGCGCGGGTGCTTATGCTCTCGGTGAACAACGTCCTCTCGCCGGCCAACGGCAGGCCCATCACGGTCCCGTCACAGGACATCGTGCTCGGCTGCTACTACCTCACGAAGGCCCGTTCCAACGTTCAGGGCGAGGGCAAGGTGTTTTCCGGCCCGCACGAGGTGCGCATTGCCTATGACCAGCGAGTTGCTGATATCCACGCGCGCATCAAGGTGCGTATCAACGGGAAGCTCGAAGAGACGACCGTGGGAAGGGTGCTCTTCAGCGAGGTCCTGCCGGAGGGAATTCCCTTCTCCTCCATCAACAAAGAGATGACGAAGAAGGAGCTCGCGAAATTGATCGACGAGTGCTACCGACGGCTCGGCCTCAGGCGCACCGTGGTGCTTATCGACGACCTGAAAGAAACCGGGTTCCGGTTCGCAACGCGTTCCGGCATTTCCATCTGCATCTCGGACATGCATATCCCGAGCAAGAAACAGAAGTTCATAGACCAGGCGGAGAAAGAGGTCATGGACATCCACCACCAGTACGTGGAAGGCCTCATTACGAACGGTGAACGATACAACAAGGAAATCGACATATGGGCGAACGTGACCGAGAAGATCGCCGACGAGATGATGGCCGAGCTCGGCATGGAAGAGATCGAGCTTCGGGGCGGGAAGAAGTCCGATATCCAGGAGGCGCGCTCGTTCAATAACATCTTCATGATGGCCGATTCGGGCGCCCGCGGCAGCACCCAGCAGATCAGGCAGCTCGCGGGTATGCGCGGACTTATGGCCAAGCCGTCGGGCGAGATCATCGAAACGCCGATCACGGCGAACTTCCGGGAAGGGCTCACCGTGCTCCAGTACTTTATCTCGACCCACGGCGCGCGAAAGGGACTCGCGGACACGGCCCTCAAGACGGCCAACTCCGGCTACCTTACGCGCAGACTGGTGGATGTGTCGCAAGATGTCATTATCACGCAGGTTGACTGCGGCACGACCGACGGCATCATCGTGGGGTCCCTTGTCGAGGGCGGCGAGATCATCGAGCCGTTGTCCGAGCGTCTGCTCGGCCGCGTGACCGCGGAAGACGTCAAGGACCCTCTGACCAAAGAGGTCGTTGTCCCCGCCACCCAGGAGATCAACGAAGAGCTCGTCCGGAAGATCGACGACGCCGGCATCGACCGCATCAAGATACGTTCGGTCCTCACCTGCCAGTCCCTGCGCGGTGTCTGCCGGATGTGCTACGGCAGGGACCTGTCTCGAGGGAAACTCGTGGATATCGGCGAGGCGATCGGCATCATCGCGGCGCAGTCCATCGGCGAACCGGGCACGCAGCTTACGATGAGGACGTTCCACATCGGCGGTACGGCGAGCAAAGTGGTCGAACAGACGGTCCTTGAAGCGAAAAATGCCGGCTCCATGAAGTATATTACCCTGAATACCGTGAAGAACAAAGACGGAGACTACGTTGTGATGTCCCGGAACGGCAGCATCGCCATCTACGACGACAAGGGCCGCGAGAAGGAAAAGTACGGGATCATTTACGGCGCCCGGCTCAAGGTCCAGGACGGACAAAAGGTGGACAAGGGGCAGAAACTCGTCGAGTGGGACCCCTATTCTCTGCCCATTCTTACGGAGATCGGCGGAAAGATCGCCTTCGGCGATATCGTCGAGGGTGTTACCATGCGGGAAGAGGTGGACGAGGTCACCGGTCTGTCGCGCAAGGTGGTCATAGATTCTCCGGACCCGAACCTGCGGCCGAGGATCTCGATCAAGGACCTGCACAACAAGACGGCAAGACTGCCGGCCACGAATGCCGTTGCCCGGTATCTTCTGCCGGCAGGGGCGCACATCCTTGTGGACAAAGGGGAGGAAGTGTTCCCCGGCGACATCCTCGTCAAGATCCCGCGCGAGACCACGAAGACCAAGGACATCACCGGCGGTTTGCCGAGGGTCGCGGAGCTCTTCGAGGCGCGGAAACCCAAGGAGCAGGCCATCATCAGCGAGATCGACGGCACGGTGGAGTTCGGCGGGTTCGTGAAAGGCATGCGTCGCATCCTCGTGAAAGACGGCATGGGGAACGAGAAGGAATACCTCATCCCGAAGGGCAAGCACGTCAATGTCCACGAGGGCGACTGGGTGACGGCGGGCGAACCGCTTATGGACGGCCCCGTAGACCCCCACGACATTCTCAATGTGCTCGGGCCGAAGGAGCTCCAAAAATACCTTGTCGATGAGGTACAGCAGGTATACCGGCTCCAGGGAGTCAGCATCAACGACAAACATATCGAGGTCATCGTCCGTCAGATGCTCCGCAAGGTCAGGGTCGAGGAGGCGGGCGACACGCCGTTCCTCATCGGCGAACAGGTGGACCGCTTCACCTTTGCGCGCGAGAACGAGGCCGCCATCGGGCGCGGCGGCAAGCCGGCCATGGCGCGGCCGATCCTTCTCGGCATCACCAAGGCGTCGCTCACGACAGACAGCTTTATCTCCGCCGCGTCATTCCAGGAGACGACGCGCGTGCTCACCGAGGCGGCGATCACCGGAGCGGTGGATGATCTTGTCGGGTTAAAAGAGAACGTCATCATGGGGAGATTGATCCCCGCGGGAACGGGCATGGCGGGCTATCGGGACACGTACACTGTTGCGGTGGAGGAGTAACACCGCGGGGCCGTCTTGTTGCTGCAGGACGGCGTATTTACGGCCCGCCA
>Ga0209641_10005046_pt1 | contig 10833 bp, 5 predicted proteins | sample RifCSP16_1_FD_184022 | JGI IMG/M metagenome (GOLD analysis project Ga0209641, IMG submission 184022) | Soil microbial communities from Rifle, Colorado - Rifle CSP2_sed 16_1 (SPAdes) (version 2) | ecosystem: Environmental > Terrestrial > Deep subsurface > Rock core/Sediment | place: Rifle...
TGCGTTCAACACGAAGGTCCCGCCTGCGATCCATACCGAGTCAATTGCGATGTCCGGCGTGTCGAATCTGCCAGCGTCGAACCATTCCTTCAGGTGGAATATCACGAAGGCGACCATGGCCACCTTCGCGGTTCGGATGATGACGTCCTCCCATCCAGCGGGGATCGCGATGCTGAACCACTGCCTGAGGCTATCCATCCTTCTTCTCCCCTACTTCTCCACGACCGCCTCGGAGGGCGGTTGCTCCAGGAACCGCGCGGGGCTCAGTAGAAACTCATCGAACCCGACCCCTTCCATGCCCGCCTGCAAGCGCACGGTGACCTCGCCGCTGGTCCGGAAATAGACTAAAGGCTCGGCCTCGGAGTCCGCCACGTCGCACTCCACCCAAGTCCAGCCCTCCTGCGTTGGCCCCTCCGCCGTCAGGTAACTCCCTGTGCCCGGCTTGAAGACCTCCTGGTTGGCCTGGTCAACCGCGTCCGAGAATTGCACCCAGAGCATGTTCGCCTGTGACTTGCCCTTCGGCGCTCCCACCTTCATGTGAATCCAACACCGATAGGGGACGCCGCTTTGAACCTGTACCTTGAGGGTCAAGTGGGGGTCGTTCTCGGGGGGAGGGTCCAGCTCGTCCCCCGTGTTGGGAATTCCCACCATCTTGCCCCCGGGTGAGGCCGGGTCGTCCCAAACCTCGAACTCGGATAAGGCGCTCTGCGGCAGGTCGGACGCGTAGACGATGACCTCGGACGCAGAACCCTCCGGCACATTGACCCGGGGAGTCTCGACAACCTCGACGCTGATGGCGGGCGTGCCCTCCGGGTACTCCGTGGGCGAGGTGTGAGCGTACACGTTCGGGCTGTTCTCATAGGCGCTCTTCTCCAATTCCAGCGCCTGCGCCCGGACCTTCGCCAGAGCCTCCGGGCCGAGCTGCACGACCTCGACCAACTCGAGTGTCTCTTGCGATGTGTCTGCCCCTCTCCAGCCGACTCGAACTTCACCCACGCCGCGCGCATAGTACTTGAGCTGGAAGGCGTCTACCTCTTCCAAGCTAGACTCGGCCATCACCAGAACGTCATTGTAGCAGTCCACGGGGACACAAACCTGTACACCTATCTGGTCCACCCGCCCGTAGTCCGACCACTCGACCGCGGGGCCCCATCCCTGATAGACACTGGGTGTCCCCAACTGCGGCTCTGCCATCATCTTGATTCCTGCCCTGGCATCTTCGAGGCCGGCGATCCAGGTCGGGGCCGCCACGAATTCGCCATCCTCGTATTCTTCCGGGTGCTCGCCCAGATACCAGACGGTGCCGTCATCGTCCTGTGCGTAGAAGGCGATCTCCTTCTCCACCACCTCGCCATCGTTGTAGTCCACGATCCACGCGACGACCGTACGCACACCCGCGATCACTTTGGTTAGGTCGGTGACAGTGAACTCTATGCGACGAGAAAGGCTCTCACCGTCCTCAACGGCGGTCCCCTCATACACCCACTTCTTGCCTGGTTGCAGGGGCAGCCATTCGTTGTCAATGGCCGTTGGGCTGCCGAAACGGTTGGGGTCAAAGTCCGCGAACTGTGGCCCAGCGGTCTCACCACCGGTAGTCGCTGCCGGGGTAGGCCCACTCGCGGTGGTCGCTAACGGCGCGGGCGCATCACTGGTGGCCGCTGCCGGGATAGGCGCACTAATGCAAGCCGAAGCCGAAATCATCAGCAGCAAGGCAACAGCCACAGAGGTAACGTGAAGACGTCGCATCTCAACTTCCTTTCCTTGATCGTATCGTGGGCTGACTTCTGTGCTGGAACGACTTCCCCGACCAACGCTGTTCTTCACCATTCAAACCCGTTCAGGCGGATTGAGGGCAGTGCCAGCATCGTGGCGGTAATTCCGGCCCTTCCCAAAGCGTAGGTACAGGGAGGGTACCACGAGCAGGTTGAGCACGGTTGAAGTGGCCAGGCCGCCCAGGATGACGATGGCCATCGGGTACTCTATCTCCTGGCCGGGAATATTGCCGGCGATCGCCAGGGGCACGAGGGCCAGGCCGGTGGTCAATGCAGTCATCATGATCGGGGCAATCCGTTCGCGCGCACCGCGCTGGACCAACTCTGAGCCAAAAGGCTCGCCTTCCTCCTTCTCCAGATGCTGAAAGTGGCTGACCATCATGATCCCGTTGCGAGTGGCAATCCCCAGGATCGTGAGCAGTCCGACGAGCGAACCGAGCGAGAGGACCCCGCTGGTGAAGTACGCCGCCAGCACGCCGCCTACCAGCGCCCAGGGCAGGGTGAAGAACGTCAGCGCCGCCAGGCGCCAGTTCTCGAAGGACGTATACAACAGGAAGAAAATTGCGATCACCGCGACCGACCCAGCGAGGAGTAGATTCTGCTGGGCCGCCTGCCGCTCCGCGTACTCGCCGAACAACTCCGCATGGTACTCGAGCGGGAAATCGACGGTCTGGAGGGCTGCCTCGACGTCGTGCACCACGGAGCCGAGGTCGCGTCCCCGCACGTTGGCCGACACGTCAATCTTGCGCGACTGGCCTTCGCGCTCGATGACGTTCGGCGCCGCCACGATGCGCACGTCGGCCACGTCTGCCAGGCGCACGTGACCGCCGGTGGGTGTGTCAATCAGCAGCTCGCGAATATCGGTCAGGCTGTTGCGCGTTTCCGGCGTGCTCCATACGTTCACGTCGTACGTCTTCCCATCCCAGTAGATGTCGCCGACTTCTTCGCCTTGCAACAAGAAGGCCGCCGCCCGGCGGACATCGCCGGGTTTGAGCCCAGAGCGTTGGGCGGCGGCCAGGTCAACCTCGATATCCACCTGTGCCACGTCTACGTGGGCTTCCTTTTTCAAATCCGCGATCGCGTCAATCCCCTCCAGGGCATCCAGCACCTGGTCCGCCGTGGCGCGCAGCCCCTCCAGTTCGGGGCCATAGATGCGCACGACGACGGTGTCGCTTGACCCCGTCAGGACCTCCCGGATTCTCTCTTTCAGGTAGGTCTGCACATCGCGAATCAGCCCGGGGTAACCGTCCACCGTCTCCTGAATCTTAGCCAACGTCTCGTCGTAGTCCACCGATGGATCAACGCTGATCCAGTTCTCGGTGAAATAGATACCGTATGGTTCATCGGCCATCATAGCCTGCCCGATGTGGGAGCCACAATTGCGCACCCCGGGAATGGTGAGCAGCTCACGACAGGCCTGAGCCGTGATGCGCCACATTTCCGTGTGGGACGTGCCGGGCTTGGTGATCCAGTGCATCAGGAAGTCCCGCTCCTTGAACGAAGGGAGCAATTCCTGCCCGAGGAGTGGCCACACCGCCAGGCCGGCTAGCATCATGCCGGCGACGGTGCCGTACGCCAGGCGCGGCCTTGGGATGACCCGCGAAAGTACCCGGTCGTAGACGCGGTGCAACCATGGGATGATCGGGGACGGGCGGTGGTCAATCGGCGCATTGGACAGGAGGATCAGGACCATCGCCGGAGTGACGGTCAGGGCAATAAGCGGAGATACTAGTCCCGCCACCACATAGGCGGTGGCCAGCGGCTTGAAGAAAGCGCCCGACAGGCCCTGCAGGAAGAATACCGGCAGCAGCGCCGAGATTTCGATCAGCGAGGCGTAGACGATGGCGCCGCGCACTTCAAGCGAGGCCTCCAGAATGATGCTCGCCGTCGATTGGGTGCTCCCTTCCTTGCGAAGTCGGCGGAGACGCCGGACAATGTTCTCGACGTCCACAATGGCGTCGTCCACGACGGCGCCGATGGCGATGGCCAGCCCCGCCAAGGTCATTACATTGATGGTGACACCACTCAGGTTGAGCACGAGCAGCGAGGCCATCAACGACAGCGGGATGATCGTGGCGCTGATCAACGCCACGCGCCACTCGTAAAGGAACAATAGCAGGACAATCACCACGAGGACGGCACCGACGAGCAGCGAACTGGTGAGATTCTCGATCGACAGCTCGACGAAGGTCGCCGGCCGGAAGATGGTGGTGTCAATGTCTATACCGGTCAGACCGGGCCGCATCTCGTCAATGGCGGCTTCCACCCCCCGGGTCACGTCCAGGGTGTTGGCCCAGGGAAGCTTTTCAACGATCATCATCAGGCCCGGGCCGTCGTTGATGACCGCGTCACCGAAGAGCGGCCAGGTACCCCAAACCACATCGCCCACGTCGCTCACGCGGAGCGGCGTGCCATCGGGTTTCTTTCGATCGTAGATGGGCACCTGGGCCAGCGTTTCCGGCGTCAGGACAGGCAAGACGGAGCGGATGCCGATCCGTTGATTGGGGGTATCAATGAAGCCGCCGGTGCCGATGACCGATCCTTCTGAAAACATTAATAGCCCGACGTCCAGGGCGTCCGCGGTGACGTCCATGACCTCGTTGAGCGAAACGTCATACGCGCGCATCCGTTCCAGATCCACCTGCACCTGCGGCATCTTGATCCGCTCGCCCCAGATGGGAGCATTGGCTACGCCGGGCACGTCCAGCAGGCGGGCGCGGATCTTCCAATAGGCGATCATGGACAGATCCATCAGGTCGTATTGATCCGAAGAAATCCCGATCTTCATGGCCCGGCTGGTGGACGACAGGGGTTGGATCATGACCGGCGGAGCTGCCCAGGTGGGCAACTGGGGCGTCACCGCGGAAACACGCTCCTGCACCAACTGCCGAGCCAGGATGAGGTCGGTCCCGGGCTTGAAGATGAGGACGATGTCTGACAGGTCGGGAACCGACCTGGAGCGCATGACGTCCAGCCCCGGCAATCCGTTGAGCGCATGCTCCAGCGGAACGGTGACCAGTTCTTCCACGGCGGCCGCGGAGAGCCCGAGGCTTAGGGTCTGGATTTCCACCTTAGGCGGCGCGAACTCGGGAAAGACGTCCACCGACGAGTTGCTTAGCCGGGCGATGCCGAAGACCATCATCGCCGCGGCGGCAAAAACCACCAGGAATCGGTACTGTAGGCTGGTTCCAACAATCCAACGCATTTTGGTTACATCCCCGCGCAGTAAAGTAGAGGGCGGATCAGCGTGTCCGCCCGGCGGCCGGGGCGCACCACCGTGTGCGTCTCTTGGCAATTCCCGGCCGATCCGGTCAGCCCGCTATTTTGAAACCCCGGTCTCGGCGCCGTACAGTTCGGCTCCTCCAACCGTCACCACCGCCATGCCAGAGGGCGGCCCCACGGACAGAAACGCCAGGTCACCTTCTATGTAGTCAACAACAATGGGCCGTCGAACGAAGGACAGGGGTTCGGGATTTGTGTACACCCAGGTCTCGCCCTGCGTGTCGTAGATCACCGCCGAGTAGGGGATGATTATTCGCCGCGTCCCGCTCCTCGACACAACCAGCTCGATAAACACCCGTTGCCCCGGAACCAGGCGGTTGTCTGAGTTATCTACCAGATAGTACAGCGCCGCTTCGGCCGAGTCGTCATCTTGGGCGTTGTCAGCATCCGGCCCCTCATCCGCTTCGGCCTCCAGGCCCTCGTCCGCGTCCTCCCCGTCGTCTTCGTCGTCCAGAGACAGGACGCGTGCGCGTTGGCCCTGGTCCACCTGGTTCAGGTCACTCTCGGTAAGGAGCACACGCACCCAAACTCTGCCGGGACCGGCGCCCTGCTCTTCTGGCGAGGCCACGACCACCCCCCCCACAGTTCGCGTCCGCACGACCTGCTCCTCACGCAGTGGGGTGGTCTGAACGTCGAGCCGTTCGGCCGCCCTCTCGGTCAGGACCACGCGCTTGAGGTCCGTCCCCTCGATCGGCTCGACGTGGGCGGGCGCGATTTTCTCTCCCGCTGTGGGTGTCTGGGTGCAGGCCGAAAGCAGCAGACCGGCCATGATCAGTATCACGACCGTCCAAGGCTGATTATTGTGTCGCATGACTTCCTCCTGAATAACCTGACATGATGTGGAGGACATGTTCCCCCATATTCACGTGGAACCACCCGCGTCAATTTGTCGACGCCTGAGCCGATGCAAAACAATTATGCCCACCAGTAGTACGATGGGCCCACCGATCGCATAGGGAAGTACGCCTCCGGGATTGAGTCGCGTAAATGGCGTCACCGTCAGGTGGATGCCTGAACTGGCGACCGGCTGGCTGGTGGTCTCCTGGCTATCGGGCGCAGGAATGAGGACCATGTACACCATGTAGTTGCCGTCCAAGATGGTATTGATGATCCAGTGTTGACTGGCGGACTGGCCTGCTCCTAGAGTGTCCATGTATTGTGTCCGCTGGGGCGACCAGTCCTCCGGATCAACCACCTCTCCCTTTGCCTCGAGGTTGATCACGTTCATCGCCACAATCAAAGGGTGAGATACCTGTGTCCCGTTGTTCGTCACCACCGTGTTGAACTCAACTTTGTCCCCCGTCTTTACTACCCTGTAGTCCTCGTCAATGGATATCTGCAAATCCCCTTCCTGAGACTGCTCTCCCTGGAAAGCCATCGCCGCTGACGCGCCCCAGGAAACCATGGCGCAGACGATCGCTGCCAAGCCTACTCTACGGGCCAAACGCGACCAGAACTTGCTCGATCTTCCCGCCTCAAGGCGGAGACCCGGACCGGCATACAGGAACAGCAGTCCCAGGATAAGGACGGCAAATACAACGGGCGACTCAAGCCAGGGCCAATATAAGGACAGAGGCTCATAATTCACGAGATGTTTCGAAAGGAAATGGTTGGTGGCCGCCAGCGGGTTCACCCATTGGAGAAACTGTCCCGCCGCTCCGGTCTGGGCCCGCCCAGGCAATTGGGCCGGAACGAGGAAAAGGACGTAAAGGCCCAGGCTCACAAAATAACTGGTCTTGTTTGTGTTGGACCAAAAACTTGCCAGCATCCCCAGGCCCGTGTAGGCCAGGGCCAGTACGGTCCCCAATAGGCCGCCCCACAGGATCGTCGGACCCAAAATCTCATCGCCCTGGGCAAGCACTTGTAGGTAAGGAATGGCAATGACCAGGGCCGCGGGCCAGAATGAGATGCCGGCGAGGAACTTGCCAACAATAATCTGACTACGACTCGTCGGCGTTAGAAGAAGCGATTCGAAGGTGGCGCGTTCCCGCTCGCCACTGAGGCTATCCGCGCCGATGATCAAGCCAATGAACAGGCTGACCGCCATGGCGTTCTTGAGCATCTCGTACGTCAATTCTTTCGGAGGAATCAGACTCAGTTCTTCGCTGGAGGCCAGCACGTACACCATGATTCCTAGCACAAGACTGTAGATCAGGGTGAGGATAAGCGCTTTGCCTCCGATCCAGAGGTCGGCGAGCTCCCGGATGAACACGAGCCACCACGTCGGCAACGCTGAACCTGACGGTTTGACCCGGCTGTCGGACACCATTTGTTTGTCCCTCAATCGAATTCTCGCGTCGCTCATTGGATGGCCTCCTCGGTTAGTTGGAGGAAAACATCTTGTAACCGGCCGCCTTCAGCCTCCAGACCCAGGATGGGAATCTTGGCCCGGATAAGGGCTCCGAGGAGTTTGTTGTTGAAGTGATATGCCTTCGATGAACCCCCGTCAGCCATATCCACGAGTTCCACCCGCAACCAACCAGCCACCTTGTCCGTGGGTGCTACTTTCATGACGTTCGGCAGGGCTTTCAATACCTGCCTGGCTTTTGAAATCGATGGCGACGGGACCTGGACCCGGAGGACGTTTCGCTGGGTTTGTCCGACAACTTCGCTCACGGATCCTGAGGCGATGACCCGACCCGACAACAAGATGATCACGTCATTGCAGACGGCTTCAATCTCCGACAAGGCATGGCTACACAGGACTACGCCAACCTTTCGCTCCTGTGCGATGCGCTGCACCAGCGAAAGTAATTCCTGTTGGCCACGCGGATCCAAGCCGAGGGTGGGTTCGTCGAGGAAAACGACCACGGGATCGTTGACGAGCGCGCGCGCGATTCCTATTCTTTGCCGCATCCCGTGACTGTAGGTGCCGATCAGGGATCTTGCTCTCTGTTGCAGACCCACTTCTTCAATAAGCCTCTGTCCATAGGTCCTGGCTTCAGCCGCGGTTCGTCCATAGAGTTGACCGAAGTAAGTCAAGTACTCGATTCCCGTCGTATTCTTGGGAAACCCCAGGTTTTCGGGAAGAACCCCGATTTTGCGGCGGATTCTGTCAGGATATTCGGAACTGATGCCGTCCACGACAAAGTGGCCCGCATCGGGTTCCAGCATCGTGGTCAGTATACGGATGGCCGTCGTCTTCCCCGCTCCGTTGGGGCCCAGGAAGCCCAGGATTCGCCCGGCCTGCAAGGAGAACGACAATCCCCGCAACGCCGGTCTGGGTCCATAGGACTTGCGCAGGTCTTCCGCCAACAACAGAGACTGGGACCTTGATATTTGAGGAGCATTGCTTCCCGTCATCCTGCGAATCTCCTTGCGTGTCACGTGGCCTCCAGCTTGGTAAGTCCCAACATATCACTTAAGGTCAGCCGGCAGACGAAGTGAGGCCTGGCTGAGTGCTTAATGGCAGGCTCGACGATTCAGGTTCAGGGCGAGTCGCAAAGCGCAAGTACAGGGTGGGTATAACGAACAGGTTGAGCAAGGTCGAAGTGACCAGGCCGCCCAGAATAACGATGGCCAATGGGCGAACCACCTCGTGACCAGGAATGTCGCCGAAAAGGATAAAGGGCAGGAGAGCCAGTCCGGTGGTCAGCGCAGTCATCACCATCGGCGCCAGCCGTTCGCGTGCCCCGCGCAGGACCAGCCGCGGGCCAAAGGCCTGGCCTTCCTGCTCGAGACGCCGGTAGTGACCGATCAGCATGACGCCGTTGCGCGCCGCAATCCCAAGCACCGCGAGCAATCCAAAGAGCGCACCCAGTGAGAGCGGGCCGCCGCCTGCAAGCGCCGCCAGGGCGCCGCCCACGAGCGCCGCCAGCAGGGTCACGAAAGTCACGACTGCCAGGCGCCAATTATCGGAGGACGCCTGCAGCAGCAGGAAGATCCCGATCGCGGCGACCAGACCGGCGAGGAGTATGCGCTGCTGGGCCGCCTGCCGCGCCGTGTACTCGTTCAGCACCACCGCGTGGTACTCCAGCGGGAACGCGAAGTTCTGCAAGGTCATCTCGACATCGCGCGTCACGGCGCGGGCATCACGTCCCTGCACATTAAGGGCAACGTCAAGGTAGGGCGAGATGGCTTCACGGCGGATGACGGTTGGAGCCGCCACGATGCGCACGTCGGCCACATCTCCCAAACGCACGTAGCCGCCGGGCGTTTCGATCAGCAGCTCGCGAACACCGGTCAGACTCTGGCGCGTTTCGGGTGTGCTCCACACGACCACATCGAACACCTTCTGTTCCTCGAAAAGGGCTCCGACTTGAAGGCCCGACAGCAAGACGGCCGCCGCGCGGCGTACATCGCCGGGTTTGATGCCATGGGTTTGGGCCGCGGCCAGGTCAACCTCGATTTCCAGAGTCGGCTCATCAATGGGGAGACTCACCTGCGAATCGACGACACCATTGATCCCCGCCAGAGCCTGCCGCACCTTCTCCGCCTCGCTGCGCAGGACATCCAGGTCCTCGCCAAAGACGCGCACAGTGAGGCTGTTGCTGGCGCTCGTCGGTGGCGGACTGAGCGTCTCCTGCAAGTAGGTCCTCACCTCGCCATCCAGCCCGGCGTAGCCGTCCACCGTCTCTTTAATGGCGGCCACCGTCGCATCATAGTTGGCCTTGGCATCCAGCTTGACCCACAACTGGGCGGAATTGATGCCGACCACCTGGTCCCCAAACACCGCCCGCCCTACGTGGGCGCCGACGTCTTGGACGCCTGGAATCGAGCGCAGCTCGTTACTGGCCCGAGCCACGATTCGGTCCGTGGCGGTACCGGACGTGCCGGGCGCGCCATCCAATTGGATCAGGACGTACGGCTCTTTGAATGAGGGAAGCAGTTGTTTCGGCCCGAGGTATGGCAGCACCACCAGGCCGGCCACCACCAGGACCGCGACGGTGGCGTACACCAGGCGCGGCACCTGGATGATCCTCGAAAGGGCCTGATCGTAGCCGCGCTGCAGCCACGGGATGAGCGGAGACTCGCGGCGCTGGAGCGGCGTAGTGGACATGCTTGACATGTTTGACAACAGGATCAGGCTCAGCGCCGGTGTGAGCGTCAGCGCGACCAGCATGGAGACCACCACCGCCACCGCATAAGCGACGGCCAGCGGCTGGAACAACGCGCCGGACTCGCCCTCCATGAAGAAGACCGGCATCACCGCCAGCGCGATGATTAGCGTTACGAAGAAAAGGGCGCTGCGCATTTCGAGCGAGGCCTCAAGAATAATAGTCGCAGGCGATGCCCGAACGGAGTTCGGGCTGTCGCTCCCCTGCTGGCGATGCTGGCGTAGACGCTGCACGATGTGTTCGATGTCAACCACGGCGTCGTCAATGACGACGCCGAGGGCGATCACCAACCCCGCCAATAGCACCATGTTGAGCGTCGCCCCCCGCAGGTAGAGCACGAGCAGTGAGGCGACCAGAGACACCGGGATCGCCACCAGGCTGATCAACGCGGTCCGCCACCCGTAAAGAAAGGCGCCGAGAACCAGAACCGCGAGCACCGCACCGATGGCCAGCGTCCGGGTGAGATTGGCGATCGCCATTTCGATGAAGGTCGCCGGCCGGAAGAGGGTGGCGTCAAACTCGATACCGGCAAGACCGGGCCGTAACGCCTCGAGCGCGGCTTCCACCCCGCGCGTCACCTCCAGGGTGTTGACCCCGGGCAGTTTTTCGACGACGAGCAGGAGGTTTGGACCGTCGTTAATGATCGCGTCCCCAATCAGCGGTTGATGGTCTTCCACCAGTTCGGCCACGTCACCCAGGAGGAGCGACTTCGTGTCATCAAC
>Ga0209641_10005047_pt1 | contig 10832 bp, 8 predicted proteins | sample RifCSP16_1_FD_184022 | JGI IMG/M metagenome (GOLD analysis project Ga0209641, IMG submission 184022) | Soil microbial communities from Rifle, Colorado - Rifle CSP2_sed 16_1 (SPAdes) (version 2) | ecosystem: Environmental > Terrestrial > Deep subsurface > Rock core/Sediment | place: Rifle...
CCCGCTGGCGGTCGAGATGTCGCTGGGGGTCATCGGCGTCTTCCTGTCGTCTGGTGGGGACACCCTACCGGTTTTCGCGGTCTCGGGCAAACATGTGTTCGATCTTGACTATCGAACAGGCGTTCGATATAGTGGCACGGAGCGAACACACGTTCGTGTCACCCCGGGACCGTACGGTGAACGGCGTGTGCGGGGTGAGGAGACGAACCCCCGATCGGCAAACGGGAGGAGCCAGCGCCATGACGATCTCCACCGACACCCGCACTCGGGTTGCGGTTCTCCTCACCTCGATCGGCCTGGCGCTGGTACTCCTCCTGGCCGGTGCCGTGGTCGCCTTGGCCGACGACGCCCCACTGCCGGCCGTCGAGCCGGCCCAGGTCGAGCACATCGTGCGGTCCGGCGACACCCTGTGGGGTATCGCCTCCGTGCATGTGGCGCCCGGAGACGACGTGCGGGTGCTCATCGAGGACATCAAGCACCACAACGACCTGGCTTCCAGCATCATCGTTCCCGGACAGGTGTTGCGGATCCCCGTCGGCGACTGAGTATCCCGGGACGTGGTTCGGCCGGTACCCTGGGGGTCATGCGATGCCCGTACTGCGGTGAAGAGGACACCCGCGTCATCGACAGCCGGCCGGTCGAGGGCGGCGCGGCGATCCGGCGACGGCGTTCCTGCGAGCAGTGTGAGCAGCGCTTCACCACCTACGAGCGGCGGGAACCGGCACTCATGGTGCGCAAGCGCGACGGCCGGGTGGAGCCCTTCGACGGCGCAAAGGTCAGGGCGGGCATCTCCCGGGCAATGGCGGATCGCAACGCCGCCTCGGACACCGTCGATGCCGCGGCGGCACGGGTCGAGGCGTTCGCCGAGGAGCACGGACCGGAAGTCAGCGCAGAAGAGATCGGCCGCCGCGTGCTCGAGGAGTTGCGTGACATCGACGAGGTCGCCTATCTCCGCTTCGCCTCGGTGTACAAGGACTTCGCCGGCGCCAGCGACTTTTCGCGGGAAGTGCAATCGCTGGAGAAGCGCCGTTAGCCGAGTTTGATGCGGGCCTCCTCGAGGCTCGTCAGCAGTGCGGGGATCGTGGCGATGGCGGCGGCGTCGACGTCGGCGACCGCCCCTTCCAGCTCTGCGGTCGCCAGTGATGCCCGGGCCTGGAACTCGGCGACGAGCGCCGCGGCCGCCTCGACGTCACCTCGGCGGAGGGCGAGGAGATATCGATCCGCCCAATCGGAGAGCGCGTCGATGGCCTCAGCCACACGATCCCGGTATGCGGCAAACGTCGGGTCGTCGTCGAGGCCGGCATAGGCCCGTTCGGTGGACGACTGCATGTCGGCGATCGCCCGGGCCGCCGGGTCGATGAGTTCCGCCGGGGCCTGGGTAGGCAAGAGGGGGAGGGCGAGGATTTCGGCGGCGGCCTCGCGATAGGTCGATGCCGCGGCCAAGTCCGCGAGCAGCGTTTCGGCGGCGTCCACCATTGCCAGCATTTCGCCGCGCGCCGGGTGCAACTCCTCGATCGGGCCGATCGGGAGAAGTGGGATGACGGTGGGGAGGTCGGCCCGGGCCACGGCGGCGAAGTCGGCGGTGGCACCGGCAAAGGCGGTGAGGGCCTCCGGATCGCTGGGCACCGGGGCCGCGGCAAAGGCGGCGAGCGCCGGTTCGTAGGTGTCGAGGGCCGCCCGGTATACCAACCGCCGGGCATCGGCTTTCTGTTGCGGCACCGTGATGAGCACCTGAACGGCGACGAGTGCCACAGCACCGAGCACTGCCGCAGCGATCAGGATCGACCACCGGAAGGTCCGTCGGGTGCCCACGGCACGGTCGAGGGGGTGAGGTTGCCAGTCGAAGTCGAGGTCGGGGATGGGCTCACTCGGTTCGGACGCGCCGTGTGGCCGCGCCACACCGGCCGGCGTGGTTTCCAGCATGTTGAGGATCGTCCGCTTGTTGGCGTCGCGTTCGCGGGGAGGTATTGCCATGGTGTTCACGGGTCATCATCGACCCAGGAGGGATATTGCCCAAGCGGGGCGCCTTTGGCTGCCATTTCGCGTTGTGGTGCCACGCCCGGGTCGGTGGCGATAATCGGGTGGGTGAGGATCCCGCTGCAGCCGCTCGACCCCGATCTACCGATCCCGGGGCATGCCCACACCGGTGATGCCGGGGTCGATCTCTACGCCCGGGAGGCCGTCGAGCTCGGCCCCGGCCAGCGTCGGGTGATGCCGACGGGGGTCGCGGTGGCGATTCCCCAGGGATACGCCGGCCTGGTGGTGCCCCGCTCGGGCTTGGCGGCCCGTTTCGGCGTCGGGATCGTCAACTCCCCGGGCGTCGTCGACAGCGGATTCCGCGGCGAAATCTCGGTGATCCTGATCAACCTCGGATCCGAACCGGTGGTGATCCGGAGGGGCGACCGCATCGCGCAACTCGTCGTGGTGCCCGTGGAAGACCTCGAGTTCGAGGTGGTCGAGAGGCTGGGAGAGTCGGGTCGGGGGGTCGGAGGCCTCGGCTCGACGGGGCCCTGACCCCAGGGAGGGGCTGCGTATACTGCTGGCCCTCGCGGACGTAGCTCAGTTGGTAGAGCGTCACCTTGCCAAGGTGAAGGCCGCCGGTTCGAGACCGGTCGTCCGCTCCGGGGGCGGGATGCACCGGCCTCCTGCGGTCCCGGCGGCGTGGCCGAGTGGTTCAGGCAAGGGTCTGCAAAACCCTTTACCCCGGTTCAATTCCGGGCGCCGCCTCGAGGGCCAGGCCGAGGGGCCGGGTCCCACCTGCGGGCGCTTAGCTCAGGGGGAGAGCGCTTCCCTGACACGGAAGAGGTCAGAGGTTCAAATCCTCTAGCGCCCACCAGCGGAATCCCTTCTGGCGCGAGGGGTCTTGCCCTATGGGCGTCCCAGTTCTCGGCCCGTTGAGCGGCGCCGCGTCCACATCGCGTCCACACCAGAACCCTCCCACGACGGTGCCAGGCGTCGGCGGCGCCTCGGTCGAGGCCTTCGTAGAGCCGTACACGTCGAGGACGGTCCGTACGCTGGTATGTCCGAGCCTGGCGGCGATCACCGCGGGTGGGTTCCCGGTGCGATGAGGAGGGCGACGTGGCTGTGACGGAGGTCGTGAAAGCGCATGGCCCTCCCACCGACTGCTTGACCGCCGGTTTCCAGTGGCGGGTGGATCATGAGCGGCGCTATCTCCGCTTCCGGGGCTGACCGGGGACCGGAGTGAGCCCGACCCCACCTCACCCGCCGAGGGGTGGTCGGCTAGGGTTGTCATCGGGTCGATAGGAGGAGTGGACATGCGCCGTACCCTGATCGTCCTCGTCGCCGCCGTCCTCACCGCAGCGACCGTGCCGGAGGTGGTGGCCACCCCCGCCAGCCAGCGGGTGACTATCACCCGTGACGGGTTCGGGGTCCCCATCGTCACCGCCACCAGCGTGGAAGGCCTCTTCTACGGCATGGGGTACGTGGCCGCCGACGACCGTCTCTGGCAGGCGGAGATTCTGCGCCGGGGAGCCACCGGCACCCTCGCCGAGCTGCTCGGTCCAGGTGCCCTGGCCGGCGACATCCAGGCCCGTCTCTTCTTCGGTCCTGCCGAGCGGCGCGCGGAGGCCTTCGCCCAGGCCTCGGCCGAGCTGCAGACCATCCTCTCCTCCTACGTGGCCGGCATCAACGCCCGCATCGCTGAAGGGAACCTTCCTCCCGAGTTCGGCGTCTTCGGCCCTCCCCGGCCCTGGATGGTGGACGACTCCATCGCCGTGTTCATGCTGCTGGGGAGCCGCTTCGGTTGGTTCGGGGCCGACGAGTTGGCCAACTTCGCCACCTGGCAGGCTCTCGTGGCCCGGTTCGGGCTCGCCGAGGCGCAGACCGTGTTCGGGGACCTCTTCTGGCTCGACGACCCCGATGCTCCCGCCACCGTGCCGACCGACGGGGTGGGCCTGCCCGGCCGCCGGGCCGGGGGGCCGCCGCCTTCTCTGCCGATGCCAGAGACGGTGGCCGTCGCCGGGCAGCATGCCGTCACCGAGGCGGCGGTGGACCGTGCCCGACGGATGGCCGGCCTCCCCGCCGACGGGTGGGCTTCCAACGCCATGGTGATCGCCCCTCTTCTCTCCCGGGACGGGGCGGCCCTGCTGCTGGGGGGACCACAGATGGACTATTCCACCCCTCAGATCAACCACGAGGTGGGGCTGCGGGGGGCCGGGTTCCACGTCACCGGCATGAGCATCGCCGGGTTCCCGCTGGTCCCGGTCGGGGTGGGTGACGGCTTCGCCTGGACCCTCACCTCGGGGGGAAGCGACAACACCGACATCTACCTGGAGGAGCTCAACCCCGCGGATCCCTCCCAGTACTTGTTCCAGGGCCAGTGGCGGACTCTCGACTGCCGTCAGGAGGTGTTCGAGGTGGCAGGCGCACCCTCTCACACGCAAACCCTCTGTGAGAGCCTCCATGGGCCCATTCTCGGTGCCCAGGGAGGGTTCGCCTTCAGCCTGAAGAACGTCACTGTCGGTGCCGAGCTCGACTCGCTGGAGGCGTGGCTGGGTCTGGGCCGGGCCAAGAACCTGCGCCAGTTCGCCGAGAATCTGGACGTGATCGCTTACAACTTCAACGTGCTCTACGCCGACCGGGCCGGCAACATCGCCTACTGGCACATCGGCCACATCCCCATCCGGCCTACCGGCACAAACCCTTTCTTCCCGCTTTCGGGAACCGGCGATCAGGAGTGGGAGGGGATCCTCCCCTTCTCGGAGATGCCCCGCGCCCTTAACCCCTCGCAGGGGTGGCTGGCCAACTGGAACAGCAAGCCTGCCCCCGGGTGGGTCAATTCCTCGGCGGACTTCTGGCTATGGGGAGGCGCCCACCGGGTTGACACCTTCATCCACCTCGCCGAGGAGATCGCCCCTCGGACGGCGACGATGGGGACCCTGAAGGAGGTCAACCGGATCGGCGGCTGGACCACCGACACCCCCACCGGCCAGGCCAGCTCGGTGTTCGTGTCGAGTTACCTGGAGGCGATGCTCGGCGCCGTCGACAGCGACGCCGACCCCCGCCTCCCGGGGGTAGTGGAGGCGATGTTCGCCTGGGACCGTCTCCAGGTCGACGCCGACGGCGACGGCTTCTACGACGAGCCCTACGGGACCATCTTTAACGCCTGGTGGTTCGCTCTCGCCCACGGGGTGTTCGACGAGGTGGCCGACCTCACCAGCCGGTTCGTGCTGGGCAACCTGGTCGACCGGCTGCTGCGGGGCATCGACGCCGCCCTCCCCCTCGGCTTCGACTACCTGGGGGGCGTCACCGTCGAGGAGGCGGTGACCGGGGCGCTGATCGCCGCCCTCGACCAGCTCACTGCCGAGTTCGGGTCTAATGATCCCGACGACTGGCGGCAGCCGATCTCCGAGATCAACTGGGCTCCTCTGGGGGTGGGTGCCGTACCCCCCACCATCTGGATGAACCGGGGCACCTACAACCAGCTCGTCCACCTGCGGGGCCGGCTATCGGCCGAGAACGTGGTGGCCCCCGGACAGAGCGGGGACCCGCTAAGCCCCCACTTCGCCGACCAGCTTGAGCTGTACGCCACCTGGCAGTACAAGCCGATGCGGCTCACCGCCGCCGACCTGGTGGGCAACGTGGAGTCGGTGGTGGTGCTCGAGGTCCCATAGGCCTGAGTCGTTCCCCTCCCCGTCGGGCGCCGTCCTAGGCGGTTGGCGTCTCGAACCGGCACCGCGGCTCTGGGGCGGCGGCCAGCCGGATGTCGAGAGTCGCGAGAGGCCAGTCAAGGGCTTCGGCGAGGGCTGCGTACCAGGCGTCGTAGGCGGTGACGGCCCGGTGCAGCTCCCAGCTTGGCTTCGAAGTCGGGGTTGGTCGACACGGTCATCGCAATGCCCGCTTCCGAAGCCACAGGGTGGCCGCCACGATGCCGACGACCATGCCACGCCGATGAACCCGAGTTGGTCGCCGGCGGATGCCCGCAGCACCAGCCGGGTGGAGCACCCGGCGGCGGTCGTGTTACCCGCCCCAGTGTCTTCCCTCCGAACCGCGAGCAGTCTATGGCCGGCCGGTCCGGTGGTATGGGGCCTCCGTCCCGTTCCTCCCACCGCGCCCGCGAGGGTCAGCCCCGGAGCACCGCGAGGCCGGCCGACTCCCACGCCTCAATGCCCCCCTCTACGGCGTGGACCGAGGTGAAACCGAGGTCGACGAAGACCTCGAGGGCCGCGGTGGTGCGGTTGCCGGATCGGCAGTAGATCACATAGGTCCCGTCGGGGTCGAAGTCGGCGAGTCGGTTGGCGAAATCGGGGGCGAGAAAGTCGATGTTGATGGCGCCATCGATGCGGACCTCGGAGTACTCCTTGGGCGTCCGGATGTCGAGCAGCACCGCGTCGCCGTCGAGGAGTGCCGCGGCGGCGTCGGGGTCGACCGACTCCACGACCGCGGTGGCGCCGGAACAGGCGGCCAGTCCGAGCACCAGCACCAGAGCCGGGGCGAGCCGGCTGCGCATCATCGGGTCGACGCCTCGCACCACTGGACGGCCTTTTTTCGGGGTCGGCAGGCATCGCGCCGCGCGAGGCGATGCACGACCAGGGGCGAACGACCCGGTGCCGGGGGCCGCGGTGCCCTGATCGGCCCGGGCGGACGTCGCGCTCAGGTGTCGGCTGATCCGGCCGATGGACTCGTGGTGGAGGGCACGGCCCCGTCTCGGTCCGTGCCGACGAAGAGGAAAGGCGCCCCATGCGGACGCGTGTCATCACAGCGGCGAGTGTCACTGCCCTCGCACTCTGGGTCGCCGCTCCTGCGAGCGCCAACCACGAGGAACCGCACGGCGGCCCGGCGCACGACTTCGGCGACATGGTCGACTACCCGCTCACGTTCCCGGTGGTTGGCTCGTACTGGTACGAGGACTGGTTCTGGGCGGCACGCGGCACCGGCTTGCATCATGCTCAGGACTTGATGTCACCGAAGATGACCCCGGTGGTCGCCGCGGCGCCCGGCACCGTCACCTGGATCAACTGGAGCCAGGACCCGAACGACCTGAACCCCGAGCGATGCTGCTCCGTCGTCATCACCCACGACGACGGCTGGGAGTCCTGGTACATCCACCTCAACAACGACACCCCCGGGACCGACGACGGGCAGGGGTGGGGGATCGCCCCCGAAATTCAGCTGGGCACTCACGTGGATGCCGGTGACCTGATCGGGTGGGTGGGCGACAGCGGCACCGCCGAGAACACCGGTCCCCACCTCCATTTCGAGCTCTACGACCCCGACGGGGTGGCCGTCAACCCTCACGATGCCCTGCTGGCGGCCGAGGGCAAGGCCCATTGCGGCGTCACCCGGGTGGGCGACGTCGACACCCTGCTCGGCATCGTCGGCCTGACCAAGATCGGAGCCACCGGTGACGCGGTTCGGCAGCTGCAGGGGTTCCTTGCCGCATTCCGCCACACACCGGGCCCGATCGACGGCATCTTCGGTTCGCTCACGCTCGGCGCGGTGCGCGGTTTCCAGACGGATCGCAGCCTGGCCGCCGATGGCATCGTCGGCACTCGCACGCGCCGCGAGGTGGCGGTGCTCGCCGACCTGGCCTCGCGTGCCTCGGTGCTCGATCCCGACGGGCGTGCCATGCGTCAGGGGGCGGGCGGGGCCGACGTCGCCGAGTTGCAGGGATTGCTCAAGGTGGTCGGTTTCGACCCGGGATTCGCCGACGGGATCTTCGGCGGGAGGACGACCGCGGCAGTGCGGGCCTTCCAGGACGCCAACGGGATCCTCATCGACGGAGTGGTCGGTCGGGGAACCCGCACCCGGCTCGCAGAGGTCCTGCGCCTCACCCCGCTGGTGACCTGCCCCTGACGCGACGAGGCGCCGCCCGAGGGGCGGCGCCTCATCCGTTCCGGAGGAGGAACCCCGGTGGGAGGACCGGTCTCCGTCTGGTGCTTTCGGCCGCACGGCCCTGCACGAGACGACGGGCCAAACGGGCGCCCCCTCAGGCATCCTGCAGCGAGTTCCCGCCCGCGGTGGATGCGGCTTGAGAGGCTCGATCATGCGCCCGGACCCCTGGGACCGTTCCCGCGGTCCCAGGTCACACCCGGATCCTCCCACCGGCTGTTTCGCAACCCTGGTCCCGGATCCAAGCGCGGTATAGGGCCAAAGGTCCGCGTTGATCCCGGCCCCCGAGGGGTCGACCCCTCCGTGTACGATGCGGCGCGTTTCCGAGGAGGTCAGGGTGGCCGACACGATCCCGGCGCGGCTGCTCGCCCAGGCCGAGAAGCGGCCCGGCAGCCCCGCCTACTTCGAAAAGATCGATGGCGAGTACCGGCCGACCTCGTGGACCGAGTACGCCGCACAGGTCCGGCAGGCGGGCAAGGCCCTGCTCGGCGCCGGTTTCCCCCCGGGGAGCAAGGTGACGATCCTGGGGTTCAACCGGCCGGAGTGGGTGATCCTCGACCTGGCGACGATGGCCGTGGGCGGCGCACCCGCCGGCATCTACGCCACCTCGTCGCCTGAGGAAGTGCGGTACATCACCGCCCACGCCGAGGCGCCGGTGATCCTCGTCGAAAACAAGGTCCAGCTCGACAAGGTGCTGGCCGTGCGGCGGGAGCTTCCCGACCTCAAATGGATCGTCACGATGCGCGGTGCGCCCGAGGTCGAGGATCCCCAGGTGCTGACCTGGGACGAGTTCCTGGCCATGGGGGTCGGCGTGCCCGACGCCGAGTTCGATGCCCGGGTCGCCGCCCTCGAACCGGGAGGGCTGGCAACACTCATCTACACGTCGGGGACCACCGGCCCGCCCAAGGCCGTCATGCTCACCCATCGCAACCTCACGTGGACGGCCGACAACTCCCATGGGGTGCTTCCGCTCAACTCGGACGACTGCTCGGTTTCCTATCTGCCGCTGAGTCACATCGCCGAGCAGATGTTCACGATCCACATCCCGATCACCGTCGGCTACCGGGTGTACTTCGCCGAATCGATCGAGGTCCTGCTCGACAACCTCAAGACGGTGCGGCCCACGGTGTTCTTTGCAGTGCCGCGCGTCTGGGAGAAGTTCCAATCCGGCGTCGCCGCCGAGCTCGGTCACGCCACCGGGTTCAAGGCGAAGCTGGCCGCCTGGGCCCAGCAGGTCGGACGCGAGGCGACTGCGACCCGGAACCGGGGCGCTTCGCTCCCCGGCGCTATGGGACTGAAGATGAAGGTCGCTGCGATCGTCCACAAGAAGGTGAAGACCGCGATCGGGATGGACAAGGCCCGTGGTGCCATCAGCGGCGCAGCACCGATCTCAGCGGAGCTGTTGGAGTTCTTCGCCGGGTTCGATCTTCCCATCCTCGAGGTGTACGGGCAGTCCGAGGGCACCGGTCCCACCACGTTCAACCGGCCGGGGGCCACGAAGTTCGGCACCGTCGGTCCGGCGTACCCGGGGTGTGAGGTGAGGCTCGCCGAAGACGGAGAGGTGTTGCTCCACGGCGGCAACGTATTCGCCGGGTACTACAAGAACCCCGAGGCCACCGTCGAGACGCTGAAGGACGGCTGGCTGCTGTCCGGCGACCTGGGTTCCTTCGATGCCGACGGCTTCCTCACCATCACCGGGCGCAAGAAGGACATCATCATCACCGCCGGCGGCAAGAACATCGCACCCAAGGACATCGAGGCGGGGATCAAGGACAGCCTGCTGGTGTCGGAGGCGGTGCTCATCGGCGACCGGCGCAGATATCTGACGGCTCTGGTCACGCTCAACCCGGAGACGGCGGCGGCCTATGCCGACCGGCACGGGCTGACCGGTCCGCTTCATCTCTCCGGCGAGATCCGGCGGGAGATCCAGGCGACCATCGACAACGTGAACAAGCGGTTGGCGCGGGTGGAGACGGTGAAGAAGTTCGCGATCCTGCCGCGGGAGCTGTCCATCGAGAGCGGGGAGCTCACCGGGACGCTCAAGGTGAAGCGCAACAAGGTGGTCGAGCACTTCGACGGCGAGATCGAAGCCCTCTACGCCGGGGACTGACCCGTTGCGGTTCGCGGGGTTCCCCTCGCGAGGCGATGCCGGGTCCGCCTGCATCGTCGGGGCGGCCGCTCGCGGTGGGAGCGCGTGACCGACATGGCGGCACGACGCCGGTGGCTGGGACTGACCGTTCTCGGATTCGGCGTCGCTCTGGTCGTGGTCGATATCACCATCGTCAACGTGGCGATGCCGTCGATCATCGCCGACCTCGATCTGGATTTCTCGGACGCCGCGTGGGTGAACGCCGCGTACGCGGTCGTGTTCGCCACCTTCCTGATCACCCTGGGCAGGATGGGCGACCTGCTGGGGAGGCGCCGGTTGTTCCTCGCCGGGCTCATGATCTTCCTCGCTGCGTCCCTGTCGGCCGCAGGGTCGGATTCGTTGCGAGGTCTCGTCGCTTCACGGGCGCTTCAGGGTCTCGGCGCCGCCATGATCCTTCCGGCCACGCTCGCCATCGTGAACGCCACCTTCCGCGGGCGCGAGCGGGCTATCGCATTCGGGATCTGGGGGTCTGTCATCGGGGGGATGGCTGCCGTGGGTCCGGTCCTCGGGGGGTGGTTGACCACCTCGTTCTCGTGGCGCTGGGTGTTCTTCGTCAATGTTCCGATCGCCGTTGCCGCCTTCATCGCCGCCGCGGCTTTTGTGGATGAGTCACGAGGCGAATCAACCGCCGGCGGGTTCGATGTTCCGGGATTCCTGGCGGCGTCGGTCGGGTTCTCCAGTCTCGTCCTGGGCATCATCGAGGGCCCCCGCTTCGGGTGGCTCACGGCGACCCGCGATCTCGAGGTCGGTGACTGGGTGTGGCCGTGGAGATCGCTGTCCTTCGTGCCGATTGCCCTCGCGGTCGGCGTCGGCGCCATTGTCATCTTCGTCG
>Ga0209641_10005052_pt1 | contig 10824 bp, 8 predicted proteins | sample RifCSP16_1_FD_184022 | JGI IMG/M metagenome (GOLD analysis project Ga0209641, IMG submission 184022) | Soil microbial communities from Rifle, Colorado - Rifle CSP2_sed 16_1 (SPAdes) (version 2) | ecosystem: Environmental > Terrestrial > Deep subsurface > Rock core/Sediment | place: Rifle...
CTTGTTGGAGAATGACCCGGTCCCCCCAAAACTGCGCGTTGGTACCCTGCAGGTAATATCCCAGTCCCCGACCGATGGAGCCCCGAATCCTCCCGCCGAATTGCAAAAATCCGACATATCGCCGGTCCGCACCGCGATGTACACTCCCCCGGGCATCCAGAGTGAACAGGCCCTCGATGAATAAGCTGACATTCGTATCACCGTAATGATATAAATAGCTTTGCGGCCGCGTCTGAATCCGGCGAGGCATCGGACCAACAGGGTGATCGGAGGTATCCCGCGGTAAATTCATACCGCTGATGAAGCCGGAAATATCGTGATGAAACTCAACGTTATATTCTTCCAGGAGGCGTCGTTCAACATCGCTTAATTGGTCTTTTCTTTCATTAATGCCCGCTAAATATTCAGAAATCTCACGACGTGACAGGGGCAGAATCCCATCGGGGTATTCCGGCAGGACTCCCTCCAGTTCCATGCGTTTCATGAATAAATAAATCGGATTCGATACGGGGACATTCTCGGCCTGTGGGTAGACCACCGAACAGTTCATCATGAGCATGGTGTACACGATGACCGATTTTAGAGTAGCTCGAACCACTGAATTCAACTGTTTCCTTCTTCGCCGGGCCTGATCAAATTTCCTGTGCAACTCTTATCAGGCCCCATCCCCGCTCAGGACGGTCCTGATCGTACGCAACAGTATCCTCAGGTCGAGTAACAGGGAACGGTTCCTCACGTAATACAGATCAAGCGTCATCATGGTATGGAAGGTGAGGCGGCTGCGACCGCATACCTGCCATAAACCCGTAACCCCGGGTTTGGCCTGCGCCCGATCCCTCATCCGTCTCCCGTCCGCGGGATCCAACTGCATATTTTCAAGATCCTGGACGGGCAATGGCCGGGGCCCCACCAGGCTCATATCGCCTTTTAAAACATTGAACAGCTGTGGAAGCTCATCAATGCTGTATTGACGGATGAACTTTCCGACCACGGTAACCCTCGGATCGTTCTTGATCTTGAACAGTGCGCCATCCGATTCATTGTGCTCCTGTAAATTGTCCCGCAAATCGTCCGCGTTACGAACCATGCTCCGGAACTTGTAAAAGTCGAACCCTTTACTTCCCTTCCATGACGATCTCTTTTGTTTGTATATCACAGGGGGACCGGATCCAATGTAAATCGCAAAAGCGGTGAGGATAAAGAGGGGCGAGAATACGACAAGCAGAATGGCGCTCGCAGCGATGTCGGTTGCCCGCTTTACTGCATCTGAATCATGGACGTGTAAACAGAGATCGTCAGAACCGTGTTCTGGATGCCTGGTCCGACGACCTATCCAACTTGATATTGTATGATAATGTGAATACTCCTGGAGGGGAACCGAATGATCGGATACTTGATATATCCTGTTCTGTTTTTCCCCGGCCATTTCATCGGTGGACCCAACGTTCCTCATTTAGAATATTTTACCTTCTGAAGTCCTGTATTTATGAGTCTGAAAGATCGACGATGTAAGTATTCAGGGATTTCCGGTCGAAGCATTGTTTGGTAACATCCCAATAACTCATGCTGACACGTTCTACTAAAAAATGAAATATAAACCGCGCAGGTTGATCAGTTAAATAATGTGGGGGGAACTATGTCAGACGCGGGATAATTTACATGTAGGATAATGAAACAGGTATAGAAGAAATTGAGAATTTACTGTCTGAATAATCCAGAAAACCTAAATTCCATGCGGTCCCTGGAGACCGTTTCCCCGATTGCGGACCATGTGATCCATTTGGGGATCGAGGTGTTTCTAGAGTCAGCAATTCCCGTGGGTCGATGTCTTGTATTACATCAATAACGTTTTGTAAAATATTGCGAATCCTCGGTCAAATGTTTCAATTATAGAGTAAATTCATCGTATTCAATATATATTTTTGGTTTTTAGTGGTTTCCCATGTATATTCATCGGCGGTCGTCAATCGGATGTCTCTGAAAGATTACGACCGTAATCGGGATGCAGAGAAATGGGAGGGGACCAATTTTAAACAACAGATTGGAGTCCGGTTTCTTCCTGCATTACCCCATGTGTCATCTGTTTTTGTGGAAATGGGGTAAGGTTCAGGAAGTTGACGCTACATCAACAATTGTTGACATTGTATATAGTACTCATTATCAGAGCGAGGGATCCCACAGTTCTTTACTACATTTATTAACCACGCTGCACGTTCGCCTGCGAGAGCTCCTACTACGGCTCTTCCTTCCGTGTTTGAATACAGGATACCTACCACTCCCCGATACCTCCTTCCCGTTCGTTGGAGAAGAAGAGGGGGGATGTCCAAATTGAAAAAGCCTGAAGACCAGCTCGGGGAGTTAAAACAGCAAGTGCGCCATCTCCAAGCCAAACTCCGTCACCATCGCCGTGAAGAACGGATATTAATATCCAAACGAATCCACGATCTCTTCGGCCAGATATTAACGGGGTTAAGTCTGAACGTAGCACACCTGAAAAATATGATGTGCAAAACCTTTGGAGAACAGCTCCCTCCATATCTGATGGAAGAGATCTCAGAGATAAGATCGCAAATCGAAAAAGCCATCCGGACCGTTCAATGCTTCAATGCTGAATTACGACCATATAGCAGTGCGCCAATGGGAATCGTTTATTCAATCGAGCGGTTTCTCGAAGAGGTGCCGAAACGGAATGGTATACAGGTTGCGTTTCATGTAACACCGAAAAATTTCTCCCTGGACAGGACCAGGACAGATATACTCTTCCTCATTTTTCAGGAAGGGATATTAAATGTTATACGACATGCTCAGGCTAAAATATTACGAGTACTCCTCCAAAAAACAGGGGGAGAAAATATACAGCTTACAATAGCTGATAATGGTAAGGGTATGACAAAAGACAAGATTTCAGATGCGCGTTCCATCGGAATCACAGACATGAGGGAGCGTGCCGAACAGTTGGGGGGCACCTTTAAAATTACGTCCCGCAAAGGAAAGGGAACATCAATTGTTATCGAGTTTCCTGAGTTGAGGGCGCGCTTAAAAAAATGTCAGGGGATTAGCCCCTGCGCCTCCATAGTTCTCTTGTGTGTATAACGCCGGGGTTCTTGAGATCTATCACAGGAGTATGACTTATTAAGTGTCTGATATCCTAAATATTCATACAGCAGAATATATATTATTCCTATAACGAAGAGTGTACTTACCTGCTATATTTAGCCTGCAGCAGGAAGTTTATAAATCAATAGGAGATGATCATTCAGGGAGCATATGATAGATATCTTCATTGCCGATGATCATGAAATTGTACGGGTGGGCTTACGAAATGTTTTAAGCAATGAATCTGACATGAAGGTCGTTGGTGAGGCATCCGGCGGATATGAAATTATTGACATTTTAAAAAAAATACACGTTGATGTGGCTGTTCTCGATATCTCTATGCCCGGACTCACCGGTTTAGAGCTGCTATCACAAATCAAAAGTCTTTACCCCCGCCTTGGCATCCTTTTCCTTACCATGCACCCTGAGCACCGATACGGAGTACGAACGATGCGTGGGGGTGCAATGGGATACGTTACAAAGGATCAAGCGGTGGATGTTTTGGTCCAGGCTATCAGGAAAGTTTACCGCGGCGGTATCTATGTCAGCGAAAAGCTCGGCGAATTAATCGCCCACGGACTGCATGCGAGGAATGGAAAACAGATGCACGAATTGCTTTCGAACCGGGAATATCAAATAATGTCAATGCTGGCGAAAGGATTGAATACGAAGGAAATTGCCGGCAATTTATCCCTGAGTCCCGGCACCGTTTATACCCACCGTGAGAGGATTTTCGAAAAAATGAAAATGAGATCTAATTCAGAGATCATTTATTATGCCATTACCAACGATCTTTTAGAATAACAATGACGATTAAATCTTATTTGACGCATCCCGGCTAACACACTTCCCGCCGTGAGACGTTTTATCAGGTTCCTCAGGGGTAACACTGCGTCTCAGATCATACTTGGCATTGTCACATTATCAATTGTCGTATTGACGGCCCGGCTGCCGGATAGGATCATTCGCGGCGACCTGGCCAAAACGGCGATTCATATGCTTGATTCCATGAGGCGTCCGCTGATAGCAATTCAACACGTCGAATCGGGCCTTCTCAGACCCGGATACATAAAGCCCAATCGCCGACAGGGGCCCGGTCTTCGCATGGGATTTGCCCTGTATGCGCCGAGAATCTATATGGCATATCTTTATAGCGTGTGAAAATCCATAACGGCCCCCTTGATCCCGGGGTCGATGTGGTTCTCGGGATTCGGTATTCGGCATAAGATATCCTGTAAGGCAGGCCCTCTACCGGTTTCAGAGATTCCCCTGACCAGGCAGATGTTCTCTCAGCTGTAGCCCAGGCTTTGACACTCTTCGGTCACGCTACCGGGTGTCCGGGTACGCTTCCGGATACCCGAATCATTCTTGAATATTTTTATCGGCGGTCGGCTTTGAGGTCCCTGTTTCACAGATCGGTGGGGAGATCGTTGCGTTTGTCCCTATTCAGAGATCACTATACCGGTGGGTTGATGGAAAAGACAATACAGGAACTGGCCGAGCTGCTCAATATTGTTCCGGGTGCGGGGATTATCCTCGATACGGATGATAAAGTAATATTCTGGAATAAAATGGCGGAAGAAATCTACGGGTGGAGCATCGACGATATTTTAGGCCAGGATATTAAAATTATTTTCGATACAACTTTATTTGATTATACAGAAGTGAAGAAAACATTAATGCATGAAGGGAAATGGAGCGGAGAATTATACAACAAGCGTAAAGATGGTCAGTCACTTACATCGGACGGGCGATTCGTCTTGGTGACGGATGATAGCGGTGCACCAAAGTTCATTTCCGGAATCTGCATAGATATCAGTGCGATTAAAACCCTCGAGAGGAATATTTATCAAGTACAGCGATTGGACAGCCTTGGCACACTCGCCGGCAATATTGCGCACGATATTAACAATATTTTATCAACCGTTCTTCTCTCGGTTGAGATTCTTCGGAAAAATTCGCCGAACGAGAGCAGCAGCAGGATCCTCGATACCATCGCAACGAGCACCGGGCGCGGCAGCGGTATCATCAAACAACTGTTGACATTCTCCCGATCGGTCAGGGATGAAAAATGCGAGATTCAACCCAAGTATCTCGTGGTAGAGATCGGTAAACTGATTGAACATACATTTCCGAAATCAATAGAGTTGGATCTGAAGATACCCAGAACGTCCTGGACCGTTAAGGGAAATGATACATTAATTCACCAGGTGCTTTTAAACCTTGCATTCAATGCCCGGGATGCCATGCCCAAGGGAGGCATTCTGAGAATATCACTGGAGAACATCAAAATTGATGACCAGTACGCAATCATGCGACCCAGGGTAAAACCCGGGTACTATGTTGCTGTGGAAGTGTCGGATACCGGTGTCGGCATCCCTCCGGATATGTTGAGAAAAATCTTTGACAAATATTTTACCACGAAGTCCGCAGGCAAAGGATCAGGCATCGGCCTTTCCATAGTTTCCTCAATTGTCGACAATCATAAAGGATTCCTGAACGTCTATAGTGTTCTTGGGAAAGGAACGACATTCAGGGTCTATTTCCCCGCCCTCTCACGCGAAGAAACTGCTGAACGCGAGGTGGATCAACCTGCTGTTCCGAAAGGTCGGGGAGAGATAATTCTTTTAGTGGATGACGAGGCTCCAATACTGGAAATCACGAAACAAACTCTCGAGGCCAATGGATACGGCACCCTTATAGCAAGAGATGGGACGGAGGCTTTGGTGCTGTATATACGTCACAAAGAATCGATAGGTGCCGTCATTACCGATGTCGTCATGCCAAACCTGGATGGAGCGGGTGTCATCCGCGCGTTGCATAGCATTGATCCAAAAGTAAAAATTATTGCCATGAGCGGATTGTCGATCGACGAACTCATCGAGAAGCCTATCCGCCCAATGGTTCATTCTTATTTACAAAAACCGTATTCGGCGCAGAAACTCTTATCTTCACTTCACCGCGCGCTTCATGAAGCGCCCCGCCACAATACAGTTGAAGTCGAATATAATCCTGCAGTGGATAATTGAATCGTAGATGTAGTTTGTTGATGGTCATTCAGATGAGTGATGTGTGACCCCGACACACACCATATTAATCGTCGAGGACGACAAGGAGGAATGTGCTCTCATCAGCGGTATTATTTCAACGCCAACGACCAAAGTCGACACAGTATTTGACGGTGCTGCTGCAATTAACAAGATCAACCACGAACTGTATGACCTGATCTTACTCGACCTTCACCTTCCCCGCGTTACCGGCATGGATGTTTTGGGGCACGTGAAATCCAATGCCGGCAACACGCCGGTAATCATCCTCACAGGATCCCTGGACGTCAGGTCAGCCGTGGAGGCAATGAAGTGCGGAGCGTATGATTACCTGACGAAACCGTTTACCGAGGACGAGTTAAAAATTGCCATGGATCGGGCGCTGGAGTTCAGATCACTGCGGAACTCGGTAACGCTCATCGAACGATCCCGCGAGCGGCTGATGGCCGAAGAAATCGTAATAGGGGAGAGCGAAGTCTGGCTCGATACTTTACTCAAAGCCAGACAGTTTGCCACAAGCAATTCTCCGGTTTACGTGGAAGGGGAGACGGGATCAGGAAAGGAAGTTATTGCGAAATATATTCACCGGTTCAGTGAGAGAAAAGATAAACCGTTCGTGGCGGTCGACTGTGGCGTGCTTCCGGATACCCTCATTGAATCGGAATTGTTCGGATATAAAAAAGGTGCGTTTACCGGAGCCGATTCTTCCAAGGAGGGTCTGGTGGAACTGGCAATGGGGGGGACACTCTTCCTGGATGAAATAGGTCACATTGATATGAAATTTCAGCAGAAATTGTTGAAATTCGTTGAAACGAAATCATTTCGGCGGGTTGGAGATAATCAGGAGCGTGTTGTTGATGTTCGGATTATTGCGGCCACGAATAAAAATCTTGAGAAAGAGTGCGAAGAAGGCCGTTTCAGGAATGATCTATTGTTCAGAATAAACAGCCTGAGACTCAAGATTCCACCGTTACGCGATCGTGTACAGGATATCCCGCTGATGGTTGAGCATTATTTGAAGAAATTTCAACGTAATCGAAATCAGAAAAAAATATTTCCCGAAGCTCTTACAACACTGAAGTCCTACTCCTGGCCGGGTAATATTCGTGAACTCCAGTCAATAATTGAACGTGCGGTAGCGACCTCTGCAAGCGACGAAGTTATCACATTGAAAGATCTGGACCTCAATTCGGAATACAGCCGGAACATTGAGGAAGGAATACACAATTGGAGCGACTCAATGTCATTGCGTGAGGTTGAACGAAAACACATCGATCAGGTTTTGAGGGCTGTCAATTGGAACATTTCACGGGCTGCCAAAACGTTGAAGATTGGAAGAACCACACTGTACGATAAAATTAATTTCTACCAAATCAAACCGTTGCGATAATCGGAGGACCGTTCCTCATATGCAGGATTTTATAAGTTGAACTTATTTTTCTTTCAATCCCACGAGGTCAAACTCACGCCAGGACGCGGGGAGACACGGACCGCCGGAAAGGGAAATTTCAGGTAGTTTAAAAATTGTGCTGCAACATTGTCACCGATGTACCTTTTCCAATCGACGCCGATTGAGATCCAGAGCTGAGGGTATACCCGTGCGACCGTTGCATCGTAATCATTCAGGTTGAAACCGGCATCAACCGTCAGCCCCCTGAGGAACGATGTGTTTTCTTCCGGCAGGAGGGTCACCCCTATCCAGTATTTTTGCCCCTCGTAATCCCTGAAAGGGGTGTGACGGTCGTTGTACGATCTTGAAGGAATGAACGAACCTCTCATGTGAATTCGCCGCGCCCACGGCCAGTAGTACTGTCCAACAACCAAACCGGCTCCCATCATACCGGAAAGATAATCAAAGGGGTCAAAACCAAACTGGCTCGCAAGTCCCTCATGACTCTCTGTAAAGAGGTGAAGTCCTGCGGCTGTTCCAAAGGCCCACCATCGTGCCGATTTATCGTCCCATCCCGCCCATCGGTAGGCCGCATGGTAACCCTCAGCCACAATGTTCCAGGCCACAGCGTGCCCCAATTTATCTATGTTGCATGCGTAACGACCATCATATAAGATGTGGAACGACCGGCGATCTTTCCACCACCACGCATTTACATAACTCCGGTGAAGTTCAAACAGGGTAAAAGCGGTCGCGGTGGAGAGCAGCACCAGCCGTTCAGGTGATTCGTGGGTGATGGCGGTATATTTATCATCGTCCCTGAAAGTGGAGCTGTCAATGGCCTGGGAAAAGCAGTTTCCCATAACAATGAATATCGCACCGAGCAGCACCCAACATCGGCTGATGGATAATCTGAATTTACTTTTAATCATAACTAATACTCGATGACATATGAACGACCCGGGAGAATGCCATAATACCCTGTTGGAAGGTGTACCCGGAACTTGCATTGTACATCAGTGAGGATGCCATTTTAAATTATGCATTCGACATCAACGTCAGTGTGAGAAGTGTCAATCAGATCTTGATTTACGCATTTTATGTACCATGAAGTGTTCAGACAGGAGAAGGGAGGGCGCGTTTTACCCGGTTTGAAATTTCATACACTAAAAATTGTCCAGTGCATGTGATAACCCCCTCAAAAACTAAGCTGTACGCTTTGAATGAAAACCGGGATGAGTGAAACGGTGCGGGATTTTTGCGGTATCGGCCATCAACAATTGATGTACTGCCGCCGGCCTCAGGAATCAGGTGAGGAACATATAATGCAGGCAGGGATTATGACCCCCACATGTCAGTCCGGGCCCGGGCTGATGAGGATCAAATCATAACCGGATTATTGAGAAATGAGAGGTGTATTGTGACCCAAAGGGATTCGCAGGGTCCGGCGGGGGGAGCGCTGATAACGATGGAAAAATGTCCGGAGGAGAGAAGTTTCCGGTCGGACTATAGATCGCGTCTCAGACTACGGGTAAGAGATCAGATTTATATCTGAGTGTATGATGTCCGCGTACCGCTATCAGTGATTGATGAAGGGCGGCTGAAATAATTTCGGCAATCGTGTCACGGCGTCGGAGCTGTCAACAATCAACGGCCGATCTTCGTGGGATCGACGTAAATTATGTCCCCGGGGAACAATTGAAGGAAGTTTGCTTCAAGGCTCTGGGAATTGTAAATGTGCACGAATATATCCCTCGTAGACAGCGAATCATTTTTTACAACCCTGGTGATTTTTACATCGCTTATGTCCTCATTCTCGACGGCGCCTCCGGTATACGCCAGAAGCTGAATGAGGTTCGTCGAGCCTGAAACTTCGTAACACCCTGGATGTTTGACATACCCCCACACATTCACCTGTATGGTCTGCTCTCCCGTACTCGCAATATAATAGTGTAAGGCCGCGGAGGTGCAATCCAGGCCTGGAGCAGGTCCATGTACGAAGGTTTGAGCATGGAGGGACGAGAATTCGTTTGGTTGAACAATGTATGATAAAATAATCATCAACAATTGAATTGTCCTCTTGACTGGACGCTGTCTTTTGCACGGTTTATACATAAGTACTCCGCCTGGTGATGATTTGAATTCTCTAATAAATTTGACGAGGTCCACTCTCAATCATAGGATCCGTATGAATGATGAGAGTGATATCTTTTGGCGATATGATGGACGGTATCCTGTTCCCTGTTCGCGATGGATAGGATATGACGCCCCGGTCGGCGTCATATGTCACCGATCTGAAGCGTAAATTAGTTGGATGTCGGGGCGGATAAATGGTTCATCTCGAGATCACAGACCGGAGAAACATTAAAATTACTGACTCGTGACAGCCGATCTGGAAACTCGAAAGAATATATCTACGATTGGAATACAAATGGTATAGCAAATATTATGAATTCATTGTCCGAATATTTCTGACAAGGGAGTGAGCGGAAACATCTTAGAGTGCGTGTTAAAAACCGGGGGACCTGGGAACCGATCGAAGGGGCCGTGGCTGTTCTGATGAAGTGTGACCGCTAAGACATCATCTGACATCATTTGATTATTCTTGTCTTCATTCGATGCAACCTGAATAAAAGGGGTGTTTTCACATCATCTCCCGTAACCCATATCCTGAGTATTCCCCACCAGAGTTCATCCAGGAGCCGTGAGTTGAGAGGGGATTCCTGACAACACCCGCCCATGCCCGGGATCAGCTGATACTCATCGCATCAGGATCATCTTCCTGGTCCCGGTAAACGGCCCCGCCGTAAGCCTGTAGAAATAGACTCCACCGGGGATCGCGGATGCATCCCACCCGACTGACCGATATCCCGGTTCCTGCTCACCGTCTGCCAGGGTAGCTACACCCTGGCCCAGGACGTTGAATATTCGCAACCGGACATAGGCCTTTTCCGGCAGGGTATAGGAAATACTTGTCGCCGGGTTGAACGGATTGGGGTAGTTCTGACTCAACGAGTACACCCCGGGCGGCGCGCCCGGTACGTCGTCCACCCCAGTCCAGGGGTTCACGGTGATGGCATCATACCACACCTGAGCCATTTTCCTGTATCCTTGCGGAGATGGATGGATGCCGTCTCCGACGAGATCTGTACCCGTATTCATCACGGCGTGGTGATCGGCCAATATGATCTTGCGCCCGAGGAGCATTTTTTCGCTCACCAGAGATGGAAGATAAGAGACGTAATCGGTAATACGGTTATTCAGCGTGGAAGATCTCACCGATGGGGGACT
>Ga0209641_10005053_pt1 | contig 10823 bp, 10 predicted proteins | sample RifCSP16_1_FD_184022 | JGI IMG/M metagenome (GOLD analysis project Ga0209641, IMG submission 184022) | Soil microbial communities from Rifle, Colorado - Rifle CSP2_sed 16_1 (SPAdes) (version 2) | ecosystem: Environmental > Terrestrial > Deep subsurface > Rock core/Sediment | place: Rifle...
GGACACGAACAAGGGCCGCATTCTGACGGTCACGCCGGCAGGCGAGATCGTGCCGATCCTGGAGACTGAGGCCACACAGGAAGGGTCACTCAGCGGCGCAACGGCTATGGCCGCCCATGGGGAGACGCTGTACGTCGCCAATTCCACGAGCGGGAAAGTGCTGGTGGTCGACGCCTCGGGGCGGCTGGAGGAAATCATTGTCCCGCTGGTCCCCAGCGGGCTGAACCCGCTCAGCCTCGCCGGCATAGCGGTAACCGGCAACGGTGAGATATGGCTCTCCGACTCAGCCAACCACCGAGTTGTGCTGCTGGACCGGCACGGTGAACTCCGCGGCGTGATCGGTGAGGGAATCCCGTCCTCCGGAGAACAGGGGTTCCATTCCCCGGCCGGCCTGGCGCTTGACCCGCTGGGCAACGTGTTCGTGGTCGACAGGCTGAACGGAGTGGTGAAGCAATATTCGCCGCTTGGCGTCTTCCTTGGGGTGCTGGGGGAGAGGCACCTCGCCCTGCCGCGGGCGGTGGCCGTGGACGAGGCCGGGCGTGTCTACGTAAGCGACGAGAAGAGCGCCACCGTGGCCGCCTTCGGAGCTGACGGCGCCTACCTGGGTTCCATCGGGCAGGGCAAGCTTCAGGCCCCCTACGGCATCAAGGTCAAAGACGGCCTGCTGTACGTGATGGACCGCCTCGCCGGACTCTTCGTCTTCCGGCTGCAGGCGGACGAATCGGTCCCATGACCGGCCCGACGAGGGCCTTCGCCCTGGTCGGCGTCATCGCCCTGGTTCTGCTGGCAGTTGGAGTTGGCGTGGTCCTCGCCGAGGAGAAGAATGTAGCTGGCACGAAGCATGACGTGGCCACGAAGGGCACACCTCCCTGCGTCTACTGCCACATACCGCAGGACGCTCAGGGCGCGGTTCTCTATGCGAGCGACCCCAACGGCGTCGGCACGTACTCGGGCCTCAAGCCTTTTTGCTTCGGTTGCCACGACGGCACCGTCGCCCCTCTCAAGAGCTACGTATTTGACCTGACCCGGCCGGACCACCCTATCGATCCCGGCGTCAGGGGCCAGGACTGCACCCGCTGTCACGATCCCCACGAGACCGGCTATGGGAAGTTCCTGAAGCTGCCGGGCGGCGCCGACTTCTGCCGCAACTGCCACTTCCGCGCCGGACCCACGGACCACCCCGTCGATGTCGACGCGCTGGCAGCCGGTAGAGTGCCGGTGGACAGCCACTGGAACCCGGAGGCCGGCGATTTCAGCGGAACGCGACTCTGGAACGGCGCGGGGACAGGTCCGGGCAGCTTCGTAAAATGCCTCACCTGCCACAGCCCCCACGGGTCCCAGCCCGATACCGCCATCAATACCGTGGCCGACACCCCCGGGGACGGGTCAATCGTTCCCCTATGCCAGAGCTGCCACCTGGACCCGAGGGGTGACTGGCCGTGAGCCAGACGCCTTACTACTACTACGACCCCTTCGGCAAACGCCCGCCCTCGCAGGGCGGGCTGGGGGTTGCCCGGATTCTCCTCACCGTCGTCGCCCTCCTCGCGATCGGCCTCGTCGCGATCATCAGCATGCTTCGCCTCGGGCTCCTTGGCGCGGAAGGCGGCGACGGGCGCAGGGTCACGGACATGGTGTACCCGGCCGGCTTCGTCGGGCAGCTCGAACAACCCGGCGGGGGCGAGTGGCTCCTCCCCTTCGAGGCTCTCCGGATCGGCAGCGACACCTTCGTCCTCGATAGCGGCAACGGCCGCATCCTCAAGCTCGGCGCTGATGGCACGATAGCCGCCATCCTCGACCGCTCCAGCGATCCCAACCTCGACCTCAAACGGCCCATGGCCATGGCTACGGACGGCCAGCGCCTCTACGTGGCCAACTCCCCGGCCTCCCAGGTCTTGGTAGTCAGCCCTTCCGGCCGCGTGGAGAAGGTTCTGGGCCTGGAGCCGTCGTCCGCCGGCGAGGAGCCCCCGCGCCCCATCGGTATCGCCGTAACGCCTGCCGGCACGGTCCTCGTCTCGGACGCCGAGAACCATCGCGTCCTGGAACTGGACAGCAGCGGCCGCCTGGTTCACGCCTTCGGCACCGGCACTCGCGTTGGCGGCGGCGGCGGCTTCAACGTGCCCGGAGCCCTGGCCGTCGACGCTCTCGGCAACATCTACGTCGTCGACGTCCTCAACGCCAGGGTCGTCGAGCTCTCAGCGGACGGCGTATTCATCCGTCAGTTCGGCGCGCGCGGAGAGGCGGCAGGGTCCTTCCTCCGTCCCAAGGGCGTCGCCGTTGACGGGGACGGCCGCGTCTTCGTGAGTGACGGAATGCTGGCCGCTGTCCAGGTGTTCGCCCCGGACGGTTCCTACCTGGGGTTCATCGGCCGCCGCGAGCCCGCAGACCCGGAATCCCCGTCCGTCTTCAAAGCGCCGGGCGGCCTCTGGCTGGAGGGTGATACCCTCCTGATCATGGACCGGTTCGCGGGGCTGACTACCTACGCTCTGCCCTAGCCCGGCGCCGCGCCCTGCCCCCGCCCGCTACCAACTCCTGGGAAGCCGACAGCCCTATCTCCTCGTCCGTCAGGTAGCAGGCCGGGTCCGGCGCCCAGGCATCGCCGTGGACGGCCAGCGCACGCACGCGGAAGTTGCCGTTGCAGACATCCAGGAACCGGCAGGCGGCGCAGCGGCCGCTGAGCAGCGCTTTCCGGTCACGCAGCCCGGCCAGCAGCGGGTCGGACGGGTCTCCCCAGATGTCGCTGAAGGGGCGCCGCTTCACGTTGCCGAAGCTGTGGCTCCACCAGAACTGGTCAGCGTGCACCTCGCCCGTGTTGTCGATGTTGGCGATCCCAATCCCCGAGCGGTTGCCCCCGTTCCAGCGCAGCAGGGCCAGCACCTGCTCCGCCCGCTCAGGGTCCTCCTCCCGTAGCTTGAGGTACACGTAGACCCCGTCCGCATGATTATCGACGGTGAGGATCTCCTTCGCGACCCCTTGCTCCCGGAACCGGCGCGCCTGCGCGCAGATGTAGTCCACCGCCGACCGCGTCTCCTCGTGCGTGAGGTCGCTCCCGGCGATACCCCGGCCGCGGCCGCTGTACACAAGGTGGTAGAAGCAGGCCCGGTCGATGTTCTCCCGTTCGATCAGCGCGAAGATCCGGGGCAGCTCCCGGAAGTTGTGCCGGGTCAGGGTGAGCCGTAGCCCCACCTTCTGCCCCGCGCTCACGCAGTTGCGTATTCCCCTCAGCGCCATCTCGAACGCCCCTTCGCGGCCCCGGAAGTAATCGTTCGTCCCGCCGATGCCGTCCAGGCTGATCCCCACGTACGCCACTCGCGCCGCCACGATCTCCGCCGCCTTCCGCTTCGTGATCAGCGTGCCGTTGGTGGAGATCACCGGCCGGATGCCCCGGTCGGCGGCATAGGCCGCGAGGCGCAGCACGTCCCGCCGCATCAGCGGCTCCCCGCCGGAAAACAGCAGCACCGGCGCCCCGAAGTCCGCCAGGTCGTCGATGAGCGCCTCTGCCTGGCCGGTCGTGAGCTCGCCCTCGTACTGCTGGTTCTCGGAGTCCGCGTAGCAGTGGATACAGCGGAGGTTGCAGCGCCGGCTGCAGTTCCACACCACCACCGGCTTACGGTCGTCCGGCCCCGGCCCTCCGGGCGGCCCCTGTCCGTTGCCGCGGCCGTAGCGGAGCGGGTCCGTATCCGTGGCGCTTGTACCCGCGTATAGCCTGCTTATCCCTATCATCACGGCACCTCGCTTACCCTGGTCACTGGTCTATGTCCTTGGCCTCGTGGCAACGCAGGCAGAACGGCCTCTGGTGGCAGTAGGTGCAGGCCTCCCTGCCGGCATCCCGTATCACCGACGCATGGTCGAACAGCATGTTGTCGTGCTCTACCGAGGTGGCCCCCGACGAGTGGCAGTTCGTGCAGTACGTGCGGCTGTGGCAACTGCTGCAGGATGTCTGGCTGGCATCCGTGGACGGCGCCACTTTAGCGTGGTCGAACGTCCACAGCCCCTCAGTGTGTGTCTTGGGAGGTGGGCCCAACATCACGTCGGGCGCCCGCGGCCCTACCGAGGGGAAGGTGTGGCACAGCGAGCACCGCGAGGGGATGGCCTCCTCGCTCAGGCCCCCGTCCACGATCTTGAAGTGGCCGCCGTCGTGGCAGCGAAAGCAGCCGCTGGAATCGGTGTGGCCCAGGTAGCTGGGGTAGTCGTCGGCGAACGCCTGCATCTCCGGGCTCGACGTCCGGCGGTAAATCTCCGCCAGCACTGCCATTGACCCGGCCACCGCCTCGGGCCTCTCGACGAACAGGTATGGATATTTGCGGTGATAGGAGGCGGACAGATCGTTGATCGCGTCGTAGGCCAGCACCAGCGAGTCGTACTTGTCGGCGATCGTAGCCAATCCCTCTTTCTTGATGAAGGGGATCGACTCGTCGATCACCCCGTCGTCTATCGCATCGTCGATGGACCGCGCCGCCGGCCGGAACTCGTGTCCCACCCGGTTATGGCAGTCGTAGCAGCTCATCCGCCGCGGTTCGCCGGCCGCGCGCAACTCAGCGGCCGTCTTGCCTGCCTGCTCCGATATCTCGACCAGCCCCTGGTCCAGGTACTCCTCCCGTGTTCCGTCCGCCTTCTCCACCCCTATCCAATCGATGGTACGGCCCTCGTCGTCACGGGCGAGGAACTCAACCTTGGACAGCACGTGCCAGTGGATCCCCGAAGTCTCCTGCGCCGCATCCCCCGATAGGCGCACGACCAGCGCCACCCGCTGCTCCGTGTTCTCGCCGTCCTCCCCGAACCGCGAGCGGGTGATGAGCAGGTCTTCCCGCTGGCGCGATGGGTCGTGGCAGTGGAGGCAGGTCTCCTGCGGCGGTGGCATGCCGTGGGCCGCCGGCGGAATGGGCCGCGCGTAGCTCCCGGTGATGATCTTCACCGTCTGCTGAAAGCCGTCCCACTTGGACTTGATCAGCCCCGACAGGCCGTTGCCGACGTGGCACTCGGCGCACTCAACCGTCTCGTGCGGCGAGTTCTCATGGGCCACCACCTCCGGCTCCATCGTGTGGCAGCGCTGGCAGAAGTCCGCCGTCTCCATGTAGCTGATCGTCTGCATACCACCTAAAGCCACTACCGTGGCCACAGCCCCGGCGACGCCCGCTAGCAGTAGCGGCCGGCTGGTCCAGAACCTAACGGCTCTGGCCAGGGCCGAGCGAGACGCTCGCAGAAAGCCGCGTGCCCGCTGCACGCTCCTACCTCCATTCGCTCATTCCCCCGGCTTCGCCCTTCGCCCCAACTCAGCACCCCCCGGCTGTCAGGGCTCCTCGCCCGGCGTCGCGCTCATGATCTGGTCCACCCGCTTGTCCATCATCTTCTTGCTCATGCTGCCGATCCGCCATTCGCGCAGCACCCCATCCCTGTCGATGAAGAAGTGCGTCGGAATGCCGACGATCCGGTAGCGGGCGGCGATGGCAGTGCTCTGGTCCAATCCGATCGTGTAGCTGAGCCCCGTCCGCTCGATGTAACCCTTCACCGTGTCCGTGCTCTCGCCGATGCTGATCCCCACGATCACCAGCCCTTCGGCCTTCCTCTCCTGGTACACCTGCTCGATGTCCGGGTTCTCGGCGCGGCAGGGCGGGCACCAGCTGGCCCAGAAACTGACCCATACCGGCTTGCCCCGCAGGTCGCTCAGGCTCACGTCCTTCCCGTCCAGCGTCCGGACGCTGAAGTCCGGCGCTTCCTTCTCCAGCCGCGGCGCCGGGCCGGTGGCCTCCGCCGTCAACGTTATCGACTGGCTGGCGCCGATCCCGCCCGGCCGGTCCGCGAACCAAACAATCGCCGCGATGATCAGCCCCACGACTATCGTCGCCAGGATGTTGCGTAGCGTGCCAAATCCCGGCCGCCGGAACGGCGAGCGGAAGACCAGCTCCTCCGGGACCGGTGGCGGTAGCGTCTCGTACGGCTGTTGCTCGTGCTCAAGCATAGCTGTGGAGCCCTCCGAAGAAGAGGTTGCCGAAGTACGTGAACAGCGTCGCCCCGAAACCCAGCACCAGCAGGAAAGCGCTCCGATCGCCCCGCCAGCCCCGAATTACCCGCGCGTGCAGATAGGCGCCGTAGATCAGCCAGGTCACCAGCGAGGCCGTCTCCTTGGGGTCCCAGCTCCAGTACGTGCCCCAGGCGATGTCCGCCCATAGCGCTCCCAGGATGATGACCAGCGCCATCATCGGGAAGCCCACCATCACCGCCTTGTAGCCCATTTCGTCCAGCACCGTGGACCGCGGCAGCCAGCGAATGCTGTCCTTTCGCTGGATCAGGAATAGAACCGCCGCGCCGAAGGCCAGCGCGAACGCACCGTAGGCGATGATCGCCACCGCCACGTGCACGGTCAGCAGCAGGTTGTTCTGCAGCGCCGGCACCAGCGGCTGAATGTCCGAAGGAACCGTCGTGGCGTACACCAGCATACCCAGCGCTATCGGGAGCACCAGCAGGGCCAGCGTGCGCAGCCGGTAGCGAAGCTCGAAGTACAGGTACAGCGCCAGCGCGCCCCAGGCGAAGGCCACCGAGAACTCCCACATGTTCGAGAAGGGCCCGTGCCCGCTGGCCTCCCAGCGGAACGCCAGGCACGCCGTGATGAAGACGAAGGCGTTCACCGTCAGGATCGTCGCGTAGCGGCCAGCCACGTCGAACGCCGGACTGAGGGTCATGGAGCCGCCGTTGGCGAAGCTCAGAGCCGTCAGCGCCCGCGCCCCCAGGACGTGCAGCACGTACAGGAACATCGCCAGCGACAGCGCCGCCAGCCCGACCGCAAACGCATACTGCGAAAGCGCGTACATCAGCTTCCTCCTTCTCCAGGGGCGCCTGTTGTGGGCGCTATTCCCAGCGCCGCTCCTACCCTGTCCCGCAGGCTGTTGAACTCGCCGGACAGGGACATGTCCCTCTGCGCCGTCATCCCCAGCCGCACCTCAGTACTGCCGTCCGGGCGCCTCTTGCACAGCGCCCACAGCCGGCGGTGTGGAAAGTAGAACATCGCCACCAGGCCGACGACCATCAATGTGCTCGCCGCCCAGATGATGTTCACCCCGGGGTCCTTCACTACCTGCAGCCCTGTGAACCGCTTCTCCCGCTCGAATGTGAAGTCCAGCCCGGCCACGTTCTTCGTCTTGCCCTGCGAGATGTTCTCCGTCGCCACCAGCCGGTCGCTGTTCTGGCGGTACAGCTCCAGCCGCATTTCGCCCGCCGGAACGAGCGGGTCGTCGACGCCGGACTCCGGGCCGATGACGTACACCCCCAGGTCGCGGCCGGGCAGGGCAAAGCTGCCGACCGGACGCCCGCCTTCCGTCGTCTGCCAGGCCAGGGGCAACGTGTCGTTGTACAGCACCTCGCCCGCTTCGTCCTTGACGTTGATCACAGCGCTCTGCCCGAAGAAAGCCTGGTGGAAGCGCACTCCCTTGTAGCTCAGCGGCGAGTTCACCCGCACGATGCCCCGCTTCACTTCCACGCCGTTCTCGTAGATCACCAGCTCGCTGCGGAAGTCCTTCGGCGGTCCCTCCAGCCAGTACTCGTCCGCGAAATGCTCCAGCCCCACCGATAGGTTCGTCCCGTTGCCAACTTCGCGCGTCGTCCCTTCCGGCACGATGAACTCCGAGTCCTTGAACCCCCACATCCCGCCGATGACCGTGCCCGCCAGGATCATCACGATGCTCAGGTGGGCGAGGAACGTCCCGAACCGGCTGAACCGGTTCCGGTCCGCGTAGACCGCTACCGACTCCTCCTCAACCTCCGTCGCCACCCGGTACCGCGAGCGCGACAGAGCCCGCCGTACCCGCTCGGCGGCCACGTTCATCGGCATCGCCGCGTCCAGCTGGGCCCGGTACCGCGAGTGGTCGAAGAAGGCGTCGCCCATCCGTATGCGGTTCTGAAACGCTGTCGCCCAGACGCCCTTCCAGCGGTTGAGGGAGCAGATTATGATGTTCGTTGTCAGCAGCCCGATCAGGAGCTTGAACCAGAGCGTGTGGAAGACGTTGAACAGCTGGAGGAAGTTGAACACATCCGTCCAGACACCGTAGCGGCCACGCGCCTCTTCCAGCCACTGCGCGTACGCCTGCTTGTCCGCCACCACCGAGGGCGCCGCCTGATCGAGCAGGGTTCCTGCCAGGGCGGCGGCGGTCATGACCAGGATCAGCACCAGCGCCAGCCGCACAGAGGTGAAGAAGTGCCATACCCGGCCCACCACGTCCAGCTCCCACAGACGCCCGGCCGCCTTCGCGCGCGCGCCTGCGCTCGCCGTCAGGGCCTCTCTCCGCGCAGCGGCTCCCATTTCGCCTCCCTCGCTCAGATGTAGCCCCAGTTGAAGAACTGGTTGATCCGGATCAGGCTGTTCGTCAGCATCAGCAACCCCACGGCCACAACCAGCACACCGCTCACCGCCGGCACCGTCACCAGCAACGGCCGTAGCTTCTTCAGCTGCGCCGTGATGCTATTCAGGGCGAACGCCACGATGAGGAACGGCACCCCCAGGCCGGCCGAGTAGGCCAGCAGCATTACTGCGCCCTCCGTCACCGACCCACCGATAATGGCGAGGCCGATGATGCTGCCCAGCACCGGGCCGATGCACGGCGTCCACCCCGCTGCGAAGGTCATCCCCATCACAAGGGAGCGGGGATAACCCGCCCGCGCCCCGGTGCCTGCATTCACGCTGTACTGCCGGTCCAGGAACCCGATGTTGATGACCCCCAGCAAGTGCAGCCCCATGAATATGAGCACCGCGCCGCCGATCTCCCGCATGTAGCGCGCGTTGTCAAGAAATATGAACCCGATAAGGCCAATCGACGTCCAGAAGACGACGAACACCAGCGAGAAGCCCGCCACAAACGCCGTCGCGTGCAGGAGACTTGCCGCCCTGGGCGAGGCCTGCCGCTGCTCGCCTGACACCGTCATCATGTGCCCGATGTACGCCGGCACCAGCGGCAGGACGCACGGCGAGGCGAAGGAGAGAACGCCTGCCGCGAAGGCCAGCAGGATCGTTAGGTTGTCTCCGTCCATCCTCGCTTCACCTCACTCATGGCGTCGGCGTCGGCTGCGGCGCCGGTGTCGGTGTCGCCTGGGACAGCCCCTGCAGGTGCACCTGAGCCGTCTGCGCCAGGTTCCGGTCCGCCTCCACCGTGGACTTCTCCGCCAGGGCCACTACCGTCTGCCACTCCTTCTTCGCGGCTTCGATGTCCTGCGGCTCGGCGTTCGCGTACATGAATCCCAGGTTGTAGTGCACCTGGATGTCGTTCGGGTCGAACTTGAGCGCCGCTTGCCAGGACTTCTTCGCTTCCTCCACTTGCCCCAGGTTGAAGTTCGATGTGCCGATGTCCGTCAGCGCGTGCACGTTGTCCGGCTCCAGCTCCACGAACTGCGTGAACCAGTCGATCGCCGATTGCCATTCGCCGGCCAGGAAGAAGCTCTCTCCCAGCTCGAACAGCGCGTCCCTGTTGTTCGGATCGGATTGCACCGTCGCCATTAGCTCCGACACCCGCTCCCGGTCCAGCGGCACGAAGTCTCCCGCCTGCGCGTCCGGCAGGCTCGCCGCGTCGTCGCCCCCGAAGGGCAGTCCGGAGCGGAGGAGCAGGATCGCCCCGAGCACCGCCGCCCCCACCGCCAGCCCCGCCAGCAGCGTCAGCGGCCGCAGCCCCAATGGCCTGGCCGTCCGCGTCTCGGCCACCGCCGCCTTCGGCCGGGCCTCCGGCTCGCGTTGCGGCGTCACCGCCGCCGCATCGCCTCCCTCATCCGCGCGAGGTTCAGGAGTTGGGGTGACTGGAGCGGCTTCCCGGCGTAGCGCCAGGCGCTGGTCCGGGTCAGACAGCACCGCGTACGCCTCGTCGATCAGCGCCGCCTGTCGCTGCGCCCATTCGCGCAGCGCCGCCGGCAGTTGCGCCTCGGCGAAGTACGCGGAGAGCTCCTGATAGCGCGCCTCGATCTCGTCCTGGCTCGCCTCCTCGCCCACGCCCAGCAGCGAGAAGTAGTTGAGGGTGGATGCCGTCCTCGCTTCCTTCCCGCCCTGGTTCATAGCATCCATCCTATGCCGGCGGCAGCGGCGTGTCCGTCGCCTCGCCGCCCGTGGCGCCGTACTTCTCGTCGATGTAGCTGCGGATGTCGCTCAGGGACCAGCCCTCTTCGGACAGCCTCTTCGTGTCCAGCACGATGTCCACGCACATCGTGCAACCGGAGCCGTGGTTATCGAACTCTACCGCCGCGCCCGCCGCGCCGTCCTTCACAAAGCAGTTGTAGGCGCTCTTGTGGCCGCTGTGCCCGCCGCAGCCGCAGTAGCAGGGCATCCACATGACGGTCTCGCGGTTGTCCATCGCGTACTGGTACGCCATTTGCGCCTTTTCGTCCGCCGTCGCCACGAAGCCGGGGAGCATCCCGCCCTTGACGCGGCTCAAGTCGAATACGGCTGGCCCGCCGGCCACCGGTGTGTCGTCCTGCCTGCCGGCAGCCGGAGGCGGCGAATCGGAACCGCCGGAGCCGCCGGCTACGAACAACACGGCCAACCCGAACACCACGACAGCGCCGGCCACCAGCAGCGCCGGCAGCCACGAGTTCAGGGAAGCGGTCGACTGGCGCCTGCTCATCTCATCTGCCTCCGTTCCACTGGTGCGCGGCCCTCGCATACATCGTCTTCCGTCGCGAGGTCAGCCACATCTGCTCGCCCGCACATGTTGGTTACACGCGGACGTTCCTCGAAGGCAGGCCTTTGGATTGCCCCGGCCCGGAGATATGTACCCTGCGATACATTCGCTTCCCCGGCCATCGCTTATTCGCCCTCCTCCTCCGCCGCCCACAGCTCGTCCCATTCCTCCTTCTCC
>Ga0209641_10005055_pt1 | contig 10820 bp, 11 predicted proteins | sample RifCSP16_1_FD_184022 | JGI IMG/M metagenome (GOLD analysis project Ga0209641, IMG submission 184022) | Soil microbial communities from Rifle, Colorado - Rifle CSP2_sed 16_1 (SPAdes) (version 2) | ecosystem: Environmental > Terrestrial > Deep subsurface > Rock core/Sediment | place: Rifle...
CCTGGAACGTAATGAACCAGACAACATTCTTTTCTTATCTGGGTGTCCCGACTGATATCCAGTCTGAAATAAAAATGGTGTTGGGAAATAATTTCACAATAATCAATTTCACAGCGCCTTCAACAAATGGTATGTACAATGTAGTTGTCCAGGCAAACATATCTGGCTGGGTAAAAGCAAGCACCACTATCTCAGTGCAGGACATGTTCGTTCATGGAGAACCCGTGAACAAGAACGGCTGGTTCAATCCGAAAGTATCGCCAGGTGGTTTTGTAAGATTGAATATATTGGCTTTCAATCCATCTACAGGCGAGAGATTGATTGCAGAGAATAACATTGAGCAATTCTAGAGTATTCTAATTTCTCTTTTTCTTGTTTTTCTTTCAGTTTTTTATAAGCATTTAACAGATATTTAACAGACATTTGACAAACACTTAACAAACACTTAATCATAACAAATGAGCGTTCGCATCCTGGGGCACAACCCTATAATTGCTGAGCTCTCAACTGAGAAGACACAATTGCAGCGCACTTTGATTTAGAAGACTTTCTGGAAACTTTCTGCACACTAATTGTTGCTCGCCAGTGAGACATTGCAGAACTCAAAGCTCGCTCTAAAGTTAATAATTCGTTGCTCTAGGGCGCTCTCAATTTTTTCAGGTTTTAGTACCTAAACCACTCGGGTTTTTGATTGGTCAAAAGCGCGCTCTAGGGCGCTGATAGACTCGATTTTGAACTTACTAATAATTCCGAGGTGTCCATCCAATTACAGTAAAACCTTTATTTTTGAGAACGATTTCAATCGCCTTTTCTAATTTTTTCGCCGAACTGTAAGCTTTATTTTTAATTGCTAATGGTGTTCTCATCCAAAAGTTATAACCAAAATTACCGAAACGACAGTCAGGCGTTCCATCAAAATCACGCAGCTCAATTGACAATTCGAGAGGATTACCATTTGCGATTCCTTTCTTTTTAACTACAATCTCTTTTTTGTAGTATAAGTCTTTATGCAATTCTTTTTCTATTTTCATAGTTTTATTTCGAGCTTACTTTAAGTTCCAGAATGTCTCACCGACGAGCACACACGAATGTTTGCCAGAAAAGCATCTTGAAACTCAAGATTTTTTAGAGATATTAAAAGTTAATTTTTACTCTCTATCCTGATATGCATCTATGATTTCCTCAGCTGGATCGAATCTAAGTTCTATGAGAATTACGTGAAGTTCTTCCTTTTTAAGTCCTTTGCTTCCGACGTGCCAATGAGTAATTGCGTTAATTGGTGCGTCGTCTTTATAGTCATACACAGTAAAGACTTTGTGTCCGATACCTTTGAAATTCTCACGAATGACTTCGTAGAATACCCACTCTAATTGCACTTTGTTATCTCCAGAACCGACGAAGGAAGGTTCTCCAAGAATTTTAAGAAGTCTATTGAGATTCGTTTTGAGATAAAATCCACTAAAACTGCTTCCGTCAGTTATTTTATAATTTGTTTCTGTCAGTTTTTTCATCGTTTAATTATATCTCTTTTTCTCTTAAGTTCCAGGATGCTTTTCCGACATTCACACGATAGTTTTACAGACGAGTTCGTGTGCGCTATTCCGGGGATTGTTCCGGTTATAGTCCCGTCTGTCTCTTAATTTACATAATTCATAACTCCCCTCAAAGACGTCCGTCTTTTACTCAAGTTATTTCATACGTGGCTGGAGAGATATTTTGAAACTCGAAGTGAATGTTACTCAGATTTAAGAATTTTTAACTCCGTAAGTAGAGTGAGTATCGTCTGTTACCGATATCTAAACTAAAGATATAATCATCGATAACTTCGATTCCTAAGTGCGCCTCATTCTTGAGTTTATTCAGAACATAGTTCACACTTCGCTCGTTGATTTCATCGTCATTAACTACATAACCTCTGTCTTTCGAACCGAATTCTTGAGAAGATTTCAGATAAGAATACTTCCCATTACAACCACACATACACCCGGGTTTTCCATTATAAGTTTTCAGAACCGATTCTAAAGATATCTCGGGCATCTTGAATATAATTCTATCGCATATTCCATTTCCATCTACAAGTTTAATTTCAGAGATATCACTCAAACCTATTTTGAGATTCTCATTGATCGCGATAATTTTTTCGTTATTCATAAGTTTTAATTTAAGAATAACATCCATTCAAGTTCCAGAATATCTCTCCGGCACTTATTGTCAATGAACACTCATTACACGCAGAAACGTTTTTGCCAGCTCCCGAACTTCCGACATAAGAATTACCCGAGCTTTTTTAGTATAATTCTTATGAGTTATAAACAGCCCCTTATCCCTATATACATTATACCATATCTTGCCATATAGTAAACAATAGGCTGTTTATAACTTTTTGTGTATTACAATGTATTACAATATTATAATATAAAACTGAACTTTTGTAAAATAATTATTTTTGAATATATTGAAAGAATAACTTGAAATTTGAAGATATTTAAGTTAATTATTTGATAAGCTAATTTCGTGTTTTTCGTTCTTAATTACTCCATAATTAAGAATGTAAACAAAACCGACTATGAATCCTATAATTACTAATCCAGATAAAAGTTTTTGAATCATAATTTTAATGACTTTCCACCATTAAGTTCCAGAATATCTCCCCAGTATTTTTTTGTCAATGTTCACTTATTTACTGGATAACCAGGTTTGTCTCTCCTTTTAACAGGAGATATTTTGAAACTCGATAGTAAAGTTTAAGTTAATAATTTTATTGTGGTTTGTATTGAAGCCAAAGTTCTTCTAATTCTTTTACCTTTAATTGATTAAGTAATAATTGTTGAGACCAAGTAAAATTCTTTTTGATGATTTTTCGAACAAGTTTCGTATTCCAAACGTCATCAACGTATTTTTTGTTTAGAATAGAATATATTTCACTTCCAAGTTCATCAATATATTCTTTGAAGTTTAGGAAGTGCTTTGTATACAATTCAATAATTTCTTTTTCGTTTTTCTCTGGACTATCAAAGTTTGCATTGAATTGTAATGACCATTCACACTTGCATTCAAGAATCCATCTACCGAAATTATATTTCGTAATTTTAAGATTGTGGTCGTTCATAATTTTAATGACTTTCCACCATCGAGTTCCAGAATATCTCCTCTTTATTCTAGAATAATTTTTATTGAAAGGACAATTTGAAATTTGAGGAGAATTTAAGTTAAATTGATAAGTCGATTTCGTGTGCTTTACATTGTGCTAATTGCCAATCAGTGAAATAATATCCCTTGAATTCTTTAGATTGTTGGAGCCAAACAAGACACTCGTATTTTTCATTTTTATTGAGCCCATAATTAAACAAAAACCCGAATGAAATTATGAGTAGAATGACGCCTATAATTGTTAAGATTTTTTGTATCATAATTATATTTGTGACTTTCCACCTCAAATTCCAAGTAGTCCTTTCAATAATTATTCTGGAATAATTGACTTTCTACCTTTAATTAAGATTATAAAGATTAGTAGAATTTTACTTTTCCAGGCGTTGTTCTGGTTAAAGAATCTTTATAAAATGTTATGAATACTTGGAGTAACTCTTTGAAACTCAATCTTAAAAAGTTTTTGGCTTTTAAAGTTTTTTAATGTTTAACCTATCCGAAGACTTGAGTAAGTTTTCGTTTGAACTGCAAACTTTAGTTCGTAACCTTTATAAAGTTTTGCAACTTTCTTTCCTTCATTTTGCAACTCAACGATTTTGTTTTTCGCATCCGTCTTTGATGGTACACTGTAAAAGTTATTTTCAGAGTCAATGATTATAAAAGCATAAGAAGCTTTTAAAGATTTTTCGTTTTTCATAGTTTTATTTTGGATTTGCCTGAACTTTTTACATTGAGTTCCAGAAAGTTACTCCAAATATATTATATTTTCAATGTTCTTTCCTTTATATTTTTATTATACCATATCATATACCTAAGTAAATAGGTAGGCTGTTCATAACTTTTGTTTACACATCTGTAAAGTATGTTATAATAAGTTATTACTTTGTATTACAATGTAATACACAGATAAAATATATTTTAGAATAATATTGTAATACATTGTAATACAGTCATAACGAATATCTTATGTATTACAAAGTAATACACCAAAATATATCTATATTTTTTTCTGTATTACAAAGTATTACAGACATAAAATATATCTATAGTTTTTTCTGTAATACATTGTAATACAAAAATATATTTCAGGTATGTATTACATTGTAATACAATTTATTTTAAAAAAAACTCACATAAATTTAACCCCCATAGGACCTTTTCTATATTGCGTAGAAAAATTTGTATACACGATGTGGTAAAATATAGTAATATAAATATCATTGATTCGCGTTATTAGAGCGTTACTGAATACTCAACATATAATAACTATCAAGTATAGCGTCAACAAACTTTTCTAGAGCGTCTTAGAGGGTATAGAAGACAATCAGGATAATTGATAAAATTAAATAAAACCGTATAAACAATAAAGTCTTAAACATATTTACTAAATAGTATAAAAAAGGTATAATGTGTTCACAATTTCATTTTATGCCGTCTTAAAGGAATCATAGTTCTAATCATTGAAAATAGTCTCTACTGGCCGAAGAGACTAGTTTATTTTTTATCATTAAAAAAGAGTAAAACAATGTTTGATAACTTAATCCAAAAAGTGCAAAAAAGGAATGGTTCTATTGTTCCATTTGATTCAGAAAGAATAATAAATGTAGTCTATAAAGCGATGATTGCAACAGAATCTGGTGAAAAGAAAGATGCAGAAAATATCGCAAAAAAAGTCATTGCGAGATTAAATAAGATTGTTAAGAAAGAAGATAAGAATAATGTACCGAATGTCGAATCTATTCAAGATTTAGTTGAGGAAGAACTTATTCTCGGAGAACATGCGAAAGCGGCAAAAGAATTTATTCTTTATAGACAAAAGAGAACTGAGATAAGAAAACAGAAAAAAGAAGAACCAGTTCCAGATCAAGTAAAAAAACTAGCTAATGAAAGTAAGAAATATTTTCCCAATCTGCTTTCCGAGTTTGTTTACTATACGACATATTCGAAATGGATTCCCGAAGAAAAACGCCGAGAAACTTGGGTTGAAACAATCGATCGATATATCAATTTTATGAAAGAAAAAACAAAGGATAGTTTGTCTGAGAAAGAATATGAAGAAATCAGAGAATATATGTTAACAATGAAAACGATGGGTTCGATGAGATTGCTTTGGGCTGCGGGAAGTGCAGCAAAAGCAACAAACGTAGCTGCTTACAATTGTTCTTTCATAGCTCCGACAAAGTGGCGAGACTTTGGCGAGATCGCTTACATTCTCATGTGCGGTACTGGTGTTGGTTTTTCTGTAGAAGAACATACAGTTGCTCAACTGCCTTTGATTGAATATCAATCTGGAGAAAAGTTAGAAATGTTTAAAATATCAGATGATAAAGAAGGATGGTCAGATGCGATTATACATGGATTAAAAATTTGGTCAGAAGGTAAAGACGTTAAGTTTGATTATTCTCAAATTAGACAACAAGGTGCAAGATTGAAAACAATGGGAGGAAGAGCTTCTGGTCCAGAACCATTGAAAGCATTGCTTGATTTTTCTAGAGAAAGAATATTAGCAAGACAAGGAAGAAGACTATCAACATTAGATGTGCATGACATTGTTTGTAAAATCGGTGAAGTCGTTGTTATGGGTGGTGTGAGAAGAAGTGCTCTCATCTCTCTTTCAGATTTAGATGACATATCTATGAGAGAAGCAAAGAATGGTCAGTTCTATTTAACTCACCCAGAAAGAATGATGGCGAATAACTCTGCAATCTATAATGACAAACCAACGACTGGAAAATTTTTAGAAGAATGGATAAATCTCATTAAAGGTCAATCAGGTGAAAGAGGAATTTTTAACCGAGGAAGTTTAGAGAAACAACTTCCTGCAAGAAGATGGGATATTTTCTCTTCTGATTTAAGAACAGCAGGTATCAACCCATGCGGAGAAATTATTCTTAAATCAAAACAGTTTTGTAATCTGTCTGAGGTAATCGCTAGACCAGATGATACTGAAAAAACGTTAATGAATAAAGTTAGAATTGCAACGATTCTTGGAACATATCAATCTGCTTTAACTGATTTTCCTTATCTCTCAAAAGAATGGAAAAAGAACTGTGAAGAAGAAAGACTTCTTGGTGTTTCGATTACTGGGCAATGGGATTGTCCTATTTTGCGAAATCCATCTACTCTTAGGAAATTAAAAGAAATCGCTATTGAGACAAATAAAAAATACGCGCGAAAGTTTAATATTAATGAGTCTACGGCAATCACATGCGTTAAACCCTCTGGAAATGGTTCACAATTATTTGATTCTTCTTCAGGTTGTCATCCGCGCCACTCGAAATATTATATACGCAGAATAAGAATTGAAAGTCATAATCCGCTTTTTCATATGTTAAAAGATTCCGGTTTAAATTATTATCCAGAAGTCGGACAGAAAAAAGAAACAGCAAATACTTTTGTTTTAGAATTTCCTATAAAATCACCAAAAGGAGCTATCTTAAAAAATAATCTAAATGCTCTCGCACAACTTGCTTATTGGAAAATGCTTAAAGAAAACTATACTGAACACAATCCTTCCGTAACTATTTCAGTCGCTGACGACGAATGGTTGCAGGTAGGAAATTGGGTATATGAAAATTGGGATTTAATCGGTGGTCTTTCTTTTCTTCCAAAGAGCGATCACGTTTATAAACTTGCGCCATATGAAGAAATTTCTAGAGAAAAATACGAAAATTCAATAAAAGTTTTTCCAGATATCGATTTTTCTAAAATCGTTCTCTATGAATACGATGATTCAACTTCTGGTTCAAAAGAACTTGCATGTACTGGTAATGTTTGTGAGATAGATGTACTTCCTGAAAAAATAAATGTATAATATTATTGAAGAGATTCTTTATTAGAATATTATTCAATTCATCATAATAACGTCAATATCATTTTTGACGTCAAAAGGAGGCAATTCGACTACGGTCGTCATTCGCCTCCTTTTTTATTTATTTTTCATTTCGTCTTTTATATGGTATTATATGATTGAGTAGAGAATAATAACCAATGAGAGATACTACAACACATATCGGAGAAATTATAGAGGCGTTGCCAAACGCTCAGTTTAAAGTTAAATTTATTGAAACAGAAAAAGAACCAATTTGTCACTTGTCTGGTAAAATGAGAATAAATCATATCAGATGTTCTCCAGGTGATAAAGTTGAAGTAATATTGAATGAAGATAGAAGAATTGGACGAATAGTTAAACGAAAATAGAGTAACGATCATAAATATCTTATTTCTGACAATTAAAACAGTTTATTCAAAAGTATTTTATATTTGCTTTTTACAGCATATGTTTTATAGTATATAATTAAATATATAAATTGTTCTTTTAATAAGTGGCGTCAGGAGCGGTATATAAAACAAAATGTATGACTACGAAACACCGCTGAAAGTGCTACAGCAAGACTTTGCTGAGTTAGCGCAGTGGTCACAACCACTCTGTCGTTATAACAAGTTGGAAGACTTCGTTATTCTCGACTATAAAAATCAAACGTTGAAAATTAAGTTCTATACGAAAGATAACACATATCATGTCTCTGCAATTCTTCCAGGAATTCGAGTTAAAGAAAGTTTCAGAACAAAAGATGGAATGTACAAAAAAGACGAGGGTTATCTCGGTTGTATAGTTAATTCAAGAAAACCAAGAGCAGGTGAAGATTGGACAAGAGGAAATGATTTACCAGACGGTTCGTACACAGAAGAAACCTGGAACAAAATCAAAAATGCGATAATCGCATACGAATTAGTAAAGGTCGTTAAGCAAAAAAATAGAGGAACATATATTGATTCTGAAAACATCTTACAACCATCAAATGACTCTTCTATTGAAAAAAATTCTATTAACAAATAAATAAAAGTTTTTGACGTCACTCATTAAAAGAATAATTCGCAAATAAAATAATTATGACATTCTACTCATTTTTAACAGATCGTTTTAAAAAAAATACACAAATAAGGAAAACGAATAATAACGATACTAGACAAGTATTAAATGTTAAACAGATGATGGAAGAACTCGGTGTCAGAACTTCTGCGACAATCGGTTCTTATGAAGATGAAGAAAGACCAGACAAACTTACAGTAGACAATTATATAACAATGCAAGACAATGATGGCACTGTTCGGGCGATCACTCGTCTTTTTTCTTTACCGATTGAATCAACACCAATAAAAATTCTTCCAGGAGACAGTGATAAAGGTGAAAGGGATTTTATTGAATCAGTTTTTTTAGGTCCTCAATATTCTGGAGGTATGACAACACCACTTCCTTTCGTTATTGCAGATATGTCGAGAGCAATTTTTGAAGGTTTTCGTTTTTATGAAAAAGTTCCACAAATTATAAAAGAAGGAAAATTCAAGGGAAAGATAGGTTGGAAAAAATTAGCACCAAGAGATTCAAATACTATAAGATTAAGAGCAGATAAAAATGGTGGTTTTCTTGGAGCTCATCAGACAGCAACATTCGGTGATCGATCAGTTGATATAGATATACCATCAGAAAAAAGTTTATTATTTACTTTTCAAAGAGAAAGACATCCTCTATATGGTGAGTCTATTTTAAAAACAGCTTGGTATCATTATGATAAAAAACATAAACTTTATTACTTGGCACATAAAAAAGCAGAAATAGATGCAGTTGGTCTTAAAATTTTAAAACTTGGAAAACCCTTTTCGGAAACAGAAGTATCAAGAGCGGAAGAAGCAGTAGACACGATTGGTGTTAACTCCAGAGTTACTTTACCTTCGGGATTTGAACTCGAGGTTGATCGAGCGCCATCTGGTTATGATGTTTTAAAACTGATTGAACATCACGATACTCAAATCGCTCTTTCGACTATGACACAGGCTATGCAAATGGGTTCGAAATCAACGTATAACTATCCATACGGAAAAGGTTATAGTACTCAATCGGGTTTTCTTATTCAAATGTTGCATTCAGTAATGAAAAATATGGAGGACACTTTGAACGAATGGGCAGTAGCGCCTCTCATCGATTGGAATTTTAAAAACGGTAGTTACCCGAAAATAAAAATGATGCCGTTGAAAGATACCACTCAGCAATATATGATGAACATATTCGATTCACTTATTAAAAAAGATCCAACATTTCTTACTTCAACTTTCGTAAGAAAATTAAGTAATGAAGTTGCAGAAACGCTTGGTCTTGAAGTAAATGATGAAGAAGATAAAGATGCATTTAAAGCTTTCGAATCGGGCAAAAGAAAAGAATATGACAGAAAAAAGAAACCAGCAATGATTACTCCACAAAAAATAAAAGATAAGATAAAAATGAAAGCGCTTGAACTTAAAGACGATCCTTATTTTTTGGAAAAATTTGAAACGATGGGTCGGAATTTTGCCATCAAACATCTCAAATAAAGATGAATTAAAAGTTAGATAAATTTTTATGAAAACCTATCGTAATATTTTTAAATATGATTTTTTATAATTATGATAATAGCAATGCTGAAACAGTAGGTGGTGTGTTTGAAGACAATACATTAAGATTGAGAGGTATTTTAAAACAAATATTTATCAAAGCTACGACAACGTCAACTATTTTCGATGTCCAACTTACTGATAAAGATGGCGATGTCGTTCTTGAACGAACTGCAGAAACAGGAACATTAAATGAAAGCATCGATTTTGCAATGAAAGGTATTTATACAATAAAAATTTTAAATTCAACAGTTGATGAAACTTTTATCGTTAAACTACTTGTTAGAGAAATATGAAGATATATTCAAGAATAAAAAGATTTATACTCACACCGATGATTAAATTTCATAGATTTAGAATGAGAAAAAGACGAATAAAATCGGCTGATTTGAAAATGAAATGGCCAGAAGAAATTCTTGATGAAACAAATAAATTGAAAAAAATATTTTTAAAATACGAACGTGAAGGATTAAAAGAAGAAGCATATGAAGTTAAAATTAAAATAAAGATTCTCGAATGGATATTAAATAAAAATGACACAAGCAGCTAAAGGTTTACCAAAATCAATATTATATGCATATAATCCGACGGATAAAAAATTTTATCCAGTTGAAGTTGATTCTGACGGTAAGTTAAAAGTAGATTCAACACCAGTTGTCTCTCAACTCATTCAATCTGTTGAAAATGCTCTTTCTGCATCTGTTTATAATTTAAACGCAGCTCCTTATTCTACGACTACTTCTATTGCAAATGATTATGAAATAGATAGCATTGTTTTTTATTTTACCACGACAGAAAATAAAACAATAACGATTAAACAAGGGAATTTTCAATTATATACAAGTACTGGAACTGCACAACAAATACAATTAAAAAAAGCAGACATAGGACAATATTTTAATGCTGATGATAATATAGACGTTGACGTAACTCAAACTTCTGGAGCATGTTTAATGGATTTGAAAATGAAGATCGTTAAAGGTTCAAATGCTTTAGCTGGTAATCCGGCAATCGAATTTTTAGATGAAAGCGGTACATCTTATGGTATAAAACAAAACGGGAATATTCCATATGTTCATGCTTTTACTCACCAGGAATTGATAGCGCATGGTTTAATAACTGGTCATAGAGAAAATTATGCTCTTGGTTATAATTCGACTGTAGGTACTATATTAACTGATATCACAGAACTTGGAGTTGCGGTCACGCCATTGCCAACGTCTGCAATCACGATGGAAGTAGTA
>Ga0209641_10005062_pt1 | contig 10811 bp, 15 predicted proteins | sample RifCSP16_1_FD_184022 | JGI IMG/M metagenome (GOLD analysis project Ga0209641, IMG submission 184022) | Soil microbial communities from Rifle, Colorado - Rifle CSP2_sed 16_1 (SPAdes) (version 2) | ecosystem: Environmental > Terrestrial > Deep subsurface > Rock core/Sediment | place: Rifle...
AAGCATAATTCTGTCCTTGATTCTTAATTTTATTTTCGGGAAGAAGTAAGAAATAGGTGAGTATTTAATCCAGTAATCCCATTTTTTTCATTCGGTATCTTAGAACTTCTCGTGTAACGCCAAGCATGTCGGCGGTCTTTTTCTGATTCCAATCATTTAGATCTAATGCTTCTCTGATAATCTTCTCCTCTATCTTTGTGAGTGATGCATCATCAAGAGGGATTTCTAGAATCATCCTTCCCTCAGATTTCTCGAGTTTTATTCCGTCTTCGCTCTTTTCTTCAAGCTGAAGATGTCTAGGATTTATTTGTTTGCCTTCACTTAAAAACACCGCCCTTTCAATTGTGTTTCTAAGTTCACGGATGTTTCCAGGCCAGTGGTAGTTCAGGAACGCTTCACTTACTTCTTCTGGAACAAGATTTATGTCCTTATGAGCTTCGCTATTGAAATATGCAACAAAGTAATCAGCAAGGAGTGGAATATCCTCTTTTCTCTCTCTAAGCGGTGGCATCTTGATGTTTATTACATTTAAGCGATGATACAAATCCTCACGGAAAAGATTTTTGCTTACTAACTCCTTGAGATCATGGTTAGTTGCAGCAATCACCCTTATATCCACTCTTATATCCCTTGTTCCTCCAATCTTCCTGAATGTTCTTTCCTCGATTACCTTTACTAGCTTTGCCTGAAGAGCAAGACTCATATCACCGATCTCATCAAGAAAGATTGTTCCTCCATCCGCTAGCTCGATAATCCCTTTTTTCATCTTTTTTGCATCTGTAAAAGCACCTGCCTCATAGCCGAATAGCTCGCTTTCAAGAAGTGTTTCCGGAATGGCGGCGCAGTTTAATTCTATATAGGGTTTTTCAGCTCTACACCCATTAAAATGAAGAATCCTTGCAGCTAGCCCCTTTCCTGTACCACTTTCTCCAGTAATAAGAATTGTTTTGGGGTCGGTATCTGCGAGTTTTTGAAACAGATGAACAGTCTCTTTTATAGCTTCGCTCTTCCCTATAATGGAATTAAATCCGTATTTCTCCTGTTCTCTACTTGTTGCAGTGCTGAGGCTTCTTCTAAGTTCAATAGCACTTATTGCGTTTCTTATTATGACTTTTAATTTATCAACATGAAAAGGCTTCTCGATAAAGTCATAGGCGCCCATTTTGATTGCCGATACAGCTACTTCAATATTTCCATGAGCGGTCATTATAATTGTGGTAGGATGAGGTTCAAGTGTGCTTATGCTTTTAAAAATCTCAAGACCGTCTGCATCAGGAAGTTTTAAATCAAGAAGAATCACAGCGGGACTTTCTTTCTTGGCAATTTCAATCCCGTCTTTTCCTGTGAATGCAGAAATCACGCTATATCCTTCTTGAGAAAGGGCTTTCTCTAATTGTCGGCAGAGGAATTTTTCATCATCCACTATTAAGATAGGTTCACTCACTTTTTACCTCTTCAAAAATAAATTTAGGTCTTATTCGCTAATCAAATTTGTAGGGATAATAACAGTGAATCTAGACCCATTATCTTTTTCACTCAAAGCAAGAATCTTACCTTTATGTATTTCAACTATTCTCCTAGAGATGGGAAGACCAAGCCCTGTGCCATACTCCTTGTTTGAATAAAAGGGTCGAAAGATTTTCTCTTTATCCTCTTCAGAAAAACCACAGCCTGTGTCTGAAATCTCTATTAGTACGTTACCATTAGAGCTTTCAGTTTCAACAGTAAGTTTTCCTGGTTTATCCATTGCCTCAACACCATTGATTAGAAGGTTTATAACTACCTGCTGAATCTGTTCAGGATCTACTGTGAACCGCTCGGTGCAGTTGAGTTTCTTCTCAATGTCGATCCCTTTTTCTTTAGCTTTTAGATATATTAAGCCAAGAGATTTTTCTACGATCTCATTCGGCTCACACTCGATTAGATTTAAACTCTGAGGATACGAAAGGCGCGCAAATTTAAGAAGGTCTTTTATTATGTTTTCAAGCCTGCTTATCTCTCTTAGGATGTCAGAAATCGTCTGCTTATGCTCTTCTGTGTTTTGAGTTTCATTTTTCATAAGTTCTAATGCTACGGCAATCCCTGAAAGAGGATTTCTGATTTCATGAGCGATTCCTGTTGCAATCTCTCCTATTACAGCAAGCTTCTCCGCCTTTATGAGTTCTTCCTGCTTTTCTTTTATCTCTCTTGTTGCTTCTTCAATCTTTGTTGCGAGTATTTCATTAAACCTTCTTGTTTCTTCAAGAAGCTTTAAATTATCCTCGTTTTTCTTCTCAAGTTCATCATGATGATAATCAATTTTCTCAAGCATATTGTTGAAAGCCTGAGTGAGCATAGAAATCTCATTGCTCCCACTTAATTTCTTTACTCTATATGAGTAATTTCCTGAAGCAACCAATTTTGTAGCATTAACTAGCTGGGAAACAGGTTTTGTGATTACTTTTGGAATCATCAAAATTAGTATTCCACCAAATAAAAGAGCTATTCCTACTATCGTGGAGGTATTTGTGTAGGCATATTTTATTTGTTCATCTATGATTCTTACAGCTTCGTTTAGCATCTCGTTTCCAAAGGCGAAATCTTTCTGTGTTTCTGCTTCTTTTTCTTTACTTGAAAGAAGGTTCAATAATGTGCTATGTCGTCCTTCTATATTCGATGCTGCTTTATCCAGCTTATAGATGCTATAGATAGAAAGCCCACTTATAAATATCAGAAGAAAAAACATTAAAGCATATCCCAAAGTGATCTGTTTACTCAGCGTCAAGTTAGAGGCCCTCTCATTAGCATAATTGGAAGATCTAATAAAAATTCTACCTGTTTTTACCAAATAGTGCATAGTCAGGTCCTTGTGTGAATGTGGTTAAATACATAAATTATGCAAGTTCTGTGCCATCTCAATAAGAAGATTAAGGTGGGATATTGAAACGTCCTCTTGCTATTTTTGTGTAATTTTACACAGCTTATACAGTGTGTTATTACACAGCAAGGTGCATTTTTATTTTTATTAATGACTTTTTTATTTGAAACTCTTGTAAACATAAGAGATTAACGATATTAAACCGGCTGGCATGATCGTTGCTCAGGATATACGTAAAATACCAAAGAATAGGGAAAAAGCAGCATATAGTGACTGGATTGTCTAAGTAGAGGAGCTTCTTATCTAACACCTTGATCGAGGTTCATACTGTTATAATCTGAAGCCACTACGGTTTAAACCAATGGATAGAGGTATGAAAAAATTAGCAAAAAATGTATCACTTTTTCTGGCTTTACTAACTTTCCCATTCTTCTTTTTGTGTACACATATTTATGGAAAAAATGTCAAAAAAAATCACACACTCAAAAACTACTCTACAATCGGCGTTGGTTCATGGTATGGTGCTAACTTTCACGGCAAAAAAACGGCAAGCGGTAAGCATTTCAATATGCACAATTACACGGCTGCTCACAGGAGCTTACCCCTGGGAACACAAGTTAGAGTTGTTAACTTGAAAAACGGAAGAGATGTTGTAGTGAAGATAAATGACAGGGGCCCATATATAAAAGGACGTATAATAGACCTTTCTTATGCAGCGGCTAAATCTATCGGAATGGTTAGAAGTGGAATAGCAAGGGTAAAGGTCGAGGTAATTTCAGTACCAGCAGGGTGAGCAACTAAATTCAGCAAATCATGTGGATAATCACACAGCTTGCACAGTGTACGATTACACAATAATTGTAATTTTATTTTTCTTGAAAATTCTTATATACATAACCGTCTATAATAATTAAATATTAGGAATAAAAAAACCGCTGGCATGGTCATTGCTACTTGAATATAAAAAATACCAAAAGAAGGGAGGTAAGATAAATGAGAAGGTTACTTTTATCTACACTTACAGCAGCAGGGCTTACGCTTGTCGGAGTAAACTCATTTGCTGTGGATGTGAATTCCCAAGATGCTCAGATGGAGCAAAACATAAAGCAAGACACAAAGCAGGAAGCCGAGACACAAAAGGAGATCACAGATACTTCTGAGAGTGAAAGCAAAACTCCCGCTAAAAGTGAAGAGTATGTTGTCAAAGAAGGTGACACCTTATCAGAAATTGCAAAGGAGTTTCTTGGCTCAGAAGGAGAGTGGCGAGCCATAGCCGATTTAAATGACATTAAGGATCCGGATAGAATCTTTGTTGGACAAAATTTGCGTCTGCCTTCCACAAAGGGTGAATTGGATGCTGAAACAAAGGAACAAATGAAGCAAGAGACAAAGCAGGAAGTCGCTGGAGAGACCGACAAGTTGAAAGAGATTACAGGTGAGGTAACTGCCGTCAAGGACGGCACCCTAACGGTCAAGGACGAAATGGGCAAAATCCATACAATTAAGGCAGTTCAGTCGCTTAGGGCTGAATCACACGAATTAGAAGAGGTTAAAGTTGGTGATGATATTGAAGTACATTTGGGAAATGGGAAAGCTATTTCGATAGAGAAGGTTGAAAGTGGACCTACCGAAGGCAGTACTGAAGGTGCGTCTAGCAAATAGATATATCGAATGAAAGCTTGGAAGGGAGGTGAGTTAAAATTCCTATCCTATTCACTCACTTCCCTTCAGTTACCTCCATAACTCTATAGTTGGTTACCCGTATAATTTCCATAAAAAACTATGAGGAGGTAAAACAAAATGAGAATGTTACTTTTATCTGTACTTATAGGAACAGGGCTTATCATAGGTGGAGTAAGTTTGTTTGCTACATGGAACAACCAAACTCAGCAGGTAGCTGTATTCGATATTACAGCCGATATTACAGGTAAGATAACTGCCATTGACGGTGATCTCTTAAGTGTCAAGGACGAAGCAGGCATAACCCATTTTATCATGGTTACTTACCCAAAGGCACTCGAAGGACTTAAGGTTAGAGATAAAGTTAATATGAAGATAGAAAGGGGAGCAGTAATTTCAATCGAGAAGGCTGAAGGTAAAACCTTCTTAACCCGTTTCTGAAGTTAAGTAAATTAAACTCTGCGAGGGAGGTGAGTTAAGATGCTCTATTCGCTCGCTTCACTTCAGTTACGTCCGTAATACTCTTTAGTTCTTCGTATAATTAAAAAAACTATAAGGAGGTAAGATAAAAAATGAGAAGATTACTTATATCCTTTTTTATAATAACAGGACTTATCATTGGTGGAGTAACTATTTTTGCTACATGGAAGCAACAAACAAAGCAGGTAGCTGAGAATGCTGTAGATTCTCCAGAAATCACAATAGGTGAAGTTACTCTAGTTGGTGATGCCATGCTCATAGTAAAAGAAGATATGAGCCGAAGGGAGTATGAATTCAATGCTTCTCCGGATAAACTAAAAGACGTAAAAACGGGATACAGAGTAGAAGTCGTAACAGACAATGAAGGGGTTTCGTCATTGTCTATATTGGGTATGCCGCGGGCTGATGCCGAGCTTTATCAGAAATGGAATAAGGTTATTAATACCAATTCGATTTTTTAAATAGTGCATAACGAAGCCTATCAAACGAAGCCTATCATTTGTATGTTAAGTACCTAGGTTGAGTTATTTTGATTAGATGACCAGCATAGGTAAATTGAATTTAAGCTGGAAAGAGATGTAAGTAAAATTTACTTAAATTACCTCTTTTCAGATGATTTAAGCACTTTTGGAGTAAAAGGAGAGGTGAGTTTTGACAAAAAACCACCTCTCACTCCTTATGCGATTTCTTCAGTCTTACTTGCGCAAGCGTTGTGGCTATAATTTACAGTAAAGCCACAACAGGTATATATCGAGATAAGAAAGGAGGTGAAACTGAAATGAGAACATTGCTTATATCACTTCTTATAACAACAGGATTTACCACTATTGGAATAAGCGCGTTTGCTGAAACGGAGCAACAAATAGAGGAGATAGCTACTATAGGTGAGGTAACTGATAACAGTAATTTCTTAACCATCAAGGACGAGAAGGACGAAGCTCATCTAGTTAAGACAATCGCAGTGCTCAGGTTTGGAGATGATCATCTAAGGTTGGAAATAGGGAAACCAGTTTCTTCAATCGAGAAAAAGGACACTACAATTATTGAAGACAAAGACTTCTTTGAATAAGCTCATATGAGCAAATCACAAGCCGGCATGAAAAAGCTAAGTCTATTATAAAAATCTTACCTGCTTTTTTGTGCAAATTTACACAGTTTTTGCAGTGTATTATTACACAGCGAGTTGCATTCTTAATTTCTTAAAGATCCCCCCATTTATAATCTCCTATAAACATTGAAGATAAGAATATTAAGCCTGGTGGCATAGATATTGCTTCTAAAGTTAGTGGCATATTTTAAGAATTTGGGAGGTATTTGAAAATGATGATAACCATAGTTCCTTTTACAGTTGACCCAAGCTGCGATTGCAAACCACCACCACTTAGGTACGAAAAAGAAGAACACGTTAAAAGAAACCATCCGCCAACTGCTTACTGGGGAATTTATCTTAACGACAAGCACATATCCTATGTATCGAGCAGAGAACTGGCTGAGAAGACAAAGCTATGGATAGAGAAATGGTTACAGGACAGGCTTTAAAAATAGAAAGGGGGAGAAAAAAATGAAAATCAAAAAAATAATTCTAGCTTCTTTTTTAAGCCTAGCGCTTCTTGCAAGCTACGGATGTGCATTTCTTGTAGGAGCAGCAGCAGGCGGTGCAGGCGGCTATATCCTGAGGGATCAGGGCTATGAGGTACAGTCTCCGGTTGAAAAGGAAGGAGGGTAACGTAATGGGGGAAAAAATATTTATGGTTTGGATATCGGTGATAGTATTTTTTATGATATTTTCAAATGCTAGGGCAACAGACTGGGTACATGTAGCAACGGCTGAAAAGAATAAAGTAAAGGCCTATGTGGATGTGGATAGTATAATGGAAGATGGTAATAAGAGAAGGTTTTGGATGTATCATGATTTTAAGGGAGTTCAATCTAAAGATGGAAATTCCATAGAAAAGGCCTTCGGTTACGATGTTGTTGACTGTAAAGATAAAACCATACTGTATGTGGAACTTATTATAGAACGTGCTGATGGAAGTAAAACGAAGAGCAAATTAAAAACCGAAGTAGAATCAGTAAGACCTAATAGTGTAGATGAAGGTATTTTGGAATTTGTCTGTAATTATAAGAAAGAAGGATAAGAATCGAGCTCATAAGAAGAGCCTTGGAGCAAGGCTAAATGAAGAAGAAACCGGAAGGTAGACAGCTAATTTTATCCATGATTGTAGTGTTAATGTATTTCATGGGATGCGATAATCCTTTTGATGAGGGGCCTAGCTCTCAACCTGATTTTGAAGCTGGTGCTACGGGCTCTAATGACATCACGGATGTGTTTATAGAAATTAATGCATCAAGGGACTCGGGCGATGTGAGTGGGGATGGAGTTGTGGTTATAGGAGACGAGCAGTTCACTTTGAATGTAGTTGATGCAACCCTCTCGACGGATTTTGGGATGGAAGATCCTATACCACAGACAGACAATCTTTTAGTGGGGGTAGATTTTGTCTGTACGCCAGCATTTGCAGAGCTAACAGTTGTTTTGTCCCCCGGAGAATCGGTAACAACGATACGGCTTAATGAGTGTGAAAAGGATAATCCCGACGAATTTGAAGAGGAAGGAGTAATCATTAACCCATGCACAGGAGAAGAGGTTACTGATATAGAGCAGTTTAGAGGAGTATGCATAGCTGAGCAGTTTGGAGGTGAGTCTTTTCAAGATACTATAGTGCTTAATGAATTTAATGGGCACTGCGCTCCTAATGATCCCTGTGTTGTTCCTATAGATGTTGGAATTTTTGTACCTGCACTTCAATAGCTCAGACCCATACTTCATTGATTAGATTTTTAATCAATTAATAAGCAAAGGGGGTAAAAAAATGGAGATAAAAGACATAGAGTTTGAAGAAGGGTCCGCAGGAATAAATGAGCTTAGAGAATTTATCCAAGAAGACAAGGGGGCTTTTTTTCTCTTGAGATCGAAGATGGTTTCAAGCCTCATGCGATTGAGTCTGAGCTAGAACCCCAACATGAGCCAGAGTTCATAGAGCATGAAGAGAAGCAGAGGGTTCCAGATGAATGGATTAGACTCCTTTCTGTTTACTTTAAAGACGTGGCGAGTGAGTCTCTTCTTACACCAAATGAGGTAATGGAGATTTCAGTAAAGATAGAGAAGCGTGAGGCAAGAGCAAGGGAGATAAAGGCACTTATTTATGAACTTTCAAAAGAAAGAGTTGATAAGAGCAGAAAAAACGGACATAAAATCGGTAGTAATGGAAAAGGGGTATCAGAGCGTATACATAGGCTAAATTCACTCATAAAGGCGTATAGGGAGAGGGCAAAGGAACTTAGAAAAAGGTTTGTGAAGGCGAATCTAAGGTTAGTTCTGAGCATAGCAAATAGATACACAGGTCGAGGGCTTCCGCTATCGGATCTTATTCAGGAAGGGAATTTGGGTTTGATGCGAGCGGTAGAGAGATTTGATTACACGATGGGGTATAAGTTTTCAACATATGCTTCATGGTGGATACATCAGGCAATATCTAGGGCGCTGCTGGGTCAAACAAAAACGATTAGGATTCCAACATATGTGTTAGAACAGGCGAGCAAGGTACACAGGATAAGCTCAATTCTTCAAGATAAGAAGACAGGCAGAAAACCTACACTTGAAGAAATCTCCGAGAGGGCAGGAATCTCTGTTAAGATTGTAAAGCGGGTTTTAGAGGCAGGAAACGAAGTTGTTCGTCTAGACTCACCTATACTCGATGGGGAGAAAATAACTCTTCTTGAGTTTATACCTGATAACAGGCTCCCTTTACCTGATTCAGTTGTGGCAAAAGTAATACTTCCTCAAATTATAAGAGAGGCTCTCTTAAAGCTTACTCCTAAGGAAAAAAAGATAATTAGGATGAGATTCGGGATAGATCATGATGCAACCTATACTCTTGATGAAATCGGAAGAAGGTTTAACGTCACGCGTGAGCGTATAAGGCAAATTGAGAAAAGAGCACTCGAGAAGCTTGCAACATCAAGGATAGGGGGAGTATTAAGGGATTTCATCGAATAAGAAACAAAAAAACAAACATAGGGAGGCAAGATAATATGAAAAGAATTTTTATGTTTATAACAGCAACGGTTGTTTTCACTACCATTTTGTTATTTGGTCAGGTGCTCAGCGCAAATGCCGCAAGTTCTCTAAAATACATGATAGGTGAAGTTACTCTAGTTGATGAGAGAATGTTCATATTAAAAGAAGACGCAACACACGCGACGTATGAACTTACGGCTTCTCCAGCTAAATTAAGAGCCTTAAACACAGGATACAGGGTAGGAGTCACAGCAACTGATGGAAAGGTTTTATCGTTGACTATATTGGGTATGCCTATGCAGGCTGAGTCTGAGCTTTATCAGAAATGGAAGGTTATTAAAAATCCAGAGGAACAATGTGTTATTGGAGCGTTATAAAATTACCGGCTAAGTATAAAATCTAGGTTAATAATCCACAAACTATCTGAAGGTAGGTGGGTACTATCGAGATGCTAGAATTCTTCGACTCTAGGATATAAGAACTTAATATCCTTAAAGGAGGAAAGAGCTGAGAAAGCTGGTTGCCGTAGTTCTTATTATCACATCGCTAGCTGTTTCAGCTAGGGCACAAGAAAGTAATCCAAGTTTTGGGCTCGGGATCGGATTTACTGTAGACCCTGAAACTTTCTTGATAGGTGGACGATTCGATGTTCCTCTAGCATATGGTTTCTCATTAGGACCTTTTGTTCAGATTGGTGTGAGTGATGATAATACTTTGGTTGGTATTTCAGGAAATGTTAAATACACTATATCGGTGCCGGAGGCGCCTAAAGTTCTGCCTTCGCTTGAAGCCGGTGCGGTATCCTTATCTCCGACCAACATGATGATACTGAAACATCTTTTTTAATCGTTTTAGGGGGAGGGTTGGATTATATGATAACAAGAAATCTCGGACTAGGAGGGCATGTGTATGCAAATCCCGCTCCCGGTCCAGGTGAAGATTTTTTTGTTTCATTTCTCTTTGGACTGAATGTGAGGCTTTAGTTAACTTATATAAACTTCAACCCTTTCCAATCTCCGAATCCTGCTCAAGAGTATTTTTAAGGCGAAATTTGCCTAATCTGATAGGTGCGTCTGGAAATCTACTGAATCGAGAACCTTAGATAGAGTTAATTAACTTATTTGAAGGCATTTATGGATAATATTTGTTGATATTAAGTCTTTTTTATGATATGCATAATCCGTATATAAAATCTTCTGATGAGACTCAAGCTTGTTTTTACCTTAGCTATTTTTACTATGTTTCTTGGATGTGCTGCTACCGAACAGCATGTAAATGAGTTGTATGAAAAACAAGCTAAGCTTGAGGCTGATACTGAGCGGTTATCTCAAGATATTTTACTACTTAAAAGTCAAATAAATAATCTGCAACACTCTAATTCAAAGCTAAAAAAAAGATTGAATGAGCTAGAGAAAAAAGGAGCATTCTCAGGTTCTCCCCCAGCTAAATCCCCTGAGGCTTTATACCGGGTAGCAGAATCATATTATAGAGAAGGAAAATTTGAGGAAGCGATTCTCGAATTTCAGAGTTTTATTGATACTTACCCGCAAGACAAAAGGGCTCCGACCTCATATTTAAAGCAAGGACTTTCTCTTATTAAAATTGGAAGAAAAGATGAAGCAAAGTTTTTTCTTGAAACCCTCGTAGATAAGTTCCCAGAATCTGAAGAGGCTAAAATAGCAAAGGAAGAGTTGAAAGAGATTACAGGAAAAA
>Ga0209641_10005067_pt1 | contig 10803 bp, 8 predicted proteins | sample RifCSP16_1_FD_184022 | JGI IMG/M metagenome (GOLD analysis project Ga0209641, IMG submission 184022) | Soil microbial communities from Rifle, Colorado - Rifle CSP2_sed 16_1 (SPAdes) (version 2) | ecosystem: Environmental > Terrestrial > Deep subsurface > Rock core/Sediment | place: Rifle...
AACTACCATATCCGCAACTTCACCGACGGCTACTACGACGAGGACGTGTATTTCAACGACCCGCTGGCCTTTTTGCCCAACCTGAACGACGCTCATGACCTGCCGCTCCTGCAGCAGAAGCGGCACATCCACATCGTCTCCGGGCAGGGCGCCTACGAAAACCCGGAAGGCTCGCGCCAGTTGGCGGGCGTCCTGGCGGCGAAGGGCATCCCGCACGAACTCGACCTGTGGGGCTTCGACATGCCGCACGACTGGCCCACCTGGCGGGCGATGATGAAGTACTATCTGTCAGAAAAATTCTGATAGACGTTGGAGATTGGGAGTTAGAAGTTGGAGGCGCGGGCAGGCCAAGAGCGCCCCTAACCTCCAACTTCCACTCACAGGAGGCATCCGTGCTCAAAATCGGCGTGATCGTCGGACGCGAATGGTCGTGGCCCCCGGCCTTCATCGAGGAAGTGAACAAGCGGAACGTGGGCGTCGTCGCCGAGTACGCGAAACTGGGCGGGACGCGCATGGACGAGCCGTGCCCCTACGCCGTGATCGTGGATCGCATCTCGCACGAGGTACCGTACTATCGTTCGTATCTCAAGAACGCGATGCTGCAAGGCGCGTACGTCGTCAACAACCCGTTCATGTGGACGGCGGACGACAAGTTCTTCGGCGCGGCGCTCGCGACGAAACTCGGCGTCGCCAGCCCCAAGACCGTCGCCCTGCCCAACAAGGACTATGTCCCTGGTATCGTCCACGACGAAAGCCTGCGCAACCTGATGTACCCGGTGCCCTGGGAGGAGCACATCAATTACTTGGGGGGCTTCCCGGTCGTGCTCAAAGACGCGCATGGGGGCGGATGGAAGCAAGTGCACATCGTCCGCTCCTACGATGACCTGTGGAAGGCCTACAATGAGAGCGGCCTGCTCACGATGGTCCTGCAGGAGTTCGTCCAGTGGGAGGATTACCTGCGGTGCATGTGTCTCGGGCAGACGGACATCAGGGTGATGAAGTACGACCCAGACGCGCGCAAGTATCTGCCGCACGACCTCTCACCTCAAATGGTCGAGCGGGTGGTGGAGGACTCGCGCAAACTCGTGCGCGCGTTGGGCTACGACATGAATACCATCGAGTGGGCCATCCGCGATGGGATGCCTTACGCGATTGACTTCATGAACCCCGCGCCGGACATGGACATCAACTCGACCGGCTACGAGTATCATCGCTGGTGCGTGGAGAAGATGGCCGATCTGTGCCTCCGCCTCGCCAAAGAGCGCCCAGCGCAAGGCGGGGAGATGAGGTGGAATAAGGTGCTTGGAGGGTGAATTGACTGATTTTAAGCTGCTACCGGAATAGGCGGCTTCTCAACCGAAGTGATCGGCACACTCTCCGCTGGCGAGGGCGTGTAGCTGGAAACCTTGAGAATCTGGTTCACCGGCGGCCGGGTAATAATTTCAATCACTGTTTCCTGCCACTCCGGTTCGAGTTCTTTTAAGCCGCTCAGCGGGAAACTTCGCGGTCCCAGTTTCGTCAGTTGTACGAGAACCGAGAAGTCCATTAATGTCAAACCCACTGCGCGTTTCTCAGCGCGGTTGAACCGCAACAGGATATTCTCGTTCAATTCCACTGCTGCCGTCGCCTTCTCGCCGGGCGAGAAGGAAATATATAGAACGTCGGCTTCCTTGTCGTAAGAGTAGGTTGGCATGAGTCTGCTATCGGATTTGCCTTTCGCGCTACCAGGATTATAGTACAAAACAAACAGAGGAATCCATGACGGATTTACGCGAAGCCATAGACTTCTACCACTCCCTCCTCGACGACAGCACGGCGCGGGAGAGCCAGGGCCAGCTCAACGACCAGCTCCACCGCCGCGAGTTGTTCTTCGGCGAGCGCCCGCTCTGCACCGTCCTCCGCCCGCGCTTCCTCACCACCGAGCAATATCATCACCTCCAGCGCGCTATTCGCTCGGTGATGCCGGCCTTCGCTAAAGCGCATCAGGCCGCGCTCGCCGATCCCGCCTTCCGCGCCCAATTCAAGCTCGCCGACTGGGAAGAGGAACTCATCCAGGCCGACCCCGGCTTCCGCGCTCCCAGCCCCACCGCGCGGATGGACACGTTTTTCACCCCTCACCCCCGACCCCTCTCCCCCCACGCGGAGAGGGGCGAAGGGGTGAGCGAGGATGGTTTGTACTTCACCGAGTATAACGCCGAAACCCCTGCCGCCCCGGCCTACAACGACGTGCTCTCCGAAGTCTTCTTCGGCTTGTCTGTCATGCGCGCCTTCGAGCGGCGCTACGAGGTCCGCCCGCTCCCCGGCCGGCACCACGTCCTCCACGCCCTGCTCGACGCGTACGCTCAATGGGGCGGGCGCGAGCGGCCGCGCATCGTCATCTTGGATTGGCGCGAAGTGCCAACCTACAGCGAGTTCGTCCTCTTCCAGGATTACTTCCGCGCGCAGGGCTACGAGTGCCTCATCGCCGACCCGCGCGAGTTCGAGTACCGCGACGGGAAACTGCTCGCGGACGGGATCACCCCGGTCAACCTGATCTACAAGCGCGTCCTCATCAGCGAACTCGTCGCCCGCGGCGGCCTCGACCAGGCGGTGGTGCGGGCCGTGCGCGATGGCGCAGTGTGCATGGTCAACCCGTTCCAATGCAAGATTTTGCACAAGAAGGCGAGCCTGGCAGTGTTGAGCGACGAAGCGAACAGCCGTCTCTTCAGCGCGGACGAGCTGCGGGTGATTCAAACCCACATCCCCTGGACCCGCGTCGCCGCCGAGCGCCGCACACGGTACGAGGGCCGTGAGGTTGACCTGATTCCATTTCTCAGCCAGCACAAAGACGATTTCGTCCTCAAGCCCAACGACGAGTACGGCGGCAAGGGGATCGTGCTGGGGTGGGAGGCGAGTCAGAGCGATTGGGAGGCAGCCCTCAAGACCGCGCTGGCCGAGCCGTACATCGTCCAAAAGCGTGTCAACCTGCCCAGCGAGCCATACCCGAGCCTGATCGAGGGCAACGTGAAAATCTTCGACCGGATGCTCGACACCAACCCGTACATCTGGTACGGCGATTACGTCTCGTGCTGTCTCACCCGCCTCTCGACGGCAGCCCTGCTCAACGTGACGGCGGGCGGGGGCTCGACGGTGCCGACGTTTGTAGTAGAGAAACGTGATGCGTGATGCGTATTGCGTATTCCGTATTGCGTAGCGTTACGCAATACGGAATACGTCAAGGAGCGATTATGGAGCGCCCCTCCCTCACCATCGGTATCGAAGAAGAGTACCAAATCGTAGACCCCCACACGCGCGAGCTCCGGGCGTACATCACCGAGTTGCTCGAGGCAGGCAAGATCATCCTGGCCGAGCAGGTCAAGGCGGAACTGCACCAATCCATCGTGGAGGTCGGCACGAACGTTTGCCGCACGCCGGCCGAGGCGCGGGCTGAGCTGGTGCGCCTGCGTCGGGGCGTGATGGAACTGGCCGCAAAGAACGGCCTGAAGATCGCCGCTGCCGGGACCCATCCCTTCTCGCTGTGGACGGAGCAGCCGATCACCCCGTTCGAGCGCTACATCGGCGTGCGGCAGGACATGGCCGACCTCGCCCAGCAGTTGCTCATCTTCGGCACGCACATCCACATCGGCATCGAAGACCGCGAGTTCATGATTGACGCGATGAACGTGGCCCGCTATCTGCTGCCGCACCTGCTCTGCCTCTCCACCAGCTCGCCGTTCTGGATGGGGCGCAATACCGGCCTCAAGTCGTACCGGAGCATCATCTTCCGCAACTTCCCACGCACGGGGATCCCGCGCGAGTTCCGCTCGTGGAACGACCTGATGGAGACGGTGGACGTCCTGGTCAAGACCAACTCCATCCCCGATGGCACGAAAATCTGGTGGGACATCCGCCCCAACTGGAATTACCCTACACTCGAAATCCGCATCTGCGACGTGTGCACCCGCGTGGACGAAGCCATCTGCCTCGCGGCCATCTATCAGGCCATCATCGCCAAAATCTGGAAGCTGCGCCGTGACAACATGACTTTCCGCATCTACCCCGAAAGTTGGATTGAAGAGAACAAGTGGCGCGCGGTGCGCTATGGGCTGGACGGCAAGATGATTGACTTCGGCAAGCAGGCCGAACTCTCCGCCCGCGACCTGTGCCGCGAGCTCGTGGGGTGGTTCATTGACGACGTGGTGGACGACCTGGGGAGCCGCCGGGAGGTCGAATACGCCTACCGCATCCTCGACGAAGGCACCAGCGCCGACCGCCAGCTGGCCGCCTACGAGCGCACCGGCGATTTGAAGGCGGTGGTGGATCAGTTGATTCGAGAGACGGAAGAGGGAGTCTTAGAGTAATCGGTGAACAGTGATCTGTCATCAGTCATCAGCAGGGCAGGGTTACTGACTGACCACTGATCACTGTTTCAAGGAGCGCCCCATGTCCCATCCCATTACGATCCTGTGTCTCGCCAGTTACTTTAAGGGCGCGGCGTTCATCCGCCAGGCCAAGCAACTGGGATGCAGAGTCATCGTCGTCGCCAAAGAGGCGTTCAAGGACGAAGACTGGCCGCGCGCGAGCATTGACGAAATCTACTTCATGCCCGACCTGACTAAGCGCCCGGACGTCATCTACGGTGTGAGTTATCTCGCACGCTCACACGCCATTGATCAAGTCATCGCGCTCGACGACTTCGACGTGGAGACTGCCGGGGCGTTGCGCGATCACATGCGTCTGCCGGGCATGAAAGAATCGCACGCCCGCCACTTCCGCGATAAGCTCGCCATGCGCACGCAGGCCCGCGAGGGCGGCCTGCTCGTCCCCGCGTTCACTGGCGTGTTCAACTATGACCGCCTGCGCGAGTTCGCGGCGCGTGTGCCGCCGCCCTGGGTGCTCAAGCCCCGCTCTGAAGCCAGCTCGATGGGCATCAAGAAACTCAATCACGCCGACGAATTATGGCCTCTCCTCGACGCGCTCGGCGATCAACAGTCGTTCTTCGTGCTGGAGCAGTTCATCCCCGGCGAGGTGTTCCACGTGGACGGGCTGGTCCAGGACGGCGAGGTGCTGTTCGCCATCGCCAGCCAGTACCGCCTGCCGCCGATGAGCGTGTATCAAGGCGGCGGCGTGTTCGTCACCCGCACGCTTGACCGGGACTCCGCCGACGCGCAGGCGCTGCTCGACCTCAACCGGCAGCTGCTCAAGGCGCTGGGCGCGCTGCGCGGCGCGACGCACGCCGAGTATATCAAAGCCCATGTGGACGGTCGTCTCTATTTCCTGGAGTGCGCGGCGCGGGTGGGCGGCGCGAACATTGCCGAGGCGGTGGAGTTCGCCACGGGCATCAACCTGTGGGCCGAGTGGGCGCGGATCGAAGCCGCGTTCCTGCGCGGCGAGCCATATCAACTCCCGCCGACCCGGCCGGGCTATGCCGGTGTGATCAACTGCCTGGCCAAGCAGGAATGGCCCGACCTCTCGGCCTACGGCGATCCTGAAGTCATGTGGCGGTTGAAGAAGAAATATCACGCGGGGTTGATCGTATCCTCGCCCGACGCGGGGCGCGTGCACTCCTTGCTGGACGCATACGCCCAGCGTTTTGCGCAGGACTTCCTCGCCGTGATGCCTCCATTGGAGAAGGCGGCGGATGCGAGGTAAACGGATGGGAAAAAAGGCCTACCCCTGGGCCTAAAAAACTCTAACCGAAGACATACCGAAAACTACTGGCGTTTTTGCGAAAATCATCCAGAATTAGCGTACTCGCATATAATATGGATGCTCCCGGCGAGCCAGAGCGAGTTGGTGATCACACACTGCTCAAAGCCCGCGCCCCCGCGGGCGTCCGCGAGGACGCGGACGCAGAGCAATGAGAAATGTGAATAATCGCCAGAGGGCGAGGGACGACGCGATGCCAGTTTTTAACGTTGACAGTCAGCCGATTCACGCGGTTCAGCAGGGCCACCCCAAGCGGCAGGTGTGCATACTCCTGCACGGCTGGTCGAGCTCGTGGTACGCCCTCTCGCCGCTCGTGTCCCTGCTCTCGCAGCGCTTCAACTGCCTGGCGGTGGACCTGCCCGGCTACGGCGCATCCCCGCCCTTCCACTACCCGGCCACCATCCCCGCCTACGCCGACATCCTGGCCAAGCTCATCGAGCAGGTGAGCGACGGGCCGGTGGTGCTGGTGGGCCACTCCATGGGCGGCATGGCCAGCATGACGCTCGCCCTCCGCTACCCGGTGCTGGTGGAGCGCATGGTCCTCATCTGCCCGACCATCAGCGGCAAGCTCTCCACCACCATCAACCTCGCCTACTCCCCTGTGCGCCTCCTGGAAAAGATCGGGCTGGAAAAACTGGTGGTGTGGTTTATGGGCACGCCGGTCATCGAAAACCTGGTGGTGCGCATCACCGATTTTCTCATGCGCCCGGTGTCGTTTGCCGAGCGCACCGACATCACCGAAGCCGACTACCTGCGCGTGCGCGACGATGCGCGCCGCCCCGGCCAGGGGCGCGTGCGCGCCGAATGCTACTTCGCCATGCGCGACAACAACCTCATCGGCCAGCTCGGCAAGATCGAGCCGCCCTCGCTCGTGCTGTGGGGCGCGGAAGATAACACGGTGCCGCTGCGCGACTCGGGCGTCGTCGCCGACGAATGGGGCTCCGCCGACCTCCGCATCATCCCCAAAGCCGGGCACTGGCCGCAATTTGAAACGCCGGACATCACCCGGCGCTACATCGCGGCCTTCCTCGGATTGCCGTTCCTCACCTCGGAACTGAACAAAGCGGCAGACGACCAGGACCTCGCGGCCGCGCGCGAAGTGGCGCAGTTCCTCGGCCACTCGGACGTGGGCAACAACCTGAACCACGCCCAGCGCACCCGCCTCGCCGCCCAGTTCCACCAGAAGCATTACAATCCCGGCGAGACCATCGTCAAGGTGGAGGACCCCGGCACGGAAATGTACATCGTGCAGGACGGCACGGTGGAAGTGTGGACCGACCCCGACGCCTCGCCGGGGCAATCCGTCAAGAACCTGCGCTACGTGGCCTCGCTCACCCCCGGCCAGATCACCGGCGAACTCGCCATGCTGGACGGCGGCCTGCGCAGCGCCGACCTGCGCGCCGGGCCGGACGGCGCGAAGATTTTGACGTTGGACCGTGACCGGCTGCTGGCGCTGTGCGAGGACGACTCGTCGCTGGGTACCCGGGTGCTGTTCAATATCGCCCGCGCGATGGCCTTGCGCCAGCGTTTCATCCTCTGGCAGTTGCAGCGCGCCCTGCAAAAATCCGGGCCGGCCAAGCCGGCCGCGGCGAAGAGCGAGGCGGTCACGCCGGCCGCGGCGCAGCCGGAATTTCAATCTGACTACCACCCCGCGAGTGTAGAATAAGGTGTGACTACCTGCGCGCTTGAATCCTCCGCCAGCAGTGCGTCGTTGGCGGAGTTGTTTTTTAGTGGAGGTGAACAATGGACAAGCGCGAACGCTTGCAAGCCGCCCTCCAGGGCCAAGCCGTTGATCGGGTCCCGGTTGCGCTCTGGCGGCATTTCCCGGTAGACGATCAGCGTCCCGAAGACCTCGCCGCCGCCACGCTTGAATTCCAGAACCTGTATGACTTCGACTTCGTGAAAGTGACCCCGGCCAGCTCATATTGCTTGAAGGACTGGGGAGCGGAGGACGAATGGCGCGGCGACCCCGAGGGGACGCGCGACTACACCCGCCGGGTGGTGGCGAGGCCTGAAGACTGGGGCCGGCTCAAGCCGCTTGACCCGCGCGCCGGGCATCTCGGCGCTCAACTGCGCGCGCTGGAGATGATCCGCGAGGGCCTGGGAGGCAAGGTCCCCTTCATCCAGACCATCTTCAGCCCCCTCAGCCAGGCGCGCAACCTCGTGGGCGCGGATCACCTGCCCGTCCACGTTCGCCAACATCCCGCCGAGATCAAAGCCGTGCTCGCCGTCATCGCCGAAACCACCGCGCGCTTTGTCGAGGCCGCGCAGCGCACGGGCATTGACGGCATCTTTTACGCGGTGCAGCTCGCCAGCCCGCGCGTCTTTTCCGAAGCCGAGTACCGCGAGTTCGGCGAGCCGTACGACCGGCAGATTTTAGAGGCCGCGCAAGACCTGTGGTTGAACGTCCTCCACCTGCACGGCGACGACGTGATGTTCGACCTGGCGGCGCGTTACGCGGAGCGGGCGCGGGTCGTCAACTGGCACGACCGCGAAACGCCGCCCGGCCTGGCCGAGGGGCAGAAGAAATTTGCGGGCGCGGTGTGCGGCGGGATCCGGCAGTGGGAGACGATGGTGCGCGGCGCGCCGGAGCAGGTGCGCCGCGAGGCCAGGGCGGCGCTGGAAGAGACGCAGGGGATGCGTTTTATCCTCGGCACCGGGTGCGTCACGCCGGTCCTCGCGCCGCGGGCAAACTTGAGAGCGGCGAAGGAAAGTGTGGGGTGACGGGTGTCGAGAGATCAAATGACGAAAAAGTAGGCAAGCACCCTGAGCGGAGTTCCGCGTTATTTGCGGAACGCAGTCGAAGGGCGCGGCTCCAATAAGGAAAAACCCTATGCCCGCCAAAGCCAAATCCGCCCAAATGCCCAAATTCACGCCTGCGCCCAAGGCGCTGGTGAATACCTTCGACAAGATCATCGCGGGCCTGCCGGAGGCCGAGCCGCGCAAGATGTTCGGCTATCCCTGCGCCTTCGTCCAGGGGCAGATGTTCGTCGGGGTCTTTCAGGACCGGCTGATGCTCCGGCTCGCCGACGCCGACCGCGAGAAGTTCTTGAAACTCAAGGGGGCCAAACCCTTTGAGCCGATGCCGGGGCGGGTGATGAAGGAATACGTCGAAGTGCCGCCGGAGATATTGAACTCAGACGCTAAACTCAAACCGTGGATCGAGCGAGGTCTGGCGTATGCGCAGACTTTGCCGCCGAAAGCGAAGAAGGCGAAGAGTAAAAAGTGACGCATCCTTCGACCCCCGCTCCGCCGCTCTCCTGAGCGAAGCCGAAGGGTCAGGATGCTGGTTTCTTTCTTTAGTCTGGTTGCAGCCTATCAGGAGGCCGTCCCGATGATCGTCCTCGCAGGCGTCCTCAATCACGCTTCGCCTGGAACATCCCTACGACAGAACTGTGACCCTGCCTGTATTGCCATCCACCCTCACGCGCTGGCCGGTTTTGAGGCGTGTGGTGGCCAACTCCACTCCCACCACCGCCGGGATGCCGTATTCGCGCGCGACGACCGAGCCGTGCGTCACCATCCCGCCGATCTCCATCACCAATCCGCCTGCGGCGAGGAATAACGGCGTCCATCCGGGATCGGTGGCGGGGCAGACCAGAATTTCGCCGGGGTTGAGGCGCGCGCCGCGCGGGTCGAGCACCACCCGCACCACCCCTTCGGCCACGCCGGGCGACACCGCCTGGCCGACCAGATCGTTCGGCCCCGCGCCCGAATCGCTCAACCCTTCGTAAAATGCCTCGCCCGTGCTCAGGAGGAGGCGCGGCGCTTGCCGCCGGGTCTTCTCGCGGTCATATTCGGCCCGGTTTCGGGCGACAATGCTTTTCAGATCAACCGGCGCCCCTTGCGCCGCCCGCTTCAACGTATCGAGCGGCGCGAAGAAAATATCGTCGGCGCGTTCGAGGCGGCCCTGGGCCGCCAGCGGCTGCGCGCTGTCGAGCAGGAGTGTGCGGAAAAGGTCGAGCACTTTGATGAGATAGAATTTGGGAGTCTCACGCGCCCCGGCCAGCGCCCGCATTCGCCCGATGGCAAACTTCAAGAGGGCGGCCCGTAGCGCGCCGAATGGAGAGCGGCCGGCGCGGGCGGCGTATTCGGTCGTGAGGCGTTCGGCCTCGGCGGCCCCCCGTTGAAAGACGGCGTCGGGCGCAGAGTCGGGGTCGGTGAGATCGAGATACGATTTCAAGGTCTGAAATACCGAAGAAGGGTCGTCGCGCCAGCGCGGGCGAGCAAAGTCAATCTCGGCCACCGTACGCATCCCATATGCGTCCAAGAATTTTTCAATTTCGCGCTGGGCGATTTGAGGCAGAGTCTGACTGCGATAGTCGGCGACGAGCTCGGGGACGGGGCGCTGCAAAGCGGCCCGGCTCGGCGCGTCGGCGCGGATGGTTTGCGCGGCAGCCCACAGTTTGAGGTCCATTTCGGTGGTGACGTTGCCGGGCAGGCCGCGCATGAGAGCCAGCGCCGCGCCCGGATCGGCGCCGCACCACCGCACCAGCCAGTGATCGAGAGGAGAGAGCGCGGCGATAGCGGGAAGGATCGCCGGGGCCAGGGACAAGAAGGCGTGCTCGAAGGCCCGACTCAGATCGGACTCCATTATGGCGAGACGCGCAGACAAACCGGGATCGCCCGTCCGCGCGCCCTGGGTGTGTTCGCGCACTTCGGCCAGGAACTGTTCAGCCACGGCGAGGCCGCGCGCCAGAGCGGCCCTGGGCGCGATCACCGCGGCGAAGACGCCGGGCAGGAGGCGCGGTATCAGATGGAAGATAAACCGGGGCGGGCCGTGTGCGCCTTCGCGTTTGAGCGGGAGCCGGCCCGACTCGATGAGCCGGACCAAAATCTGTTTGGCGGCGGGGTCGCCGCGTTCCATTGCGGCCAGCAGCACGCCGCGCATTTGCGGATGGCGCACGACCTCGGTGAAGTTGAGGAACAGGCGCTCGCCCGCATCCACGATGGCGTGGCGCACATTCACGTCCAGGCGCAGGATGCGCCGGAGCAAGGCGCCGAGGAGCACGCGCAGCACATCGCGGCCAAGCGGGGTGATCGGATCGGTGATGCCCTGGATCGAAGCGAAACTGAAGAAGAAGCCGACGGCGTCGGGAGCGAGCGGCACGTCGG
>Ga0209641_10005071_pt1 | contig 10802 bp, 10 predicted proteins | sample RifCSP16_1_FD_184022 | JGI IMG/M metagenome (GOLD analysis project Ga0209641, IMG submission 184022) | Soil microbial communities from Rifle, Colorado - Rifle CSP2_sed 16_1 (SPAdes) (version 2) | ecosystem: Environmental > Terrestrial > Deep subsurface > Rock core/Sediment | place: Rifle...
CAACCGCGAATTCTGCGAGGCGGCCCAGAGTGGTCTCTCACCCACCGAGGCCAGGGCAGACGCCGGCTATTGGGGCCGCCTCGCAGAATCCGCGGTTGGCGCCCATCTCGCCAATGCCGCCGCCGTGGGCGAGTGCGAACTGTTCTACTGGCGCGAAGGAAACCGCGAAGTGGATTTCATCGCAAAATCAGGCCCGCGGCTCACTGCCATCGAGGTCAAGAGCGGGAGGCGACGCGATGCTCCGCCGGGCATGGCTGCGTTCGTGCGTCGCTTCCCTGGCGCACGTCCGCTGCTCGTAGGCGGCGACGGAATCGCCCTTGAAGCCTTCCTCGATCGCCCGGCCCTCCATTGGATCGCCTCATGACCGCAATTGTTATTGCGAGAAGCCCTCAACCCTCAGGCGGCTCCGCTGCTCCTGGCTCAGCCAGTAAGACGTGTCGGTACATCACGGCCAGGTGTACGTAAGCTGCACAAGTTCCTCGAGGTCGAGCAATCGCGTAGCTGCCTTCGCGGCCGTCATGAACTCGGTAAAGCCCCCATTTACGTGGCTGACAAAATCGAGGCTCACATGCACCAGTGCGTCGACGCATGGCTGGTTCAGCACCTTGTCTAGGCGTTGCCCGCTGATTTCGTTCGTCGTTACGAAATAAAGTAGATCCATAATCTGAAGCTGGATTGCAGCGGCCTTATACTGCGTGCACTCGTTCGTGGGGTCACTGATCCGGTCATGTCGGACTCCCCACTTGCATGAAATCACCGCCTTCGGTTTATTCCGCGCCTTGCTGATCGCTACAACATCGATGTAGGGTTCCGCACTCCGGCCGGGCATTGTAATCCCCGGGAAGAACTCGGTCGCCTTCATCTCCTCGCGATACTCGAATCGGGAATCGCCCCAGCGGCGGAGTACTTCAGAGACGAGCATGCGAAAGCCATGGCCAAGCGAGTTGTTCCGCTGAAGCTTCTGCCATCGCGGGAGCTGCATCATCCGGTCCATGAGCTCCGGAACATCGGTTGCGGGAACTCCTAACTTGGCGGCGATTGTCTGCTCGGCCGCCTTAGCCCTCGTAGCCCAATTTTTGTTTTCCCAATCAAGAGCCCCGCACAACCCACCGCCGTCAATCAAGATCCGTAAGGCAAAACCAGCTTGATTAACCGCTCACGCGCGGCCAGGCGTACCTCGTACCTCGTACCTCGGCTCAGGCCGTCTGCGCCGCGCCCAGCTTATCCGCCGCCTTGCGGAGGGCGTCCACGCGGTCCGTCGCCTCCCAGGGGGCGTCGATGTCCGTGCGGCCAAAGTGGCCGTAGGCGCTGGTCGGGCGGTAGATGGGCCGGCGCAGGCGGAGGTCGCGGATGATGGCGTTCGGGCTGAGGTCGAACACCTCGCGCACGAGGTCGGTGAGGCCGCCGTGGTCGAACTTGTGCGTGCCGAACGTCTCGACCGAGACGCCGATCGGCTGCGGGTGCCCGATGGCGTAGGAGAGCTCGACCTCGACGCGGTCGGCGAGCCCGGCGGCGACGATGTTCTTCGCCACCCAGCGCGCGGCGTAGGAAGCGGAGCGGTCCACCTTCGAGGGGTCCTTCCCCGAGTACGAGCCACCGCCGTGCCGCCCGATGCCGCCGTACGTGTCGACGATGTTCTTGCGCCCGGAGAGCCCGGAGTCCGCCGCGGGCCCGCCGAGGATGAAGGAGCCGCTGCGGTTGACGTGGATCTCCGTCTCATCGTCCATCCAGGTGCCCATGACGGGCTGGATCACCTCGCGGATGATGTCTTCGCGCAGTCGCTCGGCGTCGATCTCGGGGTCGTGCTGGGCGGCGATAACGACGGCCTTTGCCCGCTTGGGCACGCCGAAAGCGTACTCGATCGTGACCTGCGACTTGCCGTCCGGCCGCAGGTAGGCGAGCGTGCCGTCCTTGCGCACACGGGTGAGTCGCTTGCAGAGGTGGTGGGCGAGGCTGATGGGCAGCGGCATGAGCTCAGGCGTCTCGTTGCAGGCGAAGCCGAGCATGATGCCCTGGTCGCCGGCGCCCTCATCATCGCCGACCGCGCTGGCGATCTCGCGCGACTGCTCCTTGATGGAGACGAGCACGCCGCAGCTGTCGGCGTCGAAGGCGTACTCAGGCCGCGTGTAACCGATGTCGCGGATCACCTGGCGGGCGATGCCAGCGCAGTCGACGTAGTGGTGGGTCGAGATCTCGCCGAGGACGAGCACGAGACCCGTCGTCGCGGTGACCTCGCAGGCGACGTGCGCCTCGGGGTCGTGGGCGATGATGTCGTCGAGGATGGCGTCCGCGATCTGGTCGCAAACCTTGTCGGGATGGCCCTCGGTGACGGACTCGGACGTCATGAGAAGCGAGGGGGAGCTCATGAAGGTCATGGTCATTGCGGTCTGTTCCTCCTTTGGGGAAATAGTGTCATTCGGTTCTTCCGTTCGTCATTTGCGACGCTATAGTATCCGTGCCGTGCGGAGGCGCCTGCTTGAGTGGAGAGTGAACTGGCCGAGTGGCTGGCCTCGCCTGACAAGCGATGGGTCCGCTGAGAGGCGGATGGGGTGCGATTCCCCCACTCTCCGCACCAGTTTTTCATTGACAATCGCTGCGCACGGTGTAACACTTCAATTGCTTGTCAGGTGAGGCCGTCACTGACGGTTCGTAGAGGAGCGGGCTTCTGGCCCGCTTTTCTGTTTAGTGCCATCTCGTCGTGATCGAACTGTTCATACGCGTACGATGGCCGGTCGAGCGAACAGGCGACGGTTCGAGAGTGAGCCGTTCCGGTGAACGGCGACGCCTGAGTCCTTCGAGCGGCGGATGGGGTTCGACTCCCCCGCTCTCCGCCGCTTCCCTCTTGACGAATGCCGCTCGGTATTTGACGATCACCATAGGGTTATCAGTCTTGGCCACCCGGCAACGGGTCAACAGGCAAGCGGGCGAAAGGCCGGCTTTTCTGTTCCTTACGGTCGTGGCATGATGACAACGGCTATCAGGCGTCGCCGCTACTGAGCGGTTCAGCAGGTAAGTCCGCCACTTGGCGGGCTTTTCTGATCTCATGTGCCTTCTTCCCAACTCGATAGGTACTTCTGCTGCTCCTCCGTCAGCTCGTCAATCGTAATTCCCATGGAGGCGAGCTTCAGGCGGGCGACTTCGTGGTCGATCTCCCGCGGCACGTCGTAGACGTCTACGGGCAGCTGCTCATCGCGAGTGGCGATGTAGTGGGTGGCGAGAGCCTGGTTGGCGAAGCTCATGTCCATGACGCTGGCGGGGTGGCCTTCGGCAGCGGCGAGGTTGATGAGACGGCCTTCGCCGAGCAAGTAGAGCTTGCGACCGTCCATCAGGTGATGCTCGTCGACTTCCTTGCGCACGCGGCGCTTTGACTCGCTCATCGCCTCGAGGGCCTTGATGTTGATCTCAACGTTGAAGTGGCCGCTGTTGGCGACGATGGCGCCGTCCTTCATCACGTCGAAGTGGCGGCGATCGAGCACGTTGACATCGCCGGTAAGCGTAATGAAGATGTCGCCGATGTGCGCCGCCTCGTCCATACTCATCACCTGGTGGCCGTCCATCGCCGCTTCCAGCGCGCGGACCGCGTCTATCTCCGTGACGATGATCTTGGCACCGAGACCACGGGCCCGCATTGCAACACCCTTACCGCACCAGCCGTAACCGGCGATGACGACGTTCTTCCCGGCCCAGAGGATGTTGGTGGCGCGCGTGATGCCGTCGATCGTGCTCTGGCCGGTGCCGTAGCGGTTGTCGAAGAAGTGCTTCGTGTCCGCTTCATTGACGGCGATGATCGGGTAGGCGAGGGCGCCGTCTCGCGCCATGGCGCGCAGACGGATGACCCCCGTCGTCGTCTCCTCAGTGCCAGCGATGACGGTATCCAGAAGTTCCCGACGCTCCTTATGTAGAGTGGCGACGAGGTCCGCGCCATCGTCCATTGTCACCTGTGGTTTGTGGGCCAGTGCGGCGTTAATGTGCTGGTAGTAGGTCGCGTCGTCCTCGCCGCGCACGGCGAAGACCGGGATGCCGTGCATCGCGACAAGGGCAGCAGCAGCGTCATCCTGCGTGGAGAGCGGGTTGCTGGCGCAAAGAGCGACCTCCGCGCCGCCGTCGCGCAGGGCGAGCATCAGGTTGGCGGTCTCTGTGGTCACGTGGAGGCAGGCTGAGACGCGCAGACCCTCCAACGGGCGTTCCTTCGCGAAGCGTTCGCGTATGAGGCGAATGACCGGCATTTCGCGGGCGGCCCACTCGATGCGGTTATTGCCCTCGGTTGCCAAAGCCAGGTCCTTAACGTCGTAGTCGATCGCGGGCTTGACCATCAACTCTCCTTCGTTGCTAACTGCTCTTCTCGTAAGGACTCTTCGATCATCTCACTAACCCGGATTGCGGCGTCCCAGTTAGGGATGGGGTCATCGCGACGAGGCATCATCTGGAGAAACGGGATCTCTTCTCGTTTGTAAACCTCAAACACACGCCTTAATTCAGGCACCGGGTCGGGATGGTCGTCCACGCGGAGGTCGCACCAGGGGTATGTCTCCTCGCCGACGACGACAACGCCCGCCGACTGGCGGCCGCGGCGATCGCCGCCCGCATCCTGACCGGCTTCGAGGGCCTGGACCAGCCGTTCGGGAAGCTCTTCGATGAGCGTCGTCTCGAAGGCGCGGGCCATCGCCTGTACAACTTCCTGACCTCCAAGGATATTGCCGAGGCAGACGTACCCGGCGCCGGAGACGTGGCCGGCCCAGGGGATGCACCGGTCTCCGGTGTAAGCTGCCGTCCGGCCCTCCTTGTCCACGACCGCGAGCTGCCGGAGCTCGCGGCCGGGATCGTCCGCGATCAGGCGCTCGAGCGCGCGCTCCGCGGGGAGGCCCTGCTCCAGGAGGACGAGGCCGTCGATGCCAAGATAAGGGTTGACGAACGACTGGCTGGCGATGGCTCCAACGCCCGCACCGCAGTATGGGACGAGGCCACCGGCGGAAAGCGCCTTGCTGGAAGTCGCAACGCCGAGCATGCCGGTGCGGGGACAGCGGGCCGCGATCGAAAAGGTCATGCCCTGGCCTCGGCGAATTCGGGCGGCTTGGGGTAGTATTCCATCATGTGTTGGACGCCTTTTGCCATGCCGGCGTCCTTGAGCAGGCTGATCAGGTAGAGCGCCATATCGATCCCGGCGGAAACGCCGGCAGAGGTGAGGACGTTGGCGTCCTGGACCCAGCGTTCGCCTTCGGTAACAGTCACATCACCGAGCGCGCGCAGCTCTTCGATTGCTCCCCAGTGGGTCGTGGCGTTCTTTCCCGAGAGGAAGCCAGCGTAGTGGAGCACGATCGCTCCGGTGCAAACGGAGGTGACGTATTGGGCCTCCTCCCCCTGCCTGCGAACGAAGTCGATGAGCTTCGCGTTGTTGACCTCGGTGCGCGTTCCCATCCCGCCCGGCACAAGGATCACGTCCAGAGGTGGACAGTCGTCGAAGCTATGATCTACCTGGATGTGCGTGCCGAGGAAGCTTCGGACGGGCGCGCCGTTCTGCGAGACGAGGACGACCTTCCACTCGCCAGCGGACGACATGGCGAACATGCCGAACACTTCCTTGGGACCGATTGCGTCCAGGTCCTCGAAGTTGGGAAACAGTACGATGCCGATGTGTTTAGTCATCGCGAGACGATCTCCTTTCCTTCTTTGCGTCCGCGCCAGCCAGCGGTTACGCGCCGGAGGAAGCTCAGGGCGCCCACCGGCTCCCTGCGGATGAGGGGCGTCTCGTGGAGCGTGCACTGCGTCTCGTAGCCGAGGCGGCGGTACACCCGCACGGCGGGCTCGTTCTCGCTCTCGACCGTCAGAACGACCAGAGGGCAGCGCTCCAGCAGAGCCGCCGTTGTGGCGCTGGTTGATACCGTAGCGAGTCCCTGGCCGCGGTAGAGCGGGTGAGTGAAGACGTTGCCGACGACGGCGACGCCTTCAGAGTACGAGACGACATGTGTTCCTGCTATCGAGATGAGGAAGTTGTCGATGAAGACGCCGTAGTAGACTCCCTCTTCGATGTGGCGCGGCTGGTAGGTCGAGGAGCCGCCTTCTGTGGCGTAAAGCCGGTTGATGGCGGCGATGTGGCGACCGGTCAGGCGGACGGCCTCGCGCTCTAGCGGTCTAAAGGCCGCAGCCGAAACGGACATACGGAGCATCGTCTGTGGGCGGGTGAAGATGAAGTACTTCTCGACGGTCCGGCGGTGGTCCGGACGCAGGCTGCCAAAGCTGAATCGCGGACCGGGATGGAGGCGGAGAAGCGCGTCGAGCGCGCCCGGATCGCCCATCGTGAAGAGAGCGCGCCCGAGGCCACCGCGCGAGTGCAGAAGCAGCGCGCGTCCGTCAGGACCGATGGCGGTATACCACTGGGCGAGCCGGAAGAGAGGCGCTTCGAGCTGGGCCAGGGCGTAGGCGGAATAGGCAGAATCCGGCAGGAGTAGCTCACGGATGACATCGCGGTCCGCGATGCGCTCGATGGTGTAGAGAGAGCGGGATCTGTCGCGTTCCCGGGAGAGTGTGGCGGTCATGTTGTCGTTACCTTTTGCGGCACGCCCGCCTGCCGTCCGGGCAGATATTTGCCAATGATGGGCGCCAGGCGCACCTTCGTCTCCCCAGGAACGAGATCAAGGTTCGTGACGATTGCGTCGCGGAGCGCGTCCGCGCAGGTGCAGTCGCGTACGGCGGATAGGCGTGAGAGCGCCAGCCGCACCGCCCGCCGGGAAGTCTCGACGTTGCGCATGAGGTTGGCGACGATCATATCGGCCGTGACGTCTGCCTCGGTATCATGCCACACATCGTAGTCGGTCGAGCAGGCAAGCACTGCGTAGCAGATCTCCGCCTCGCGGGCGAGCTTGGCCTCGGGGAGCGCGGTCATCCCGATGACGGTACCGCCCCACGAGCGATACAGGTTCGATTCGGCGCGCGTGGAGAAGGCCGGGCCATCAATCACGACCATGGTCCCCGCCTCGTGTACGACCGCGCCCGATTGGCGCGTGCAGCCGGACAACGTTTCGCGAAGGTTGGGACAGAAGGGGTCGGCAAAGCCGATATGAGCGGCGAGCCCATCACCGAAGAAAGTGGAGGCGCGTCCGCGCGTGCGGTCGATCAGCTGATCAGGTATGACCATGTGCAGCGGCTCGATCTCCTCGCGGAGGCTGCCGATGGCGCTCACCGAGATGATGAACTCGACGCCCAGCTGCTTCAAGGCGTGGATGTTTGCACGAACGGGGATCTCGGAGGGGAGGATGCGGTGTCCGGCGCCGTGTCGCGGCAGGAAGGCTATGCGCCGACCGTCCAAGGTTCCGGCAACGATAACGTCGCTGGTCGGGCCGTAAGGTGTGTCGATGCGTAGTTCTTCGGTGTCAGAGAGGCCATCCATCTGGTAGAAGCCACTGCCGCCGATGACGGCGGCGCGAATCCGCTGATCAGCCACTGACGGGCACCTCGGCGCGGCACACTCGGCGCATACTCTCTACGTACGACGGCTTCGCTACGCCGTTCTCAGTGATGATGGCGGTCACGTACGTGTTCGGAGTCACGTCGAAGGCGGGGTTTTCGGCCTGGACATCCATACCAACCGGCGCGAGACGCTCGGAACGGAGGGAAGTGACTTCGTCCGGCGAGCGCTGCTCAATGGGGATCTCGTCGCCGCAGGCGAGTGAGAGGTCGATAGTGCTGGTGGGCGCGGCGACGTAGAAGGGAATGTTGTTCTCGGTGGCGAGGACGGCGAGTTGGTAAGTGCCGATCTTGTTGGCGACGTCGCCATTGGCGGCAATGCGGTCGGCGCCGGTAATCACGGCATCGATCTCACCGCGACGCATGTAGGACCCGGCGGCGCTGTCTACAATGATTGTGCATGGGATGCCATCGCGCTGAAGCTCCCAGGCCGTGAGTCGCGCACCCTGGAGGAGTGGACGGGTCTCCGTGGCGATGACGCGTCGCACGCGTCCATTAGCAGCAGCCGACCGGACAACGCCGAGAGCGGTGCCGTAACCGCCGGTAGCGAGCGAGCCGGCGTTGCAGTGGGTTAGGGCGGTGGACTGCTCCCGCAGCAGTTCGGCGCCGTTGGCGCCTATGCGCTGGTTAGCCCCGACATCTTCTTCATGGATCTGGACGGCCTCGCGCGCCAGCGTCCGGCGAGCGATGTCCGCGTTCGGCGCAGCGTCGGCGACGAGCATCATGCGGTCGAGCGCCCACGTGAGGTTCACGGCGGTTGGGCGGGTAGCAGCCAACTCCTCTGCTGCCTCCTTCAGTCGAAGACGAAATCGCCCCGTGTCTGTCTCCACTATGGAGAACGCCGCGAGAGCCAGGCCGTACGCCGCGGCGATGCCGATAAGGGGCGCCCCGCGCACCTGCAGGCGCCGTATCGCTTCGGCAATATCCCGGTAGCCGCCGGTCTCTATCCAGGTCTCCTCGTGCGGTAGGCGAGTCTGATCGAGGAAGCAGACCTTACCTTCGGGGAGCCACTTTATCGGCAGAAGCGTGTCTTTCGTCGTCTCTGTTGCCTCCGCGGGCATAAAAAAACTTCTCGCGGTGGAGAAGTCGTGACCTCGCTCTCATCTGTCCCCGACACGTCGGGGCCGGAGTTGGCACCGTTCTCCGACAGGTCGGAGCGGTTGCCGGGCTTCCAAGGGCCGTTCCCTCCACCGCTCTGGATGAGCGCGCTGCTATTCAGTTTACGAGCCGATGGTATCGTTTGCGAGCGCCGGCTGTCAACCCGAGAACAATGCTGCGTCGCACGACGCAGTGTCGACGGTGGCGAACTCTCCCGCACTTCCTTCTCGGCGTTGAAATCTTGGTGCAGCCGATTGTTAATGAACGGCGCTACCACATCCGCGGCTCACGCCGCACCGACCGCACTCGGATGAACGGCCGCATAAAGAGCACGATAACGAGCCCCGTGAGGAAGCCTCCTACGTGCGCCCAGATCGCAACGCCCTCCGAGGCACCTTCGGCCCTACCGACGGTCGCGAATCCGGCCAGGAGCTGAAGCAGGAACCAGAACCCGATCAGCACCAACGCCGGGACCGGCACCAGGAAGAACCCGAACAGCACATTCACCCGCGCCCTGGGGTAGAGCACGAAGTACCCACCCATTACCCCCGAGATCGCGCCGCTCGCGCCTACCATTGGGACCACCGAATCCGGATCGACCGCGACCTGCACCGCGACGGCGCCTACGGCGGCGGCGAAATAGAACAGAGCGTAAAGAATGTGACCTAACGCATCCTCCACGTTGTCTCCGAACACCCAGAGGTACATCATGTTGCCGGCGAGGTGCAGGAATCCTCCGTGCACGAACGTCGAGGTAATAACGGTCGCTGGCTCGTCTAGACCGGACGGATCATCCAGCCAGTCAACGAGCTGCGCCGGTATGACTCCATAGTCGCGAAAGAAGAGGTTGAGGTCGAACTGGGACAGGGTCAACTCATAGATGAAGACGAGCACGCAGGCGATGATCAGCGCCACGTTCACGAACGGGACGGTGCGCGCCCGCGGCTCGTCAGAGACCGGGATCATAGCCGGAACTGGGAAATCAGAAGTAGGAGGTCAGAGACGAACGCCGTCCTGCATTCGCCCACCTGCCGAATCGGACATCTGACCGCTGACCTCCACCTCCCCCTCATCCCTTCCGCCACGCCGCCTCGGGCTTGTGCGCCAGCTTGTTCACGCATCGCGCGAGCACGAAGAGTAGATCAGACAAGCGGTTAAGGTAGCGCAGTAGCTCCGGGTTCACCGGCTCCTCGTGCGACAACCGCACGACCGCCCGCTCCGCCCGTCGGCAGACCGTGCGGCACAGGTGCAGCATCGCTCCCGCCTGGGACCCGGACGGCAGGATGAACGTCCGCAACGGCGGCACTTTCGCGTCGTACTCGTCAATCAGGCGCTCCAGCGCGGCGACCTTGGCGTCGGCGTCCACGAATAGACGTGCCGCCTCCGCAGCCTTCCCCTCACTCGCACTCGCGAGTTCCGAACCGATGTTGAACAGCTCGTTCTGAACGCCCGCCAGCGCCTTCGGGATCGGGCTGCGCGGCGTGAGGAATGACACCGCCACTCCGAGCGCCGAGTTCAACTCGTCGACGGTGCCATAAGCCTCCACGCGCGGATGGTCCTTCGCCATCCGCCCGCCGCCGAAAAGCATCGTCGTGCCGGTGTCGCCGGTGCGCGTGTAGAGCTTTGACTTCGCCAGATTCGTAGGGGCGGACCTGCGTGTCCGCCCCTGTGAAATGCCAGCTTTGCGCCTTGTCATCTCGCTCGCCAGTCTATCCCCCCTCCACCCACGGCGCCACCACCGGGCTCCCCGTCCGCGGATGCGGAAACACATCCACACCTGCTCCGTAGACTGCCGCCAGCAGCTCCGGCCGCAGGATCTCGGACGCGCCTCCCTCGGCGGCCACGGTCCCATTCGAGCGAAGCATTACAAGCCGATCGCAGTACGCGGCTGCCAGCGTCAGGTCGTGCACCACCGCCAGCACCGCCTTCCCTTCGTCACGGCAGAGCGCGCGCATCAACGCCAGAACGGACGCCTGGTGCCCGATGTCCAGATGCGCTGTGGGCTCGTCCAGAAGCAACACCGGCGTATCCTGCGCGAGCGCCCGTGCCACAACGACCCGCTGACGCTCGCCGCCGGAGAGCTGCCCCACCGGGCGCCCGGCCAGTTCACCGCTGTCCGTGCGCGCCATCGCTCGGCGCGCGGCCTCGAAGTCGGGCGCGCTCTCGTTCTGCAGCAACTTCAGGTGCGGAGTGCGGCCCATCAGCACGCATTCCAACGCCGTGAACGCCTCCGGCAGCAGCGG
>Ga0209641_10005072_pt1 | contig 10802 bp, 12 predicted proteins | sample RifCSP16_1_FD_184022 | JGI IMG/M metagenome (GOLD analysis project Ga0209641, IMG submission 184022) | Soil microbial communities from Rifle, Colorado - Rifle CSP2_sed 16_1 (SPAdes) (version 2) | ecosystem: Environmental > Terrestrial > Deep subsurface > Rock core/Sediment | place: Rifle...
ATGACGAACGCCGGGGTGGAGGTGACGGAGGAGGGGAGCCTGGCGCTACCGGCGCTGTGGGCGTGCGTGAACGTGCTGGCGCAGACGATCGGGATGCTGCCGCTGATCACGTACCGGCGGCTGCCCAACGACGGCAAGACGCGTGCGAACGAGCATCCGCTGTATGACCTGCTGCACCTGACGCCGAACACCGAGCAGACGAGCATCGAGCTGCGCGAGATGATGGTGGGGCATCTGGCGAGCTGGGGCAATGCGTATGCGGAGATCGAGGCGGACCGGCGGGGGCGGATCCGGGGGTTGTGGCCGCTGCTGCCGAACCGGATGATCGAGGTGGCGCGCAAGAACGGGCGGGTGCAGTACAAGTACCGGCTGGAGTCGGGCGAAGAACGGACGTTCGCGGACTATCAGATTTTGCACCTGCGGGGGCTGAGCGGGAACGGGCTGGTGGGGTACTCGCCGGTGCGGGTGACGATGCAGGCGATCGGGCTGGGGCTGGCGACGGAGGAATTTGGGGCGCGGTTTTTCTCGAACGGGGCGCGGCCGGGGATGGTGATCAGGTACCCCAAGTCATTGAGAGACGAGGGGTACAAGCGGCTCCAGAATAGCTGGGGCGAGGATCACCAGGGGCTGAGCAAGAGCCACCGGGTGAAGATCTTGGAAGAGGGGGCGGAGATCCAGACGATCGGGGTGCCGCCGGAAGAGGCGCAATTTCTCCAGACGCGCGAGTTCCAGGCGAAGGAAATTGCGCGGATCTACCGGATGCCGCCGCATAAGATCGGGATCATGAACGATGCGACGTTCTCCAACATCGAGCACCAGAGCATCGAGTTTGTGACGGACACGATCATGCCGTGGCTGGTGCGGATGGAACAGCGATACACGCTGGACCTGTTGACGACGGCGGAACGCAAAGAGATTTTCGTCGAGCACATGGTCAACGGGCTACTGCGCGGCGACATCAAGGCGCGCTACGAGGCGTATGCGATCGGGCGCACCTGGGGGTGGCTGAGCGCCAACGATATTTTGCGGTTGGAGAACATGGACCCCATCGACGGCGGAGACATCTATCTGACGCCGCTGAACATGCAGCCGGCGGGGACGACGGGCGGGAGCCCCCAGGGCGCAGCGGGCACGGCGGCGGGGGACCAGGCGGCGCGGGGGTGGATGGCGGAGGCGACGCAGCGGGTGGCGCGGCGGGAGGCGGCGGATCTGCGGCGGCTGCTGCCGAAACTGCGGCGGGGGGACGTGGATGAGTTCAAGGCCGCGGTGGACGGGCTGTATCGGGAGCTGGCGCCGGCGGCGGCGGAGATGATGCTGCTGCCCATGCGGGCGCTGGGGCTGAGCGACGGCGAGGTGCAGGACCGGGCGGCGGGGTATGTGATGCGCCACCGGGCGGCGGTGGACGGGTGCATGGCGAGCGATGCGACGGTGGCGGAGATCGAGGCGCTGATCGGGGGATGGGAGGCGACGAGCGATGGGTGATTTAGAACGCCGGTTCTGCCCGTTTGAAATCCGGGCGGCGGGAGAGGATGACGGCAAGACGCTGGCGGGGTATGCGGCGGTCTTCGACTCGCTGAGCGTGGAGATATGGGGATTCCGCGAGAAGATCGCGGCGGGGGCGTTTGCGGACAGCCTGGCCGTCGACGACATTCGCTCGCTGTGGAACCACGATACCAACTGGGTGTTGGGGCGCACGGTCAACGGGACGCTGACGCTGCGGGAGGACGAGCAGGGGCTGGCGTTTGAGCTGACGCCGCCGGACACGCAGATGGGGCGGGACGCGCTGGTGAGCATCCGGCGCGGGGACGTCAACCAGATGTCGTTTGGGTTTGCGACGCTGGAAGACAAGTGGGACATCGACGAAAACGAGCAATATATCCGCACCCTACTCAGGGTGAAATTGTATGAGATCTCGCCGGTGACGTTTCCGGCGTACACGGCGACTTCGGTCGGCGTGCGCAGCGGGGAGACGGATCCGGTTTACGGTCTACGGCCGCAGATTCCGGCTGAGGTGCAGCGGGCGCTGCATGAGGCTGCCACGCACGACCAGGCGCGGGCGCGCTTGGCGGCGATGCAAAGGCAACTGCGGATGGCGCGGGCGCGCTAGCGCCGGCGACGGTAAGCGACGAGCGGGCGGCAGACGCCCAGGAGGCAGACGATGAAGGGTGTGTTGGAGCTGCGCCAGAAGCGCGCAGGGCTGATCGACGAGGCGCGCAAGATCCACGAGGCGGCGCCGGCGGAGGGGATGGGCGCGGAGGATGAGCAGCGTTTCGACAAGCTGCTGGCCGAGGCGGAGAAGGTCAACGCGGACATCCAGCGTGAGGAACGGCTGGCGACGGCGACGTCGGACCTGAACGGGTCGGACGGCAATGGGCGACCGGATGCCAGGGGCAGTGGACAGGGCGACCAGGGGGCTGTCGGCAAAGAGGAGCGCGCAATCAAGGCGTTCCGGCGCTATTTCCCGACATGGATCACGCAAGACTTTCGCAACGAGAGTCCCACGGAGTTGCGGGCGCTGCAGGCGGAGCTGGACACGGCAGGCGGATATCTGCGGCCGCCGCAACAGTTCGTGCAGGAGCTGCTGAAGGCGGTGGACGACCAGGTGTTCGTGCGCCGCTATGCCCGCACGTTTCAGGTGCCGAACGCGGAGAGCTTGGGCGTGCCGACGCTGGAGAACGACCCGGCGGATGCAAACTGGACGAGCGAGCTGGCGACGGGTAGCGAGGACACCTCGATGAATATCGGCAAGCGCGAGCTGCACCCGCACCCGCTAGCGAAGCGGCTGAAGATCTCGCGCAAACTCATGCGGGCGGTGCCTAGCTCGGAGAACCTGGCACGGGACCGGCTGAGCTATAAGTTCGGCATCACCGAGGAGAAGGCGTTTTTCACGGGGACCGGGGCGCAGCAACCGCTGGGCGTGTTCGTGGCGAGTAACGACGGCATCCCCACGACCCGGGACGTGAGCACGAGCAACACGGCGACGGCGATGACGCCGGACGGGCTGATCAACGCCAAGTATACGCTGAAGGGGGCCTATTGGCCGAAGGCCCGGTGGTGTTTCCATCGGGACGGGGTCAAGCAGCTCGCGCTGTTCAAGGACGGCGAAGGGCGCTATATGTGGCAGATGGGGCTGGCCGCGGGCACGCCGGACACCTTGCTCAATTTCCCGCTGGACATGAGCGAGTATGCGCCGAACACGTTTACGGCGTCGCAGTATGTGGGCATCCTGGCGGACTGGTCCAACTACTGGATCGCCGACGCGATGGATATGGAGTTCCAACTCCTGGCCGAGCTGTATGCGGAGAGCAACCAGGTGGGGTTGATCGGCCGGCTGGAGTGCGATGGGATGCCGGTCTGGAGTGAGGGGTTTGTGCGGGTGAAGCTGGCGGCGGGCTAGGGTCCGCGGCGGGCGGGTGACTGAGAACTAGGCGGCGCACTATGGAAATCCATAGTGCGCCGGGATAGGGCCGCAGGGCCAAGGGAGAACGATCATGAATCTCAGTACGGAAACCAAGATCACGACCGCGTTGGACTACGCCAGCGGGACGGCGGACCGGGAAGGCGCGATCCTGGACATGCAGGGCTGGGAGGGCGTGCTGATGATCGTCAAGACGGCGGCGATTGCCACCGGGGCGACGTACAGCATCAAGGCGCAGCAGGATACGGCGGTGGGCGGAGGGACGATGGCGGACCTGCTCGGCACGGCGCAGGTCATCGCGGACGACGACGACAACGAGATCTACTACATTGACCTGTACAAGCCGCGCGAGCGGTATGTGCGGCTGTATGTGGACAAGGACACGTCGAACGCCTGCGCGGAGAGCGCCATCTACATGCAATACGGACCGCACAAGCTGCCGTCGACGCACGCGACGGGCGTCACGGGTGAACTGCATGTGAGTCCGGCGGAAGGGACCGCATAAGGGTCCGGCCCGCAGGGAAGCCGACAAGAGTCTCACGCAAAGCGGGCGCCCTCTGGGCGAAGGCGCAAAGGCAGAGAGAAGGAGCAGGAGATGATTTGGCATAGGATTTCCCGGTTTGTCCCGCTGGTCGGGGGGGTGGCGACGCTGCTGTTGGCGCTGCTGATCGCGGTGTCGCCGCGGGCGCAGCCGGTGGCGGGGCAGGCGAGTGTGCCCTGCTACATGATTCAGGGTGGGGCGACGTTTGTCGCCGGAGCCGGCTGCGAGTGGGAGATGCAGAGCGGGGCGACGCTGGACATCCAGAGCGGGGTTGCGGCGAGCATCTCCGACCTGACGGTGAGCGACGACCTGACGGTGGCGGATAACGCCACGGTCTCCGGGACACTGACGATAGTGGAGCAGGTGTTGGCGACGGGCGACGTGCGGACGGGGACGGATGTGCAGGTGGCGCAGGTATTGCGCGTCGTGCCCAATGCTGCCATCTCCGTCACCAACGGCGCGGCGTTTACACCAACCGGGACGTTTCAGCCGTTGACCAGTTTCGGCACGGTGACACCAACGATTACAGAGACGGATGCCGACGCGGGGGACATCCTGGTCCTGATGGTAACGAGTGCCACGACGATCAACATCGCTGATACCGGCACGACAAAACTATCTGCGGCGTGGGCGGGTGGGCAGTACGACACGCTAACGCTTATGGCCGAGGGCGACAACTGGGTCGAGATTGCGCGGAGCAACAACTAGCCATGATGGTGCGCATGATCACGCTGATGGCGGGGCCGGAGGGGGTCGTGCAGCCGGGCACGGTGCTCGACCTGGGGCCGCCGGAAGCGCAACGGCTGATCGAGGGGGGCTATGCGGTGGCGGCGTTGCCGCTGCCGCGTGTCCCGGCCACGCCGCCCGCGGTAGAGACCGCGGCGGTAGTGGCGCCGGAAGTGCCGGAGCGCCCAGCAGCGCCGCGTATCCGGCGCAAGGGTTGACCACTCGGGAATTTCCCGAGTCGTGATAGCAGCGGTAGAGGGACGATCCATGGATAACCTGCTAGCGGGCGATGTGGCGGTGATCACGCCGCCGAGCGTAGAACCGATGACGAAAGCAGAAGTGAAGCTGCATCTGCGCGTGGACCACACGACGGATGATACGCTGATCGACTCGCTGATCATCGCGGCGCGGCAGCGGGTGGAGAACGTGACGTGGCGGGCGCTGGTGACGCAGACGTTGGAGCTGACGCTGGATGCCTGGCCGGAGGGTAATAAGATCGACCTGCCGCGGCCGCCGCTGCAAAGCGTGACGTCGGTGACGTACACGGACAGCGCGGGGGCGGCGGTGGTGTGGGGGAGCGCCAACTACCAGGTCATCACGCAGGGGACGCCGGGGCGGATCGTGCCGGCGTATGGCGTGAGCTGGCCCAGCGTGACGCTGCGGGCGGCGAACGGGATTGCGGTGCGGTATGTGGCCGGGTATGGGCTGGCGGCGGCGGTGCCGGACCTGCTGAAGGCGGCGATCAAGCTGCTGGTGGGGCACTGGTATGAAAACCGGGAAGCGACGGTGGTGGGGGCCGGGATGACGGCCACGCCGTTGCCGCTGGCGGTGGAGTCGATCTTGTACGACTACATGGTGCGATGACGGAGGACCGTCTGTACCAATAGGCGGAGGGCGGAGCAGGGGGATTCCTCGCTGCGCTCGGAATGACAACGGGTGACGGGATGCGAGCCGGAAAGTTGCGGGAACGGGTGGGGATTCTCTATGCGGCGGAGGTGCAGAACTCCTACGGCGAGCCGGCGCAGGACTGGCCCAACGCGACGACGGTGGCGACCGTGTGGGGCGAACTGACGCCGCTGATGAGCCAGGCCCGGGAGGCGTTTGCGGCGCGGGCTGAGCAGATCCAGGCGAAGGCGCCGTATCAATGCCGGCTGCGCTATCGGGCGCTGAGCGTCAAGACGAACCGGCTGACCGTCGACGGCAAGATCTACGAGATCGAGGCGGTGCTGGACCCGGACGGCCGGGGCCGCGAGACGGTGGTGCTGTGCTACGAGGTGCAGAGCTGATGGCTGTACGCGCGACGGTGGAGCTGCAGGGGTTGGACGACGTGGTGCGCGAGCTGCGCCGGCGCAACCTGGACGTGCAGGCGGGGCTGGAAGCCATCTGTCACGCGGGCGCGATGGTGGTCGAGAAGCAGGCCGTTGCGAATGCGGTGACGGAGGTGGCCCAGCAGGTGCAGCGGCAGACGACGGCCAAGCGGGCCACGCGGGTGGAGGTGAGCGTGGGCGTGTTGAAGGCCAAGCGCGGCAAGCAGCTCGCCAAGTGGTTGGAATTCGGCACACGGCCGCACGCCATCCCCAAGGCGCGCAAGAAGGGGCGCAAGGTCTTGCACTTCGGCGGGCGCTTTGTGTGGCGGGTGCAGCATCCGGGGGCGCGGCCGCGGCCCTGGCTGCGACCGGCGTATGACGTGAGCAAGGGGCCGGCGCAGGAAGCGATGCGGGTGGCGACGAAGCGGAAGATAGGGGCGTAGGGTGGCAACCATCGAGGAGGCGCTGTACAGCAAGCTGACGGCGACGGCCGGGGTGACGACGTTGATCTCGACGCGCATCTACCCGGATGGGGCGGCGCAGGTGACGGACCCGGCGGTGAGCTATCTGTCGTACTCCCGGATCAGCGGGCAGCCGCACCACACGATGGAGCCGCCGGCGGGGCTGCGCTGGGCACGGATGCAGTACATGGCGCACGCGGCGACGTTTGCGGCGGCGAAGGCGATCAGCCAGGCGGTGCTGGCGGCGCTGGACGGGTACAAGGGGACGGTGGGGGCGGTGGCGATCGGGTCGTGTCTGTCGGAAGTGGACGGGGTACCCGACTACGACCCGGAGACACGGCAGCATCTGATCGTGGTGGACTTTATGGTGCATTACGCGTGAGCGTGACAGGAGGATAGAGAGATGGCAGGTATCGTAGGGTTTGGGGCCAAGCTGCGCCGGGGTGGGACGGCGGGCACGGCGGTGGCGAATATCACGAACATCCGGGGGCCGGGGCTGAAGGCCGACACGATTGATTTGTCGGCGCATGATTCGGCGTCGGCGTACCGCGACAAAGGGGCGGGCTTGCTGGACGCGGGGCAAGTGACGCTCGACATCAACTTCGATCCCAACGCGGCCACGCACAAGAACGCGGCGGGCGGGTTGCGGGACGACTTCGAGGGCCGGGCGGCCGTGTCATGGGCGATCGAGTATCCGACCACGCCGGCGGCGTTCGACGTGTTCAGCGCATTCGTGGTGGGATTCGAGCCGGACGCGCCGCACGACGACAAGGTGACGGCGACGGTGACGCTGGAGATCACGGGCGCGCCGACGCTGGCGTAGGCGGAAGGGAATAGGGAGTAGGAAGTAGGGAGTAGGGGCGAACCCGCGAGGCTCCCGCCTACTCCCGACTGCCACCAGCCAATGAGAAGACGAAAGGTGAAAGCGATGCTGTTGAGCAAAGAGGCCATTCTGGGCGCGCAGGACATGACGACGCAGGACGTCGAAGTCCCGGAGTGGGCCGGGACGGTGCGCGTGAAGGCGCTGACAGGCTCCGAGCGGGACGCGTTTGAGAGCGAGATTGTCCAGCGCAATGGCAAGAATATTACGCAGAACCTGAAAAACATCCGGGCGCGGCTGGTGGTGATGGCCGTGGTGGACGAGCAGGGGAACCGGCTGTTTGGGTTCCGCGACATCGAGGCGCTGGGCGAGAAGAGCGCCAAGGCGCTGGACCGGGTGTTTGCCGTGGCGCAGGAGCTGAGCGGGCTGCGCGATGAGGATGTGGACGAACTCGCAAAAAACTCCGTGGCAACGCCGGGCGACTCTTCCAGTTCCGCCTAGCCCTGGCGTTGGGGATGACGCGCCGGGAGCTGCTGGCGCGGTTGGACAGTCGGGAGCTAACGGAGTGGCGGGCCTATGCGACGGTGGAGCCATTTGGAGAAGAGCGGGCGGACAGGCGGGCGGCGTTGATCTGCATGGTGATGGCGAATTTGCAGAAGGGCAAGAAGCAGCCGGCGTTTGAGTTGGACGATTTTATGCTCCAGTTCGGCGAAGCGGACGAGCCGCTGACACCGGAGCAGATGATGACGGCGTTTGCGTTGGCGACGGGGGCGCGGCGATAGATGGCTACCGTTGGTCGTTTGATCGTTAAGATCGGGACGGATATCGGCGGGCTCGACTCTGGGCTGAACACCGCGCAATCCAAGCTGCGCACGTTCGGGGCAAACATGCGCAACCTGGGGGCGGGGATGACCGCCGGCGTGACCGCGCCCTTGCTGGGCATCGTGGCGGCGGCGGATGCGGCGGGGACGGCGCTCAACCGCCAGATGGGCAACGTGCAGAGCCTAGGGGTGGCAGCGGACCGGGTGCGTGAGCTCAAGGGCGAGGTGCAGAACCTGGGGATTGAGACGGGCACAAGCACCGTCGGCATGGCGAACGGTCTTTACGAGGTCATTTCGGCGTTCGGCGACACGTCCGATACGGTGGCGATCTTGGAGATCAACGCCAAGGCGGCGGCGGCCGGTTTGGCGACGGTGAACGATGCGATTGCGCTCACATCGGCCGTCACCAAGGGGTACAACGATGCTTCGGCGGAGGCGGTGCAGAAGACGGCCGACCTGGCGTTTGTGGCGGTCAACCTGGGGCAGACGACGTTCCCCGAACTGGCGGCGAGCATCGGCAAGGTGGTGCCGCTGACCGCGGCGCTGGGCGTGAGCCAGGAGGAACTATTTGCGGTGATGGCCACGGCGACGGGCGTCACCGGGCAGGCCAGCGAGGTGTCGACCCAGTTGCGTGGGGTACTGCAATCCTTGATGGCGCCGACTGCGACGATGACGGCGCTGATTCGTCAGCAGGGGTATGCCAGCGGCGCGGCAATGCTGCAAGGCGAGGGGCTGGGCAAGACGATCCTGACAATTGTGCAGGCGGCGGAGGCCAGCAATACGCCACTGCAAAAGTACATGGGCAGCATTGAGGGGCAGACGTTGGCGTTGTCGCTGGCCGGGCCGTTGGCCGATCTGTATACGGACCGGCTGGATGCGATGGGCAAGGCGGCAGGGGCGACCGACGCGGCCTTTGCGGCGCAGACGCAAGGGATCAACGCCAATGGCTTTGCGGCGCAACAGGCGGGCGTCAAGTGGGAGGTCTTCCTGCAGAAGCTGGGCGACGGGTTGGGGCCGGCCAAGGGTGCGGTCCTCGACGCGCTCGGGCCGATGACGGACAAGGCCCTGGAATTTGCCGACAAGTTCGCCAATCTGGATCCGAACACGCAGAAATGGATTGTGGGGATGGCCGGAATCGTGGCGGCGGCGGGTCCGGTGCTAATTGTGATTGGGTCGCTGGTGACGGCGATCGCGGCCATCGGGCTGCCCATGCTGGGGGTCGGGATCGGGATCGGGATCCTAGCCGGGGTGATGGCGGCCAACTGGACCACGATTTCGGGGGCGACAGAGACGGAGGTGACGGCCATGGCGCCGCACTGGGAGACGTTCCTGGGGTGGATTGACCGCGCCAAGGGCGTCGACTTCGGTGGAATGGCGAAGGGGCTGCAGCAGACGGGTGCGGCGGCGGCGACGCTGGGCGGTCTGCGGACGATGCAGATGCGCACGCAAGTGCGGTCGCAACTGAGCGCCACGCTGGACGCGGTGAGTTTTGATCTGACGCCGGTGACGCAGCGCATCACGAGCGAGCTGAGCAAGGTCAAGCTGGGCGTGCTGCTGGCGCTGAGCACGGGCGGCGGGTGGGTGGACGCGGCGGCGGTGCAGGGCTGGTGGGAGAAGCAGACGGGCGGCATCCGCACGGAGCTGGACAAGCTGCTGGCGGGGGACAATGTGTTGAGCCGCAGCCTGGCGACGGCACAGGGGGCGCTGACGACGATCCAGGCGACGATGCAGGGCGCGGGCGGGATGGATGGGGCGCAGCGGTTCGGCGCGGCGGTGGGGGTGGTGACGACGGCGCTGAGCACGCTGGGGAGCATTAAGGCGGATGTGCTGACGACGGCGGCCACGGGGATCACGAGCGTGGCGACGTCGCTGTTGGGGCTGGCGACGCAGGGGGTGCAGGCGCTGGACACGGATCAGGCGGCGCGGCTGGCGGCCATGGCCACCAATGTATATACGCCGCTGATCGACGCGCTGACCAATACGGAGAATCTGGGATCGCTGGGTGCGGCCTACGGCAAGTTCGTGACGACGGTAGCGAACCAACTGGGTGGCGTGCTGGCGAGCGACGCATTCGGCACGCAGTTTGGCTTCAATGTGGGGCGGTCGGTGGCGCAATTGGCGCGCGGCGCGGCGGCGCTGGTCAGTGGCTTTATGGACCAAATCACAATGACGGACCTGACGACATTCCAGGGTCAGGTGGACACGTTCGTGCAGAATTTCGTCGCCGGCGTCGTCGAGGGCATCAAGTCGGTGGACTGGTCGATCGTGGGCGCAGCCATCAAAGATCTGATCCTGTTCCAAATCCAACAATGGTTAGGCGACAAAACGGTGGCCGGCCTAATACCGGGTCCGGTGGGGATGGGGCTCAACGTTCTTGCCAAGAAGATGGGAGCGCCGACAATTGGCGAGATCATTGAGGAAACACGCCTGCTCGATTTAACGCGCACTGCGGACATCCTCAACACGGAGCTGTCGCAGGTGGGGCCGGCGGCGACCGCGGCGACGGAGGGGCTAACCGGGATGGCGGCGTCGCCGGTGCTGGGGCCGACGGCGGGCTGGCCCGGGCTGGACATGACGTTTGGCGGGACGGCGCAGACGCCCGTGATCGACGTGGTGGCGAACGTGGTGGATGTGCAGCAGGAGACGCCGGCATTCCCGACGATGATGGGGCTGTTGGGCGGGGCGGAGGAGGCGGCGGGCGGCAAGCT
>Ga0209641_10005077_pt1 | contig 10798 bp, 10 predicted proteins | sample RifCSP16_1_FD_184022 | JGI IMG/M metagenome (GOLD analysis project Ga0209641, IMG submission 184022) | Soil microbial communities from Rifle, Colorado - Rifle CSP2_sed 16_1 (SPAdes) (version 2) | ecosystem: Environmental > Terrestrial > Deep subsurface > Rock core/Sediment | place: Rifle...
CGCATCCCACTTACGGCATTTGCCTTTTTCCCGACCAGCGCCTCATATTCTGCCGCACCCTTGAGGCCGCCAAGTAAGCCAATAAGTTGTTTCGATTGGAGAAAGGGATACATGTCGGGTCCCATCACGGCGGTGCATCCTGCCCCTAACTCAAATTTATATTTCTCTTTCCCAAACACGATCCAGGTTTCTATCGTTGTTCCTGCGGCGAGGTCAAATAAGAAATCGATTTCTCTGAGTGAGTCGACGCCTTGTAAGACGGGTAATGTAGCCGTATCGTTTCCATAAAAATCTTTGGGAAAGGCAGAATACAGGTTTTCCCCCATATTAATAATAAGGGAGGCTGCCCCTGGTTTATAACCTAAAAAGGTGTAATCTTCGCCGGGCTTTTTTTGGTATTGGCTGGCTACAGAGGTCATTGCCTGGTCTGCGAGACCCGGAGCGCCTGTGTAATGGGTCATGCCAATCACCTTTAAATCTCTGCTAAAACAGTGATGGAGAAAGGCGATGGCCATGGGCTGCAGCTCTTCCTTTGAGGATGGGTCGTAATCAAAGGCGATCATGACGTGGGAGCCTTTTGGCAGCGATTCTATTTTTTCATAAACTCCCTGAACAGGCTCCGAAGGGGGTATGGGCAGCTCAAACCGCAATATGAGGGATACGATAACGGCTACGGTGATGATCGCAAATATAATGCGGCGGTCTATCCGTAAAAATCTTTCCACTAATCACCTCCGCCCAGATAAGACCGTTCGATACCGAATATGATTTTGAGAGAGGTCGCAATTGCCCCCAGACTCACACCCAAAAGGATGCCCCGTTTTGCGGCAAGATTAGGAACTGCCATAATCCAATCGGCTATCGCAGGAATATATTGAGAAATATAATTCCCGATAGGCACCCTTCCAAGCATGACAAGGATGGCAGCAATGAGTAATACTGTTGACTCGTTTGTGCGTGCGCGAAATGTACGATAAGCCGCAGAAGCAATAAAAAAGGCTAAAATAGAAAAAATAGTGGCGCCTGCTGGAACCTGCACATAATAATACAGCCAATCAAACATGGTATCTTGCTGCTTGTCGTTCCAGAAGAATTTTCCACCATTCAAAAAGCCGAAGATCAGGGTAATTATAGCGCCGAAATAGACAAAGACGCTGTATCCCCAACCCTCCACCTTCCTTTTGATCCGCGTCCAGTGGAGACGAAACAGGCTATATGCTCCGATAAACACAGCAAAACCTGCGATAATCCTATCCCATCTGGACACGACCTCAAGCAAGTCCTGTGAGAGTTTATGGGGGACATAATACTGCATAGCCATGAGCACGCCCATGACAAATGCAATAACGAGTGGAACGGTACGTTTTAGAAAATTCATAATTTCTAAAAGGCCTCAAAGAGGTGCGTAATAAATGTTAACCCGAAACTTGCCAGTACTGTCCCTAATATTAATATAATGATAAGAAGTCCCTTTCCCACATCCTGTGCCCTGAGCGTGCCCATGAGCATGGGCTCCCTTGATAAATATGCACTGGCTGCGTAAAGCTCCTCTCCTATCAAGGTATAGTCGCAGGTCGTAATAAAAAAGGGTAACTGGGTGTAAGCGTCCGTGCCGGCAATCTGGATGGCACCTGTAGTTGCGCCTGTTTCTGCCAGGATCAGTGCCTCGGCAAAGAAATATCCTATAAAGAAATTAGCAGCCGGTTTTTCACGGGTCATGATGCCACCCACTGCCGCTACATAGGGAAACTGTTCAGAAGCTACCAGAAAAACGTTGTCCGGATTATAAGCATCGGGTCGTCCCGCCTCCAGATAAGATTCCTTTACCACCTCCTGACTCACGGACATAACAATGGGGTCGTTATTGACAACCTTCAGATTGGCGTCATAATCGGCAATTTTCCGGGCAATCCTACTCAGGATGCTTATTGCAGCAATCGTTGAGATACTACCCATGCCGGTCAATCCGTGGACAAAGAGCACAGGCTTGCCCATTTCCGTGGCGCGACCGAGGGCCTCATCCACGGCATCAAGCCCGCCAATCTTCCTCAGGAACATATCAGGGTTTCGTCGTGCATGCACAATAAAATAGAGGATAATGGCCGAGAGGACAATCATAATCGCAAAATTATTTATCTTTTTTGTGTGTATCAGATTGCCGTGTGCTGTGGCAGAAGTTATTGTGTCCAGGAAAACTTTAGTATCGCCCGATACTATTGCCAGTTTGAAATAATAAATTTGTTTCTTATCGATTTTTTCCCCATTAAAAATTTTTTTGGGGAATATCTGAACGTAGTGATAATTGCTGTTCTTTTTTTTGTAACCGTAAATTTCAGGAGCGTTTGTTCGATAGCTGGTATTTGACTTTATGCGGATAGCTTCCTTTTCAAAGGCGCCGTTTTTATCCCTGTCGATGTAAATCACATAGAAGACGTCAGGTGAGTCGTTAGGTGAAGCAGACCACGTCAGGGAAACCGTTTCGCCAGCGTCGTTTGGGGTATCAAATGCCTTGAATTCTGCGGGAGGGATAAGGAAAGCAGGTGATTGCGCAACGAGTGTTGAGGTGGTGAAAAAAGGTATAAAAAAAATAACGGTAATAAAAAATGGGGTTTTTAATAAATTCATATTTTAAGAATTTATAATATTAGTGTCTTTGTGACTTCGTGGTTTGAACGATTACAATTTTTGCAATTATAATTTATTACCTTGAAATTACAAGTATTTTCTAAGTGTTTGAATAGTAATATCATATAATTTATCAATCTTTGCCGTGTCGTACTTACGCCGTACCTTTTCTATTGTGCTATGGCTAAAATGTTCACTGTGACGGATAACAACGGCATTCGTTATTTCTCTGGATTCAAATACCCCATCGCCCGGATTTTGTTCTTTGTGTCTTACCAGTTCCTCAATTAAGTAATCAGATAGTGGGATTGACACCGCTTTCCCTGTCTTGTTTTGTGTAAACGTTATCAATCCCTTAGCCAGGTCTGTTTCCTGCCATGTCAAGCGTAATACTTCACCAAGACGCATTCCGGTAAAGAGTCCTACCAACACCATGAGACGGTCTTTTCCATGCAGTTTATCAAACAATAAAGCTATTTCGTGGTTAGATAATATTCTATCCTTAGAGTATGTAACCTTTAACTTCTTAACGTCCAGACGTGGATTCTTGTCCAGGATGCCCGCCTTAATCGCCGTGTTGAAGATATGAGACAAAACGGCAATATCAACATTGACGCTACTGTCTTTAATCTTATCCTTTTCTTTGCGGTCAATCCTGTACTTTTCAATAATAAACGCCGTTATCTTGTTTAGCGGGTAATTACCTAAATATTTTACCAATGGGTTTATTATGGACTGTTTTAACAGACGGGTATTCTCTCTACCGTACCTTTAAAACATTGTCAAGTATTTTTATGTGTTCTCTTTTCATTTGACGATGTTTTTAAAGGAATAAATCATTTCAAGTCTTATCTGTTAGTTCTTCAAACAGGAAGTTAGATTTTAAGACTACATCGAATGGAGATGGACAGTGTTTGGAGATTACGATACCATCGGATTTGAGACAATCCGATAGCGTAATTTTAGATATTGCATACGAAGTATGTCTTTTTGAAAAACCCATTTCGCAAGAGAAGGAAAACGTTGGCGAAACTACCGGTACTATTGGCGAAGAAGGGGTTTACCTGAGTACTGCATGCGCCTGGTATCCGGATATGCCAAGCTTACTGGCAGCTTTCAGGATAACTATTATTACGCCTGCTGGATATGGAAAGACGGCAATAGTATTCCACATGCTGAGGCAAATGGTCGGAGATGACCTCTTTTATAAATCCCGCAGAAGGTTTTACAAAGATAAAATTTGGCAACGGGCCGGTTGGAAAGATATTCAACACATATTTGAAGAGGACTGCAAAACGGACTTGTCCTGGTTCTTCGAGCAGTGGATCAACCGAATAGGAGCGCCCTTTATCGAATTAGGTAAAACAGAAGTTGTAAAGGCCAGCAATGGTTGGTTGACGAGGATAAAGATCATCCAGACATGTCCCCAAACATTATTGGGGAAAGGCGAACCGTACCGCCTTTTTGTGCCAATCGAAATGGAGATGGACGGAGGAAATTTTTCCACAGTAACAGAATTAAAAGAATCGTCGAGCACTGTTATCATACAAACTGAGTCACAACCAATACATATTGCCATAGACCCCCAATGCGATGTGTTTCGGCGTTTGCACAGAGAGGAAATTCCACCAGCGATAGATTTCATATTGGGTGATAATGAAAAAGTCATCGTGTACCCAACTGGCGGCGAAGGTGCTTTACAGGCATCCTACAAAAAACTAGCAGAACTTTTAGGAGAAAAATGTGGGATTCAAGCTTCCGCACTACGGAAAGTACAGTTACCTCCTCTTTGCCGATGGAAAGAATGTTGATAAAGGTACCTTTGCCGTAACCGATAGCCCACTACAACGATCCCTTCGAAAATAAGTCTATCTTTTCATGAGTATGAAACTTATGTTTCGGCAAATGAAATCAAAAATTACAAATGAAAACACTATTTCATTTGTGAAATTTCGCATGTCCCGGTGAGGTTGTTTATGCTCAAAGAGAAAAGTATTGTTAATTTTTAAGTATTACTGAAATTTACCACTTAGAAGATATTTTAAGTTTTTTTGTTTTTTGCTACTAAGTGGGAACGGTTTTTGTCACTTATCCGAGGTTGTTATTGTATGAGTATATAGGAAATATACGTTAAGGAATTTCAATTTTCTAGAGACGCACTGCTGTGCGTCTAAAAAAGGTTGACAAAATAGAGACGCATGCAATGCGTCTCTACATTAATATAGACAACAGAATAGAGTCGCTGCCTAAGGCAGTCTGGTTTATAGATGAAACAATTACTTTTTCTCTGTGCCTTATTCGGATTTTTAAGTTGGAATGTTATATCTTCTGAAGATACCTTAGCAGAAAAAAACTATTCCGAAGTAGAAGTTAAAGACGGTGGTATTGTTGTTGGAAACGTGAAATACATGGGTGATTTAACAACATTGTCATTAAACCTTTATGCCGACTGGGAATTACCAGAAACCTCTAAAACTGCTACCGAAAAATTTATCGTTAGTATGATTAACAACGGAATTAAATACGCCGTTGTTTCGATTACGGATATTACAAAGGGTAAGAAAAAGGTAATACCAACGATCCACCCGATTATAGACCAACAGAGAAACATCTTCATCCCTCACGTTACTGCAATTCCGGCAGGAACCACGATCGACATCTTAAATGGAGATGAAGAGTTGCATACTGTCCATACCAGGACAGTTAAAAACCAGCCATTTAATCTTGGCACAACCTATAAACAGAGAATATCAAAAACATTTGAGTACCCGGAAACTATTAAACTAACCTGTGATCTTCATAAAAAATCGTATGCATGGATTGTCGTTCTGGATAATCCATACTTTGACATAACCGACAAGAATGGATATTTTGAGATTTGTGATATTCCACCCGGTACGTATAAATTCCAGGTATGGCATGAAGAGTTAGGTAAACTAGAAAAGGAGGTAAAAATAAACCTAAAAGAAACTTCAAATATAGAATTTATTTATTCTCAATATTAGAATATGAACAAGTAATTGTATTGGTTAAAACAATCGGTTAGGTTTATAAAATAGCAATCAGAAAGGAGGATGGGCATAATATGAAACCTAAGGCTTTGTTAAATAAGGTTGGCTTATGGAGCGCTACGGCAGCAGCAAGCGCAGCACTGGTAATAGGTATTGCGCCTATAACTGCGAAGGCACTTAATATACCAACGCAGGTTACAGAGGAGGGGAAAAATACCTACAAGAATTATTGCAGCGCCTGTCATGGTGAGGAAGGGAAGGGAGACGGGCCTCTTGCAAGGTCGATGCTTCCAAAACCACGTGATTTCACAAGGGGTGCTTATAAGTTCAGAACAACCCCAAGCGGTTCACTCCCCACAGATGAAGATATGTACAGAACGATTTCCTATGGGGTACCAAATTCAACGATGATCCCATGGGATATTTTGACGGAACAACAGCGTGCTTCGGTAATTCCTGTCCTCAAGAGTTTCTCTGAGGCATTTGAAGTAAGGAAGCCAGAGGCACCTGTTGACGTTGGATTGGAAATCAGACCTACAGAAAAGACCGTTGCAGATGGAAAGAAAATTTACGAGGAAAAACTGGAATGCTGGAAGTGTCACGGTGTTGAAGGGCGTGGAGACGGCCCCAGTGCAGCAGAGCAGGAAGACGATTTTGGGTTCCCCATAAAACCCTTTGATTTTACTACGGGAAAATTCAAGGGTGGAAACTCATCCAGAGACGTCTACCTGAGATTTACTACGGGATTGAATGGCGCTCCCATGCCGTCTTTTGCCAAAGAGCTTACAGACGAACAAAGGTGGTGTTTAACCCATTACGTAATGTCGCTCATTAAACCAGAAGAAACGTGCAAATAAAATAAATAACATCTAATATGTGACCATACGGAGGTTAATGAAATGAAAAAATTAGGGTTAGGTTTTTGTTTATCTGTGGTGATGGCGCTCACTTCTATGGCATGGGCTGCTGAACAACCACAAAAGAAGGAGACGCCGCCAGATTTATACGAAGGGACGCCCGATTGGTATCGGGCTGTTTATAAAGATAACGTCGGTTTGAAAGAGGGTTCAGGTCCTTTTAAGGACTATTTCAAACCACAGATGCTGGATATGTACTGGCAGCCCAACAGACATTATGAACCCATGAAGAACCTGGATCATTCCCTCTTTATTGAAAAAGAGAGAAGAGACCTGTGCGTAACATGCCATGAGGAAGCAACCCCGGGCGTGGTGAGCGACTGGAGAAGTTCAGGACATAAAAATCCCAAGAGCACCCCATATCTATCTGCCAGAACGGCCGAAATTGAGAAACGCACCAACAGGGTTTTAAACGAAGTTCATTGTTTTGACTGTCATGCTGATACAAAGACAAAACAGATCAGAATGCCAACAGGAGAGGTGTGCGGCGAATGTCACAGACCGCAATTCGATGATTTCTTAAGGGAACGGGAGGTAGGCCGTCCCAATCATATCCAGTCATGGGAGGCCAATACCATTGTACCGTGGTATGCCGAGGCTGCCAGAAGAGGATATTTATACGGACAACATGGTTGCGACCACTGTCATTCTGGTGCTGAAAAATGCGATGTATGCCATACCCGTCATAAGTTTAGCGCTGCAGAGGGAAGACAGCCAGAGGCTTGCGTTTCCTGTCACATGGGTCCTGACCATCCAGATTCAGAATCTTATGGAGAATCAAAGCACGGCGTAATATACCAAAAGGAAGAAGACCATTTTGATTTTAACAGGCCACTCTCTGAAGTAAGACCCGGCAAGGACTATCGCACCCCGACGTGCCAGTTCTGCCACATGTACGAGAAGCATGGCCGGTTTATCCACAACCCGGTAATGAAGGGTATATGGCGTATGGGAACCGTGCCGCCAAAGAACCTTGAGTACACCTCTTCTCTTAAGGATTATCCTTATGGGATCAAGATTATTGCCGACAAGATTGATATCTATTCAGAAGAAAACGTAGCAAAAAGGTCTTATTGGCTAGAAGTCTGCGCCAAGTGCCACAGTGATCGTTTTGCCGATACCTATTTGAAGTCATTAGATGAATTTATGTTCCAGGCACACACCCTGGCAGACAGGGCACAGAAGATCGTCGAGGATTTGATTGCAGATGGATTCTTATATCCCGGCGCTGCCGATAGGGATCCCTACCCCTTAAGCGATGGGATTGAAAAGCAACTCAGTCCGGCATTCCTTGGCGAGCCAATTTATAATGCCTTTAAGACTTTAAAGGGTAAGTTCCCGGTGGTAGGTCCTATACTTGGCGTCTACGGTATGTTCTTGCAGCAGCAAGACAATCCATCGAACATCGAGAACATGTACAACAGATTGTGGTTCTGGTACAAACTACAAGGTTATAAAGGAACTGCGCATGCACAGCCAGACGTCTCCTGGTGGTGGGGTCAGGCTCCTATGATGATGGAATTTGGCAAAATCCAGTCTGAAGCAGTCAGGTTACGCAGAGAAGGGCGTATTGAAAAAGTTTCTTTAAAGTAGCAGTTTTTAGCTTTTTATAAAAAGTTGAAACTGAGTTAACAAAATAAAAAGCCCATGATGGTTAACCATCATGGGCTTTTTTGAAAGTCACCCGCTTTCTTTTTATAGCATCATGTAATACATGATAGGCAAGCACTGAAATAAAGATATGCGCATCTACCCTGCGTTCCTTCTGGTGGTAAATCGGTCTTAATCCCAGGTCACTTTTCAGATTCCTGAATGCCCTTTCTACACTCGTTAACATCACATAGAGTTGCCATATCTCTTGCTCCGTTAAATCCCTCCGGTTTGTCCTCAACAAATAGCTTCCATCGTACTTTCCCTCTACTTCATCATTGTTTTGCCAGGAGAAAAAATATGACATCAATAAGCGGAATGAAATACCCCTAACGGCGTCTTGTAGAAATTTTGAAAAAACATTCTCCTTTACTTTTGCGAAAAGCTTGATACAAGAGGTTATCCGGGCGTTAAATTCTTTTAACGTCATAGTAGAAGCTCCTTTCTGCGGTATAAACCATGAAAAACCGCGTCAGGAGCTTCTCTTATTTTGATGGCTTATTCGAGCCTTAAATTTTTTGGGGTATTGCCAGCGAAAGGAAGAAGAAGGGGGCATTTAAGGCACGCCAGAGATTAAAGGGAAATATCTAAAGCAAAAGCAGAGTGTTTCTTATCTTATTTCATATCTGCACACTCAGTTGGTATTATCTCAAGTTCAGGCTCTGGAATCTGCGGACCCATCTTAATTACGCGGAAACGATTAAGTGGTATGCGCGATAAATCAATATATCTTTTGTTTGGCAGAATACCATCATAAGGATTGCCATTGAAACTGAGAGGATTAATTGCCTCAAGCTCGACTCCCCCTCCTGAATCCGCAAGAAACATTCCGTATTCCTGTAATGCCTTGGCAATGATTTTCTCGTAATCTGTAAGATTAAGGTTTTCTATATCAAGGCCTGGATCCAATTGGAAGCGGGCACCTTCTGGAATTGCATTTTTATTTTTTGACACACCATCACTTTCAGTCGCTGGCGGGACTGGGCCTCCTCTTTTAACAGGATCAGATGTAAAAATCAGAGCGTGTTTAATAGCTCCAGACTTTAGCTCATCAGGCCATATCATCCCTGCAAGAAGAGCAAACCCAGACCCTCTTGCTGAATACCCCTTTTCATAAACTCCACTCCCGTCTATTTTTGTAGTATTGCCCCAGCTTGCACTCCATTTTCCTTTTACTTTCTCGGCTCTCCAAAAATCGTATTCACAGCCTGTAGTCTGATTAATTATAACCATTTGCCCATCACTTGAAGAGTCAGGAACAGCATAGTCAGGTATTGGTACCTGCTTCATAATTTTAGCAGGTGCCCATTTTGCAGTTAAACTTACGTCATATTTAGGTGTATTTTGGTCTGCAAAAAAGACTGTCACGGAAAATCTCTTTAGTGCTATTATAAAGCCATTCCTCTTTCCTTGTCTAACAAGATTTTGAATAAGGTTACTCGAATTAAGATCAATCTTAGCATCAACAGGAATTTTTTTATTGAAGGGACTTGTCTCTGAATAAAGCTTAATTTTTGGAAGCTCTGAAGGCTTGTCAACATTAGTTTCATAACCAGTTAACATATCTGATATTCCATAAGTATCGGTAGCAATGAGTATTTCTGTAAAAAAGAAAAATAAAAACATTTTTAGTCCTCTGATTGATTTATTCTTGCTATCCATGCTTTTACTCATAATATCCTCCAAAAAAGATGATAAATGAGACGATAGGAGATGATAGGAAATTGCTTTTCCCAATTAGACAGTCAATTTAGCAAAAACAAAGAAAATTGCAAGTTGTTTTTATTTTATCAGCCCTATTGAACATCGAAGAAGAGAGAAAGTGAAAAGGACGGCACGAAATTATGGTAACATTATAAAAAGTTAGGGAGGATGAGTAATGTGCAGCACATTACTCGATTTTTCACAAGGAATCTCATAGATCTTTTTAATACACTCGCGCCATTGTTTTGATGGGATGCGTCGGGGTTTGTATTCAGATGTGTCTATTATCTCGATAGTTTCATCAGTTTCATCAAGCGGTTGAGCGTCTGGTGTGAGATTGCCCTGTTTTTTGCGTAATCCGCGAGATTTGTTTGAATACCAGCCGTAATAACGCACCATACTTCAGCAAGTTCAGTACAGGTCTGAAATGATTTTCCCGGGATATGCTGGGTAATGGCAGCGATAAAAATAATGGTTAATACATTCATTGTCACTGCCTTCTTGAAGAATGTGCGCACAAATAAAGAATACGATAGTTGTGATTCCACCTGCAATTATGTTAAAAAATCCCCCAACACCGCGTGTGTGGAATAAAATGGTGGGCAATGCCCACCCTACCCGGCTGCCATAGCGAAAGCTTAACCATCTTTCAACACGGGATCAATAATTAAGTACGGTGTCCCCAGAATTGGCTGTTAAATCTTAAATAATTGGCTAGAAATCACTATAATAGCTCAATAGAAAATATCAATATTTATTATTTAACAGGTTGTCCGAGAATATAAATCTACAAGACAGAAAAAAACGATATTTTGTAAAATAGGGGTGATTTCTAAAATCGGTCAGGGATGAGTTTCAATTTTTCTACTGGATCATAATTTTCCGCTCTCT
>Ga0209641_10005083_pt1 | contig 10793 bp, 9 predicted proteins | sample RifCSP16_1_FD_184022 | JGI IMG/M metagenome (GOLD analysis project Ga0209641, IMG submission 184022) | Soil microbial communities from Rifle, Colorado - Rifle CSP2_sed 16_1 (SPAdes) (version 2) | ecosystem: Environmental > Terrestrial > Deep subsurface > Rock core/Sediment | place: Rifle...
GTTTGATAGGACAGCAGAATGATGGCCGCTTGTTCGATAAATTTTCAGACCGAATAATCTTTCCAATCTTTTCTGCAAATGGAAGAGTGATTGCTTTTGCTGGTCGAATTCTTGAGAATAAAGAGGGTGCAGCCAAATATTTAAATTCACCCGAATCCATGATTTATGTTAAAGGGCGAGTGCTATATGGTTTATCTTTTTCTAAAGATGAAATAAGAAAACTTGATAAGGCAATTCTTGTTGAAGGATACATGGATTTAATATCTCTGTACCAAAACGGAATAAAAAATGTTGTTGCAGTTTCCGGAACGGCTTTAACGGAAGATCAAGTTCAACTTTTATCTCGATACACTAAAAATGTTGTGCTGTTGTTTGATGCCGATACTGCGGGGATAAAAGCATCAATGAGAAGTATTGAACTGCTGCTCAAACGCGATATAGAAGTTAAAATTGCAACTCTTCCTTCAGGCGAAGATCCTGATTCTTACATCAATAAGTTTGGCAAAGATGAATTTGATGAGCTCATTCGGAAAGCACAAAATTTTTTGGAGTATCAAACAGCTTACTATGAATCGCAGCATTATTTTGAAGATCACAGTAAAACAGCAGAAGCAATTCGCGAGCTGGTTAAGCTGCTCGCTTTGATTGAAGATGAATTACAAAGAAATTTATTGTTGAAGTCCATTGCGAAAAAATTCAATCTTCGTGAAAAACTTTTGGAAACTGAACTTGATAAAATTATTAAGAACCAAGCGAGACAGGAATCTGTAAGACAAGTTGTTAAGGATGGCAGACCGAATAAAGAAAAAGCGGGAATGCACTTTGCAACATTGGAAACCAAATCCGGAATTAACTATACACTTGAAAAGGAATTAGTTAAACTTCTCTATGAAGGAAATAGAGAAATTATTGAACTCATCTTTAAACATTTTTCCCCGGATGATTTTAATTATCAATTTCATCAAGAGCTTGTAAATTTAGTTTATGAAGCTAATCAAAATGCAGAAGATTTAATCGTAAGTTCTCTGATTGCAAAAGTGAAAGATGAAGAACAGCAAGCTTATCTTTTAGAAATTACTTTCGACAAATATTCAATCAGCAAAACGTGGGATGAATTAAATCCCGTTTTCGAGGATGAAAAACTGCTTTACAAGTTTGCTCTTGATACAATTAAGAATTTTAAGATTGCTAAGATTGAAGAAAAGATAGAGGAAAATCAAGAAAGGATAGAGCAAGCTGAAAATGAAAATGAAAAACTGGTGATAATGAAAGAGAATATGGAGCTGGAAAAGGAGAAGAAGAAGATTAAAGAGGAGTGGGTTTGACTCAGCAACTAACCCAGTTCCTTCGCAGACAGCAATCGTTCGAGAGGAACTGGGTTAGTAATAATTTAAGTGAGTTTGTAAACTTTGATAGATTTTATAATGAAAGATTTGTAATTTTACAAAAAACGAGATTGTTATGGTAACAATAATTAGAGCAAAAACTCACAGAGAAAAAATTAAACAGCTTTTCTTATTAGCTGACCGAAAAACTAATTTACTAGATGCGACAAAATACTCCGGTAAAATAAAGCTTAATGGAAAACCACTTTCGATCCAAAAGTAGTTAAGAGATGAGTGGAATTAATCTTCTTGCCGACACAAAAGTAAATTATTTAAAAAATGCAATAAGCAAATCAGTAGTGTCCAAAATATTTTCGCGAACGAAAATTTTATAGTAATATTTACAAACATTCAGCATTTGGCACATAGTCTTGAACTCAACCCAGCCATTTTCTTACAAAGAGAAGGGCTTATTATAATGTTATGGCTTTTGATTTATATTTTGTAAGGATAATTTCATTTTACGTTTTATTGTTAGTAAGTCTCTCTCTTTTTAAGAGAGAGATTAGAGTGAGTTCCTTTTTATTTTCGACAGGTATGAAGCAAATATTTGAATTACTTATCTAAGTAGAGTAGGGGAAAACTTAGTGAACACCCTCTCCATTGAAAAAGCACGAACCGAACTATTAAATGTTCTTGAGTACTCAAGCTCAAGAAGATTAAAGCTGAAAAGTATCAGCGAGTTCTTCTCGCTCCTGCTTAATCAAGAATCTTCCAATCTCATTGAATCATATTTACCCGAATTCATTCCTAAATACATAGATTATCTAAAAAGCTATTCTTCATTTGGCATTAAGCCGGAATTCTCTCAAGCGATTATCTCGACAAATGAAAGGCTAATAAACCTTAATGAGTTAAATGAATTTAGAGATAAGTTAAGTTTGCTTAATGACCAACTGAAAAATAAATTGCAAGAACTGCAAAATATTTTGATTGGTAAGGAAATACTGCAGGCAGCCGAACAGAAAATCTTATTCCCGGTAATTAATGAATGGGAATCCATCCCTTTGGAAGATGAACAGATTGATGGTAGATGGGTTTTAGGATCGCTTGATTCTTTAACAATCAAAATCAGCATAACTAAAGACCAAGATAAATTTATTGTGGTTCCAAGTGAAATTGAAAAAGACAAAAAGCTTGAAGAGCAGATAAATATTTCCTGGTTAAAGGCAAAGGAATATTGCAAAAGTCATGTCAAGAGAATAGCTGCACACCATGAGGTAATAATTAGCTTTGATGAGCATCTTGGAATTTACAAAGGTGAGTCAGTTGGGACAGCACTGGCAATTGGTTTTATCGAAGAGATTCTAAGATTTTATAATTCTCAGACAATATTAAAACCAATTGGTAATGCTGCATTCACTGGAGGAGTTAAAGAAGATGGGGATATCAATCCAGTTTCTAAAGAAATAGCGGGGAAAAAAGTTGAGATTGCTTTTTATTCAAACTGTTCAACACTCGCCGTTCCTAAAGAAGATGAGAATTATGCAGTTGTTAAGCTTGAAGAGTTAAAGAAACAATACCCGTTAAGAAAACTAAAGGTAGTTGGCGTAAAAGATCTTGATGAAATTTTACTTCGCAGAGACTTGATTGAAATTAAAAAGCAAAAACTTGTAGTACGAACTGGAAAATTTGTTAAGAAGAATTGGGTGAGTGCAATTGTTACGGTTTTATTAGCAATACTGTTTGGTTATTTGTTTGTTGTGGATTTTGATGATAATCCGGCAATACTTGCAACTGATGGCGGCACGCTATTCGTTAAGAATAAAAATGGAAAACTTTTATGGACAAAAAAAGTCGGATTTCCCCAAGATGTTATTTCTAATAATAAAATTTTGTTTAGCACAAGTCGGATCGTTGATGTAAATAATGATGGTATAAATGAAGTTGTATATTGTGGTAATATCAAATCAACAAATTTGAATATTCAAAGCGGTTCAGAAATTGTTTGCTATAGCTATAAAGGAGATATGCTCTGGACATATACATTCCCCGATACTGTCAATTCTGAGAGAGAAAAATTGGAATCATTTTATGGAATAAATCTCATCCTAGACACTATTACTATTAATAATAAGAAAAGCTTATTGGCAAATGCGACAAATGCTAACTCCTTTAGCTCTGCAATTTTTAGACTCGACCTTAGATCAGGAAAAAGGCTTCCCGGTACATTATGGTGTTCGGGTTTTACTGTTGATGGATTAATTAAAGATGTTGATAATGATGGTAAGCGAGATATTCTTGCTGTTGGGGTGGACAATGGATTTGAGGATATAGTGATATTTGCTTTTGATATTGACACTTTAACAAGTGTACGACCTTCAACGAAAGAATATACGATCAAAGGATTCCCACCGGCAAAACTTAAAACCTATATCAGACTAGCGAAGACGGATTATGATAATTACTTGGGAATACGTATGTCTGGTATTGAAGCTGGGCGTTTCTATGACGATATCAGCGAAAGCAAATATGTATTTCAGACAACTTCATCTAATCCTGAAAAACCAGCACGTCTCTGGATAAAGCTTGATTATAACTTAAAAGATTTCGATGTGATAGTTGATAACCAATATCGGGTAATTCGCGATAGTCTTGTAGCTCATGGGAAACTAAATCTGCCGTATACAGACACAAAAGAATATGTTGATATTTACAAAAGCAAAATACTTTACTGGAAAAATGGCAAGTGGGTTAAGAGGGAGGAGTTGGAGTAATGTAGGGAACGACCTCCCGGTCGTTCCGTAAATGGTAACCAAGCGCCCTATGAAGGATGTGGCTTACTAAGGAACTTGATTAGTGAAAATGGAATTGAGTTTGTGAATAGGAAATAATTTCAAGAAAACAAATTTGGATATCCAGTTGGGTTAAAAATAGAAGAAAGCTCAATATCAATGTCATATTCATCCCATCTCAGATGTTCCGGCGGGGAAAAATCAACTGCAAATATTTTATCAACCGGTATTTTGGCAAGCATAGGAAAAACTTCAAATGATAGAAAATATTCCTTATCGTTAACAAGCAGCCAAAGACCTTTTTGTGTTACACCGGTAACTTCACAAGTTAAAGTGGGATTTCCAGAGTTGTATAAATTCATTTTTCTTTTCCTTTGTAATCTCAATGAGTCTTCTCTAAAAAGGGATTTTCCTCATATAAAAGTTTTGAATATGGTGAAAATTAATATATTACAATTCTTAAATAGACTTTTTTAGATTCGCCTCATAAATTATTTCTTTAAGATGATCTTCACGGATACCGTAATTAGCAAATAATTCTACATTTGGTTCAAGCCAAATCTTCGCCTCTCCATCGGCTGTTTGAACATGAATATGAATTCGGGTTTCTTCTCTGCCATTAACATAAAATCTATAATTTTTAATCCTAAAAAATGTTGGTGACATATGAATCTAATTTTTTTCTATCACAATTTTGATCAATGCTTTGTTTGCCTGACAAATATAGAAAAAATGTTTAAAGAAAGATAAGGGTCCCTTTTAAACTGACTATTTTTCATCAATTTATTTCAAGTCTATCAATGCAGATTGTTTGAAACCGGATGTCAAAAATATACACCGGTTTTTGCTATGATCAAAAAGTAAGGAAAAAGAAAGAAGAATTGGATTGAATTAAAAACTAACCCAGTTCCTCACGTACATGTGCATGATGATAAGGAACTGGGTTAGTGAAAGTAGATTCGTATCTCTTCATGGATTGTTAAGTTTAATATACTAGAATGGTAAACTTTTTATTCGTGTTCTATCAGGTTCCAGAATTATCAAGCTTCCTTTTTCTAATTCATCATTGAAATTCTTGATAGTGTTCTTGAGAGATTGGAATTGACGGTCGGGATTAGTTGAAAAGTTTCTGAAAAGTATAACCGATGGAAGGTTCTTATCCCACTGTGAAAGTATAAATCCGAAATCAGTATCAGCAGAGACTATTATTCTATTTTCTTTAAATGCGAGATCAAATATTTGATAATCAAATGCTTTTTGCATCTTGAATTCTTTTACATGTACAGAGTCAAAACCCAGCTTATTTAACTCCTTTGAAACAAGAGGTGATAAATTATTATCAATCAGAAACTTCATTGAGCAATAGTAGGAATTTCTCTAAAACGCAGTACTTCGGCTGCATATCTTAATACTTCATTAATATCATCCTTCTCAAGTTCCGGGTGATCATTTAAAATTTGATTTACATTATAACCCTCGGCCATCATTGCGAGAATTGTGGCAATAGGCATGCGTAAATCACGTATGCACGGTACACCACCCATTTTTTGAGGATCAACTGTTATCCTGGGGTATTTTTTCATTTAATCTGCCTTAATTTTAATTCTAAAATACTATTTATTCGGAAAGCAGACAATAGACGTTTTTGGATTAGCGGTTCTTTAATAAAGTTTAACAATCCTCCAAATTTATTAGCCTCCACCAAAGGCGGACAGGTTTGGCTGAGGCGGACATGTCCCGGTCGTTCCGCAAAAGATAACTAACCCAGTTCCTCACGAATGATTATAACATGCGAAGGAACTGGGTCAGTAAAGGTGGAATTGGGTTTGAGCGTTTAAATAACTGTCTTGTGTGGTTTTACTATGAATCTGATAAAACTCTTTTTAATAAACCTCTTCATGTGTTCCAAGCGTTATTAAAAGAACCACACCAATATTAGATTTTTTATTCTTGTCAAATTTAAAGACAATTCTACAATCATATCCACAACTGCAAGCTAATGATCCAAATAAATCTCCTGAGAGTTTATGTGTTTGTAGTTTCGGGTTGTATATATCAACTTCTAATAATTTTAAGCATTCATCTATCCCGGATTGTAAATAAGGAAATCGCTTGACAAATTTTTTATATGCATGCTTAAATTGTGGGCTAAGAACAATTTTGTTCATTGTTCATTAGCTTTTAGGGAAGAGTGTAAATCATCTAATGCCTCATCGGCAGTCATGGGTTTTAAATGTCCTGAATTATACAATTCGGTTACTTCTTTAACCTCGTTAGCAATTTCCTTACGTCTCTCTTGAATGAGCCGCTTATTAAGTATTTCGACCAGGCGTTCTCTTTCGTCAGGAGTAAGTTTCATTGCAGCATCAAGTGCGGCGTCTAATGTAATCATTTCAATTCTCATCTAATTATTTTAACAATATTAAAATAAAAAAGATTTAATTTAAAGTCATTATATGTATCAATTACCCTTTAAATGATAAACCCAATTGTTCAAACGCTTTGGTTCTTCTATACGCTATCAAATCGGATTGGTTAGAGGTGAATTTCATAGATATACACCGGTTTTTTCAATGTTCAAAAAAGTGGGGAAAGGAAAGAAGAGTAGAGAACGACCGCCTTCAGAGGCGGACATGTCCCGGTCGTTCCGCAAAAGGTAACTAACCCAGTTCCTCACGAACGATTGGAGATTGTGAAGGAATAATGTCAGTGAAAGCTAATATTTTTAAGTTCCTCAACATTCTTTGGCATCTCAATTAACTTTTTGTTCTCGTCAACCAAAAACATTGTTGGTGTTGCATAAATAAAATAATCCACTGCTGTCTTTCCTTCCCATCCTTTAAGATCGGACGCATTTATCCAATGGTTCAGATTTTTATTTTTAATAAAATTCAGCCAATCTGTTTTTGAAGTGTCGATTGAGATCGCTAAAACTTCAAACTTTTTATCCTTCTGATTTTTGTATAGCTCATGGATTTGTGGTAAAAGTGTTTGGCAATGCGGGCACCAGCTAGCATAAAATATAATTAAAACCTTTTCTGCGTTTATTTTTTTTAACTCAGTGCTTGTACTTGTTAAATCTGGAATAGCAATATTCGGAACTTTTGCTCCAGCTTTGAATTTTTTTGACTGCTCAATTCTTTTGTCTAATGCCTTTGTGAGTGTCTGATCTAAACATAAATCATCTTTTATTACATAATTTTCAACTATGTAGTTGAGTACATTATCAAATCCAAATTTCTTAAAACCATCTAGCAGATATTCAACTATATGCTGATAGACTATACCATTTACTTTTGCTTTATTCAAAATACTGTCAACTGCTGCCATAAATTCTTTTTCAAGCAACTCCAAAGGCAGTTGAGGGTTTCGATAATAAGTGAGATATTCTATGGTTTTATTTGTAAATGCATCTGAGTAAATCAAATCAGCATCGTAAAAATTAACATTATCTAATGCATGTGACTTTAGAAATATCAATTGCTTTTCAAATGGTACGTCAGTATCAACAACCGGAAACTGGGCTGATCGCACATACCTTGCAATATATGATTCAGGATTTAATTGAGATGTGATATTTATAAAATTCAAATAATCTTCCTGTATCTGAATAAGTTTTTCTTTCGTAGTTTGATAATAATCATCTTCTTTAGGATAGCGGGCAAGTATTAGCTGAAGTAGTTCAGTCTTGGTTTTATATTCCTTGTTAATCTTTACAAATTCATAATAAATTTTGTTTGATTCAGATTTTAAGATCTTCAGACTATCTAAAATATTATTTGCATAGGTTTCTATTTCAACGTCTTCATTATCGAATATAAAACCTAACAATCTGTTATTGCTTAAAGTTAGTCGGTAGAAACCGGAATGTATAGTTCTCGATGTGAATTGAAATTCTACTTTATCAATTGAAGTAATAGAATCAATTAGCGAAACCTTCTCTCCTTCTAATAAGAATAATAATGCCATATAGTCTTTTGAGTTGTGAACCTTAACATTAATTGTTTGGGTGTAACTAAGATATTTTGAGAAGAGAAATATGACAAGTAAAAAATAAATTTTCATGGATTAAAATAATAAACCCCGCTTAATTGCGGGGGATTATATGTTTAAAATTGTTAATTCTTAACTCAACGATAATAAATATAAACTTTTCTTGAGTTACATTTAATTTTTAACACATCGTATTTGTAACCCAAAAGCATTTGGAAGATAAGATGTAGCACTGACACTTCCATCATTTGGGTAATCAATAAGTAAGTAGTAAGAATTTGCTCCATCGAATTTTGATGAACTCCAAAAATGAGCGTAATAAGGTGGAAAGAAAACAGCATTATCTCTCCTGTGTCCGGCTAAAAGTGCTGAAAAGCCAGTACTGTTCGTTGCACCTGTTCTTTGACCAACTTCGAGTAATCCATCGCTGGAGTTATTTGCCAAAGTAATTAATGCTTCGAATTCTGCTTTTGTGGGCAAATGCCATCCATTAGGACAAATCCCTTGTGCACCTTCATTGGTTGAGTACTGCATTACCTCATCCCACAGATATAATCCCCCATAGATATTGCAATTACTCGGATCATTATCATAGCAATATTTTTCGATAACGCCGTTATTGCTAGCGTTCTGATTTACTTGAATCATTGTTCCAACATCAAGGTTTTCTTTTAACCAGCATTGGCTCTCAATTTGTACGGTATTATAGACCTTGCCATCACGGGAATCAGTAATTGTTGGTAATCCCGGACAAGGTTGCCCCGTAGATCCACTAGCGATGGTAGTAAAATTCCATATCGGACCATTTTTAGTATTACCTTGATTATCCTTTGCAACTATCTTCCAATTGTATGTTATGCTGTATTGCAATACCCCTGGATCATAACTCGTTGATGTATGGTTGCTTTTAACAGGCGGAGGATTTGATGATGTTCCAAAGTAAATATCATAAGTTAAAGGATCGTTCTCTGGATCACTGCAGTCCCATGAAAGATCGACATTTATTGATTGATTCGTTGCATTCCAGCTTGGTGTTGGATTACTTGGTGTATTCGGCGGTTGGTTTACTGTTTGAGCTGCTGTAGTAAATTTCCATATCGGACCAGGTGTAGAATTACCGTGATTATCTTTTGCAACTATCTTCCAATTATATTCTTTACTATAATCGAGAGTTCCAGGATCATATGATGTTGAAGTATGATTATTCTTAACTAGTGGCGGATTTGCAGATGTTCCGAAATAAATATCATAAGTTAACGGATCACTCTCTGGGTCACTACATTGCCAAGAAAGATCAACGTTTATAGATTGATTTGGAGCATTATTGCTTGGGTTTGGATTGCTTGGTTCATTGGGTGGCTGATTTACTGGTTGATATCTATCATCAACATAATTATTATCTTGATCATAAACGAACTCATTAACCTCTGATATTTTTCTCCTTTCTTTAAAATTACCTACACAATATAAATAGGTAAGTCTACCGATTCCAAAGGGTAAATATATATTTGGATTTTTCGACAGAGCAAAACCAACCCCAAGCTTATATTGTTTATTTAGATTTGGTTCAAAATCGTCAAATCTAAAGATTAAGGTTTTACCGTTAAACCAAAGATCAATTTCTTGCGCATTCCCAATTCGATCCATGCCATATAACGATATTGATTCGCCACTATTATAATCAAACTTTTCTATAATAGCATTTATTCCACCGAATATTCCTGCCCATTGTTTGTGAATATTTAGATTACATTCTGATACTGGTTTGACAGTAGGTCCAATAGTTGATATTACCTCTTCTAATGAAACATGAATTCCGACAAGTTCTTCACTATCACGGTTTTCTTGGAGATAATATCCGATATTTGAATAAATATAGCTTATCACCCCCAACAAAGGAATTCCATAGATAGTGTTGGTTAGATCTCCAGGATATTCTCCAAATATTCTAATTTTAGCAGCGAATTTGCCATTTATCTTTACCATTTCTATATCCGCTCCAACATCACTTGATCCAGAATAAAATTTCGAAAAATGATCAGTGTAAGCAACCACAACCTTTTTATCATAGTCAATGCTTTCAATTGGTAACTCTCTAACAATTGCAGAGTCTGGATCATAGTAAAATGCTTTAAGTTTATTTGGATCGTGATTTGTGGAATTATATGGTAAAGCAATTTTAACTTCGGAATTAAAATGTAAACCCATTGGTTCAAACTGTATTATCAAAGCGGCTGTATCGGTCGGAGCTTTTATATTTGAAGGAGCTTGAGAAATTGAAATCATAACATTGGCAGATAATGCTCCTTCAGGAATATCAACATAAGCTCCTTTAATTGGAGAACTTTGATTTGTTACTTGCACAATGGCACCATTAGCTCCTACCGTACCTGATTCTTCAAAAACCTCCTTTGGTGTATCAGGTACTACTGGATTACTTTCCTCTGTCTTACAACCTTTACTAAATAAAAATGTTAGTAGAACAAGAATGGAAAGAAACAACGTGTATTTTCGTTTCATGATAATTCTCTCAAATTTTGAGCCTTCTTTCATAAACCATTTAATTCTTAACACATCGTATTTGTAACCCAAAAGCATTTGGAAGATAAGATGTAGCACTGACACTTCCATCATTTGGGTAATCAATAAGTAAGTAGTAAGAATTTGCTCCATCGAATTT
>Ga0209641_10005086_pt1 | contig 10788 bp, 8 predicted proteins | sample RifCSP16_1_FD_184022 | JGI IMG/M metagenome (GOLD analysis project Ga0209641, IMG submission 184022) | Soil microbial communities from Rifle, Colorado - Rifle CSP2_sed 16_1 (SPAdes) (version 2) | ecosystem: Environmental > Terrestrial > Deep subsurface > Rock core/Sediment | place: Rifle...
CGTCCTCGTCGGTAAATATGCCGCGGCGCCCGGCCTCGGGCATCATTATCCGGCGGAGTCTTCTGAACTCTTCGCGCGCAAAATACTGGCGAAGCGCCTCGCGCACGATGTCGCTCCGGTTTGTGTGTTCGCTCCTTGTCGCCTCGGCGAGTTTCTTTTTAAGTTCGGCCGGAAGACTTATTGTAATAGTCTCTCTCATAAGATTATCCCTCTGTAAGACAATATAACACAATCCCACGCCCCGGTCAAGGCCGTAAGCCCCCCCTCTTTACACCCCCCTCTCTTAATGCTATCCTTTCCCGATGTCTTTCAAATCAGGTTTCGTAGCGATAATCGGCGCCCCCAATGTCGGCAAATCCACGCTTCTGAACGCCATCCTTGGCGAGAAGATTTCCATTGTCTCCAGAAAGCCCCAGACAACGAGAAACGTCATAAGAGGGGTAAAGAATCTAAAGGACTGCCAGATTATTTTTCTGGACACCCCGGGGCTTCACAGGGCAAAGGGGCTTTTAAACGAGTTCATGGTAAAACAGGCGCTTTCGGCCTTAAGCGATTGTGATTGCGCGCTGTGCCTTATTGACGCGAAAAATCCGGGCGGGCCGGGCGGGGAGGGTTTTTTGATTGAGAACCTTAAAAGGCTTAAATGCCCGGTCTTTCTCGTGGTGAACAAGGTTGACCTTGTTGAAAAAAGAACGCTCCTTCCCCTTATGGAGAAATATCTGAGGCTTTTTCCTTTTAAAGAGGCGGTGCCTGTTTCGGCGCTTAAAAGAGACGGCATTGAGCTGCTCGTGGATATTCTCTCAAAGAATATGCCGTCCGGTCCGAGGTATTTTCCCGAGGACATCATAACAGACCAGCCCGAAAGGTTTATCGCCTCCGAGATTATAAGGGAGAAGATATTTACCCTCACAAAAGAGGAGATACCTTATTCGGTCGCGGTGGCGCTGGAGGAGTTTAAGGAAAGGCCGCGGAAAAACCTCATCTATATAAGCGCGGTCATTAACGTTGAAAAGGACTCCCAGAAGGCGATATTGATAGGAAAAGGCGGGGGGATGCTCAAAAGCGTCGGGACATACGCGAGGGAGGATATAGAGAGGCTTCTTGGGGCAAAGGTGTTTCTAAAACTTTTTGTCAGGGTCAAGAAGGGCTGGACAAAGGACGAGAGGGCTTTGAAAGAGTTCGGGTATGAGTAGTCCGCGCTGAAAAATGCCATCTGCCGCGTTGCCGTCGTCGCTTTGCTTCTCACATGCCCGAAAAATTGAAGGAGTTCAGGTATGAATGATTCAGTAAAAATCTTAGTAAATTATTGCTGTATTATTATAAATCAACGTATTTATATAAATACATAAAAAATACCCTTGACATTTATAAATAAATGCATTATTCTAAAAATATATTTTTATTTCCCAAGGGAATATTATGAAGCAAGAAAGTAAAAATGAACGATTTAGACGGATAGCATCAAAGAGAACTAATGATATTTTTGAAAAAATCAGGATCCTTGGGAATTGTTCAAATAAGAGTTCTTATGAGTATACCGAAGAAGAAATAAACAAAATTTTTTCTGAGATTGATAAGCAGTTAAGGTTAACAAAAGCAAAGTTTCTAGCGGGGAAAAGAGAGAGGTTTAAGCTGTGAGTAATAAAGATAAAAAATTGTTTATCAAGAACAAATTGCTTATTGTCATATTTAACATGTCACTAAAACAGAAAAAACCTTTGAAATATGAAGATGTATACATAAAAGCATTTAAGAAATATCCTGATGCTTTTCAATTAAGAGGGTACCCAGCTTATCCAGATACAGAACTTATGTCAAAAAAAATATATGATCTTCGAAAAAACGGGTTAATTCAAATCCATAGAAAATTTATAACGATTACCGAGAAAGGCAGATCATTTGTTGAGGGGTTTATGCAGTCAAAAATTAAACTTTTAAGTAGGAATGATATATCTAAATTATTAAGTCGGGACATTGCAAACCAGATTGACAGGATAAGAAATACTGATGCCTTTCAGCTATTTATTGCTAATAAAAAAGAGCAGATTGTTGACACTGATTTTTTTTCATATTTAGGTACAACTGTAAGAACTGAAAGAACCGATTTTAATGCTCGAATTAAAACAATTAAAGATATTATTGAGACTATTAAAATAAACGAAGAATACAAAACGATTGTAGACTTGCATAATTATCTATTCGAAAAATTTAATGGCGTAATAAAAACAAAATTATCACTTGGTTATCCAAGGAGGAAGCATGAGTGAGGTATTGGAAATTCTTGAAGAGAAAAATGTGATAGATGACCATTTGCTTGATATTATAGGCAATGATTTTAAATTTAGCCATGAGAAAGGGCTTTCTGAATGGCTCAAAAACTCTACCGATGCCTATCTTAGAGCAGATACAGAAGATGAGGAAAGTTTTATTATTTTTAGATTCGATAATGAAGATGAAGTTATATTCGAATGTATTGATTTCGTAGGAATGACATCAGACGATATTAACAAAGCATTAAAGCGGTGGGGCGACCCTGATGCTGCCAAAAGAGGAACGGGCAAAAGAACATTTGGCGGGCATGGAAATGGTGGTAAGTTTTATATGAGACAGATGTTCAAGCAATCATATTTTATTACATACAGGGCAGGCAAACTTAATGTCTTCGGATTTAATGAAAATAAGAGATATGGATTTGCGAAGGGTTTTAAAGACAAAGCGATTAGTCCTGATGGTGCAATAAAATTTGCTGGAATACACGATATGGATTTCCCCCCAAACATAAGAGAAGATGTTTTAAATGAAAAGACTGGATTTACAGTAGTAAAGGGAATTCATCCAGACAAGATAACTAACAGAAGATTTAATTTAAGCAAACTTTGTGAAAAGTTTAAACATTATCCGCAGGCAAGGCGGATACTTAAATACAATCCAGTTTCCATTATATGTAACGATAAGATATTTATCCCGCGCATTCTCCCAGAGACAATTCAACCCATGCTAGAATTTGAGAACCCTTTAGAGATTTTAATTCCACCTACTATTATTTGGAATGAAGACGGAGATAAGGAAGATATCTCGCTTGCCAACGAAAAATACCCTCAAGGTAAGCTTATTCTTTATACATCCAATGAGCCACTTTCAAGGAATAGTCGACTCGGAGACCTAAATCGCATTGATATTATAGGTGAGGTTGGGGCTATAGCTTCATATCAGATTCAGGAACTCGGTTATGTTAGCCGATTGTCCCAAGCGGAATTTATCTATGGTGAATGTTATTGCAAAATACTCGAAGACCCTAATGACGATTGCGTAACAAATGACAGAAGTAAACTTGTTGAGAATACTAAAACCAAGGCTCTCAGGAAATGGATAGGAGAACAAATAGACAAACTGGCCGAGAAAATTGAAGAAAAAGAAAAGAAAGAAATACGGGCAAAAAATATTGAGACTCTATCTGATATTAACAAGGTACTCAACGACTGGAAAAATAAATTTATGTCAAAAGTTATGAGAGAAATACTTGGCGGTAGCGGTGAAGGCAGCGGGGCAGGATATGGCACAGGAGGCAGTAGTGGTGGCGCGGGCAAGGAAAGAGGGAAGGGGGAAAAAGGTGATAAGGGAAGTGGGGAAGGGGAAAGAACAGGTGGCGGAGGGAGCGAATCTAAACCCCGTCAGACTTTTCCTAAAGTGCTTCTTTCCAATATAGACAAAGATCCATTTAATCCCGAAGAAACTATAACTCTTAGTGATAGACAACCTCCGGTTTATCAGAGACCACAAGATGTCCCTGCTGGAATATATTGGATAAATACATCAAGGAAACTCGCTCAAGACATTATTGATAAATATACTGTTAAGCATATGAAATGGCGTGATTATCACTTCCAAAGAATGGTAGATGTAATTTGCAAAGAAGCTATTCATAAACTTGAGAAGCATGATCCTGAAAATTTTAACGCTGACAGAGTTGATGCAGAGATTATAGATAAATTAGTAAGTAAGGCGCATGATAGCGCGGTAGAGGCTCTTGGTGGTTATTTGTTTGAGGTAGAATATAAAACTCCCCGAGAAGAACTTATTGAACGGATATCGCAACTTGACCTTAATTCAGAAGAGCAAGAAACTCTTTTAAAAGATATAGAAGAAGAAATTAAGAAAAAAAGAGAAGATAATGCAATTTAGACTACTTAATGGCATAGATAGTTCAGAAAGAACTTTTGGAGAAGAAATTGGAAGAAGTTTCGACCAAAAGATGCTTAATATTACTATTGAAGAACTCAACCTTTCCGTAAGAGCATGCAATGCTTTAAAGAAGATTGGCTTTAAAACAGTAGAAGATATTTTGAATTGTAGATTGCAAAGTCTTATGAGGATAAGAAATGTAGGACGAAAAACAATTGATGATATTAAAAAGACAATTTTAGCATTAACGGATGAGTCGTTAAAAGAAACAATTTCTTTTGTTGATTCAATAGAAAACATTCTTTCCTCAATTACTCCAAGGTATTTGCCTATAATTAAAGCGCGGTATGAAGCCGGTAAACGTAAAACATTGGAAGAAATAGGTAACAAGATAGGGATTACGAAGGAAAGGGTCCGTCAAATTATTGTAAAAGAACTTAGGCGCGTTAAGCAACAAAAAAAGAGAAAAATATTTCAACCTCTTATAGAAAATTTAGAGAAACTTCTTTTTGTTCATAAAGGGGTTGTGAGCATTAATGATATGGTCAGGGATAAATATTTTGCTTCTGGAACTCCTAAGCAAATTAGGTTCTTAATGAATTTGATCGTAGACCTTTATGAAGAGCAATATAGGATTATTCAGAAACATTTTTTAACGAACCTCGGAAATGACGAAATCGAAAAGTTGCAATATGAGATACAGGAGGCAGCCCTTGGTTGTCGCTTTCCGATAGAGGAGAAAGCTTTTATAAAAAGTGTCTTATCATCAATTGGTCAAATATCCGAAGATTATTTGAGCTATCAACTGATGTATAAAGAACATATCGAAATATCTCATGGGAAGGTCGTGTCTTTAGGCCGACTTTCCATTCCTCAACGAATCGAGTTTCTCATGAAAGACACTAACAGACCGATGCATTATACCGAAGTGGTGGATCTTTATAGAAAACATTTTGGAGACAAAAAAGGATATTCAGACCTTGAGCATGCGATACATTCATGTATTGGACGATCTAAAGTAGTCAGAATAGCTCCCGGCACTTATATATTAAGAAACAAATTCAAAATACCAGACAATATTCATGCGATTGTCGAGATGTCAAAAGAGATACTGCGTGGTTTGGGCGGCATTTCTGATACAAGTTATTTAATAAATGAACTAAGAAGGAGGAATGTAGATATTGGGGATATTAACAAATATTCCTTAAAATCGCTTTTGCTTGAATATCCGGATTTTATACGCTATCTAAAATTTGAAATAGGGATTGGAGAACATACGGAAAAGACCGGCAGGAAGTTTCATGGCGATTTAATCTATGAGATTTTGGTTTCTGCGCGGAAAGAATTGCATACGAAGGAAATATGGAAACGTTTATCAAAGCAAAGAGGATTACCGCTGTACGCGGTAGCACAAAAACTGCATGATGAACAAAGATTTATAAAGATTGCGCCAGCAACCTATACGGTAAAAGAAAATATTTTTTCGTTTGAAGAAAAAAGCAAGAAAATTGTTGGTTTTGCAAATGAGTGGATACAATTAAAAAAGAGACCCATTCCTGTATTTCTTATTATGGAAGTATTAAAAGAAACTGATGAGGTGGAAGATTTTCCTTTAGGACTCATAGAATATGTTTTATCTACAAGCCATAAAAGAATAAAAAAAGGCTTTTATGATTTAATACAGATGACATAATTACGTTGTCGTTGCGGGGGAGCTTTAGCGACGTGGCAATCTCGCTTTTTAGATTGCTTCGGCTTCGCCTCGCAATGACACTCCATTTGTTGCGTTTGTATTAGTTTAAATGTAAAAGTTAATATCTTCCCGAACAAGGTTTAAAATCTATCCCTGAATAACTTTCATGAAACCAATAGTTGCCATAGTGGGACGTCCGAATATCGGAAAATCCACGCTCTTTAACAGACTCATAGGAAGGCGGAGGGCGATTGTAAAAAGCGAGAGCGGCGTTACAAGGGACATAAACTATGCCGACTGCGAGGGCGGAAGGTTTACGCTTGTGGATACAGGAGGTTTTGAGCCGGCGGCAAAGGAGGGGATTCTTAAAAAGGTAAAAGAGCAGGTTCAGTTCGCGATAGAAGAGGCGGACCTGATTATATTCCTTATGGACGCGAGGCTTGGGGCGACTCCTCAGGACAAGGAACTTATAGGGATACTCAGAAAAACCGGGAAAAAGGTAATCTATGCGGCGAATAAGGTGGACACGAAAAAACTCATTCCCCTGACGGATGAATTCTACTCGCTCGGCATTGACAATATCTTTCCCGTAAGCGCCGAATGCGGGCTCGGCACAACCGAACTTTTAGACGCCGTGCTTTCCAGCCTCCCCGGGGTAAAAGAGGCAGAAGAGGCAGAAGAAGAAGGCGAAGGAGAAAGGGTAAGGGTTTCAATAGTCGGAAGGCCCAATGCCGGGAAGTCATCCATTCTGAATAAACTTACCGGAAAAGAAAGGGCGATTGTAAGCGAAATCCCGGGCACGACGAGGGATTCCCTTGATACCCTTTTTGAAAAAAACGGGAAAAGATACCTCTTCATAGACACAGCCGGCATAAGGAAAAAAAGAAAGCTCTCCAGGGCCCTCGATATCTACTCGGCAATCGGGGCGATAAAAACCATAGACAGAAGCGACCTGGCCCTCCTTACGATTGACGCAAAAGAGGGGCCAAGGCTGCAGGATGAAAAGATCGCGGGGCTTATAGAGGACAGGGGGAAAGGGTGCATAATAGTCCTGAACAAATGGGATGCCGTGGAAAAAGAGACAGATACGGCAAAACTCTATGAGGAAAGAATCCGGCATGCGATACCTTTTCTTTCTTACGCGCCGGTACTTTTTGTATCCGCCCTTACCGGAAGGAATATGGAAAAGATATTTGAGGCGATAGACAGGGTTGACGGGGAGCAGAAAACAAAAGTGCCGACCTCCAAGCTCAACGCCCTGCTGAAAAAATTTACATCGCGCTCCAGCCCCCCGTCTTACAGGGGTAAGGAGGTAAAACTCTATTACATAACGCAGACCGGCACCCTTCCCCTGAAATTCACGGTATTTACAAACCTTCCCGAGGGCGTTTTGGAGTCCTACAGGAGATACCTTATAAACAGCTTCCGTGAGTCCCTTAAGACCACGGAAGTGCCGCTTCGCGTTTTTTTCAGAAGCAGGCGATAAAAGGGGTTTATTTCCGAATAAATATGTTGTAAAATGTTTGAATATATGAGAAAATTCCACCTTACTACTTTAACAGGAGAAGGAAATGCCGCAGATGAATAAGCTATATAAGAACATAGCGCTCTGGCTTATTATTATAGCCTCTGTTGTATTGATGTTTAATTTCCTTAACTACAAGGAAATCCCCCCGCAGAAGGTTATATTCAGCGATTTTCTCGTTTCTCTGGAAAAGGGCAGTATCGACGAGGTTACCATCCAGGGGCATAACCTGATAGGGAGATACAAAGACGGCAAGGAATTCCGCACATACGCCCCGGATGACCCCGAGCTTGTATCCAGACTCAGGTCAAACGGGGTTAAGATAGCCGCGGAACCAGAGGTTGATACGCCCGGATGGGGCACGATATTTGTTTCATGGTTCCCGATGCTCCTTCTTATAGGGCTCTGGGTATTCTTTATGAGGCAGATGCAGAGCGGAGGGGGCAAGGCCATGAGTTTCGGCAAATCCAGGGCAAGGCTTTTAACCGAGAGTCAGCACATATATACCTTCAAGGACGTCGCCGGCATAGAGGAGGCAAAAGAAGAGGTAAGCGAGATAATAGATTTCCTGAAGGCCCCCAAGAAGTTCACAAAGCTTGGCGGAAGGATCCCGAAGGGGGTTCTTCTTGTAGGGGCCCCCGGCACGGGCAAAACCCTCCTCGCAAAGGCGATAGCGGGCGAGGCAGGGGTTCCGTTTTTCTCCATCTCTGGAAGCGACTTCGTTGAGATGTTTGTCGGAGTGGGCGCATCCCGCGTAAGGGACCTCTTTGTGCAGGGTAAAAAGAACGCCCCATGCATCATATTCATAGACGAGATAGACGCCGTGGGGCGCCACAGGGGCGCGGGCCTTGGCGGAGGCCATGACGAAAGGGAGCAGACCTTAAACCAGCTTCTCGTTGAGATGGACGGGTTCGAAAGCAACGAAGGGGTGATAATCGTTGCCGCGACAAACCGCCCCGATGTCCTTGACCCCGCGCTGCTTCGGCCCGGCAGGTTCGACAGGACAGTGATTGTGCCGAAGCCGGACCTCAAGGGGAGGTTTGAAATACTCAAGGTTCATACGACAAAGACCCCGCTTGATGAAGATGTTTCGCTTGAAACCATTGCCCGGGGGACGCCCGGTTTTTCAGGGGCCGATCTGTCAAATCTTGTAAACGAGGCCGCTCTGCTTGCCGTAAGGAATGGAAGGGAAAGGGTCGGCAAAGCGGAGTTTGACGACGCGAAGGATAAGCTTTTAATGGGCAAGGAAAGAAAGAGCATGATAATAAGCGAAGAGGAGAGGAAAAGCACGGCCTACCATGAGGCGGGGCACACGCTCGTTGCGAGGCTTATCCCGGGCACAGACCCTATACATAAGGTCTCCATAATCCCCAGGGGCATGGCCTTGGGGCTTACGCAGCAACTGCCGATAGATGAGCGCCATACATACAGCAAAGACTATATAATGAACAACATAGCGGTTCTTATGGGCGGAAGGGTCGCGGAAGAGCTTGTGTTGAACCACATAACAACAGGCGCGGGAAACGATATAGAGAAGGCGACCGAGATTGCAAGAAAGATGGTCTGCGAGTGGGGCATGAGCGAAAAAATCGGCCCCCTTACCTTCGGAAAGAAAGAAGAGCATATATTCCTCGGAAAGGAAATAGCGCAGGCCAGGGACTTCAGCGAACAGACTGCCATAGAGATAGACTCCGAGATAAAAAGGATTGTAAACGACAATTACCAGAGGGCAAGAAATCTTCTGAACGACAAGATAGATATTCTTCACAAGCTTGCAAAGGCACTCCTTGAAAAAGAGGTTCTTGACGCAGATGGCATTAACGCGATAATCTTCGGGGACAATGTGCCGCCCGGTGTTATCACCTCCAAAGAGGCGCTCCGCAGGGCCTTTGTCCAGAAGGTCTCATAGGCCGCCGAAAGAACCGATGCGTCTGCGCCTTCCAAAAACTTTTAGCAGCGTGGAAACTTCTTCAGCAGGAACCTTTTTGTAAATTTGCGCCGATACTGAAACGATGCTGAAATAATGCTGAAACAATGCTGAAACAAGTTCAGGGCAGGGTTCAGCACAGGGTTCAGCGCAAGATTTGTTTCGGCAAAAGGTTTCTCTAAGAGTTTTCCCGGCTTCGTTTTGAGCAAAACCAGAACGGAGAACCCCTTGAGAGTCAGGTCACTTGAAATAAAATCCCACGAAGACGCCCGATTAGAGATGGAACGCATAGGGGTTGACCCTGCCGGAATAAGGCTTATGACCCCGAAACAGTTCCACTGCAACCTTAAGCTTGAAGGCCTCACCCCGGCACAGGCTAATGTAATCAAACAGGACATGCTTTCAATAGGCGGCGAGGCCGCCATAGCAAAGGGAGCGGTTTCGTGCGAGGTTAAAACCACAGGGTGCATACTGTCAGGCACCGTCAAGCAGTTTTTAAGGCTTGTGGAAAAACTTAAACTCCAGCCCTACGGCTTAAGCGGGCTTTCCGTTTCCATAAACGAAGCCGTCGAAAATCTTTATTCAGGGCGGCTTATTTTCAAAGGACGGACAAAGAAGTGGGATACGCGGGTAAGGACCGTTGTTATGGGCATACTCAATGTGACGCCTGATTCTTTTTTTGACGGCGGAAGGTTTTTTACAAAGGAGCGGGCCGTGGAAAGGGCCCTTGAGATGATGGATGAAGGGGCCGATATCATAGATATAGGGGGCGAGTCCACAAGGCCCGGCTCTGCCGCGGTGGAAAAAGAGGAGGAGTTGAGAAGGGTTTTGCCGGTTGTTGAGGAGCTGGCAAAAAGGGGCATCCCTGCCTCCATTGACACGACAAAATCAGGCGTGGCCGAAGAGGCCTTAAAAAGAGGGGCAGAGGCGGTAAATGACGTGAGCGCTATGACAAAAGACGAGAAGATGGCGGAGGTGGTTTCGAGATATTCTTCGGGCCTTATCCTTATGCATTCAAGGGGAACGCCGGCCGCCATGCAGAAATATTCCAATTACGACGACCTCATGGCTGAAATCTTCGGCTATCTGTCCGAAAGGATGGACTATGCGCATTCCTTCGGCATAGAGGCGGAAAAGATAGTTGTGGACCCGGGCATCGGTTTTGCAAAATCAGCCGCGGATAATCTCGAGATAATAAGAAGGATGGCCGAGTTTAAAACCCTCGGAAGGCCCATCCTCATCGGCACATCGAGGAAGTCGTTCATTGAAAAGGTTTTGAATCTTCCCGTGGATGAAAGGCTCTCCGCCACCCTCGCAACCGTGGCCTTCGCCGTGCAAAACGGCGCGGGCATTGTGAGGGTGCATGACGTGAAAGAGGCAAGGCAGGCGGTGGATATAATTGACGCAATCGTGAAAAAAGAGACGCCCCTTTCCGAGGCGGAAGGCTAAAGGAATATGTTT
>Ga0209641_10005089_pt1 | contig 10786 bp, 5 predicted proteins | sample RifCSP16_1_FD_184022 | JGI IMG/M metagenome (GOLD analysis project Ga0209641, IMG submission 184022) | Soil microbial communities from Rifle, Colorado - Rifle CSP2_sed 16_1 (SPAdes) (version 2) | ecosystem: Environmental > Terrestrial > Deep subsurface > Rock core/Sediment | place: Rifle...
GGTAAACCGGCCTGATTCTCAGCATCCTTCAGGATGCTTTGTGTACCAGCGTTACCCTTTAGGGTAACGCGTAGACATCGACCTGCACCCGCGTCCCAGAAACCCTTCACTTCACCCGTATCTCAATCATCTTCCTCGCAAATTCACCGACCGGGCCGTCGGGCATTCGGAATTCAATCGTGTTCCCCTTGAGACTGGCGCCTTTGACATCATCTATTGTTCGTTCATTGATAACCTTCACAACATAATTCTCATTTGCCAGTCCATCGACCGCGACATGCAGTTGTCTTCCCATCCATTCCGTCGACACAATCTTCAGGCCTTTGTTTGCATCGCCTGTGCGTGTCGTGATCTCAGGGGGGAGAAGCTCGAGTCCGCCATCATAGCGAATCTCTATCATCAGCTTACGCGACAACTGCGCTTCAATGATGACCTGTGATTGATCAAACGATCCTCTGATCTCCTGCCCATCTCCATAGGCCCGCTGTGAGAGCACCTTTGTGGGGGGAGACAGCCGCTGTCGAAACTTGAGAGAATAGGGCGTTTTGCTCTCAGATGTCACCTTCCATGTTTTCGCTTTCCCATCATCATTGTACACAAACGAGAAGAAATCGTTTCCGACCCGATAATGATCAATGTTCAGTGTTCTCCAATCGGCTGGCAGCTGCGGCGAAAACCAGATGGTGTGTGCTGCGGCATCTGCCTCGAGGCCAAGCAGACCTCGCACAAAGGGCATCACAACTCCCGCAGTACAGAATCCCTGGTGGGTCACTGCCTCTTGCGGCCAGATGTTGTGCGTCCCGGAGAAAACTTCGGTGACAAAGCCAAGAGCATTGTCAAACGTGTGCCGCACGGATGCCATGAGAGAATTATATCCCTGCAGCGAGTACCCGTGCTTGTACTGCGCCGTCGCTACCCAACTCGTCAGAAACGGCCATACGGCCCCGTAATTATAGTTCAGCGCCTCGTAATACGAACTCTTGTTCGAAATGCTGCGGATACCCCAGTCGGTTGTGAGTTCGGCCGAATTCAACTTCATCAACGATTGCGCGCTTCGCCCGGGGTCTCCCAACTCCCATTGCAGTCCGACGGAGCTCCACGGAGAAACAATATCAACATGCTCCCCTTTCGCAGTAAAAGCATAGGAGTATTGATTGTTCTTTTCATCCCAGAATTTTTCGTTGAAGCTCTTTGAAGATCTTTCAGCGTAGGCTGAAGCTTTCTTTTCATATTCAATGTCTCCGGCAGCTTTGGCCAAACTCTGCATCGCTTTCGAAGCACGAACCCAGACCGCGGCGGTGTAGATATCCGACTGAATATCCACCAATGGCCCGTATTCCATTGCCCCCAAGCCCGCCTTCTTATTATCCATTAGTCCGTCCCCGTTCTCATCCGTAGCAAGGGACCACTCATACGCTCGTTTGACCGACGTCCAACTCTTCTTCACAAACCCGAGATCTCCCGACATTTTATAGTAGTCATACATTGAACAGATATAGAATGGACTGGTATCTCCGTGGATGTACGCGTAAGGGTAGTCCTTGAACCAGTTGATGTATCCCGCACCCTGCGAGAGCTCGTGCGGCATTTTTCCATCCTCTCGCTGCCACTTCTGAGTGAAGGCAAGGGCGTCGCGGACTGTTTCAAATGCGCCATAGCTGTCCATGCTGAATGAATTGATGTAAGCGTCACCGCCAAAGAACCAGCCGAATCCCGGTCTCCCGCCCGTTCCCGATGCACCAAGACCAGCCACCATCCCGTAACCGAGATCTGGATTCTCCACCATGAGATTATCATACGCGACTTTGGCCCATTCGAGGGCAAGATTGATTTCCTTGTTCGGCGTTTCGACCCGCATCGTACTCGCACGGAGATTTCGATAGTACTCGACATTCCGTCGGTACATCGCTTCTGGATTCTGCATCAACCGCGTGTAGATGGCCTTGATGCTGTCGCGGCTCCCTTTCCCACCGGCAAGAATGATTGGGACATATTTTCCTTGAACTGAACCTGGGTTTTTTATCTCGATCTTGAATTGATTCGGGACATCCGACAACATGTGCGCAGGAGTGTACGAGATCCCGGAGGCTGCCGGCGATCCGATATATCCCGTGTTCTTTTTTGTCGGCTCTGAGATCTGATATGCCTTAATGTCGTCGAGCCACCGGGCCGATTGCCCTCCTATTCCAGCCGGCCACATCGGCTGAAGGATGGGCAGGAAGCTGCAAACGATTGTCAACGCTTCGGTGGTGTTCACATCGAGGAGCACATAAGCCCCGGGTTCATTGATCGGCGTGATGAAGATCGACTTGACCGTGAACGATTGATAGGTGTAAGTGAGTGTTGTTGCCTCTGGTGTTGCCTCGATGAAACGAACAATATCTCTGGCCCGAATCGGCTCCGTCGAGCTGCCGATGAAAAACGACAGCTCGCAGTTGCGCACAAGTTTAAGCGGATATGCCCACGCTTCAAATGATCCGCTCTCGTAACCGAGAATCGCGAATTTTCTTCCGACTTTGTCGAAGTACGTTCCCGGTTGAGCTAGCCGTGAAAGCATAAGGTCATTCGGCTCGAGCTTGAACGCAGGAATCAACCCCGATTGTCCGTAGAGCAAGATCGGAATCAGAAATATCACCAGAACAAACTTTCTCATGTTTCCTTCTCTCCTCAATATCTTCTACCGTCCAACATCTGACCTCTGACTTCTGACTTCTGACTTCTGACTTCTGACCTCTGACTTCTGACCTCTGACCTCTGACTTCTGACCTCTGACTATCTCACCTCTGGATCAAGTCGGAATATCCCGCCTACGTATGTGAAACACTCCGGCGGGGAGGCATTCCGGCCTACAAAGCCGCCTTGCCCCAACCCGCAGTTCCTCCTCCATCTTCCTTCATTCCATTTTTCTCCATTTTTTCTCTCTTCCTTCACACTTTACGTTCCTCTTCATCCCTTCAACCCCGTCAACGTAATTCCCCGAACAAAGTACTTCTGGGCAATCAAAAACACGATGATAATCGGAATCATGACGACCACAGCGGCGGCCATCTGATGAGGCCAGTCGGTCGTGTAGAGAGTGGTAAAGTTGGCGATACCGACCTCGACAGTTCGCATATCGAGCCGATTGGTCACGAGCAGCGGCCAGAGAAAGTCCTTCCAACTCCCCATGAATGCAAAAACTGCGAGAGTCGCGAGAGCAGGCTTGGACAGTGGAAGTATAACCCGCCAGAAGATGGAAAATTCCGAGGCACCGTCAATACGCGCCGCATCTTCCAGGTCCCGTGGAATCGTCATAAAGAACTGCCGAAGAAGGAAGATCCCCCACACACTGGAAATGGTTGGGGTGAAGAGCGCCCAGTAGGTATTGATCCACCCAAATGTATTAATGAGGAGAAACGATGGAATGATGGTCACGATCGCAGGAATCATCATGGTCCCAAGGTACGCGGCAAACAGTTTATCGCGCCACACAAATCGCAGGCGAGCGAACGCGTACGCGGCCATGGAACAAAAGAGCAATTGCCCGAGTACCGACGCGCCCGCGACGATCGCCGTGTTGAGAAAGAACCTCCCAAAGGGCTGCAGCTTCATGGCCTCGGCAAAATTCGACCACCGCGCATCCGACGGAATGAATTTCGGCGGGTACTGGTAAACTTCCAGGTCGGTCATCAGCGAGGTGCCGAGCATCCAGAGAAACGGAAGCAGCATCGAGAGAGCGAGCAGCAGAAGTACCCCGTAGAGACCGATAGCACCCAGTGTTTTCATTCTCAGAATTCGATTTTCACCGTCATCACTCCATTCTTCCTTGTCTTCACTCTCAGCGTGTTTCTTTCTGCCGTCAGCGGATTTCCATCTTCTTCCAAAGCGTTTGTTGTAAGGGCTCTCTTTACCGGGCGGGGTAGCGTCAATGTTGCTTCCGCTTCCTTTCCCACGGCATCATACCACTGAATGATCCAGGCGTCTGAGTCTTCCGCTTTCTTCAAGGTTGCGAGCACAAGGTTCGACGGACTGAGTGTAACAAAGGAATGGGTTGTCGGGAGCGGCCCACGGTGAACGCCAGCTGCTGCCACAATCATGGGATTGTTGAACTCATATCCACGCTGAACAGTCCTCGCCTGCGTCCATTCGCCCTGGTGCGGAAACAGGGCATATTCGATGGAATGTTTGCCGCGATCAGCCGTTGGATCGGGCCATTTCGGGGAGCGCAAAAGCGAAAGCCTCATGGTTGAACCTTTGACATCATACCCGTACTTCGCCCGGTTCAACAAACTTATGCCGTAGTCGCTCTGCGATAGATCCGCCCATCGGATTGCCGCAACTTCCCACTTGGCACTGTCGAGGCTGTTCTTGCGCTCGGTCGTTCGCTGAATGCTTCCATAAGGAATTTCATAGGTAGCCATCGGTGCGGTCACGGAAACCGGAAAAGCCACCTTCAGCATGGTCTTTTCTTCCCACCAGTCCACATCGGTCCTGAAGTCGATCCGATCGGAGCCGGCAGTGAGAATGATATCCTGTGTGAAGAAGCTTGTTGGATACTCTTCTGTCGGAAATGATGCCGATGTTCCCGGCTTGCGGTATTCACGCTTTGTGCGAAGAATCGTTCGAACGGGTCCCTTCTCCACTATTTCGATCTTTGTCAAACGGGAAGGAAATTCCATCCCTGTAAGCCCGATATTCCATGCATCCCATGCGCTGGGCTTATCCTCGAGGATCTGTAAGCGATTGGCCGGCGCGCTGAGAAGCTCCCTCGATGATCGCTTATCAATAATGGATTTTATCCAACCGGATTCAGAATCGAGGACAACTTTGTAATAATCATTCTCCAGTGATCCGGTATCCCATTTGAGAACAGAGGATGAAGACTTTGATTCCTGCGCTTTCAGGACATAGGTTGTGTACCCAACAGACGGGACATCGGAGGCGGTGAAGAGAATTGAGCGGGTAAAACGATCGACAACGACTGTTTGCGACGTTATTTCTTTTCCGTTGAGATCAAATACCGCATACTCATTGTCATCGTTTGTGGGAAGGGTGTAATGGACGACTTCGGTTCGGGCCCATGACAACGGATTGAACACAACCAGCGGTGTCCCGCTTTTCATTGATGATGTATTCATGGATTTGGCCAGTTGACCGAGGGATTTGTTCAATTCCACCCGGGCGATGTTCTGTGCCTCGGTATGCGATTCTGTGGCATCGATGTACACTTCCCGGATGCTCGAACCCGGGAGGATATCGTGAAACTGGTTGAACATCGTAAGCCGCCAGGCATCTTCAAGGGCTGACCGGTTGTAGGTTCCTCCGGTGAGCGATGCGAGTGAGGAGAATTTCTCTGCGTTCGTCAGGAGTACTTCGCTCGTCCGATTGAACTCTTTCATCTTTGCCTGGGTCGTATAGGTCCCGCGGTGATACTCAAGATAGAGCTCGTCGTCCCAAACGGGAAGCGTTGAGAGATCCTGCGATCGCAGCCACGTGAGATATGCGCTCGTTGTTCCGTACTGAATAGTTGGATAAACGGTCATATGTTTGAGACGGTCGATGCGATCGAGCATTTCATTGCTCGGTCCTCCGCCATGATCACCAACGCCGAAGAGAATGAGCATGTTCGCAAATCCCGTGTTTGCCTCGAATTGCCTCAGCCAATCGACCAAAGTATACGGATTGCTTATCTCGTTCACATAGTCAAAGGGGAAGTAGCTGAGAATGCGCGATCCATCGGGGGATTCCCACCAGAAGACTCTGTAGGGAAAAACATTGCTATCGTTCCACCCGATTTTCTGTGTAATGAAAGCATCAATGCCGGCCGACTGGTAGAAAAGGGGCATGTTCCAATTGTATCCAAATGAATCGGGATTCCAGCCGATCGCGACGTCGACACCGAGTTGCTTGCGGAAATATCGTTTTGCGTACAAGAGGTGACGCATCCATGATTCACCGCCAATGAGATTACAGTCGGGCTCTACCCACATCCCGCCGATCACCTCCCATCGTCCTTCCTTCACCCGCCGTTGGATCCGTTCATAGATATCCGGATACATCGTCTGCATCCAGTAGTAGTAGGCAGCCGCACTCTGCGTGTAGGTGAAATCAGGACGAGCGTCCATCATACTCAGGACAGACGTAAAGGTGTTTTTGCAGACTTCGATTGTCTCCCCTTCCCTCCAAAGCCACGCCGCGTCGATGTGGGCGTTGGAATCGAAGAACAACGTGAACCGCTTCGCGAATTCCGAAACGGGTTTCAGATCACTGCGCACCTGGTCGACGGACGCGATAAACCGCACCATGTCACCCGCTTCCAGGGCCTCCAGATCAAGTTTCGCTGCCGTTTGCTGGAGCAGCGTATTCAGCCGATCTTTTTCTGCCCGGTCGAGTTTCGATTTGTCTGTCTTTGGATCGAAGCGGCGCCGCGAGTTTGTCTGATAGGTGTCAAAGCTGAGGAGCTTTTGGCCCACCTTGAAACTGAGCACCAGATCATCAACCGTTGCCGCATGCTTCTTTGACGCGTCCGCCTCGACGAGAGCCCTGATCAGCCTCAGGGGTCCCCCTGTGTTCATCGCCTTTATCGCGAGAACAATCCGTTGACCCGCTTTTGCATTGTTCGTGATCTCGAATTCGCCATCCCACGGGAAATGTCCTTTGCCGACCCCGTCCACCCAGAGATATCCGTAATCGTCAACCGAGACGAGAAACCGAATAATTCCGCGGACCGGTTCACCAAGCAGACGATCAGGAAGAACGACGACCCTTCGAATCCAGCACGAATCGGGGTAGATTGATTGATTAAGCTTAAGAATCTGCCATTGCGAATCATCATAGTCCGGCCTGGAAGGGTCCCCGGGAGGATTAATGGCATATTTCCAATTGTCGATAGAGCCTTTGCCGAGAAACTCAAGACCCTCAACAAGCTTGTCGACGTTTGTCTGACCGACGCCCATTGAGGCCGCAACGAGCATCAAAGCTAACACAGAGACTGGTTTCATTTTATGATTCCTTCGTCGAATTCAGAAAACTACTTTCTCAACCGATCCATCATGACCGCGAGGAGAATCACAACTCCTACAATCACCTGCTGTACGTACGATTCTACATTCATCAGATTGAGCCCGTTTCGCAGCACTCCGATCAACAACGAGCCGATCAGCGTCCCGATTACCGTTCCCCGGCCTCCAAAGAGGCTCGTTCCACCCACCACCACGGCCGCAATAACGTCGAGCTCATACATCAATCCGGAGTTCGGCTGGCCCGAATTCACCCTCGATGCAAGCAGAATCCCGCTGAGCGATGCAAGGACTCCTGAAATGATGTATACCTGCATCAGAATGCGATTGGTGTCGATTCCGGCGAGTCTCGCCGCTTCGACATTCCCGCCTACGGCGTACACGTATCGGCCAAATCGGGTTTGCGTCAGAACAAAATGGGCCGCGCCGAACACAACGAGCATGATGATGGTGGGAATGGGGATCTCAGCAATACGGCCACGCGCCAGTACGGCAAATCCCTCTGGAAGCTCCCAGATGGGACGTCCTTCGGTCACCACAAATGCGGCACCCCGCCAAATAGTCATGAGTGCAAGGGTTACAATAAACGGCGTGATCTTGAATTTTGTGATAAACACGCCGGCTGCCCCGCCCGTCACGACGCCAAACGCGAGCCCTGCGCCGATAGCAACGGGATAAGCCAATGCCGGAGAGATGTCGAGCTTAAGCAGAATCGTTGTCGATATTCCCGCAAATGCAACCACCGATCCGACCGAAAGGTCAATGCCCGCCGTGAGGATGACAAATGTCATTCCCACAGCTATGATTGCGGTAATGGAGGTTTGCAGCGTCACATTGAGAAGATTCTCAGCTGTGAGGAAATAGGGAGAGAGAATCGCAAAAAGCACGAGTTCCAGAACAAACGCCACGCCGATTCCATATTCGGCTGCCGCAGCGGAGAGTCTTTTCACCGAATGATCAGCGGACACTGATGGTCTCCTCGTTGAATTGCGTGGCAAGCGCAAGGATTCTCTCTTGTGTCGATTCTTCACGTGTGAGGACTCCTGTGATTCGCCCATCGCACATGACCGCGATCCTGTCGCACATTCCCAGGAGCTCGGGCAACTCGGATGAAATAATGATAACACCGATGCCGCGTTCTGCAAGATCATTCATGAGATTGTAAATCTCGAATTTCGCCCCCACATCGATGCCGGCAGTCGGTTCGTCGAAAATCAGCAGTTTCGATTGCGTGAAGAGCCACCGCGCCAGAACAACCTTCTGCCGGTTACCCCCGCTCAGCGTCTCGACTCCCACCTCAAGTGAAGGCGTCTTGATTTTCAATTGATCGACGAATCCTTGGGCGGCTTTTTCCTCTTTTGTCTTGTCGATTCTGAATCCCCGGAGCAGATCACGAATCCGCGAAAGCGAAATGTTTTCACGAACGTTCATTTGCATCAGAAGGCCATACCTGTTGCGATCTTCGGTGAGTAATCCCACACCGGCCTCAATGGCTTCACGCGGAGACGAGGGATTGAATTCCTCGTTCTCGAGGTACACGGCTCCCATTTCTCTCGGACTGGCCCCAAAGATCACATGCGCAAGCTCGCTGCGGCCGGCTCCTACCAACCCTGCAATTCCGAAAATCTCTCCCCGTGTGACCGTGAAGTTGATATCGCGCAGTCGTCCGGCACCGAGATGTTCAACTCTGAGAATTTCGGTTCCACGCTTCAACGGGACTTTTGGATATTCCTGTTCAAGCTCTCTGCCCACCATCCAGCGAATCAAAGTTCGCCGGTCAACTTCGGCGATCCGTGCGGTCTTCACATTCTTTCCATCCCGGAGAACCGTCACCCTGTCGCCGATTTCAAATATCTCATCGAGTCTGTGGGAAATGTAAATGATCCCGACTCCCTCTCCTTTCAGCCGGCGAATAACCTGAAACATACTCCGAATCTCCTGATCGGTCAGCGAAGCAGACGGCTCATCCATCACCAGAATGCGCACATTTCGCACCAACGTCTTGGCGATTTCAACGATCTGGCGTTTTGCCATACCCAGGGTACCCACCCGGGCGCGGGTATCCAGCTCTTCACCGAGTTGTACAAGGACCTGGCGCACGCGTTGATGCATCAGATTCTTGTCGATCATCTTCCATCCGCGAAGCGGTTCCTGACCGAGAAGGACGTTTTCTGCAACTGAGAGGTCATTCACCAGTTTGAAATCCTGATAGATGACCCCTATCCCCAGCTGTTGCGCGACTGCCGGCGAGGGGACTGCGACCGCCGTACCCGAAATCTTGATCATTCCTGTGTCCATGGCAACGGCGCCTCCGAGAATCTTCATCAGAGTCGACTTCCCTGCGCCGTTTTCACCAACCAGGCAATGCACCTCACCCTGTTTCAGCTCAAAGCTCACCTCATCCAGCGCGGTGACGCCCGGATACTTCTTGATGATTCCGTTCATCGAAAGAAGAGTGTCCATGGATCTACTGAGCCGCCATTTTGTCGAGTGCTTGCTTGTCGACGATTCCCACCTCAACCGGCATGATTTTAGGGACGGCGTTTCCTGCAAAGTACTCTTTTACCTGCTGAATTGTGATCATTCCGATCTTCTCGGGGAATTGGACAACATCCGCTTTGAGCATCGTTCCCTTTCGGATTGCGTCGGCTGCCGGCGGCGTGGCGTCATAGCCGACAATGATCAGGTCTGTCCGCCGGAATTGTTGAGCTGCATCGAGAGTACCCAATGCCGAGTCATCGTTGATTCCGAAAACTCCGTTCAGCCGCGGATGCGCCTGCAGGACATCCGCTGCCGCTTGCATTGCCTTATCGCGCATACCCTGTCCGTTAACATCCGAAACAATGGAGATGCCAGGATGCTTCTTGATGACTTCCATGAAACCCTGAACCCGGTCGAGGACGGATGTCACCGTGGGTTGATTGATGATCGCTACGGTACCTTTGCCCTCGAGGGCCCTGGCCAGGTACTCGCCGGCCAATCGGCCTCCCGCGACATTGTCCGAAGCGATGTGACAAACTACATTCCCCTCCTGGGCTGCAATATCCGCCGTAAAGACCGGAATTCCGGCTTCATTTGCTTTCTTGATGCCCGTACCGATGCCGCGCGAATCCGTGGGGCAAAGAACAATTGCGTCGACTTTTCGCACAATGAAGTCCTCGATCTGTCCCATCTGTTTTCCCAGGTCAAATTCTCCTGCAGTAATGATCAGTTCATAGTTATTCTTCTTTGCCTCGTCCAGGAGGCCTTTCTCCAGGTCCCGATAGAACACATGTCCCCTCGTCTGCAGAGAGACACCGATTACCTTCTCTGCTTTGTTTTTCTTCTCTCCGCACGAGCCGAGCAAGAGGAGAACCATGCCCGCGGCGAATATCTTCAGTAATGTCTGTTTGTTCATTGAAAGTCCTTTATTTCCTGTTTCCGATTTCTTACTACCGATCTCGTTGATTCGTTGTCTCGTTGTCGTGCCTTTTCGTCGATGCATTGTCCCGTTCAACTCTTCCGCGTCCTCGGGTGAATCAGTTTGCTTCGATTGCCCTTCTCCCGGAAATCGATTTCCACAACGGCAATCTCGCAAAGACACTCCCTCTTTGTTTCGTTGTTTCGTTGGTTCGTTGTCACGTTGTTTCGCCGATACGTTGTTTCGTTGATACGTTACCCCCCTTACCCGTACTCCACCTCCCTCCCCATCAGTTTGAATTGAATCCACGTTGCTATCATGATGATCACAAACAATACCCACGACATTGCGGAAGCGTATCCCATGCGCAGCTGCTCCCATGCTGCCT
>Ga0209641_10005094_pt1 | contig 10782 bp, 8 predicted proteins | sample RifCSP16_1_FD_184022 | JGI IMG/M metagenome (GOLD analysis project Ga0209641, IMG submission 184022) | Soil microbial communities from Rifle, Colorado - Rifle CSP2_sed 16_1 (SPAdes) (version 2) | ecosystem: Environmental > Terrestrial > Deep subsurface > Rock core/Sediment | place: Rifle...
AAGTGGCGGCCCCAGCCGTCCACGTTGTAGAGCTCGGTGGAGTCCTTGACCGTCCAGGCCCGGAGCTCGGTGTGCAACTGTCCCACTCTGCCGTCGACCTCCCGCGCGCGGAGACGCGCTCCGGGGTGAGTCTATCGTCCCCGGGCCGGATGTCCAGCGAAAAATGGGCCTCAAGGCGCCCGGGCCAGCTCCTCGTCGATCACCTCGGCGAAGGCGGCCAAGGGCCGCGCCCCGGACAGCATCCGCCCATTGATGAAGTACGCCGGGGTGCCGGTGACGCCGAGCGCTTCACCGTCGTCGTAGGCGGCGCGGATGCTCGCATCGTGGCGGTCGGAGCCGAGGCACGCGCCGAACGCGCCGGCGTCGAGGCGGAGACCCTTGGCGCGCGCCATGAGATCGGCGTCGTCGAGAGCCCCGGCGACGGTCATGAGGTTCCGGTGGTAGGCCCAGAATCGACCCTGCTCGCCGGCGCAGCGAGCGGCACGGGCGGCGGGGAACGCGCCCGGGTGTCCCTCGAGCGGGAAGTCGCGGTGGACGAGCCGGATCTTGCCTTCGTAGCGGGACAGGATCTGGTCCATCACCCCCTGGGCCCGATGGCAGAACGGGCACTGATAGTCGGTGAACTCGACGATGGTGACGCGGGCGCCGGCGGTGCCGGTGGCCGGCTCACCCGCCGGGATGGGAACCTCGGCCCGCGGCGGTTCGAGTCGAACGACGACCGTCGCCTGCTTCCGCAGCTCCTCCTCCCACTGGGCGCGCCGCTCGGACCGAAGGCGCCGGGCGAGGGCCTCCCGTATCTCGGCCACGGCCTGCTCGCGCGTGCGCCCGGAGAAGCGCTCGCGGTTCTGGTCGTAGATGAGCTCTGCCTGGCCGGGCGCGGGAGAGGCCGTCCTGCCGTCGACCTCCTGCCGGACGAGGACTTCCCGGCTCAGCCCGCGCCGACGGGCCTCCGCCTCGATCAGCCGATCCGTCATGAGCTCCTCGAGCGCCGCCCGCCGCATCTCGTACTCCTCCTGCTGCAGCCGGGTGAGGCGTCCCTCGACCTGGCGATCGAGCTCCTCCCTCGTGATGACCGAGCCGTCCACCTCCGCCACGACGCCCGTCCCCGGGCCGCCGGCGGGCGGTCGCGATCGCGCCTCGCCGGGCGGGCGCGAGCAGGCGGTCGGGAAGAGCGCGGTCAGGAGAGCGGCGATCGGCGCGAGGCGCATTTAATGAGGTTAGGCGGCAGCGCGGGAGGCGTCAAATCCGGCATGCAAGACGGCGGCGTCTGGGGCACACTCTTGCGACGTGAGCCGCCTCCGCACGGTCCTCGTCGGCGCCCTTCTGCTCGCGGCGGTCTTCGCCGTCATCCGGGGGCCGCTTCATCGATCGACCTTCGCCCTCCCGGTCTCGAACGACGACGCCATCCTTCTCTTGATGGCCCGGCACGTGCTCCGGGGCGAGCTGGGCACGATCCTCTGGAACCAGCCGTACAACGGGGCCCTCGATGCCTACCTCCTCGCCCCGGGGATGGCGCTGGGATCGCATCACACCGTCTACCGTCTCTACCAGCTCGTGTGCGCGCTCCTGCTCGTCCTTCTCGTCGGTCTTCTCGCGCACCGTGTGGGAGGGTCGGCGGCGGGATGGACGGCGGCGCTGCTCGCGGCCAGCGGGACCCCCTACATGGCCTTGATGACCACCACGGGCCCGCCGCCCAATTTCCTCATGCCGCTCGTCACGGGGTTTCCCCTCCTCCTCCCGCTGCGCGCCCTGGACGAGAAGGCCCCTGCGGCGAGCCGTGGCGCGCTCGTCGGAGCGGGGCTCGTGGCTGGCCTCGCGGTCTGGAACTCTTCGCTCGCCATCCCCGCTTGTGTCGGGATGGCGGCCGGTCTGCTCGCGGCCGGCCTTCGCCCGCGGGTCCCGCCCCTGGTCGCTTCGGCGGTGGGATTCTCCCTGGGGGTGACCCCCCTCCTCGTGGCCCGGCTCATCGGTGCATCGGGGGCCGCGGTGACGACCGCGGCGAGCGCGGTCACCGCCCTGCGACCCCGCTGGCAATGGGCGAGCGGGCTCTCGGACCTGGGGCACGCCCTCGTCGGCCTTCTCGGCTTGCAGGTCCCGCTCGTCGTGGACGGGGCGCCCCGGGTCACTCTGCCTTCGGTTCTCGTTGTCGTTCTCGCCGCCGGCCTCCTGGTCGCCGTCCTGGCCGGCGCGCTCTCGCGCCGGTCGCTCCCGCTGCTGGGCTGGGCGGCGGCGCTGTGCGGCGCCTTCGCTCTGTCCCGACGAACCGGCCCCGACGAGCTGCGCTACCTCTACGGCGTCAACGCGCCTCTCCTCGCCCTCGCCGGGATCGGGATCGCCCGGCTCTGGGTGTGGCGGCGGGCGGCCGCCACCCTCATCCTGGGCCTCGTCCTTCCCTGGGCCGCGGGTCAGCGCCTCCTGGCCGAGCGCTGGCGCGACCCGGCCCTCGCGGCGCGGGTGTGGGAGGTTCCCCCGATCGGGCCCGCGCTCGACGCGTTGCGGGCGGGGAACATCCACAGCGTCTACGCGAGCCTGCAGTTCGCGGGGCGGATCGCCCTCGACTCGGGTGGCGACATCATCGCCAGCCAGGCCTGGAACGAGCGCATCCCGGGCGATCCGCTGCGCTTCCGAGATGAGGTCGACCTCGATCCCGCCCCGGCGTGGGTGCTCTCGCCCCGTCTCTCGCGCGGCATGCCGCGCTCGACCGGCTTCCGATTGCTCGCCCAGGCGATGGGCGGCTCCTTCGCGGAGACGAGCGCCGGCGACCTCGTCGTCTTCCATGGCTTCTGGCCGCCCTACGACGAGTCACGGCCGGTGCCGGGGGCGGAGATCGGCATCGAGACGACGGCGGGGACATCGCTGGCGCCGGCGGCTCTCGATCGCGACCCCGGCACCGCGTGGGCGGCGCGCGAGGGCCTCAGTCGCGGAAGCGGCATCCTCGTGCGCGTTCGTCCTGCCCGACGGCTCTCGGCCCTCGTGCTCGTCGTCGACCTCGAACGCTCGCCGCTCGCCGTTCCCTGGGCGGCGTCGATCGGCGGGCGGATCGTGGCGGAGGGGCCGCTCCGTGCGGGCTTCCAGTGGGTGAACGGCGCGCCGCGGGCGGGGAAGCAGGCCCTCCTCGTCGTCCCCCTCGGCGACCGGGCGACGGACGAGGTGCGCCTCGTGTTCCAGGGCCCCGGCTCGCCGCTCGTGGTGGCGGAGGCCTTCCTCTACGGGCCCGACGAGCCGGGGCGTCCGGCCGCGGGGTCGGCCGCGGCCGCGGCAGCGCTCGCGGCCGCTCGGGCGGGGGAGTGGACGGAGGCGGTGCGGCTCTACGAGCAGGCCTGGCGGGTGGAGCCCGACCGCGCCTCGCACCATGCCTCCTGGTCCCGCGCGCGCTGGCGCGCGGCCCGGCGCCGCTGGCTCGACGTCGAGAGCCTGGACGACGGCGGCCCCGAGCTGGTCGGCGTGCGTTAGTGCCGCGTCCTGGCTTGGGGCTCGGCGTGCACCCCGTCTTCGGGCGCGCAGCTTCGAAGCGCAGCGGCGTCCTCGCCGGGGCCCCGCCCGCCGAGCCCTCGCTTGCCGGCTGGAGGCGATCGCGGTCATGATGAGCGTACTGGGGTGCCGATGGTCCGCCCTGACGCTGATCGCTCGCCGGAGAGCGTGAGGCGCTACCGCGAGAACTACCGGAGCGAGAGGGAGGGCGTCGCTCTGTATCGTGCGCTGGCGGCGGCGGAGAAGGACCCGAAGCGGGCGGCCATCTTCGACAAGCTGGCGCGAGCCGAGGAACGTCATGCCGCGAGATGGGCGGAGCTCCTCCGCGCGGCGGGCGAGCCGGTCCCGGAGGCGCCGCCGAGCCTGCGCGTGCGCGTGCTGGGGACGCTGGCGGGCACCCTCGGGACACAGCGGGTCCTTCCGATCGTGAGCACCTTCGAGGCGCGAGACCAGGATCACTACCGGGGGCAGCCGGAGGCGGCGGGCCTTCCGGCCGAGGAGCGTTCCCACGGGCGGACCCTGCGCGCCCTCGAGGCGCGCGGCGGGGGGCTGGAGGGCATCCTCGCCCGGGAGCGCTGGCACCGTCGCGGGGGCGGGGGGAGCCTTCGCGCGGCCGTCTTCGGCGTCAACGACGGCCTCGTATCGAATCTCGCCCTCGTGATGGGGGTGGCGGGAGCGGACGTCGGCCCGGAGCTGGTCCGCCTCACCGGCGTCGCGGGGCTCCTCGCCGGGGCCTTTTCGATGGCGGCGGGGGAGTACGTCTCGATGAGAGTCCAGAAAGAGCTGTTCGAGCAGCAGCTCGCCCTCGAGCGCGCGGAGCTCGAGAGCTCCCCCGAGGAGGAGGAAGAGGAGCTGGCCCTCATCTACCAGGCGAAGGGCATCCCCGAGGACGAGGCCCGCGCCCTCGCCTCGCGGATCATCAGCGATCCCCGGACCGCCCTCGACACCCTCGCCCGCGAGGAGCTGGGGCTCGATCCCGCCGCGCTGGGCTCGCCCGGGGGCGCCGCCGCCAGCTCCTTCGTTGCCTTCGCGAGCGGGGCGGTGGTCCCCGTCCTGCCCTATCTCGTCACATCGGGCGCGGCCGCGTTCGGGGCGAGCGCGGCGCTGAGCGGCCTGGCCCTCTTCGGGGTTGGAGCGGCGCTGTCGCTCTTCACGGCCCGTGGGCCCCTTGCCAGCGGTCTCCGCATGTTCGCCGTCGGCCTCCTGGCCGCCATCGTCACCTTCGCCGTTGGTCGCTGGCTCGGCGTCTCCGCCGCGCCCTGAGACGGCTCAGGTCGCACGGTCGCGCCGGAGCGTGAGCCCTCCGTCCACGGTGATGACCTGGCCCGTCACGTAGGAGTCCGGCTCGAGCAGGAAGCGCACGGCGCGGGCCACGTCCTCCGGACGCCCGAAGCGAGGGATGACGCCGCGATCGACATGAGGGTCGTACTTGCCGGCGTCGATGGAGGCCCGCGCCATCCCCACGACCGTGGCCCCGGGGGCGACGGCGTTGACGCGGACGTCGGCCGGACCCCCGTACTCCTTGGCGAGGATCCGCGCCGCGTGGAGGAGGGCTGCCTTCGGGGCGGCGTAGGCGAGGCTCCCCTCGAACGGGAAGACCCCCTGCATGCTCGACACGAGGACGATCGCGCCGTGGGTGGCGCGCCGCACCATCTCCTCCGCCGCGGCGCGGGCGAGGAGCACCGGGCCCTCGAAGTTCGCGGCGAAGGAGGCGTGGAGCGCGGCGCCGTCGAGCTCCGCCCCCTTCACCCGCGCCGGGTCGCCGGTCAGGGCCACGACGCCGTAGAGCTCGCCCTTCACCTCGAGAGCGGCCTGCAGGTAGCGCTCGCGGACCTTCGCCTCCGCCACGTCGCCCTCGACGAGGTGCACGAGCCCGCCGTAGAGGTCCTGCAGCTTCTGCTGGAAGGCGAGGGCGTGGCCCTTGTTGCTGCGGTAGCCCACGACCGCCAGCGCCCCGTCCTGGAGCAAGAGGGCGGTGATCGCGGCGCCGAGGCCGCCCGCCCCCCCCGCCACGAGGACGACGCGGCCGGCGAGGGCCTTGCGGTTGAAGTCATAGCGGTGCTCGGCGTAGCGCCGGGCCTGCTCGGGGTCGAAGTGGCGGGAGGGCACGCTCACTCCGGAAAGAGGCCGCGCAGATTGTCTCTCGCGAGGCCAACGAGGGAGCCCACCACACGGTGGGCTGAGCGGAGCTTGTCCTCTGGGAAGCTGTGGGCGACGCCCACGACCTTCATGCCCGCCCCGAGGGCGGAGGCGATTCCCGGCACCGAGTCCTCGAAGGCCAGGCACTCGGTGGGGAGGAGATCGGGGGCGCTCTCCGCGAGGCGGCGGGCGGCCTCGAGGTAGGGGGCGGGGTCGGGCTTGGTCCGCGGGGCGTCCTCGGCCCCGACGATCGCGACGAAGGCGTCACGCAGGCCGAGGCCGGCGAGGATGGCCTCGATCTCGCCGTGGCGGGCGCCGGAGGCGATCGCGAGCGGGATCTCCGCCCCCAGCGCCGCCACGATCTCGCGCGCGCCGGGGAAGACGGGCACCTCCGGGATCAGCTCCGCGAATCGCGCCGCCTTACGGGCTGCGATCGCTTCGATCCACTGCGGCTCCGCTGTGTGCCCGTGCTGCTCGAGTGCCAGGCGGATGGCTCCCCGATCGTCGTGGGCGAGGTAGATGCCCCAGTACTCCTCCTCGGTGATCAGGATGCCGTCGTCCTCGAGGGCGTCACTCAGCGAGCGAAAGTGCAGCGGCTCGCTGTCGACCAGCACCCCGTCGAAGTCGAAGACCGCCGCCCGGAGGGGCATGCTTCCGCGGCGGGCCTACTCGCGCCGGATCGAGGTGATGAGGGCCTCGAAGTCGGCGCCCGAGGCGGCCACGGTGGCGGCGGGGCCGGTCAGCTTGAAGAAGACGTTGCCCCGCGGCGCCTCGACGATCGCGCCCCGCAGACGGTAGCCCGGCCGCTTGCCCTGGGACGTCATCATCGCGCCCCCGGGGCTGAGGTATGTGCCCTCAAGCTCGACGACGGTGACGCTCAGCCCCGCCACGGTGCGAGTCGTACGGCCCGCCTTCGGCGTGCCCTCGAACTGCCTCGCCCAGCGCTCGACGTTGGCCTCCACCGAGCCCCCCTGTCCGGGGCCGAAGAAGAAGACCGGACACTCGGCCGGCCCCGCTCCCTTCGACGCCGGGACCTCGTAGGTCGCGACGCGCATGGCGCTCGCCGGCCCCTCGCTCCAGCGCGACGGGATCGTCCAACGGATGCCGCCCGCGGCGTTTCGGCCCTTCGCGGGCACCGGGGGGGTGGTCTGTGCCCCGGCATTCGAGCAGAGGGTCATGAAGCCGATGGCTATGGCGACGTTCGGGACGGTGGACCAGCTCATGGATCTCCTCGACGCCGGCCCGGGGCCGCGCTCGGGCATTCTAACAGGCTGCCGTAGGAGGAGCCTTACGGTCCACCGCTCTTTGACGGCCGTCAAGGACGGGGGCAAAACGCTCGATCACACCAATCTCGTTGTGATCGCCGGCACATGCACGGAAGTCGGTCCCCCGTATGCTCGGTGGCGGTTGCCGGCGACGGGTCCGTGCGTGGATCCCGTCCCTGAGTCGGGGACTCTGGGCCCGCGGCCCCGAGGGCTCCGCTACCGACGGCGGAGTCCTGACTGAAAGCCCCGTGTTTCGAGCCTCGCTCGGAATCCTCTATTTCGTGTCGTTTGCGGCCATCGGCTGGCTGCTCCTCCAGGGAGCGTCCTACTACCTGACGCCGCTCGCCGAGCGTGCGCACCACTACGGCTACTGGGATTGGAAGTCGGGAGGCCGCATCGGCCATCGCCTCGGTGTCGTCGGCGCCGGGATGATGGTCCTCATGCTCGGGTACTCGCTGCGTAAACGCGTGCGGGCGCTCCGGCGACTCGGCCCGCTCTCGCGCTGGCTCGACGTACACATCTTCTTCGGCATCGTGGGGCCGCTGCTCGTCGTCCTGCACAGCGCGTTCAAGGTGCAGGGGCTGGTGGCCCTGTCCTTCTGGTCGATGATCGCGGTCGCCGCGAGCGGCGTCTTCGGCCGCTACCTCTACCTGCAGATCCCACGCACCCGCGCCGGCGAGGAGATGAACCTGGCCGCCCTTGAGCGGGTCGACTCTGAGCTGACCGAACGCTTGCGCCGGCAGTTCCGTCTCGACGACGCGGCCATCGGTCGTCTCGAGGCGGTCGCGGCGGGGGCCCCGGCTCGCGGAGGCCTGCTGAGTACGCTGGCCCGGATCCTCGTCGACGACCTGACACGCGGCCGTCGCCTGCGGGCCTTCGCCCGCGCCTGCCGGGGTGTCCCGGCGACGGTTCAGCGCGCGTTCGCGGACGTCGTGCGGCAGAAGGCGGAGGCCCGGAGGCGGCTCCATCTATGGAGCCGTCTCCACGACCTCTTTCACTACTGGCACGTTGTGCACAAGCCCTTCGCCGTGGTCATGTACCTGTTTCTGGTCGTGCACGTCGTGGTGGCGTTCCTGACCGGGTACGCGTGGGGCGGCCCCTGAGGCAGGACCCCTCTCTCGTTCGTCGACCCCTCACCCTATCCCTCCCCACCTCGGGGGAGGGGAACGTCGCGGCCGCGAACCGTGCGGCCCTCTGCCCCGCACTCGTGGCGGGGCTCCTACTCTGCCCGGCGTCGGTCATGGCGCAGATCTCGCCCGGCAAGCTCAGCCGAGCCCACGCCTCGGTCGAGGGGAGCACCAACTGTACGAAGTGCCATGATCGGGGCCGGGGCCTGGCCCCCGAGAAGTGTCTGGCCTGCCACCGAGCGCTCGCCGCCCGCATCGCCGCCGGACACGGGCTGCATGCCCGGCCGGAATACCGCGACTGCAAGACCTGCCACGTCGAGCACCAGGGCCAGGAGTACGAGCTGGTCTGGTGGGGCAAGGCCGGACGAGAGGCCTTCGACCACCGCCAGACGGGTCACGCGCTTGAGAGCCGGCACGCACAGCTCGCCTGCCGGGACTGCCACCAGCCGCGACTCCTCCACCAGCGGGAGACCCTCGCCGCCCAGGGGATCGATAACGCCCGGACCTACCTCGGCCTCGCGACCGCGTGCGCGGCCTGCCACGCCGACGAGCACCGGGGACAGTTCGCGGGAAGGGACTGCACCTCCTGCCACGGCCAGGTCGCCTGGAAGCCCGCTCCCGGCTTCAACCACGCGAAGACCTCCTGGCCGCTGTCCGGCAAGCACGCCGCCGTGGCGTGCGGGAAGTGCCACCGCGAGCGCGCCTCTGACCCCGCGAGCCCCGCGGTGCTCTACGTGAGGTTCAAGGGGATCGCGGGCCGAGAGTGCGTGAGCTGCCACCAGGACGTGCACAGAGCCCGGCTGGGAACGGCCTGCGCGAGCTGTCACTCGTCCGCGGGGTGGGAGCGGATCGAGAGGGCGCGCTTCGACCACGGCCGCACGGGATACCCGCTCGAGGGCCGTCACGCGAGCGTCGCCTGTGACCGCTGCCATCGCCCCGGCCTCGCCCGGCCGCTGCGGCACCAGCGCTGCACCGACTGCCATGGCGACGCCCACTTCGGTCAGCTCGTCTCGCGCGCCGACCGGGGCGCGTGCGAGTCCTGTCACGACGTGACGGGCTTCGTGCCCGCCCGCTACGGGCTCGACGAGCACAAGAAGACGGCCTATCCACTGACCGGTGGCCATCTCGCCGTCGCCTGCGACGCGTGCCACACCGCCGCCACCGCCGAGCAGATCAGAGCGGCGGGGGTCCGGGTCCCGGCGGGGGCGTCGGGGCGCAGCCCGCGCCTCCGGTTCGCCTCCGTACGCTGCGCGGCGTGCCATCGCGACGTCCACCAGGGCGAGCTGGATCGTTGGGTACAGAAGGGCGGCTGCGAGAGCTGCCACCGCGGAGAGGGCTGGAGGCGGGCGGCATTCGATCACGGGCAGACGCGCTTCCCTCTGGCCGGGGGCCACGCGAAGCCGGCCTGCGTCGAGTGCCACAAGAAGGTCGAGGCGGGGACGCCCCGGGGGCGGCTCCGCTTTTCGGGGGCCCCCGTCGCCTGCGAGTCGTGCCACGGCGACCCCCATCGCGGGCAGTTCAAGGTGGCGAGCGCAACCGCCTCCTGCGAGCGGTGCCACGCCCCTGACACCCTGAAGGCCTCCCGCTTCGACCACGCGCGCTCGTCCTGGCCGCTCGACGGGGCACACGCCCGAGTCGCCTGCTCGGCCTGCCACCGCGGTGAGACCCGGGACGGGGTCGGCTTCGTCCGCTACAAGCCCCTGCCGAAGGCGTGCAGCGGCTGTCACGCACCCGCCCGCCCGGCGGGGAAGGAGATCGCCGGCCGATGAGCGAGCGATCGCTCCCGATTGTCGCCCTCTGTCTGGGCCTCGCCCTCGTGCCGGTACTGCTCCTCCGCGCACAGAACCGCGACGACTACCCCCACGGCGACCTGGCCCTTGACTGCGGGGACTGCCATACCTCCGAGCGCTGGGTTCCCGTGGACAAGCCGGCGAGATTCGAGCACGAGAGCACGGGCTTCGCGCTGGAGAAGGCCCACGCCGGCGCGTCCTGCCGCTCGTGCCACCGGAGCCTCGTCTTCAACCACGTAGGGACGGCGTGCGTCGATTGCCACCGGGACAACCACCGGGGCGAGCTCGGTGCCCGCTGCGAGTCCTGTCACACCCCGAGCACGTGGACGAACCAGAGGGAGATGTTCCAGGTCCACAGCCGGACGCGCTTCCCGCTCCTCGCCGTGCACGCCGCTCTCGACTGCACCTCCTGCCACCGCAACCAGCGCCCCTACCAGTACGCGAGCACCCCCGCCGAGTGCGGCAACTGCCACCTCGGGACGTACCTCGCGACCACGAGCCCGAACCACGTCCAGGCCGGCTTCTCGCGGCGCTGCGAGGACTGCCACACCGTGACGTCCTCGACCTGGCAGGGCCCGCGCTTCTCGCACCCCGCCACCTTCCCCCTCGTGGGCGGGCACGCGGCCCTCGCGTGCGCACGCTGCCACGTGGGCGGACGCTACCAGGGGTTGTCGAACGCCTGCGTCTCATGTCACCAGACCGACTACAGCCGGGCGACGAACCCCAACCACGCCGGCGGGGGCTTCCCCACGTCCTGTGAGAGCTGCCACACCGTCAACGCCTGGCGGCCGGCGAAGTTCGACCATGGGCAGACCCGCTTCCCGCTCACCGGCGCCCACGGCCGCGTCGAGTGTGCCCAGTGCCACGTCGGCGGTCGCTATCAGGGCACCCCAACCGACTGCTACGCGTGCCACCAGCCGGACTACAACCGGACCACAAACCCGAACCATCGGGCCTCGGGCTTCTCGACACAGTGCCAGACCTGCCACA